>Ga0193717_1000188_pt1 | contig 51757 bp, 46 predicted proteins | sample U2c2metaG_FD_145900 | JGI IMG/M metagenome (GOLD analysis project Ga0193717, IMG submission 145900) | Soil microbial communities from a riparian zone of the East river system, Colorado, United States - U2c2 | ecosystem: Environmental > Terrestrial > Soil > Riparian zone | place: USA: East River... | reverse complement strand
AACCCAGCCCGGCCTGTTTATATGGACAGTCCCCGTACATATCCGTCATGCGCTGGAACATAAAGGCCTTAAAGATGCGGCAGATCTGATAGAGATTGGACAAGCCCGTATCCTTTGCAGCATGCTGCTGAACTTCTACGATCCAGGCGATGCTGTTGGGATAGTTCTGGTCCCAGTAGGCCGAATTATATGTCCCGCTGTAGAGGTATTTATCACCATCCCAATAAGACTGAGTAGAGGCCAGGTGCTGGATCATACAACCGGAATAGATGAGGTTGTTTCGCCAGTCCTCATAGCCATTGCCGTCAGAATTCCCGGAGGTGATCAATTCAGCATTCGTAAAAAGATAGTTGAAATTGATCTGTTGTCCTGTGATCTGGTTGGGGTCTGTATTGATAGACACGAAGTCTTTGCGGCAGCCGCTGCATGCCAGCAGCAGACAAAGAATGGAAGGCCATATGAACGTGTTTCTTCGCATGTTAAAATTTTAGGTTCATGTTGACCCCCCAGCTTCTTGACGGCGGATATCCCGTCAGCTCCAGGCCTTGTCCATTTGTATTATTGATGCTGGACTCCGGGTCTATATTCGGGGTATGTTTCATCAGGGTCGCCAGGTTACGGCCGACGAGAGAAAGGCTGAGCTCTTTTACAAATTTCTTTTTCAGCATCGTGGCCGGGAAATTATAGGTCAGAGAGGCCGATCGCCATTTGATAAAGCTTGCATCATAGACAAACTCTTCGGCAATATGATCCGTGCCGCCCGCGGAGATATCCTGGAAATATTGCTGAGCCGGTACAGCGATGGTATTAGGGTGCCCGCTCTCCAGCACCCCTTTTCCAATATAGCCCCCTTCCCTACCCTGGAGCGTTGTCTTTTGCAGTCCATAATAATAAAGGAGAAGGTTTGTGCCGGAATAGATTTTTGCCCCATATTTAAAGTCGATCAGGAAAGAAAAGGAAAAGTTGCGATAGCGGAACTCATTGGTCAGTCCGCCGGTCTGCTTGTATACGGTGGAACCAAGCGGCACGACACCATTGCTTGGCTCGGGCTCGCCTGCCGGCGCAGGATTGCTGACACCGTCGCTATAGATGATCCTGCCCTTACTGTCCCGTTTATAAGCATAACCCATGATCTGGCCATAAGGCAAGCCTACCACATTGCTGATGCTGACCTCGCTGCCCCAGCGGGGGTAGGCGCCATTGATGACGATGCTGGGCAGTCCGCCGATATATAATACCTTATTGTCATTGGCAGCATAATTGAACGAGAGCTTCCAGCCAAAGGCCGGGGTTTTGAAAAGGGTGCCTGTCAGCAGCAATTCCAGACCACGGTTGCTTATCTTACCAATATTCTCGATATACTGGTAATAACCGGATGTCGGGCTAACGGTCACTTTTACGATGTCGTTGGTCGTCTCCTTATTATACCAGGTAAGATCAAACCCAACCCTGCCCTGTAAAAATTGCCCTACAAGCCCAAGCTCTTTTTCGGTTATGCTGATCGGGCGCAGACTGGCGTTGGGGATAAGCGGAAGATTGCCGGATGCGATGTAACCCAGGGGCTGCCCGCTGATGGAATAATTCTGAATACCATAGTTGAGCACGTTCTGGTAAGGCTCCGTCCCATTCGATGAGGCGGCATAGGACGCCCGCAGCTTGCCAAGGCTGATCCAGGAAGGCAGTCGCCAGGCCTCAGAGAAAACAAAGCTCCCGGAAACGGAGGGATAGAGATAGTGATCGGTGTTGATATTGAGGGTGGAAAACCAGTCATTACGGGCAGTCAGGTTGAGGAAAAGGTAATTTTGGAAACCGAGGTCCGCGCTGCCATAAACGGAATTGACGCGATAACGCTGGATAAAGGAACTAAAGGGTTTGTTGATGATATTGGCGGCATTATAATTACCCGCGACAAGAAACGGACCTGCGGCGCGATTGGAGGAATTGGGTACTGCTCCAACGCCCTGAACGGCGGAGCTGTTGTCCTGCCGGTTAGTTCCAAGGTTAGCATCGAAGCTAAAATTATTTCCTATTTTTTTGTTTACTCCAACCATGACACTGCCATTCAGCTCATGATAATTGACTTCATATTGCGTGAGGTTGCCGCCATGGATGCCGTCAATGCGGGTATACTGTACGCCGGAAGGCACGATATTGGTCACGTCGAACTGGTAGCCGTCGCGGCTGACCTGGCCCTGCAGATAAAGCCAGTCAAGGAGATGGTATTTCAGGGTAAGACCGCCGGTAATGCGATTTCGATCTGTAAAGTTGCTGTAATCGTAGGCGATATAATAGGGGTTCTCAAAATAAGGATCGGTAGCGCCGGGCAGCCATTCGGTCCCGTCGGGGTGAACGGTATGTGTTTTCATCCACCGGATGTCAAAGCTATTGGCCAGGTACATGGGGGGCGCGATGACATTCCCCGGAGCGTCGGAAAGGCTGGCGCGGTTGTTCACGCGTTCGAAAACATAATCCGCGGTCAGGTCCATCTGCAGCTTGTTGGTGACATAATAAGTGGAATTAAGATTGAGGCCCTGCTGTTTCATGGAAGAATTGGGTACGAAGGTGGACAGGTGCAGGTCGGAAATACCCAGGCGGAAATGGCCTTTGCTGTTGGCGCCCGTTAGAGCGACCGAACTTTGATTGGTAACACCCGTACGGAAGAAATTTGAAAAATTGTTTTTTGCCGGACTATAGGGATATGTATTCCCCAGGTAATTGATGGCATTGGTGCCGTCGAGTTTCGCGCCCCAGCTATAATAAGGGGCGGCCAAAGCCATTCCCTGGTTGATCGGCTTTAATTTGGAGACCCCTTGTCCATATTCATATTGATAATCGCGCTGGTCCACGACCGAAGTAACCGTCAGGTTATTATTGACCTGTACGCCAAAACCATGTGTCCTGGACCCTGATTTTGTACGGATGAGAATGGCGCCATTACCACCCCGGTAACCATAGAGGGCAGAAGCGGCCACTCCTTTCAGGATCAGAATAGACTCGATATTGTCGGGATTAATATTGGAAAGGCCGTCACCCAGATCCACGCCACCATATTGGCCGGAATAATTCACTGTCGTATTATCATAGGGTATGCCATCTACGACATACAGAGGTTGATTGTTGCCGCTGAGCGAAGCATTGCCGCGGATCAGCACCCTGCTGCTGCCATAAGGACCGGTAGCATTCGTTGCCACACTAAGCCCGGCCACCTGGCCTATCATGGCATTGCCGAGATTTGTTTCCCGGGACTGGGTGAAGATGGAACCGTCCAGCTCTGCGGCGGAAAAACCAAGTGACCTTTCCTGTTTCGGGATGCCGAGAGCTGTGACGAGGACCTCCGTCAGCGGCTGATCGGAAGGATCCATTATTACCCCTCCGGAACCCAATCTGGCGACGGGCAGCTTTTTCATTTTATAACCGACAAAAGAAAAGACAAGGGTATCTCCTTTCAGAGCTTCAAGCTCAAAGGAGCCCGTCAGGTCGGTGGCCGTTCCCTTTCGGGTATGTAGCAGCGTGACACTAACGCCCTGCAGGATCTTGCCTTCGTCAGTATAGACGTGGCCTGAGACCATGTTTAGACGAGCCAGCGCAGAACTTACATTGGACGTGTCGTTGAACTCAGGGGCGGCGGTGCTGTCGAAGGTGTTGCTGCGGTCGGGGGCCTGTTTTTCGAGGATGACAAAGGTCCGGTCATCCACTTTTTTATAATAGAGGCCGGTATTCTTTAATATTTGAGAGAGGACCTTCTCGGTAGAAAGGCCGGTGGTGAGCAAGGGGGGATTGACGGTTCTTTTTCCAAGGGGCTGGCGGGAGAAAAGAAAATAGACTCCCCTGACCTTATTAAGCTCGACCAGTACGTCGATGAGTGGCCGCTGTCCGGGACTGGCAGGAGGTGTTTGCAAACGGGCAGAAAGAGGCAGGAGCATCTGAATACCCAGAAAGACCCCAAGTAGCAGTCTGCAAAAGCTTGTTTTCCCCATCTTACAGCGTTTTGGTAAAGACATGACCAACACAATGTCACTTCCTTGCGGAACGGGCCCTGATAATGATCTGGTCCCCGTCTTTTGAAATATCAAATTCGGCAGTAGCTTCCAGCGATCGTAACAGCACTTCCAGGTTATTATTTGGCAGGATAGCAGAGATAGTTTGATCTCCGATGGAACTATCGGCAAGCTTTATATGTACGCCATAGTGATCATTGATGATGGTGACCAGCTCGCGTAAGGGGGTCCCGTCAAATACCAGCTTCTGATCCTTCCAGGCCATGAGGCTATCCCGCTGCACAGCCTTTTTCTCCCACAAATTTTCCCGAAGGTCGACAAATTCACCGGGAGATAGTTGAAGCTGCCTGCCGTTGGGGCCCCGGAGGATGACCGATCCTTCTTCCAGCATAATATTTTCTGCTCCGTGCCGGTTGATGACATTGAACTTTGTGCCGGTGACGATGACATCGGCATGATCGAGATGGACGACGAAACGACTGTTCTGGCGCGTTTTGCGGACATGGAAAAATGCTTCCCCATCCATCCACACTTCGCGGTCGGTCCCTTCCTCCCAGTTGCCGGCAAAGCTAATGCTGCTGTTGGCATCCATCATCACTTCGGTTCCGTCGGGCAGTTGCCGCCGGGCGATCTCGCCGAAGGCTGTCTTTATGGCCTCACCTTTTGACGAACGAATAGCTATTACGATAAGACTGGCGGCAAGAAGGATGGCGACGGAGGCGGCGATCATCCCGCGTCGGCTGAATAAAGGAATAACTTTGACGGGACCCGTAGCATCGATCCGCTTCATAAGTCGCTCTTCCGCCGATGCAATCTGTTGCATAGGTATAGCCAGCTCGGGCAGACGGGTAGCTTCCAGAAGGCTGATGGCCTGTTGGACCAGTTGGGCTTGTTCGGGGTGGCCACTCATCCAGCTGTCCCATTGTTGCTGTTCTTTACCAGGTATTTTAAAATACCAGGCAAGAAAGGACTCATCGGACAAAAGGTCTTCCGGCTCGTTAAAGTTCTTTGCCATAAAGTGTAAGAATCGAATTTCAGTGTTTTTTGCTAATCCTGTAAATTTTTTTTGAAAAGGATAGCAAGTATTTTCCTACATTCATCAAAGTTTCAACCATCTATAACCATTGAACACGGCTGGCCAGGACATAAAGCTTTGGGAATCTTTCCGCAAAGGAGACAGGGAAGCATTTGCGGCGCTTTTCCGGGCGCATTATGAGACTTTATTTCGTTTTGGCAGCAAATTCACTACCGATACCGAACTGCTGGAAGACTCCATCCAGGAACTCTTTATCGAACTCTGGCAGGCCAGATCAGCTACGGTAGTCCTTTCGGTGAAGGCATACCTTCTTAAGTCACTCAAATACAAACTCTTAAAGGCCTTTCGGAAAAACGGCCGGTTATTGCCGCTCAGTGACAATGACCTCAGCTTTGAATGGAGCCATGAGAACTTCCTCATCGCCAAGCAGGAAAGCGCCGAGAAGAAACAGCTGGTTGTAGATGCGCTCCAACGACTATCGAATCGCCAGCGGGAGATCATCTATCTCAAATATTACCAAAACCTCAGCTACGAAGAAGTAAGCGAGATCATGAATATCAACTACCAGGTGGCGCGCAATCTTCTTTACCAGGCCATCAAGTCCCTCAAAACCCTGTTAGCAGGCACGCTGGAGCTGTTTTTGCTTTTTCTTTAGCCAATTACCCAAACGGTTGATTACATTTTTTTACTACATGACACAAGGAATTGGGCAAATAGCCATTAATTTCGCCCTGCGAAACTGGATTTTGTCCGGTTAACATATAACATCAAAAATATTCTGATCTATGAGCATGGTAGACTCATTCGAAAAAATTCCGGTTAAGATTTTTCATTCCCTGGAAGAAGGTTCGCGTTTTATTGGTAAAGAGATTGCGACACTTATTCGTGAGAAAGAGGCAAAAGGTGAAAAGACGGTGTTAGGCCTGGCAACAGGCTCTTCGCCCAAGTCTCTGTATACCGAGCTGGTGCGGCTTCACCGGGAAGAAAAGCTAAGTTTTAAGAATGTGGTCACCTTCAATCTTGACGAATATTATCCGATCGACAACGATGCGCTGCAGAGCTATAATCGTTTTATGAAGGAGCAGCTGTTCAGCAAGGTGGACATCGATCCCGCCAACTGCCATATTCCCAACGGGCAGTGGAAAAAAGAAGAGATCAAGAAACATTGCATTGAATACGAGCAAATGATCGAAAAGGCGGGTGGTATCGACCTGCAGATCCTTGGTATTGGCAACAACGGGCATATCGGCTTCAACGAACCCGGGTCGAGCATCTTTTCGCATACGCGTCTCGTGCCGCTGGACAATTCGACACGCATTGCCAATGCGCATGAATTCCAGAATATTTCGCAGGTGCCTCGGCTGGCCATCACGATGGGCATCAGCACGATCATGAAGTCAAGGCGTATCGTCCTGATGGCCTGGGGGCAGCTTAAGGCCCCGGTAATCCAGAAGGCTGTAGAAGGGAATGTTACCGAACAGATACCTGCATCTTTGCTGCAGCAGCACGACAACGTCACTTTTGTTACGGACGAGGTGGCGGCTTCCGAGCTGACGCGTTTCAAATCGCCCTGGTTGACAGGCGACACGATCTGGACGCCCCAGATGATCCGCAAGGCCGTCGTAAATATGGCCCTGAAATTGGAGAAGCCAATTCTCAGCCTTACCAACGGAGACTATAATGACAATGGCCTTAGCGATCTGCTGGTGGAAAAAGGGGATGCCTATGAGATCAATCTGCAGGTCTTCTATATGCTTCGGGATACTATTACAGGCTGGCCTGGCGGTAAGCCGGGTGCTAACCTGCCGACGCATCCTGAGCGTTCGGAGCCTTTCCCCAAGCGTTCGCTGATCTTCTCTCCGCATCCCGATGACGATATTATTTCGATGGGCGGTACTTTTATGCGGCTGCATGACCAGGGTCATGACGTTCATGTAGCTTACCAGACTTCCGGGAACATTGCGGTGACGGATGAATTCGTTACCCGTTACCTGGATTTTGCCGTTGGCTTCGAAGTGTTGTCGGGTATTGACAGTAAAAAATCTTCGCAGATCCTGCAGCAGGCTACCAGCTATCTGAAGAGTAAAAAGGCCAGCGATATCGACACACAGGAGATCAGGGCCATCAAAGGGCTGATCCGTCGCGGCGAGGCCAAGGCCACCTGCCGTTATGTAGGGCTGCAGGATAAGAACATCCATTTTATGAACCTGCCTTTTTATGAAACGGGCACCATCGAAAAAAAGCCGATGGGTGAAGAGGATATAAAGCTGACGATGGCCTTGCTTCGCGAGCTGAAACCGCAGCAGATCTATGCTGCCGGTGACCTTGCCGATCCGCATGGTACCCACAAGGTATGTCTTGACATTATATTTGAATCCATGCGCAGGCTGAAAGAGGCAGGTGAGACCTGGCTAAAGGATTGCTGGGTTTGGCTGTATAAGGGGGCATGGCAGGAGTGGGATATCAGTGAGATCGAAATGGCGATCCCTATGAGTCCCGACCAGGTGCTGAAGAAGCGTTTTGGCATTTTTATCCACCAGTCGCAGAAAGATATGGTTCCTTTCCAGGGTAGTGATAGCCGGGAGTTCTGGCAGCGCGCGGAGGACAGGAATGGGAATACCGGGGCGCTGTATGCGCAGTTGGGACTGACTAAGTATGCAGCTATGGAAGCCTTCGTAAGATGGCACTATTAAACGGAGGCCGTTTAATAGTGCCAGCGGCTCCGCGCTAGCGGAGCAATGAATTAGCCCCAGTTAGTCCCTGCATAGCAGGGACGTAGTCGAGCAGCGACCAATGAAATCCGTATTAAATTTGTGTTAATTGGCTATTATTGTATTTTTGTGGCCGCACTATGCCACAGACTACCACATTCATAGCAGTTAGACAGGAATGGCAGGACGCCTGGCAATTGCCTGCATTCCGCAGGAAGGTTCTGGTCGGGATGATCCTCATAGTCATGATCCTATCCTTATTCCCCCATTTTTTTCAGGCGATCGAGCTCAGACATGGAATGGTCCTCAACGATCCTCTTCTGCATGTCATGGGGCCCCGTGACGTATCCATTCCTATGTTTATCGTCATCTGGGCTATTACGCTTCTTTCCGTCTTTCGGGCGGCGCAGACCCCGCAAATGTTCCTCACCTTTTTGTGGGCTTATATCTTTTTGTCGCTGTGCCGGGTTCTGACGATCACGCTGATCCCGTTAGACCCGCCGACAGGTCTGGTCAATCTGAGGGATCCCCTGAGTAATTTCTTTTACGGAGAGAAGTTCGTGACGAAGGACCTCTTTTTTTCGGGGCATACTTCAACTGTTTTTCTCTTATATCTCACTATACCGGGGAAGATGGACAAGAAACTGGCGCTGCTGGCTACGGCCTGTGTAGGCTCGTTGCTGCTGGTCCAGCATGTGCACTATACGTTGGATGTGCTGGGAGGGTTGTTGTTCGCCTGGGGTTGCTATCACCTGGCTAGGAAAACCGTCGTAAAGGAGTTCGACGGGTATGCGGATTAAATGGCGCCTGGCGAGCACCAACATCGCTGGATGAGGCGTCAACACCGCTAAAAGGCCTCGCCTATCTGTAAATAGAATCCCTGCGAATGCTTTTTCGCTATTCCGTAGTCCAGCCTCAGATTCAATTTTTCGTTTTTATTCAGCGCGACGCGTAATCCTCCCCCATAAGAGTATTTAAGGTAATCGAAATTGATGCTTTTTAATTCGGGGCCTACATTGCCCATGCCGGCAAACCCTACCGCCCCGAGTCTCCAGAACAGGGGTACCCGGTATTCCGCCTGCAAAATGGCGGCATTCTTGTCGCGGAACCTGCCGGCATAGTAACCACGTAAATTGCTGGCTCCCCCGATATAGGAAAGGCTGCGCAGGGGCGTTTCGCCTGTATTGAAGCTGCCAAACGCCTGCAGGGCCAGGACCTGTCCGCGAAAGACGCGGATGAAGCGGCGGACGTCCACCACGTAGTTAGTGTACTGATAATCAGACCCGAACGTTGGGGTAAAATGGTCGAAATGAAACTGCAGCATGACTCCACGGTCGGGCGAGAAGGCATTGTTCCGGGTGTCATAGGTCAGGCTCAGTCCTAGGCCGGAGACGTGGTAGCCATTGCGTCCGACGACGTTTTCTTCATCAAATAACTGTCCCTTCGCATATTCCACGTCGAAAACGCGTTGATATTCATAAACCATTCCCAAAAAAAGATTACGGCCGATCAGAACCTGCGGGTGCAGATAAATGTAATACTGTTTATATTTATAAGATTCTTTGCTGCTATCCGGGGCATGCTTGCCTAGGCCCCAGAAATTGTCCGGGAAGGCACTGTAGGAAAGCTGTTCGTTGAGGATAAATCGCTCCCCGGGGAAGTAAATGGAACCATTTATGGCCATTACCAACTGTTTTCGGGTTGTATAGAGAGCAAGGGCCTGTGCGTTAGAGGTCCGTGTAGCAGTGTCGCGGCTTTTGAGGTGAAAGGTAGAGGCGCTGGCGAAGCCGAACGACCACCCTGTTTCTATGCTACGGGCAATGATTGGGAGTACGAGAACATGCCGTATATTTGCCGGACTTTTTATCGGGAGTGGCAGCTTTTCTACAGGGAGTGTTTTGAGGCTGTCATTTTGGGCGTTAACGCCCGCAGACATTAAAATTAAGCAGCAAAGCCCAAGAAAATAGATAAATTGTACTTTTCTGAACGAATAGGAGGGCAATGTTGTATTATATTTATTAATGTTTATTGATAAAAGCAGGCAAATTAACGTTGAAAAATCTAATTTTCTTACATTTGATGTTTAATGAAGAATTCACAATTTGTTAAAATATACTTAACCCAATATTTAAAAGCTCTGGAGCGGAAAGGGATGACCCTTCCTTTTCTTAAATAAAGCTAGCATTTATGAAAAAATTCGAATGCCCCGATTTTGTCCTGGGAGATAAGATAACGGAAGAACAATTTAACTTTTTCGACAAGTATGGCGTGATCATATTTAGGAATTTTCTGAATTCGGAGACCGTTCAATTATTCATATCTGAGCTTAACAGGATTGAAAAGCAATGGCTGGATGAAGGCCGCGAGAAGGTCAACGGGATCCCGTTGAAATTCGGCAAGGACCAGGATGGCAACAAGATGATCCAGCGGATGTGTTTTCTTTCCCTGTATAGCAATCCCCTGCATGAAGTACTGCAGGATCCACGCATTCAGGCGCTGGTTGGCCTGCTCTACCCTTACGAAGGTCGCATCAGCGAGAATGAGAAGGATGGATTGATCCTGAACCACTATGTCCGGATGCCGGAAAGCAACTTTACGCAGATGGGATGGCACACGGATAGTCCACGGGACCTCTTCCTTGGCCAAAAGATCATGCCGATGCTGAATGTGGGTCTGCACCTGGACAACACTCCTTTCGAGAATGGTGGTTTACGGGTGTTGCCTGGTACGCACAAACAGGGCATCCTGCGCCTCCTTTTCGGCAAGAAATATTTCATCGACAACAATCCCGACCGCCGGGAGATCGGCTTCGACCTGGCAGCCGGCGACCTGACCGTACATGACGGCCGCATCTGGCACCGCGCCCAGCAGTCACCCCTCTACGGTGAAGCCAGCCGTCGCAGGGTCCTGTATGTCCCGATCATCACCGGTAAATACATGCCGAAGGATGCGAACAGCAAGACGCCATTCTATCATCGACTGGCAGCAAAAGTGCAGAACTAGGTTGCATAAATGATATTAAAGGAGCCGGCTTGAGTCCAAAGACTTGGAGCCGGCTTTTTTTATCTTGTCTATCCTATCTTTACGCGGGGAACTCTCTTATCCTAACAAGGGAACTCCCCTATCATAAAAAAATATATGGAATACGCACTCATAACAGGCGCCAGCAAGGGCATCGGCAGGGCCATCGCAACAGAGCTGGCAACCCGGGGTTTTAATGTCCTGCTCGTGGCCCGGTCGGAAGAATTGCTGCAGCAGGTAGCCGCGGAGATCACGTCCCGCTACAAGGTAAAGGCGGACTGGCTCGCGCTGGATCTTGCGCATGCAGATGCCCCTCAAAAGGTTTTTGACTGGTGTAGGGCAAAGGGGTATACGGTGCAGGCCCTGATCAACAATGCGGGTTATGGCCTTAGCGGTCCCTTCGAAAAATATCCCCTCGAACAGCATTGGAATATGATGCAGCTGAACATGCAAACCCTCGTTGGCCTGGTCCGGCTCTTCCTGCCCAACCTTCGTCAGCAGCCGCGCGCATATGTGCTGAATATCGCCAGTTCCGCCGCTTACCAGGCAGTGCCAAAGCTAAGTCTTTATGCAGCTACCAAGTCCTTCGTCCTTGCTTTTAGCCGTGGCTTGTACCAGGAGCTTCGGGGTACTTCCGTGTCTGTCACCTGTGTCAGCCCGGGTGCAACGGATACCGACTTCCCCAATCGCGCTCAGCTGGGCGAAAAAGGTTTGAAGGCGGCAGAGAAATTTAATATGTCACCAGAGACGGTGGCGTCCATCGCCGTGAGGGGAATGCTGGCAGGTAAGAGCGAAGTGATCACCGGAATTATTAATAAGCTTGGAGCGGCTATGGCATGGCTCCTGCCGAAGTCGATGGTGGAGAAAACGGCGATGAAAATTTATGAGTAGGTATTTTTTCCATTTCGGATTTTGTACTATATTTGCAGCCCCTTAGGGGACTGCCAACAAGTCACAGCAGGCCCTGTAGCTCAATTGAATAGAGCATTTGACTACGGATCAAAAGGTTTCAGGTTTGAATCCTGACAGGGTCACAAAAAGGCATATCAAAAGAAGTCAAAACCCAGCAAAATATTGAATTTGCTGGGTTTTTGCTTTTAGGGCACCGTCAAAACATTCCCTTTTTCTCAAAAGAGCGGTGAACAGACCGGTGAACAGACCAAAACATGTAAAAATCTGTTCACCGGATTCCGCCCAAATGCACGTCCACATTGATTTGTGGCACATCTTTCCGGCCATAATCTTCCAGGATTCAAACCCAAAATCGTAGTTTGCGGATACCATTCTCCGGATCATTTTTAAACGCTCAAATTTGATCACGATGGAAAAAAGACACAGTTTCTCGATTGCTTCAATTATTCGGCAAACCCGGAACAATAAGGAGGGGCAAGCTCCAGTTTATTTAAGGATTACCTGCGATGGCAAGCGTTCCGAGGTATCCATAAAAATATTGGTAGATCCCGCCAAATGGCATCCCGCAAAAGGTCGTGTTAAAGGCAACACAGAGGATACCAGACGCCTCAATCAAAGCATCGAAACCTTCGAACACCGGGCCCGGGAAATCTACAACAAATGCATCCTGACCGGCAAGATAGTTACCGCCGATACCATAAAGAACGAATTGATCGTCCCATCGGCCAACCATCACTTCCTGGTTGCAGAAATGCAAAAATTCGTAAATGACATCGAAAATAAAATAGGCAATGGCTATGCCGCCGGAACGGTGCGAAATTGGAAAGTCTCTCTAAGCCATCTGAAAGAATTTCTCAAAAAGACCCGGGGCATTGCTGACATAGCGTTCAAAGACCTCGACCTACCCTTCCTCCATACCCTGAAGCTGTATGCGGAGACTAAATGGCACTGTCGGACTAATGCTGCGCTAAAGCACATCGAGCGAATCCGCAAGATCGTCAACCTCGCTGTATCCTCCAACTGGATAGACAACGATCCGTTCTTTGCTTTGCAGGAAATGACCAGAATAAGACTTTTGTACTTCATACAGTAACAAAACAGCAAACCACATGCCGCCTTACCTATTCTAATTCGATTCTAATGATACCCCTCCAATTCGGGCTACTGCATGCGAGGTACCTGCTAAAAGACACACTGGAACCCATCCAGTCCGTCGCCTCTTTATGTGGATTCAAAGCCCTCATCACGTCAGCCAGGCCTTCAAAGCAAAAACTGGCCTATCACCCCTCTAATTTCGTATGATTTAACGCGATTCGGCCACTCCGCGTTCCTTTTGTCAGAAAGGCCAACAATCCGCCTGCAGCCATTCATCAGCCATGAAAAACAAGAAGCGCCCAAAACGGGCGCCCTTGTTATATGCAGTATCCATTCGCGCACTCCCCCCAAAATCCCGTGGCTTCGGTTTTGCGGTGGTAATAAAAACAAATATCATGTCATCTAAATTCGTTTTGATCCTATACTACCTTCTGCCCCTTGCCGGGTTTGGTCAGACAGCAGTGACACCAGGTTATCAAAGGGTTGAATCTGCGCCGGCCGTTCGCAACTATTATCATCCGGAAAATAATTTGGATATCTGGGGAAAGGCTCGTTTTCCGCCAGTGAATGTCAACTTTCCGGTTTTCGGACAGTTGGTTTACAGGGAGCCGCTTACCTGGACTTCAATGATCCGGCCCAAAGAGAAGAAAACGGGCGTTTCGGCCGCCGGAGGGCTAGTCTATACGGGAAGTGATGATGTCTTCGCATACGCCCATTACGGAAGGACAGGAAAGTTGATCTGGCGTACCAGCCCGATCGCCAATAACATGATGGCGACCCGTTGGTCATTGGCGAGCTTGTCTATATTTCAACGGCCTGCTTCCAGTCAATTCCAGGTCTACTAAGCAAGTAAAAAAGGCATTAATCTAATGCCTGCCTGGTGATTTTAATCGGATCTGATCAATGAGAACAAATAAAAAACCCCTGTAGAAACAAGGGTCGTTACCAAAACTAACTGCTTATGAGAAAATTGACTGCTTGCGAGAATTCTAATATTTTTACATTACTTCAATTTGACTATTCAAAGGTATATCCATAAACAGCGGAACACTGTTAAAATTGTCCCCTATTCGTCCGGAAAAAATTATTTAATCCCAATAGCTAGGTGTTTGAAGGTTTCGTTAAAATAGCCGGCCGGCACAACATCTCAAGAGAATAATCACAAATCCTGAAAATAATAATATTAAAGAAATCAATTCCGCTTGTGTGATCTCTATCCCGCCGAACACGTACTTATTAACCCGGATCAGCTCAATAAAAAAGCGCTCAGTTCCATTCATCACCAGGCCCTTCCGGGGGAACTACCGGCTAATTGCCGGTACCCGATCTCCCTTTATACTGCTCCATGGCCTTATTTTTCATTTCTTCCGTCATCGCCTCATACTTCTTATACTGGTCGCTGGCAAGAATGGCTTTCATCTCCCTGCTTTTATCTTTCTGGGATGATTTGAGTGCCCTGTACTTCGCGAATTTTCCATCGGAGCCTTTAAAGATCTGCTCATTCTTCAGCGCATATTTCAGATTGATAGCTTGTACGGATGGGTACTGATCATCCGTAAGGGACAATTCCGTCTTCATTTTTTCCGTGAGGGCGGCCGCTCGTCCCTCAGGTGTTCTTGTGCTGTCCGTCGATCGGGCCGGCTGCCCTGACTGGGCCGGCTGGGCAGATTGAGCATTTACCGCAAGGGTTGAAAACAGGTAACTCAGGATCAAAAACGCGATTGAAAAGGAGATTTTACTATTGACTGATCTTGTTGACATTTTTATAAATTTTGCTTGTTGGAATCGAGGAATTTGTCTTCCGGTTTATCTGTAGACGACAACAGGGCGCACAGGTCTCACGACAGTAACGACCGGGGGCCGTCTTACCACCACGACCGGAGGGCGTCTTACCACTACGACCGGGGGCCGGAAAGCAGGTCTCACTACTACAGCAGGGCGAACGACTGGCCTTACTACGATAGCCGGACGGATAATTACCTGGGCATTGGTTCTCAATGTGGCCAGGCTGAGTAATAGGCCCGTGACCAGTACGGGGAAAAACATTTTTTTCATAACGATTATTTTTATTGTTTTCGAATACAAATTTGACGAGAGCCAATGAATGAAATCTGGTGAAAGGCCATAAAACGGGCAGATAGCCTGCCGAAACGGGCACTTCCTAGAATTTTACCGAAAGTCCGCTGTTCAGGATATACCTACCATACCCCGCTTCGACAAACAGCCCTGCCCGCTGAGATAATCGGAATCGGACCCCATGCGCGAACTGGCGGGCCAGATCAGGCAGGTCAGGGGTTGCGACGGCCATCTTGTTGCCAGTAGGGTCTGTATACTCCTGCTGCCAGCTATTGAAACCAATCGCGGTCCTGATATAAGGGGTCACGGTAGCGCTTATGGGAATATATCTTACCAGGTTGATCATGAAACTCCAGGCCTCCAGCCGACCGGTAAAGTCGGGAGAGGGGGAGGCGGAATAATAAGCGTAATAAGGCGCGGTGACTGCGCCATGGGCCACCATCACCCCAAGACTCATCTTCCTGCTGAACTGATAATTCACGGAGCCTGTAATGACTCCCGATTGTGAACTATTGCCTCTGCTGATCCCGTAAAAATCGGGGAGGTAGTTTCTGTCGAGATTGGGAAACCCATAACCGACAGAAACATTAATGGTAGGTACGAATGGGGGCTGGTTCCTGTGTGGCGGACGCCTGGTCCTGGTAACAGGAGGCCTGACCGGGGGAGTTATCACTATCACCTGTGCGTTGGCGCCTCCGGTGGTTAGCAATGCCGATATAAGAGCGAGGAGAGTGATCATTTTTGTCATATACATTATCCTTTTGAGTTTAATTTACCGGTGAAGAGATCTATAAAACCTTTGAACACGAGCTTGAACGGATTATTACCAATAAAACCAGTGTTGATACCGTAATTGGATTTTTCAGTTTCCGGTTGATAGGTTCTGAACAACCTGTCCCAGATCATCAGTATGCCACCAAAGTTTTTGTCGATATAGCTGGGGTTTTTCCCATGGTGTACGCGATGCGCAGAGGGGCTGTCAATAATGCCCTCCAGCCTGCCCCATTTCCCGATGGCTTCCGTATGCATAAAAAACTGATACAACAGGTTGAGCCCATAACTAAGGGCAATATAGGAAGGAGGAAAACCTGTGAGGGCCAATGGCAGAAAGAAGAATGGGCTGATCAATGCGCTCAGCCAGTTGAGACGATAGGAAGTGGTCAGGTTTATATAGGGACTTGAATGGTGGATGAGATGAAAAGCCCAGAGGGGCTGCCATTTATGGGAAAGCCGGTGAAACCAGTAATAAGTGAAATCGGCCAGGATAAAACAGACGGCAAATGTCCATATCGTAGCAGGCAGGTGTACCGGTGCGCAATGGAAAGCTCCCTGTAGTATAAATAACTGGTAACCGGCAAACAGGTATTTGGACAATTGAAAGCCTGCAAGGATAACGAGATTGGCAAGGGTGTCTTTCAGGCCATAGGCTTTCTTATCCTGCCGCCAGCTCCAGATGATCTCTGCCGTGATCAGCAAGACCAAGACAATGACGATCGCGATTGTATGTGTTCCATTTTTCATGATAATTTCTGTTTTAAATTATTATCCTGTAAAAATGGAGTGTCGCGGGAAGAGGTGCGGGGGAAAACCGGTTCAGACGGGCAAAGAGAGGATTAAAGCGGACCTGGGGTTTTCGGTCGGTGAGCCCGGATCGGCCGGATCAGTTTCCTTTCTCCAGCCAGTTCAGGAAATCCGCTGATTTCGCCTTGCTGACGATGAGTGGCTCGGGCGTGTCGGTAGTCATTATTACTACGAGCTTTCTCGCGAAGAATTTCTCGATATTCCGGATGGCATTCCTGTTGATGAGGAATTGTCTGTTGGCACGGTAGAAAAGACTGATATCGGCTCCTGTTTCTATTTCATCGATGGTCTGACTGATATGATGCGTGCCGCCATTGTTTAGTTTGATCATTACTACACCCTGTCCATAGTAGAAGTAGGCCACATCGAAATATTTTACAGGGATGATCTTTTCTTTGTGGTGCACGAGGATCGTCTTATTGGATGCCGGTGATAGTTGTCCGATGACCTTGCTGAGATCGCCATAAGGAAAAAGGGACGGGCTGTCCGTACGCTGACTGAACATCGATCGCAGGCTGTCGAGCTTTGTCAATGCTCTTTCCAGTTTGGTTTTATCCACCGGCTTGAGCAAATAGTCGATACCATTGGTCTCGAAGGCTTTTATAGCATATTCATCATAGGCTGTACAGAAAATAATGGGACAATCGACTTTTACCGATTCAAAGATCTGGAAGCAAACGGCATCTGCCAGCTGGATATCGCTGAAGATAAGGTCGGGCATCTTATTTTCTATCAGCCAGTCGACTGCCTCGCTGACGGAGGGGATGGTATCGACAAGGTCCCAGCCTGGCCGCAGGTTCAGTACCAGGGACTTTAATTCGTTGGCGGCTTTTCTTTCGTCTTCTATGATCAATACTCTCATGTCAAAAAAGGGATTTCAACTTTAAATTTAGAGCTATCCCGGGTGATCAGGATCTTTTTGTCTGAAACCAGCCGGTAGCGTCGGGAAAGATTGTGGAGCCCGGTCCCGGAATGGCTGTCGAGGGTGAGTCTGGGTCTGAAATCGTTCTCGACGATCAACACGCCATCCAGGTCATAAATGTCAATGGTCAACGGCTTTTTATAGGAAACGGCATTGTGCTTGATGGCATTCTCGACCAGCAACTGCAGGGAGAACGGCAATATCTTCCGGTTCAGGTTGCCTGGGTCGACCCGTATGCTGATCTCCAATCCTTCTTCGAATCTCGATTGAAGGATATAGGTATAGGATCTGATGAATGCCAGCTCCTCATGTACCGGCACTTCATTCTGCTCCTGATAGTGGAGCACGTATCGGTATACTTCGCTCATTTTAAGAATGTATTCTTTTACTTTTTCTTCCTTTGAGAGAGTGGATAAGGTGTTGAGGGAATTGAACAGGAAATGGGGACTGATCTGCTGCTTCAGGGACGCCAGCTGAGCCTGGAGATTTTCCTGTTTGAGATATTCATTCTCCCGCCAGGACTGCTGCAGCATAATTTGGATCCTGAAATAGTAGACGGCGAACCAGGCAACGGCGCTGATGATAAAGCCACGGAATAACCGGATAAAAAAGATCCGGACCGGTCTTAATTCAATACCCGGGTCTTTGCTGAAAGGAATCACAGTGGTCATGTTGACCGAGTGGGTCGCCACCGCAATCAGAACAACGCTGCAGAACATGCTGGCCGCCGCTCTCGGGATCGTGCGTGAGAATGGACCGGACCGGACATTCAGCAAAAAAAAATGATGTGTCATCCAACAGAAGAAAAAGCAGGCGGACAGATAGATGAAATTGATAAAGACACCGCGCAATTGTTCGACATCAAAGCGTATGAGCTTTGGCAATATTGTCGCTATCATAGAGATAGAGAGGGAGAAGATCAATCCTGCCTTGACATTATACCGTTGTACCATGCCTGCAAAATTCTTTCTTTTTTTCATTTCCTGTAGAAATTACCGCTGAAGCGGTAAAAAGGGGGAATGAAGCGGGCAAATGGTCGCTACTGCGGAAAAATCCCTCTTTTAGCGGCTGTCCGCTTCATTTTTGAATTTGCCTGTTTCACCATGATCCTGACGCCTTCTGTGTTTTTCCCGCATCATATTTACAGACAATTATACACTATCAACAAAAAAAAGTTACTATGTTACGTTCACCTTCAGGATCTAAAGTACAGCTCTTTCTGCTGTTGTTCCCTTTGTTCGCCTTTAGTTGCCAGAAAGGCGATTCGGGTAAAGTTTACCGCTACAATGGTAAGATGAATGTCGATGGAAGGACAAGGACCTATATCCTGAACCTGCCTCCGGACTATTATGATACTTCCGGCATTCCGCTTGTCATTGCCTTACATGGTTTTGGCGGCAGCGCCAGTCAATGCGAAGCGGACTATGGGATAACGGATAAGGCGAACAGGGAGAATTTCATTGTTGTATACCCCGACGGCGTCTACGGGCCGGCAGGTCTGGGAAGCTGGAATACAGGTACCTGCTGCCCGGTCGCTCAGGCAGAGAATGTGGATGATGTACATTTTATCAGCGCCCTCATTGATCAGCTGGTCGATGATTACAAGGTTGATCCCAAAAAAGTATATGTCGCGGGCATGTCCAACGGCGCCATGATGGCCTATACACTTGCCTGTGATCTTTCGGATAAGATAGCGGCGATTACTTCCGTCAGCGGTACCCTGATGGTAACGTCACCCTGTCAGCCCTCGCGTGAGGTGCCGATCCTGCATATCCATTCTGCATTGGATGTCAAAGTGCCGTATGCCGGCGGGATCGGGATGGGTAATCACTATTTCACGCCTGTAGACTCGGCGATGGGTGTATGGACTGCCCTCGACTCCTGCGATACGCCGCCGCTGGTCACCGAAAATACGGGTTATACGTTTACCGAATGGAAGGACCATAACGGGAAAGTAGCTATCGATCTTTATCTGACCCAGGACGGCGGACATTCCTGGCCCGGCGGTCTGAAACCACGCGACAAAGCGGACCCACCCTCCACTGCCATCAATGCGACCGACCTGTTGTGGGATTTTTTCCAGCACTACTCCTTGCCATGAGAATGAACGCTATGGGACGGGAGAGGATAACTATCCTTTCCCTATCCCGTATCACTCCGTTTGCATATCGCCCGGTTCCTTACAAAAATGACTAAAAAGAAAATTTTAAGCGGTAGGCGATAAGTGAATTGTTGCCAGATTCAAAAGGTGTCCTGGCTGAAGGGGCTTTCTCACGAAAGAGTCAGCTCCATATTCCTTATAAGTTTTCAAAGAATCATCATCAGCAGACATAAGGATGACAGGAATATGCTTATGTTCGGCCATTGATTTTATGCTTTTGCACATCTCCCGTCCATCTTCGGACCCAACATTAATATCGAGGAAAATCAGGTCAGGCTTGAAAGAAATTAAAATATTTAACCCTTCCTCGCAAGAAGTCGTCACTGTGACATCGTAACCCGCTCTCCTAAGATAGCCCTTTACCACAGCTAAAAGATCTCGTTCATCATCTACAACCATGATTTTCTTCATACTTGGTTAGCATTGACATCGGCCAAAAATTGCGTACTTAAAAAAGTTAAATAATTGAGCACAAATACTTGCAACCAAAAAAAGACTTACTGTTGATAATTCATAAAACTATCGAAAAGAGCCAATTAACATGCCAACCCATTTGAGGCATTTTGTTGAACCAACTATTCAGTTTGTTTCCCAAACCTTCAATATTCGTGATTTGAAATGAAAAAACTGGGGGCATCTGTAGAATTCATTCCCCATATGCTTCCTATAGAAGACTGCCTAATGGCAACAAAGCAGTTTGATACACGGCAAGCATCGGCCATCAATGCCCCGCACATGGCAGCGCAATTGATGGCCGTAGCAAAAGCCGGGACCTTTCACCTTTCCCGAAAGGCATTCGATCCTACTTACATCGGAGGGTTCTTTTCGTCTTCAGGTAGCAATGAAGCAGAGTCAAATGACCGGCGTTGCTGTATCCAGCCATAGACCAAAGGTACGATCAGCAGCGAGGCAAAGGTCGAGGCCGCCAGACCGCCGATAACAGCCCGTCCCAGGGGTGCAGACTGATCGCCCGCTTCTCCCAGCCCGCTGGCCATCGGGATCATTCCCACGATCATGGCGATGCTGGTCATCATGATGGGTCTTAGCCGGATGCTTGCGCTGGTTATCGCCGCTTTGAACGGATCTTTATACTGCAATCGAAGCTTCTCTGCATTGGTGACGATGAGCAGGGCATTGGCTACCGATACGCCCGTGGACATAATGATCCCCATATACGATTGCAGGTTCAGCGTGGCACCCGTGACCAGTAACAACAACATAGCTCCCAGCAACACTGCCGGCACGGTGGCCAGGACCGAAATGGCCACTCCAAAGGACTGGTAGTTGGCCGCCAGCAACAGCAGGATGACAACGATCGCCGCCATCAGTCCCGTTTGGAGGGAGCTTAGCGTTTCCGTCAGCAGGGAGGACATGCCCTTTACTTCAACGACAAGCCCATTATCGGTATGGCCCATTCCGGAGATAACTTTTTCTACGGCTGCCGTTGCAGAACCCAGGTCTTTTTTGTAAATATTGGCGCTGACAGTTACAAAACGGCGCGGCCCGCTTCTGTCATACTCGCCGGTAAGGGTATCAACATCAATTTTGGCCACATCAGACAGCAAGGGGCGGGGCTGGCCTTTTACCAGGCTCACCGACTGCAGCTGCTGTACGGAATTCATGACGTATTCCGGAGCCTGTACCTGGGACTGATAAGTATAGGCCACTTTATCGTCCAGCCAGAGATTCTTGTTGGTATACCGGCTGGAAGAAGTGACATCCGTAATGCTTTTGGCGACATTGTTGATCGAGAGACCCATCAATTCCAGCTTGTTCCGGTCGACAGTGATATCGATCGTCGGCAGATTCAAGGGCTGCGCGATCTGTACGTCTCTCAGAAAAGAGATGTGCTTTAACCTTTCCCCCAGTTTCTCCGAATAACGCCGGATATCTTCCATATTCTTTCCGGCTACCCGCACTTCGATGGGGGTTGACGCGCCTTGCGCCATGATCTTTTCCGTCAGCTCTATCGGTTCGAAGGAAACTTTAACTTCGGAATGGTCCTGCCGGATCCTGCTTCTTAGGGCTTCCTTCAGCTCTTCCATCTTGCCCTTATAATGCTCATCCAGGTTGATCTGGATGACGGCCTCGTGCGTCCCGCTGTTGAAGATGTAAAGGTTGCTTGTTCCGAAACTGCTGGGTACCAGCCCGACGAAGGCCGAAGAAATAGCTACTTCTCCGTTGACTGTCGAATCAATAATATGCAGAACATCCTTTGTCATCCGCTCCGTTACTTCCAGTCTTGTACCGTCAGGTTCCCTTACCCTTAGCTGTAGCTGACCGTTGTTGGTCTTCGGCAGCAGATCTTTGCCGATGACCAGGAAACAGGTGATGGCTGCGCCCAGTGCAACGACCAGATACGTGAGGACAATAAACCTTCTTTTTGGCATCCAATTGCCGAGGTTCTCTGCGAGGTTGTTTTTCAGCTTGTCAAAAAAGCCATTCTCACCGTGTCCCCCGCCGTGACCGGTCGCCGGATGCTTCTGATACATCTCCGCCTTTAAGATCCAATTGGAGATCACGGGTACAAGGGTCTGCGCCGAGGTATAGGAGCAGATCATGGCGAATGCGATCGCCAGTGACAAGGGCAGGAACATCGCCTTTGGCACACCCGTCATGATAAAGGATGGCGCGAATACCGCCAATATGCAAAGCAGGATCAGCAGCTTCGGAAAGGAGATCTCATTACAGGCATCCAGGATTGCGAGCTTCTTTTCCTTACCCATTTCCAGGTGCTGGTGAATATTCTCGATCGTCACCGTCGCCTCATCCACCAATACTCCGATAGCCAGCGCCAGTCCGCTGAGGGTCATGATATTTATCGTCTGGCCCGCCAGCTTTAGAAAAAATACTGCGCCCAGCACCGACACCGGTATCGTGATAATGACCACGAGGCTGCTTCGCCAGTCCCGAAGAAACAGCAATACCGTCAGGCCCGTCAGGATCGCTCCCAGGATCCCTTCCGACATAAGGCTTTTGGCGGCGTTGATGACAAAGACCGACTGGTCAAATTCATAGCTGATGTCCACGTCTTCCGGTAACAGGCTTTTCATTTCGGGTATACGTTTCCGAAGGGTCTGCACTACCTCCCAGGTAGAAGCATCCGCGGTTTTTACCACGGGGATGTATACGCTTCTTTTGCCATTCACCAACGCATAGTCTACGGTAATATCCGCTCCGTCCGCTACGCTGGCTACATCGCGTACATAGATCGAGGTAGCGCCATTGCTCTTCACCGGGATATCACCGAAATGCGACACCTTGTCTTCAAGGGAATTGATGGAGCTGACCAGCATGGTGCTGTCCAGGCGCAGATTGCCGGAGGGGGTGATGGCATTGTTTTTTGTAATGGCTTCCACTACCTCGTCGGCCGACAGGTTATACATCCGAAGTTTTTTCGGATCGACATTGATCAGCACTGACCGGGCATTTGACCCGAATGGCGGCGGCGCCGAGAGTCCCGGTACGGTGGCGAAGAGTGGCCGTACACGGGTTATGGCCAGATCGAAGATCTCTTTCAGCTGTCTTGTCTTGCTGCTGAATACCAGTTCACCGACGGGCAGGGAGCTGGCATCAAACCGGACCACCTGTGGCGGCAGCGCCCCCGGTGGGAAAAAAGCCATTGTGCGGTTAACCTGTAAGGCCACCTGCGCGGAAGCCTCGGCCATATCCGTATTTTCGTAGAACGTAAGTCTGATCAGGGATAACCCCTGTATATTCCTGCTCTCGACAGTCTTGATGCCATTGACATAGAGGAACTGGTCCTGCATACGCGTAGCGAAAAACCCTTCCATTTGCTGTGCCGACATCCCCCCATATTGCTCGATAACATAGATCGTAGGCAAATTCAACTTGGGGAATATATCGATAGAGATCGTCCGCACCGCCATGACCGAGAACAGCAATAACCCGATGAAAAACACCAATACGGTGATAGGCCTTTTCAGGGCTGCTCTTATCATAGTAGTTATTTTATTGTGATACCTTCTTTTATTTCATCACTGGCATTGGCAATGACCAGCTCGCCTTCCTTTATATTCCCGAGGATCTCGATCTTGTTATTGCTTTCATTCCCGGTAGTGACATCCTCCTTTACCGTTTTCCCATCCCGGACGACTATGACATATTTTCTTTCCGTGGAAGTTATAACGGCGGATTTGGGAACAGCCAGCGCATGCGGGTTGCCTTTCGAGTCAAACAATACGTCGGCATACATACCCGGAGTCAGCACCTCCTCCTTGTTATAGACGTCCAGCTCCACGCGTTCGGTCCGGTACTGCATGTTGATGTTCATTGCTTTTCGCGCGATACGTCCTGTCATACGTTTTCCCGGCAGTGCGCTCAGGTAAAATGAGAGCGTATCGTTGTTGCGCAGCGTGGCCGCAATGCTTTCGGGAATGTCAACCTGCAGGCGAAGATGGTCTACTTCTTTCAGTTCCAGCATGGGTTTGCCGTCCTTTGCTTCCGCGCTTACCAGGGCGCCGGGGTGGACGTTACGCTGGGTGATGATACCCCTGAAAGGGGCCATGACCCTCAGGTAACCCATCATGGTCTGCTGCATCTGCCAGTTGGACTTCTCGGAATTGCTGAGGGCGCTGTCGGCTTCCGTCTTTGCCTTTGCCGTGGCCAGGTCCATAGGGGAGATGGCTCCCGGTGTACGGGCGGCTTGTTTCAGCCTTTCGTAATTCTCCCTGCTGATGGTATAATCCGACTGTGCCCTTGCATATTTTTCTTTGGCTCCGGCGGTCGCCTGGTCCAGCTCGGGCGCCTCCAGCACCATCAGCAGCTGACCTGCCTGTACATGTGATCCGATGTCCACGAGGACGGTCTTTACATAGCCGTTCACCTTTGGAAAAATGCTTACTTCCTGGTAGGCCGCCAGCTGGGCCGGTAATTTCATCACCTGCTGTACGGATTCGTGTTCGGCCTTTGCCAGGGTATAATTAGTAGTTGCGGGAGCCGCGGCTTTACTCTCCGCTGCCTGATTGTCTGAACACCCAGAAACAAACAGGGCTGTCAGTGAAAAAAGAACTAAAATTTGTTTGCTCATATAATTTTTTATTTAGAGGAATCTTCGGGTAATAATGAAACAGATTTGAAGGATGTTTTCTGTTGGATCCAGCCATAAACCAGGGGGACAATAAACAGCGCGGAAAGAGTTGATGCCGCCAGACCGCCGATGACGGCCCGCCCAAGAGGCGCTGACTGATCTCCCGCTTCCCCCATTCCACTGGCCATCGGGATCATCCCGGCTATCATGGCCAGGCTGGTCATCAGGATGGGCCGTAATCGTACGCTGGCTGCGACGATGGCCGCCCTGAAAGGATTTTGATACTCCAGCCTTAATTTCTCCGCATTGGTGACGATTAGAATCGCATTGGCTACTGACACCCCCGTGGACATAATAATACCCATATAGGACTGTAAGTTTAGCGTCGCGCCTGTCACCAGCAGCATCAGCATGGCTCCCAGCAATACGGCCGGCACCGTTGCCAGTACCGAGATAGACAATCCGAATGACTGGTAATTGGCAGCCAGCAGCAGGAGAATAACGACTATTGCCGCCATCAGCCCCGTCTGCAGTGAGTCCAGCGTTTCGGTCAGCAGGGAAGACATCCCTTTTATCTCGGCAACAAGACCCGTAGGTGGAGTTCCCAGCCGGTCGATCGCCTTTTGTACTGCAGCGGTCGCCGAGCCCAGATCCTTCCGGTAGATGTTGGCGCTAACCGTAACATAACGTCTTGGGCCGCTGCGATCAAATTCCCCCGGGAGGGTATCGATCCGGATGCTGGCCACATCGGTGAGTATGGGCCGGGACTGGCCTTTTACCAGTGATACCGACTGCAGCTGCTGCAGCGAGTTCATGATGTATTCCGGCACCTGCACCTGCGTCTGGTAGGTATATGCGGCCCGCTGATCCAGCCAAAGATTCTTGTTGGTATACCGGCTTGAAGAAGTCACATCGGTGATACTCTTCGCCACATTGTCGATGGAGAGTCCCATCAGCGCCAGCTTATTCCGGTCGACATTGATGTTGACCGTCGGCAGTCGCAGCGGCTGGGCAATCTGCACATCCCTTAAAAAATTAATATCTTTTAAGACGTTGACCAGCTTTTGGGCATAGGCCTCGATATCATCCATGTTCTTCCCCGCAACCCGCACTTCTATCGGCGTTGAGGCCCCCTGCGCCATGATCTTTTCCGTCAGCTCTATCGGTTCGAAAGAAAGTCGCAGACCCGGATAGGCCTGCAGGATATTCTTTCGCAGCTGCTCTTTCAGGTCTTCTATTTTTACTTTATAATCATCCTTCAGGTTGACCTGTATCACCGATTCATGTGTCCCGCTATTGAAGATGTAAAGGTTGCTCGTCCCGAAATTACTGGGAACCAACCCCACATAGGCAGAGGAAATAGCGATCTGATGGTTTACCGTCGAGTCGATAATATTCAACACCCCCTGGGTAGCTTTTTCCGTTACTTCCAGCCGGGTGCCATCCGGCTCACGGATACGCAGCTGCAGCTGGCCATTATTGGTCTTGGGCAGGAGGTCTTTGCCGATGATGACATAACAGGCTCCGGCCGCTCCGAATGCCAGTACGAGATAGACCAGCACGATCAGCTTGCGCCGGGGCATCCACTTTTCCAGCCGGGAAGCAAGGCCGTTCTTTATCCGCTGAAAAAATCCGTTGTCTTCCTTATGGTCTGATTCCTCTCCACCATGGAGCCCGATCTGCCCGCTTTCGTGGGGATTCAATGCCAGACCCGCGTGTGAATGCACCCCGGTATGATGGTACTGATACATTTCCGCTTTCAGCAGCCATACCGATACCACCGGCACCAGTGTTTGGGCGGCGACAAAACTCACGATCATGGCAAAAGCAATGGATAAGGACAGGGGCAGGAACATAGCCCTGGGAACACCTGTCATCACAAATGCCGGCGCAAACACCGCCAATATGCAAAGCAGGATCAGCAATAGGGGGAAGGAGATCTCAGAGCAGGCATCCAGTATAGCCTGTTTCTTGCCTTTGCCCATCTCCAGGTGCTGGTGGATATTCTCGATCGTCACTGTCGCCTGGTCCACCAGGATGCCGATGGCCAGGGCCAGACCGCTAAGGGTCATGATATTGATCGTCTGCCCCGCCAGCTTCAGAAAAAATACCGCACTCAACACCGCAACGGGGATAGTGATTACCACTACCAGGCTGCTGCGCCAGTCCCGGAGGAATAGCAGGACCATCAAACCCGTAAGCACGGCTCCCAGGATCCCTTCCGTCATCAGGCTCTTTGCTGAATTGATCACGAATACCGACTGGTCGAACTCATAGCTGATATCCACGTCCTCCGGTAACAGGCTCTTCATCTCGGGGAGCCGCTGCCTCAGGGTCTGGACGACTTCCCAGGTAGAGGCGTCTGCCGTCTTTACCACGGGAATATATACGCTTCGCTTTCCATTCACCAACGCATAGTCGACGGTAATATCGGCCCCGTCCGCGACGGTGGCCACATCGTGAACAAAGATCGAAGTGGAGCCATTACTCTTCACAGGGATATCGCCGAAATGTTCCACCTTGGTCTCCAGGGAATTGATGGAAGTGACATACATCATGCTGTCGACCCGCAGGTTCCCGGAGGGAGTGATGGCATTGTTGCGCGCGATGGCTTCCACTACTTCGTCAGCCGACAGATTGTACATCCGCAGCTTTTCGGGATTGACATTGATCAGCACCGACCGGGCATTCGACCCGAAGGGTGGTGGAGCCGACAAGCCGGGTACCGTGGCGAACAAAGGCCGCACCCGGGTAATGGCCAGATCGAATATATCCTTCAGCGGTCTGGTCTTACTACTGAAGACCAATTCTCCAACCGGCAGAGATGAGGCGTCGAAACGAACGACCTGGGGAGGCAATGCACCCGGCGGAAAAAAGGCCATCGTCCGGTTCACCTGCAAGGCCACCTGCGCGGATGCCTCTGCCATATCCGTGTTCTCGTAAAAAGTTAACTTTATCAGAGACAAACCCTGTATATTTCTGCTCTCGATATTCTTGATCCCGTTGACATAAAGAAACTGATCCTGCATACGCGTCGCAAAAAAACCTTCCATTTGCTGCGCCGACATCCCCCCATATTGCTCTATGACATAAATGGTGGGTGAATTCAATTTCGGAAATATATCAATGGGTATGGTCCGGATCGCGATTACCGAGAACAACAAAAGACCCATAAAGAGTACCATGACCGTGATGGGCCTTTTTAAAGCTGTTCGTACCATTATTTGATAGATTGAATGAATTGGGCAATATTGCCTTCCGCTGAATATTTATCCAGGTTGGCGAGCAACCAGTCGCTCAGCGTCTGTACATAATCGGACTGGCTACGGTAAAGAACGAAGGAGGCATTGGTCAGATCGACAAGATTGATAATACCGGCTTTGTACTGGGCTGTTTTTTGATCATAGGCGTTCTGGGCGGCATTGATCTGAACCGGGATCTCGACCAGGTTCTTTGTTGCTGTCCGGATGCTTTCGTCCGCCTTGTTACCGACATTGGCCAGGGACAGCTGTTGTTGCTGAAGACCGTATTCACTGGCCAGCGTATTGTTCCGGGCAATACGTTCCTTGTCTTTCCGGTGCACGATGTTGAACAGGTCGTATTCAAGGGTCAGCCCTGCCAGGTAATTGAATCGCTGATATCCAAGCCCTGAAATGGTCGACTTGTAATTGTCGGTATAGTCGATGCTCGATCCGCGAGCCCAGCCTACACCAGTAAGGAATATTTTGGGCAGATAACTCTTTTTCACCAAATCTTCCCGTTGCTGATAAAGTAGTTTTTCCTTGTTGAAATAATCGATCAGCGGATTCTGGGACGAAAGGGTATCCATTGGTCTACCAATAACACCCAGTGCAGACATATAACTCTTTGTCTGGGTCGTGTCGATGGCGATATCATTCGGTACTATTCCGGTCAGAAAGCTTAGCTGTTGCTGCAGTTCCCGGATGGTCCCATAGGTCTGGTTAAAGGTGATCCGGGTCTTTGACAGTTCGGCCATGGCCAGCGCCGAGTCCGCACCGGGTTTGATCCCGCTTTGCGTCAGGGCCTGGATGACAGTATAGACTGTCTCATACCGGCTGACATTCTCCCGGTCGATGGCCAGCTGGAACTGATTTTTCAGAATATCTAAATATAATTTGCTGACCTGCCACATGACCAGGTATCGTTCGCGTTCAAGGTCGGCCTGGCTGAGGTTGACATAGGCCTGAGCGTTCCGCACGGTAGACTTTTTCAGGCCAAAATCCAATAGCTCATATTGATTATAAAAGAACCCGATATTACCAATGGCAGACTGATAGATATTGGACGAACGTACACCGCTGGAGCTCGATGGAATAACCCCAAACCCGATATAGGATCCCGGAATGGAATTGTCTGTTCCGGCTGTCACTTCATCCCCTATATATGAATTAGGCAGGAAGGCATGTTTTGCATCGGTGACGCCGGCCCTGGCTGCCTCAACCAACACTTTTTTCTGCATAAGCACTGGCAAATGGCGCTGCGCAGAATCGATAAAATCAGAAAGCGAATACTTCTTTTGTTGTTGAGCAAAAAGAGAAAGTGAGGGCAACAGGAATAACACGCTGTAAATCCAACGCAACTCTCTGTGAAAGAAAGCGACCATAATTAGTTATGTTAAATGAAAATGTTGTTGATAGTCGGATCAAACAACACCTGGCGGGCCTCGAAGACGGCTGTAAGACACCGCAATGGACGGCAGAGGAATAATACGGTGGTTACCAAGCACTCTCGGTATAACGAACAACACCGGCCCAGCTGCGGTGATCAGGGGGCAAGGAGCGATATCTGACTGATGATAACGCTTATTTAAGCGAACATTATGTTTAGAAGGCGTTTGAAGCGGGGTGATCTTAATGGGATGCTCGTGATTCTGGGAAAAGTGGACAAAAGAAGCATCTTTGACAATATTCCTCGCATTGGATTGCCCCTCGAAATTGAAGAAAGATTGCACGGAAAAGAACACCCCATAGACTGAGACGACAAGGATGTAAAATAGAACCTTAAATATTCCTTTTTTCATATTTCGATTGCGACGTAAAAATACGAATAATATCCGGCTTAAAATAGATAAAAACTCAAACAGAAATGAAATCATCATTAAAAAACTGTTGACCAGTCCAGCAGCACAAATAAAACGGAACAAGAACACTACACTGCAGAATTGACCATCGAATAGGAGGAGGTAGAGAAAGCCCGGAAATGGAAAACCCCTGTAGAAACAGGGGTCGTAACCAAAACTAACTGCTTATGAGAAAATTGACTGCTTGTGAGAAAGTTCAATATTTTAGGATCAAAACCATTTACTTATTCAAAGGTATATCCATAAACAACGGAACAATGTTAAAATTGTCCCCTCTTCACCAGGAAAAAATTATTTAATCCTGATAGCTAGGTGTTTGAAGGTTTCGTTAAAATAGCTAGTGGGCGTAACAATCTCAAGAAAATAATCACAAACCCCGAAAATACTAAGACTAAAGAAATTAATTCCGCTTGTGTAACCTCTATCCCCAAAAAAACGTACTTACTATTAACCCGGATCAACTCAATAGAAAAACGCTCGGTCCCATTCATCGCCAGGTAAATGCCGAAGATCAAACCGGGAATCTTTATTTTCTTTCGGAAGCCCCATAACACAAGAAAAAGGACACAGCATAAAATGACCTCATAAACGGATGTCGGATAAACCCCCTGCGGCAGCTCAAAACAATGCAGCCCCCGGCACCCGGGAATCGGACGGCCTTCATTGCTTATATTGTGCGGGTAGGTATAACTCCACATCCAGTCGGGCAGCGCTACAAATGGTTTGGGATGAGTATTCACTATCCCCCAATCCCCGTCGCCAGCCATGTGACAACCAATCCTCCCCATGCCGTAGGAAAGCATTAGGGCGGGAGCTGCGCTGTCCACCAAATGCCAGCGATTGATCTCCTTTTTGCGGGCATACCACAAAATACCTGCTGCCGCCATTATCAAGCCTCCGTAATAGGTCAATCCGCTAAGGGATAAGAAACTGTTCCAGGGGTTCTCCATATAGCTGTTCCAGTTTTCCAGGCCATCAAACAATTTTGCTCCTGCAAATCCCCAAATAGCTGCAATGCCGATGATAGAGCCAACCCTTTGATGCGGCCACACTACTTCATGAGTCTCTTTCACATTTGCAGACGCCTTGTTTTTTTTATCTCTGTACTTAAGGACCAAAAAAAGTACTCCTACCACTACTCCACCGGCAGGGTTCCCTTTTGAGGATGCGAGGACGGTCGGGGCATCCATTGCAAACATTGCCCAGTGAAAGATGATGTAACCGAGTTTATAGCCTATAAAAAAACCCAGGGAACCATAGCTTAAGAGCTTAAATATGTTTGAAGTATCATCTACCTTTCGTGTTTCATGAACAGGAGATAGCCATCCTAATTTCTCCCTTCGCTTCAATTCCATGTTAAGCAAATAGGCTCCTGCGAGAAAAGCCAAGGCGACAAAAAAGCCAAATGTCTGGATGGGCAAAGGCAAATAAAACCCGAACAAGTCCTTTAGCAGATCAGAAAAAGTAGGATACATGCTGTAATTAAAATAAAAGGGTTACTGAAAAAATTGTAGTTGCCATTTTTAATCGCATTCTAATCTTTGCTTCCAAATGATTGAACACATCTCTATTAACTTTATTCCATTATCCACTCCATAATTGGTAACATGCGTTTACCGGAACTGTTTCGTCAAAAAATCCCGCTTTGAAAATAGTGATATTGATTATCACCCTGATGCAATGCATATCGGTGTGGGCAATATCAACAGACAGCATTCCCGCTCGCGCCAGGGAAAGACATGGTCTGCATTTTGGTCAAACCGAAAGCAACCCAAACGCAATGCAAGGATTATTACTTACCCCCTTCCTCGTGCCAGGTTATTCTCCCGATATCCAGTTTACACTGACCGCGGGCGGAATTTTCTCCTTCAAGACCATAAAGAAAGATAGCCTGCTGCCGAGATCCTCCGTACCGGCGACTATCACCTACTCTTCCACAGGTGCATTCATAGCCAGCTCCAGTTGGGTAACATTCTGGCTCCATGACCGGCTTAGAGTGAATTGCCTTTTACAGTACAGGTCCTTAAAGGACGTATACTTCGGTGTCGGCTATATGAATGCTATACAAACAGCCTATCCCGATTCCACCGGATATCACAGAAGTTACTTTGTCTTCCAACTGCGTCCCCTATGGAGACTTGGCAGCTCCTTTTTCGCAGGGCCCTTCCTGGACTACAACCAAAATATCCTTTGGAATATCAACTCACACATGGCCAAAGACCCAAACTACCGCCAGTTTGGACAAAATATCATCAATGCGGGAGTCGGAGGTGCGATAACCTACGACTCCCGTGATTTTCCACAGAACGCCTTTAAAGGATTCTATTTGTCGGCAACATATACGTTCTACGGAAAGACAATGGGAGCTAATACACGGTTTCGGGCTCTTGATGTCGATTCCCGTCTGTATATACCCCTGTCTACCCATAAAATACGGACGCTTGCATTCAACTGGCGGTCCCGGTATGAATTCGGGGAAACTCCTTTTACTGCAATGGCAAGTTTCGGCTCTCCGTTTGACCTGCGGGGATACCGATATGGCCAGTTCAGAGATCAATTTTCTAATTATGGTATCATCGAATACCGTCATAAACTATATTTCGGCAATAACAACCCTTCCCGTTATGGCTTTGTGCTATGGGGAGGGCTCGGAGCCATCGGTCCCGGATTCGATCAATCGTTGTTTTGTAGCGCCCTGCCAAACGCCGGGATCGGCTTTCGCTTTGAAATACAGCCGCGTCTTAACGTCCGCCTGGATATCGGATATTCCCCTTCGCGTTACTACTCGCCTTCTCACTCCTCCTCCCCCTCCCATTCCGGTGTCTACTTTAATTTTCCCGAAGCATTTTAATATATTCCTCTTCCAATTTTCTATAAATTTATTTTTCAACCAAACTGGAATGAAACCAAAATTCAAAATTGGGAACCAAGTACGGCTAAAAGTCCTGAAGGAAAGATCTTACACTATGACTATCATAGATATAGTATATTTAAACATGGAAAACCCGATCCACTACATATGCGAACGTTCAAGAGGCAATATACAAGTGAAAGACACATACGCAGAAGAAAAGATTGAATTGATCAGTCAATAATTATGCCTTCGCAAATATTTTAATTAAAAATGAAAAAATGTTAAGTCGCATAAAAGTGTATATCTATTAAAACTAACTTAAAAGCAAACCTGCTTACTCCATATCGAATCTTTTACCCCTAACTTTGTGTCCGGATTTTTTATCCTGCAGCTCTTAAATAAGCGAAACATAAATAACCTGTTCGTAGAGGTTATAAATCATAGAGAGTCCTTCGCCGGCCATTGCCCCCGATCGCCTGCCATTTTTCCCGGGAGAACCAGGTCATTGGCAAATAGTGCCGGCGAAAGGACCCTCGCCAATTTGCGATCTGCCTTCACTCAATATTCAATTGCTCCACCGGAACAGTCATGACGGGGATTCGACCCACGGCCGATACAGGTCGGGTCAACAACAGACATGCAATCGCCAGAGCCATCGGCTTTCTCGCGTTACAAACCAGGATGAGACCAGAATTAATCATTATTCCATACTGCATCGTTGCCCGGGCAAGATTACCCCCCTTTACCAGCTTACATTTCACTTCCAGGTTGGTATTATTCTGAAGCAATTGACAGGCTTTTAAAAAGAACTCATCCCCGGATTCATTCTTACTATCATTTACGACACCGACAAGATGTATCTTCGCCCTGAAAAGTCTTGCCAGCCGGACAGCCAGCACGAGCTTGCCGGCCGGCAAAAATTGTTGCACCGGTAGAATAATATCTTTCAAAACCCGGATATCGGCATGCCCGGGTAAAGAAAGAACCGGACATGCCAACCTGCGGGAAAGCATGTTGGACCGAATCATTGTGATTGGGGCCGAAAGGAACGAACCTTCTCTTTTCCAGGTAAGAACGAGATCAATTTGATTCGTTTGAGCATATAACAATGCTTCCTTCCCGGGCTGGTTCTTCGTAATATGAATATGCAGAAACGATTTGCTTCCCAAAAAAGGCCGATAGGTATTCTGCAGGATCCATATTTTGCTTGGCACGTAGTCGTTTTGGCTATTGTCATCCAATCCGCTAGTACGGTAAATCACATGAATATTGGCCTGGAACTGATTTGCTGTTTCAATAGCCGCCATGAAGAACAGGTCAGGGTCTTCAGGCAAATCAATAAGGGCAAGGATATTTGCAAACGTTTTTTCCATAAAAATCTATAAGTCGGTGACTGGTCATTTTTTTTAATCGGGCTTCTCGGTCAAAAGGTATCCCTTCCCGGTAACGGTATAGATACATTTGTGACTGAAATCCTCTTCTATTTTTTTTCGTAACGAATTAATAAAGGCGGCTACTCTTCCTTCCTTAGCGCTACATTCCCTACCCCAGATGTTAGAGACGATCTCATCCCGTGACACGATCCTGTTCTTGTTCCGGATAAGAAACTGAAGAAGCAAGAACTCTCTTGCCGACAACAGGATCAGTCGGTCTCCCCGCCTGACCTCCTTGCTGTCCAGATCGACTAAAATATCACCCGCTGTTATCCGGCTTTTCCTCACAAAGGGTGTAGAATATCGCTTAGTCAATACTCTAATCCGCATCAGTAATTCCCTGAAATCCTCTGACAACAAAACGTAGTCATCCACACCCGCCTGAAAAACCTCGAATCCGCGAACGGTTGCCTCGGAGGACACCATCATCAGGGGCATATTACTATTTGTATTCCTTATATACTGACATAGATCACAACCATTCATGTCCGGCAAATGAAAGTCTATTAAAGCCAGATCATAAGCGTGCTGATTAAACAATTGTCGGCCCATGTTCCCTTCCAGAGCCACATCCACGTCATAATGTTCCTGCACCAATACTTTGCAGATCTTGTCAGCCATGAACTTTTCTCCCTCTGTCAGGAGTATTCTTTTCCCATGCATAACAATTCCTTTTGATGAAAAATGTTAATCAAATAGTGGAGCAATAAATACTTGGAGATCTTACTTAGACAGAGGGAGGGCCCCGAAGAGGATGAACAACACTGTTAGAATAGAGAAATACCTGGCGGAAAGAATTAAATTCTCTTTTACAATCGATAAAGACAGGAATTATTCCAACTTCGGGTGAAAGCAGCGAAAATGTGGATTTGAGTTCATAGCGCTTGTCAAGGGAAAGCGAGGAAATGTTCCTATGGTCAAGCAAGGAAGATTCATTACGAACAGAAGACTCAGCATGAGGGCCCTTACAATGACATGCCTTAAATGGCCTGGAAGAGAAATTGGCGCAGAGGTAAAATTTATGAGATAACTGTGAGCCAAAAAGGACAAAGTACAATACAAATAGTACGCCTTTGAATATAACCCCATACTTTTTATGTCTGAAAAGGCTCATGGTGTTTTCTGATTCTCCCTTAACGGGCTAAGAATCCATTAATAAAGCTACTATATTTAACGAAATAAAAACGGATTTATTTCCAATCCAGGCTAACTATCTATCTTTCCTTGTTCCCCCGGGCTGTCCAGGATCTTCTCCAATTGCCCCGTTTCCATGAAAAAATGGTACCTTTATTAGAGATAATCTTCTTGAAGAAGAGTCTAATAAAACATGTGTTTTGGGAAACATAGATGGCGCCGGTCTGCTTTTAAATGCACACTATCAGTAATTGGTCTTGTTCTTTTTACTGTCCAGCTTTCCTATAAGTTCTACCTCTTTGCCAGTATACCGGTCATTCAATTGACGCATGACAGTATTAGCTACGCAGCCAATCTAAAAAGCCACCCCGCTACTCCGAATTATCATAGCTATGTCCACCTGCTGCTGGATAAAAGATACGATTATAAGCATACCTACACCCTGATCACTCCTCAATTTCAAGTCCAACATTTCCGGGAAAAGAGTATAAAGCTCTTTGATATATTTCCTGCTGCAGCTATCTCCACCACCCATCCGGCAGCTCTATTTAGAGGCCCGCCTGCCATTAGCGTCAGTTAAAATCGATCCCTTATAAGAAGAAGAAGTTCTTTCTTTTGAATAGAAAGAACATTGTATTCACATAACTATTTAAAACTACAGTTATGAAACCGATTATTTTTCAACCCGTTCGGAAGAAATTTCTTCACGCTTTTAAGATTATGCTTTTGCGGGCCATTCTTACTGCCATGGCCGTAACCGGCATCTTCGGCTTTACGCGGGGACCGCTAGTAACGGGCAATAAAGAACTACCCGCCAGCATTGCATCCTCATTCTCGGCTAAATATGCAAATGCAAGGGTAAAAAAATGGAAACAACGCGATAGCGAATACCTCGTAAATTTCACGATGGACAAAAAGAAATGTCTTGCATTTTACACCTGCGGCGGGGAATGGATAAAAACAGAAATATCCCTGCCCCTGTCAAAAGACCTCCCTTTGCCTGTCCGGGAAAGCCTTCTGAATGATGGCTATGGAAGCTATTATATAGATGCCATCAAAGAAATTGTTTCGGCGGGGCAACCAGTTTACCTTTTACATATCGACGATGGCCCTTCACTGGATGCCGATCATTACGATGCATTCAAAAAGGATTATAAGCTGAGTTTCGCACAGAACGGAGTGCTGAAAGACAAACAAATTCAGAAATAATTGAAAAAAAAATGCCCCCTCCTGGAAAAGAGGGGGGAATAGAATCATATTGTAAATAAAAATCTTGAGGCAGGCCGAAATTATAAACTAGTACCCAAAATTCGCTCCTTTGATCATTAAAAAGACGGACAATTTATCGAAACTTTGTTAATTCAGGTCTTCTTTCCTCTTTAGTTATAGCAAGGAGTTTAATTTTGTTTTAACCAGGCTTAACAAACATTTGGGCAATGCCTCTATAATTTTATAGAGGCATTTTCGATGATATAATACCCATCTCTATGAAAGAAACTTCTCAATCCAATCAGGACCCAAAAAAGTCGACTTATGAAACTTAAAAAAAACGACATCACAACCTGACGCTGCCAACTGGCATTTCTTTCGCGAGGAAAACGCAATCTGGAAAATCAATTTATAAAATGAAAAAAAGTGCCCCTTGTGACCCTGAAACGCTCACTAGGTTAAACAGTCTAGCGGGTAAACCTCCTTTTTGTACCTGGCAGCGGCAGAAGGATAACGATCTTTTATAAAGATTCCTCCATTACAATACATCCGAAACTATTTTCGCCATATAATTAAAAAACATGAATCCTGCGCTGGAAAAATTTGTAATCCAAATTACAGAAAATAAAGAATTTAAATGCCCTGTCTGCGGCTCTTCAAGATATGTAACCGATCAGGGTAACCATGAACTGACCTTTCATTGCTCCTCCCCGGAAGCAAGATTCTGGGACTTTGAAAGAGGCACGCAGGAACAAAACAATGCTAAACAACATTGGGATCAATCTATGCTTGAACTATTCCTCACCATGGAAGATGTCATGAGATTTGTCAGCGAAAATGGATCGTCCCAGGAACTTAATTTCATCTCCGGCAAATCCGGCAATAACTGACAGCTAAAAGATGTTGGACGGGCTTCAATGCCATATTGTAATCGGATTAGATAGTATTCACTATTTGTCAGACCTTCAGCAGAATGAATCAAGGCAATCCATTCGAAACTAAAACTGTTCAGGAAGTTCTCAAGGAACTTAATGTAGAAGCAGGAAAAGGGCTCACCGACACAGAAGTGAAATTGCGCCAGAGTACTCTCGGCTTAAATGAAGTATTGGAGGAAAAGCAATCGATGATCCTTGTTTTCCTGAAGCATTTTTGGGGTCTGACCGCCATTATGCTGGAAATAACAATCGTCGCATCATACTTATTGCACAAGTATGCGGATGTATATCTGATCAGCGGATTGATGTTATTTAATGCCACCATTGGTTTTGTGCAGGAAAGAAAAGCCGCCAGAACAGTAAAGGCCTTAAAAAGTAGTTTGCAGGTATTTGTCCGTGTATTAAGAAACGGGACATGGTCGCAAACATTGGCCAACCAGCTGGTACCGGGAGATATCATAAGAATCCGAACGGGTGATTTTGTTACGGCAGATGTAAAAATAATCGACGGCATTGCAGGATCTGATGAGTCAGCCCTGACTGGAGAGTCGAAAGTGATCGGCAAAAAAGAGGGTAACATATTATACGCTGGGTCCCTGATCAAAAATGGAGAATCAAACGGGATCGTGGTGGCCACCGGTATAAAAACGTTTTTTGGAAAAACCACGTTATTGATCCAAAAAGCCAGGCCCCGCCTTCATATGGAGGAGGTAGTTGCAAAAGTCGTCAAGCTGCTTTTTGTTATCGTAACAATTTTTCTGTCGGTTACTCTTATTATATCTCTGCTGAAAGGGGAGAGTTTCATAGCCATTTTGCCTTTGGTGCTCATTTTATTGGTGTCGGCTGTTCCCGTAGCCCTGCCGGCAATGTTTACTGTCAGCATGGCAAAAGGGTCGCAGCAATTGGCAGCAAAAGGCATACTGGTAAGCCGATTGAGCGCTACGGAGGATGCAGCCACACTTACTAATCTTTGTATCGACAAGACTGGCACTCTCACCAGGAACGAATTGTCGGTTCAGGAGATAATGGCTACTACTTCCTTTGCCACCAGCGAGGTACTTCAATATGCGGTGCTGGCCTCGGTCGCGGCAAATAACGATCCCATTGATATGGCCTTCCTGCAGAAAGCAGATATCGAGAAAACAGACCTGCATGGTTTCAACAAAATTTCCTTCACCCCTTTCACTGCTGCCCTGAAAAGAACAGAGGCTATCATTGAAAATGAGGGTATGCAATTTAAAGTGATGAAAGGTGCGTATGGCACCATCAAAGGTCTGAGCAATTTTCAGGACCCCGATTTGACAAAAAGGTAGAGACATGGGCTGCTAACGGCTTACGAACATTGGCAGTCGCCGTAGAGCGGGATGGAATCTTAACAATGACGGGCATCGCTGCGCTGATAGATCCACCTTTGCCTGGTTCTGCTCAAATGATCCGGGATATAAAAGGGCTGGGCTTGAATATAAAAATGCTCACCGGTGATGCGCTGCCTATCGCCAGGGAGATTGCCAGGCAGGTAGGCCTGGGAGATGATATTGTTTCAGCCGGTCTTTTCCGAAATGAACCTGATAGTAACAAAGGGCACAATGTTATTGTTGCTCACAATGGATTTGCTGAGGTATTGCCGGAGGATAAATTCAATATCGTAAAAGCGCTACAGGAAAAGCAGGAGATTACCGGCATGACTGGCGACGGCGTGAACGACGCCCCTGCCTTAAAACAGGCTGAAGTGGGGATAGCCGTAAAATCCGCAACGGATATTGCGAAGCAGGCCGCCAGTGTAATTTTATTGAATGACGGACTGGAAAGCATAATAAGCCTGATCACAGTTGGAAGGACTATTCATCATAGGATCACCAACTGGGTGATCAGCAAGATCGCTAAGACCCTTTTCACCGTTATATTTGTATGCAGCGCCTACCTCATTACCGGTCAATTTGTAGTTAGCGCCTTCGACATGATATTGCTGTTGTTTATCATAGATTTTGTTTCTTTGACGCTGTCCACGGATTCCGTCAGTTGGTCCCGCAATCCGGAGACCTGGACCCTTAAGCCTCTTATCAGGAAAGGTTTTACAATCGGGCTATTAAATATTGTTGAAGGTCTTTTATGGCTCTTCATAGGAAAGAAATACTTAGGAGTTGAATCCGAAGAAATGCTACATTCCTTCGGATTCATCATCCTGTTCTTTACCGGTATATTCAATATTATTTCAATCAGAACACCCACCAGGTTTTATCATCAGAAAATAGGTAAGATTCTGCTGTTTGCTGTCCTGGCAGACATACTTTTTATAATTTGTATCTCAATAGTTGGGATACCAGGATTTTCCGCTCTTTCCCTTGTTGTAACCGGCAGTAGCATATTATATTTTTTCATTTGCTGCTGTTTCATCAACGATTGGGCAAAAGTTAGGATGAAATAAAAGCTGCACCATTACCGATGAAAAATTCACGCATTGATCTATCCCAGTGAAATTTTGATTCTATTAAAGGGCCAGTCCCCTTTTCAAAAGTCCAAAATTTCGCAGCGTCCGAAGAACAATGAAAAGTGAGCTTGTAGTCATTGTAATCTGTTATGTAAAGCGAAGTGCCGCAAACAGGGCAGACAATTTCTTCGCGTTCAACTATATGTTTGATGTGTTCCAGAAAATCCATATTATTTGCAGGTTGGTCAGATTAGCCGGATAAAAATATCGTTCCGCATTACATCGTAAGTACGGAGTAAATTATATCCGATCAAATGGAGTAAACAAGATTTGGGTCACGGAAAGATCAACAGACAGGCGGGCCGCGAAGACATTCAACCAGGGGAAATCTGCCAACAGCAGACTGGATTACCGGGGCATGTTGCCAAATCACCTGCTCTGGCTTCGAGGAAGAGCAAAAAATACAGGTTGGCAACGCCACCAATACAGGTTCAAAATATCGTTTATCAATCGAAAAATAAGCTTTGTATTTTCGGATCGGGAATTGCTGTGTGTTTCTGGGAGAGACCGGGGGGCTTTTTCCGAGCTCAGTATGAATAAGAACAGGTCTGCTTGAGTGCACATAAAATTGGCTGGAAAGTTGATTTCCAAAAAGCACGAGTCCGCTGGCTAAAAGAACCCATTTAAAAATAGCCAGAAGTAATTTATGTCTGATTAGAGCCATTCGATATGCACAAAGTTAACCAATCTTTAATCACCTAACATTGTCAGTCACTTCTTTTCCCGGCAAAAAATTGGTACCTTTAGGAAGAGGTTGCCATAAAGGAAATATAAATGACGACCCGTTTTAAGGGATGAAAACCATAAAACATAGACGATTCAGCTCTCTTTTTAATAGCACTTTTTTGGTGTTAGGATTAATTCTGTTGGTCGTACAGTCCTCTCCGAAATTCTACCAGTTCGCCAATAATCCCGTTTTCCACGCAACAGGCCAAACATCCGGTCATAAATCCGACCTCTCTTCAGGGACAGGCTCTCCGAATTTTCGCAGCTGTAATTTTCTGTCGCTGGACAAGCGTTACGACTGTAAGCAAATGATTGCATTGATCAGTCCTGTTTTCAGAGCATACCATCTGCCGCAGGAAGTTAAAACAGAAATCTGTTTCATCCTTCGCAAGCCCGACCTTAATGTCATCCCGACAACCTTCCGACGCGGCCCGCCTTTCTTATAACAGCTTCTAACTATCCCATCAATTTTAAGTATTTTTTTGCGGAGCAGAAGAAATACTGCGTTCACCTGCGAAAAACATCATGTATCAACTCATTCTATTATGAAAGGATTTATCATAAGATTACTCCTGCCAGCAAGCGTATTGCTGTTCCCGGATATTTGCAGGGCACAATCAGACTGGCCCAAAGTCATCACCGCTACCGATGGCACAATCATCAACATCTATCAACCGCAGACCGAGTCGTTCGCCAGTAACAGGCTAAAGGCAAGGTTTGCGCTTTCCGTAGCCGAAAAGGACAGTCAGGACCCTGTCTTCGGCGTCTTCTGGTCCGTCGCCACGGTACAAACAGATCGGGACACCCGCCAGGTGGCCATAGAATCCATCAAAGTCCCAAATATAAAAATTCCCGCTGATACGAACCAAGCCAGATTGAGTTTCATCAGGACCACATTGGAAACATATCTGCCAAAGGTTGTTGGTCAGCTATCACTGGATGAAGTGCTTGCCTCCCTGGACGAAGACCAGGAAGAAAAAAAGCTGTCCAACGATATCAGCAACCAGCTTCCGAAAGTGATCTATTCGAACCAGCAATCTATGCTGGTATTGATCGATGGTACTCCGCAGCTAAAGAAAAATGAAGATTGGGGCCTGGACGTCGTCATCAATAGCCCATTTACGATCGTGAATAATAAGGATGGCAAATTCTACCTTTATGGCGGTGGTCATTGGTATGTATCACCATCTGCGGTGGGGCCATATGCCTATACTAATGATAAGGTTCAGCACAGACTAAAAAAGATCGCCCGGAAACTGAACAAGCTCGCCCGGAAGAACAACGATGTCCCTTCTGACGAAACCGCCGGAAAACCGGTCTACAACATCATTGTCAGCACCGTTCCTGCCGAGCTGATACAATCGGACGGCAGTCCGGATTTGCTCCCGATAGAAGGAACGACCTTATTGTATGTCAGGAATTCAAACAATGATATCTTTGTGGACACCCACACACAAAACTACTACGTCCTTCTGTCCGGACGCTGGTATACCTCAAAGGCACTCAACGACAACAGCCCATGGCAATACGTGGCATCCGATAAATTACCTGCAGATTTTTCCAATATCCCTGAAGGTTCACCGAAGGACAACGTGCTGGCAAGTATCGCAGGCACAAGTGCCGCTAAAGAAGCGGTTATGGATGCTCAGATCCCACAAACAGCCAAAATAGACCGGAGAACAGCAACTACCCATGTAGAATACGATGGCACACCCCGTTTTAAATTCATAGAAGGCACAAGCTTGCAATACGCCGTCAATACAAGCTCTACCGTCTTATTATCCAATGGAAGATACTATGCAGTTGACAATGGCATCTGGTTCGTTGCAGACAGTCCTTCGGGCCCCTGGACTGTCAGCACGGACCGCCCGGATGAAGTGGATCAGATCCCGCCGACCGCACCGGTATACAACGCAAAATACGTGTACGTTTATGATGTAACCCCCGATTATGCTTACATGGGATATACACCAGGATATCTCAACAGTTATGTTTACGGCCCCACCGTCGTCTACGGGACCGGCTATGATTATTCCCCCTGGGTCGGTGATTACTACTATCCAAGACCATGGACATGGGGATTCGATATGGATTATAATCCATGGTCCGGGTGGGGATTTGGCCTTGGGTATGACTACGATTGGTTTAATGCGGATTTTGGCTTAGGCTATGGTTACGGCGGTGGAGGATGGTACGGTGGCGGTGGATGGTATGGCGGTGGATGGTGGGGCGGAGCTTCCGCCTACCGTCCCGCCTACCGCCACTGGGCGGGCAGACATTTAAGATCAGGCGGATACGGGGGATATTACGGCAGGAACGCACTCATTGACAGAGATCACCACATGAATATGCGGTACAACAATAATGTTTACAGGAACAGGGCAGGCGTCATACCAAGGGCCCGGAACAATGCAGGCTCATTTGCCGGGAATCATAATTTCCGTTCACAGGACGACTATGGGGTGTTTTCAGACAGACAGGGAAATGTCTATCAAAGAGGGGCACAGGGACAGTGGCAGCAGCGAACCAATCGCAGTTGGATGCCCGTCAGCAGCTCCCAGGGCAATTTGACGAGAAATTTCGAACGCCAGCAGCAGATGCGCCAGAGAGGCCAGATCCGTACGCAAAATTTCCAGCGGGCAAGTAATTTCTCAGGAGGAAGATTTGGAAACGGAGGAGCACGCTCTGGAGGCGGAGCACGATTCGGTGGAAGCGCTCCGCACTTTAGCGGAGGTGGGGCACACTTTGGCGGAGCCGGCGCGCCACATTTTAGTGGAGGCGGGGCAAGACCCGGCGGTCGACGCTAACAAATAAAAATATCCTGATCAGTTTTTTTAATCCATTTCGCAACTCTGTTAAACATAGAAAAAAAGGCGGATTAAATTTAAAGAAGGTCCGCCTTTTTAATACTTTACACGCGCCTTTCCATCACATTCGATTTACAAAGGAAAGCCATCTAAATTCTAAATCGCTAATCATGAAAACACTGACCCAATGGGAAGTCGAAGGACTCCGGGGAGAGCTCTTCCATATGATCCTCTTTGCTATGGCCTGGGTGCTGATCGGAGAATATGCATTGGATTTTAAGGATTATGCCGCCGCCGCCATATTCGTGCTGCTAGTGGTTGTATGGCTAGCCATCTATTCCATAAAACTATACGAGCTCGAAGAAACGCTGCGTGATGACAGCCAGCTTCGCGTTCCTTTCACCGGTAATATCTTTGAAAAAAAACGGGGATTGCTTTTTGCCCTCATTTTCATTTTCGAAGGGATTGCCATCCTGGCCACCTGGATGATTTTGTTAAAATTGCAGCGGGAGGACTGGCTAATTCCATGTTTTGCCCTCATCGCCGGACTACATTTTCTCCCCCTTGCCAGGGTTACCCGCCACAACTCTTACTACATACTGGGAATATGGATCTGCGCAATTGCCGTTACCGGTTACCTGCTGACAAATCACAACATGATCACCATTGAAAGAACCAATACCTTTGTAGCATACGGTTGTTCTGCCGGAGCTGTGGTCGATGGCATTGGAGTCACGGTCCGTTCCCGGAAGCTGAGACGTTAACTGCAGGATGAGGTGTAAACTATCCTATATGAAGAAATCTTTGACCGCAATGGTCATGGCAATAATGACATTGTATTTCACCGTCCGGGGTCAGAAATCACAGGTCCCGCTGGAAGTGAGCAAGGCATTTGCCCTCCACTACCCTACTGGTCACTTGAAAAAGTGGGAACACAAAAATGAGGAGTATATCGCAACGTTCAGGCAACAAGGAAAAAAGTGTTTGGCCTATTATACATTTAGAGGTAACTGGGAAGCCACAGAATCGCCTGTTAAATGGACCCGGAATCTTCCCGAAGCCGTGAGAGCAGGTTGGAATACCTGTAAGTACATGGACTGGCTTATAATGGATATGTATAAGATCGATAAGCCCGGCCAGACTCTATACTCTATCCACGTAGGCCAGGTGCAAAGTCTCGGCCCTGATGATGCAGATATAGGGAGTGAATACATTTTATTTTTTTCAGATAAAGGTCAACTGGTAAAGAAGAATAAGATATCGTGATACCAAATCACTCTCTCCTTCCACAATTACATTCTTCAATTAATTTGGGTTCGAAATAATTAATAAAATCCTTAGTATGCTGTAACGCCAACTCAAAATTATAGTCTAAAAGTTTCGTGAATATTTTTTTATAGTAATTGGGGTTATCACCTTTAGCTTCTCTGCTACCCACTGGCGGACTGTCGTTACCGACATATTATCCTTGAAAACGATCGTGATGACTGACAGTCCCGAGCGACTGATGCTCCGCAACTCCGTCAACCCTTGTAGTGATTTAAATTCCATTTCAAGCGGCGTTGTCACAAACTGCTCCACCTCCTGGGTGGCCAGGTCCGGGCAATTCGTGATCACCTGCACCTGGTTATTAGTTACATCCGGCAGCTCATCCACGCTCAACCGGGAAAAAGAATAAAGGCCCGCCGCCACAAATAACAGCAACAACAAGCCGGTCACTGGTTTATTACAAACCGATAACCGAATGATCTTTGAAATCATCAGAAAAATATAGATAAGTGAAAAATACCGAGTGGCACCGGTCCTACCGATGGCCCACAGGAAACCATAAAAGAAATGGATTATCCTATCCGTGGCGGTTGCCACACAGACGAACGCTCCACGAAGTAAAAGAGAGCTTTGTAAGCGGGATATTTTTTAACAGGAGGAACCGGAACAATCACGCCCACCTTCGGAGAAGAAAACAACAACGATACGGTCCCGCAGCAGGAGCAGGTACACAAAGGGGAACAATCGTCATCCGCCTGTCCCTGCTGTTGAGCGGCGGCATGAAAAGCCTGCGTCACGGAGCTACCGCGCGAAAGTACCTGATGATCCCTACAGGGAGCAAAGATCATCTTCAACACCAACAAATTCAATATAAAAGCTGACAGCCGCATTGGCTCAAAGTTACGAGGTATCCCCTAAAAATAACCATTTATTACCGCTACATCGTTGCAGATCACAGGTAGAAGGTGCATTTCATAGGAGTGTTCAAAGCTGGCTCCTTTTAAAAGAGCAAAAAAGAAAATGCTGCTTTGAATCAAAAGGTGTGATATGATCTTCCGTAACACATCGTATTTTGTCAAATCCCCTTGACAGCTCGTTTGTCAACAACCGTTCGTCATAGCGACGAACCGGCAGACCACTGCACCGGTCAGGGCCCTGGTCGGAGAACGTGCCGACAACTGCATATCCCCCGGCTTTTATGCCGTCCCGTGCTATGGATAAGTAGGTAGTGATCTGCTCGCCGGTAGTAAGGAAATGAAACGCTGCCCGGTCATGCCACAGATCAAAGGCTCCCGCTGGTCGGTATTCTGTAATATCCTGTTCCACCCAGGTCACCCTATCCGCCCGCCTTCCCAAGCGTTGTCTCGCGCGGTCCAACGCCTGCCCGGAAATGTCCAGCACCGTAATATCCTCAAAGCCCTCATCAAGCAAGAAATCCACTAACCGACTATCACCCCCGCCAATATCAATGATCTTCGCCGTCTTCGGCAATCCGAAACCATGTATAAAGACAAGGGATGTGGCCGGTATCTCTTGCGTCCAGCTAACCTCCTCCGGCTGTTTCGTTCGATAAATATTATCCCAATGCCCCCTATTATTTTCCAGCGTATTCATATAATCTCATTGTATAAAAGAACAAATTGACTTTGCCGTCAAATGAATTAAATGCAGGGAGGCAACACTTCCGTTTTCCGCCCCCTTTTCAAAATCAAACTCTGTCTGAGCCATTGAATTAGTGATGTGCGCAAAGCATATCACCTTCTTGTTTTTTGCCTTCGCAAAGGCATACAATGCAGCGGCCTCCATTTCTACGATATCAACTCCGGCCTCTTCCATTTTTTTAATAGCCGAGTAAGTTTCCCTGTACGGCGCATCCGTAGTCCAGCTTTTTCCCACTTTAACGCCGGGCACACTGGGAAGTAGATCATTTCTAAGGTGCAAAAGGAGGGAAGCGTTCATTAATGCGGCTTCCTCGCCGGGGAGATAATGATAGCTTGTGCCTTCATCCCGCAAAGCCTCTTCAATAATGACATATTCAATGTCTTCCGAGGTCCTGTTAATAATTCCCGAAGATGTTATGCTAATCAAAATATCGCAGCCTGACACAAAAAGCTGTTCCGCAATTAAAACCGCAAATGAAGCCCCAACCGCACATGCCACTATTCCGAACTCCGTACCTTCCAGTTGAAAGGTATACAGCTTTGTATGATAACAAGCCCAGCAGCTATTTAATTTTGCCCTCCCTGCCTTCAAAAGATAACTTAGCATATCCCCGTCCGGATCCAAAACGCAGATTGACGGCACAAGACAATTGGCAAGTCTTTTTTGACGCTTGGCTTCTCGTAAAAGATTTTCTGCCTTGAAGACACTCTCCTCTTCATAAAACTTATTTTCCAAAATGTGCATAGCTATTTTAGATTTTGTGTTGGGTATCTCCTACCTACCCAATCACCCTTGATATTGTGCGGCAAATCCAATAATTTATGATTCGTAATTGACTTTTTAAACCGCCATTTCCACCGGCTGTCCTAGTGCTTTGTAGTCCGGGAATCCTTCATCTAATCGCACAGCATTAAACCCGTTCTTCCTTAATAATTGAACAGCCTCATCTGCAAACACGCAAAACACTCCGCGGCAATAAGCAATATATTGCTTATCCCTACTTAATCCTTTCAAACTCATTCTCAATGAATCAATAGGCATATTAATTGCCTTGGGTATGTGCCCGGCATTGTATTCCCGCGCAGGCCTTATATCCAACAGCACCACCTTCCGCGAAGCCATTTTAGTAAGGAGCTCGTCTAATGTTACAGACTCAAGGCTATTTTTTTTCATCCTGAAGTCTTCTACAAGTGAATTGATTTCAGAAATGCTTTCCATTCCAATAATCCTTAGCTTCCTCCAGGACTTATACACCTTTTCACCAGCGAGGTTATAATATATAAAATTGCCTTCCCTTCTTATCCAGACAAGATTCGACTGTTTAAGTATTTGCAAATGCTGCGAGACGTTCGCTACCGGCATACCCGTTTCAATGCCGATCTGTTCCACAGAGCGTTCCCCCTGTCCAAGAAGGTCAATTATTTCCAACCGGTGCGGATTAGCCATCGCTTTTACCAGCTTGGCCAAAATTCCATAAGCCTTATTTTTGAAGGTCCTCTTATCCATACATAACAAAGTTAAATCAAAAAACTCCATCTATTCAACAATTTTATTGAATAGATGGAGTTTAAAAACTGCCTGAATTCTCCCTGGCGATTAGTTAGCGATATTCATCACCGACCTCACCTCCACATTCCCGTCCATCTCATAGATAGGACACTCCTGGAACAGGTCCGCTAATTGACTCCATTTGTTTCTACTCATCTTCGCCAGTGTTTTTCATTTTCATCAGCAGTGTGTAGGCACCCTTAGTCACAATCAACGCCTTATCGAGACCGCCGGTGTTCCCAGTATCTATCGCAGTATAGCCATTCTCGGCAGTCCCCGTCTTTGCCTCCTTCATCTCAAACTGCTTGTCTCCCGTAACGACAAAAACAAACTCTTTACCTTGATAGGAGACAATTGCCTCAACCGGCAGGGCATCGACCTGCTGACCTTCCACCCTTACCTCCGCATTCATGAACATACCAGGGATCAGCGCCTTGTCATACGTTTTAAAATGGCAATGGACCTCTACCGCTTTATCATTTGAAAAGTCTTTCCCGATCAGGATGATCTCACAGGTATATTTTTTGCCCGGATTGTTATTTGTATAAGCTACCAGCTGTTGACCCACCGACAGCTTATTTACATCCTTCTCAAATACCGTCAACGCCAAATGAATATCACTGGGATTGACAATTTCAAACAATACATCGGACGGATTCACATATTTCCCAATGTTCACATTCACTTTCGTAACAAAACCCTCGATCGGTGAAGGGATTGAAATAGTCCTTGACAAATTATTCTCATCCAGCCGGTCCGGGCGAATGCCGATCAATTGCAGCTTTTCCCCTAACGACTTCACCAATATCTTCTGCGAAGTAAAATCCATCTGCGCCTGCTGATATACCTTATCGCTGCTGGCCTTACTTTGATTGAGGTCCCGCTGCCGGTTGAACTCCTGTTCTGCATAGGTCAGCTTTGCCTTTGCGGTGAGATAGTCCTGCTGCCACTGGATATACTGCTGGTCCTCCATCACCGCAATGGTTTCCCCTTTTCCAATGTGCATTCCTGGCAGCAGCCGGGTCGATTTCAAATAGCCTCCCAGCGGCACGCTAACCGAAACCATGTTCTGGGGTGGCACATCAATCGCGCCGTTAAGTTTTAAAATAGAAGAGATATTTTTTTTCTCCAGGTGACCGGTTTCGATCCCGGCGTTTTTCATTTGCGCTTCCGTCAGCCGCACTTTGTTCGGCTCCGCTGGTTTCGCGCCTTCCTGCTTTTCAGTCGAATCTTGTTTTCTAGATATTTCCTGCCCACCCCTGTCGTTGCAAGCCATCAGTAGAGTGCCGATAATAAGTAAATTAAATGCCTTCATATTTAAAGAAGATTATTGATTGATTAAGGAATTGATATCTATGATACTCAAATTCAGGTTTCGAACGGCATCCACGTATTCACTTTGGATTGTGATCGCATTGTTTGTCAGCAGCACCCAATCGAGATAATTGATCTGACCGCCCTTAAACTGTTGATTCGCCGTCCGGATGATGGCATCCGCATTCTTCAGCGCCGACGTCTCATAATAGGCAACCGCGTCCTGCTGTTTGCGATAGATTTCCCATGCCTGCCGGTATTTGATCCGCAGCGCCTGTAACCCCTTTTCGTAATTATTCCGGGCCACCTGTCCATTGATCCGGCTGGCAGCGATAAGGTTTCGTTGGGCGCTGGTAAAGATGGGCAGGCCAACGCCAACCTGAAAGGATTGAAACCGATCCGAACCCGCATAGTTCTTATTATCCGCACCGGTGCCCTTCATGGTCATTGTATTGAATGCCGCGAACAGGTCAGGAGACAATTTTGCTTTTTCCAGTCGCAGCCGTGCGTTGCTTACTTGCTGCTGTTGTTCCAGTTGCCGGATATAGGGATGTCGCGTCAGCACATCCGTACTATCTGCGACTACTGGCGCAGGCAGTTTAAAAACCGTATCTGCCGGCACAAAATCAGTCCCGATATTCAACAACTCCTTCAATTGCCATTGCAGCACGGCAAGGTCTTCTCTTAACGCTTTCAGTTGTAATCCAATCTGGCCGGCCTGTGTCTCTGCTGTCGTCTTTTCCAGGATATTGCTTTCTCCCTTTTCCAGACGCAGGGTTGCATTGCGCAGGAACTCAGCAAAAATGCTGTCCGAATGCTCCAGAAGCTTCTGTTTCTCCCGCAGGTAGAGCATGTTATAATATACCTGCGTAACCTCCTTCTTCAACTCCGTTTCCCGGATCGCCGTCGTCAGGACCCCGCTCTTCCATTCCTGCTCATATACCGATCCTTGTCGGGCATATACTGTTGGAAAGCGAATGGTCTGCGAGAGGCTGATCCGATTGTCGGAGTAGGCGCTATTGATCTGACCATATTCAAAGCTGGCATTCGTCTGTGGGATGACGTAGGCTGTCCCCTTCACTTTTTGAAGGTAGTCGGCGTTCAACCGATCGCTTTTTAGCGACAAATTGTTTTTTAAAGCCGTATCCACTGCCGCCTGCAAGGTAATCCGCTGTTGTGCGGAGCAATGTTGATGACACATCCAGGCCAGAAAACCCGCCATTATTAGTTTGTTCATGCCGATATTTTTAATGGGATATCTCCCGTAACTGCACAAGAGAAATTATATTTTCTTTTCTTTTTATTATTGTTGCCTCATAATCACCAACTACAAAGGTTTCACCTACTTCTGGCATTCTGACCGATTGAGCGACGATCAGACCCGACAGGGTTTCATTTTGACCAGATAGATTAATAGGTAAAGGCAGATACTTGTTAATATCATGAATGGATGCCGTTCCTAAAACAATGAATGAATTATTTTCCTGCTTTTTGACAATCGGATATTCCTCATCATATTCATCCTGTATCTCTCCTACCAATTCTTCGAGTATGTCTTCCATCGTGACGATTCCCACCGTATCGCCAAACTCATCCACTACAACAGCCAGTTGTTGATGTTTAGCCTGAAATTCTTTAAGAAGCGAGCCAATTTTCTGAGATTCAGCGGCAAAAATCACGGGATGCATTAATTCTTTTACATTTACTCCGTCCTTATTCCTTAATTTGATCAACAGCTCTTTAAGATAAACGACGCCTTTCACGTGATCCAACGTTGTCTCATAACAGGGAATCCGGGAATACCCGTCTCTAATAATTTTCTCAAGTGTTGCTTCGTCAAAGTCTTCAAGATCGATGGCCGTCACCTGAGAGCGCGGCACCATTACCTGCTTTGTGGAAAGCCCGGTGAAATCAAAAGCATTTTTTATGATCGAATAGTTCTCCTCCTGTAGTACCCCGCTCTCTTTTCCTTGAGTTACCAGGAACTGTAATTCTTCGCTGCTATGAACCTCTGCACCGTGAGCAGCGGACAGTCCGACCAGTCTTAAAAGGATTCCAGAAATACCATTGAGCAGCCACACAAACGGTTTAAATACGAGATAGAATGCCCTTAGCGGATAAGCCAGCCAAAGCGTTGTTCTCTCCGAATGCTGAATGGCAATCGACTTCGGAGCCAACTCCCCAAAAACGATGTGCAAAATGGTGATGATTATAAAAGCAAGTGGTAAGGCTATCTCGTGGGCCGTCTCTGCACTGATATTGATTTGCAATAGGCTCATGGCGTCAAGTAGCACCTTTGATACTACTGGTTCACCTATCCATCCCAGACCCAGGCTGGCGAGTGTTATCCCTAGCTGGGTCGCCGCCAGATAACTGTCCAGGTTCTTTATTATGCGCTTCGAAAGGATTGCCGTCCGGAGCCCTGATCGGGCCTTTACTTCCAATTGGGACAACCGGACTTTAACAATGGAAAACTCCGCTGCTACAAAAAAACCATTGAGCAGCACCAGAAGTAAAGTTATAATGACGGGTATCATGCTGTTTGATTTTTTGTTTTATTAAACACGGGCTTTTCAAAAATGATATAAAGCATTGGTAGCAGGAATAAAGTCAAGAAAGTCGCTATCAGCAATCCGCCAATTACCACCGTTGCCAGGGGTCGCTGGACTTCCGCTCCGGCCCCGTTGCTCAGCGCCATCGGTAAGAATCCTAGG
>Ga0193717_1000187_pt1 | contig 51800 bp, 26 predicted proteins | sample U2c2metaG_FD_145900 | JGI IMG/M metagenome (GOLD analysis project Ga0193717, IMG submission 145900) | Soil microbial communities from a riparian zone of the East river system, Colorado, United States - U2c2 | ecosystem: Environmental > Terrestrial > Soil > Riparian zone | place: USA: East River... | reverse complement strand
CACCGCGGCCTAAGCGAAAGCTTTTGGGTGGTTACAGGGACTACATCAAGTGGTAAAATATCAAACGACCTGTATGAAGCTGCCCGCAGCAAAGCAACCGTAGTGGTGCTGATGGGCATTCATAAACTGGCCGAGATTGCCGAAATATTTAAAAAAGAAGGTAAAAATAACTTACCGGTAGCTGTTATTCAAAGCGGTACCACTGCTAATGAAAAAGTTGCCATTGGTATAGTTGATACCATTGTTGATGCTGTTGCAGAAAATAATATCACCTCACCTGCTTTAATAGTTTTAGGTGAAGTTGTATCGCTGCATCCAAAATTTCAGCTTAGTAAAGAGTTTTATGACATTATTGCCGAAGGATAGTAGTTTAACAAAATCGCAGCATAGCGAAACCGGCGGCAATCAGTTGTTCCCTGTTTTTTTAAAGCTGAATGATTTACATACCGTGCTGGTAGGTGGCGGCAATGTTGGTTTAGAAAAACTAACCGCTATCCTGAATAACAGCAATCTTGCAAAGGTAACTGTTATATCCCGCGATTTTTTACCGGAGATCCATACGCTGGCAGCTCAGCACGAAGGGGTAACTATAGTTCAAAAATCATTTACTGATGATGACCTGAACATTGCCGAAGTGGTAATAGCGGCCACTAATGACAGCGATCTGAATAATTATATCCGCCAGTCGGCCCATGATCGCAAGCTGCTCATCAATGTGGCTGATAAGCCGGAGCTTTGCGATTTTTACCTGGCTTCGATAGTGAAAAAAGGCGACCTGAAGCTGGCTATTTCCACCAATGGAAAATCTCCAACCATAGCCAAACGTTTAAAAGAAGTTTTAAACGAAAGCCTGCCCGATGAGCTGGATGACACCCTGCAGCAAATGAGCGAGCTCAGAAACACGCTAACTGGTGATTTTGCCTATAAGGTTAAAAAATTGAATGGCATAACGTCGGTGTTGGTTGAACCCAAACCACGTATAAATAAGAATTTTATATGGTTGATATGGTCTACGATCATTATTTCAATAGCCATAGTAATAACCGCCTTATATTTCAGGGAACCTGGTTTTAAAACCTTCTTAGAGGGTGTAAGCCCACAGTTCTATTATTTTTTAGGGGCTGGCTTTTTATTCGCCATGATAGATGGTGCTATAGGCATGTCATACGGGGTTACCTCTACCACCTTTTCCCTGTCTATGGGTATCCCGCCGGCATCAGCCAGTATGGGTGTTCACCTCTCTGAGATATTGAGTTGCGGCATTGCCGGATGGATGCATTACCGCATGGGCAATATCAACTGGAAGCTGTTTAAATTATTAGTAATACCAGGTATTATTGGCGCGATTACCGGTGCTTACCTGTTATCGTCATTGGAGCATTATAGTCAGTATACCAAACCTGTTGTCTCCCTATATACTTTAATATTGGGCTGTGTGATATTATCAAAAGCATTCAATGCTAAGCGCAAAAAATCGGTTGATAAGGTAAAACGCATTTCGCTGCTTGGTTTAGGTGGTGGCTTTATCGATGCTGTTGGCGGCGGCGGCTGGGGATCTATCGTGTTATCTACCCTGATAGCAGGTGGCCGTAGTCCGCGTTTTTCTTTAGGCACGGTAAAGCTGTCAAGGTTTTTTATTGCCATAATGGGCTCTCTAACCTTTATTTCTATGGTAAGCAGCGATCATTGGCAGGCAGTTGCCGGCCTTATACTGGGTAGCGCGTTGGCAGCGCCAATAGCGGCCCGTATCTCCAATAAAATATCAACAAAAACAATAATGGTTTCGGTGGGGATAATTGTTATACTCGTAAGCCTGAAATCAATATTTGCCTTTGTTGCAAAGGTTTTATAACATGAGCGAAGTAGTAAAATATATAAAAGATATAGCTGCCGGCTTAGAACCTGTTGAGGCACTGAGCAAGCTGGCAGCGCTGTTTCCTGGCGAAATTGTATTTTCAACCAGTTTTGGCTGGGAAGACCAGGTGATAAGCCACATGATATTTGCTAATAAATTACCTATAAAAGTCTTCACCCTTGAAACGGGCAGGCTTTTCCGTGAAACTTATTCGGTATGGGCCAGTACCATGGACAGGTATAAACAACCGATACATGCGTATTTCCCCAACCAGGACCTGGTAGCCGAAATGGTAAACCAGAAGGGCCCTAACAGTTTTTACGAATCGGTTGAGAACCGTAAGGAATGCTGTGGTATCCGTAAAATTGAGCCGCTAAAAAGGGCGCTCAAAGGCAATAAGCTATGGATCACCGGTATCCGGGCAGATCAATCGGCAAATCGCCAGGATATGGAAAATGTGGAATGGGATGAGCAAAACCAATTGGTTAAGTTCCACCCTATTTACAGCTGGACATTAGACGAGGTTAAAGCCTACATCAAACAATATAATATTCCTTACAACTCTCTGCATGATAAGGGCTTCCCGAGCATTGGCTGTGCCCCCTGCACCCGAGCCGTAGCCGAAGGCGAAGATTTCCGTGCCGGCCGCTGGTGGTGGGAAGATCAATCCAAAAAAGAATGCGGGTTGCATGAGGTTAAGCAGCATTAAAAGAGTTTATCATTTAATTTTAATTTGAAAAGCTAATGGATTGATCTGTTAGCTTTTTTGTTTTTGTGCCTGCTTGCACGCATCGCCTTACTTACGCTCGCTCGCATTCCTTCTCCGCGCATCATTGGAGGCAATCTCTACGCAGGTAGATCAGTTATGCAGGTTATGTTTTTCTGTCTTTCATACAGCTATTTTCTCCGCGCGTCATGTCGGTTATTTATACCCCAGTTACCAGAATAATTTACAGACAACAAAAAAGCGGATGATAATCAGTCATCCGCCTTAAAAAACTATATAAAACGTATTAAAAAAAGCGCTTTTACTGTTGCTTGCTTAACAAGCCGTCTAATGTAACCGATACATAGTATAACCCGCCAATAGTTGGGCCGCCTGCATATTGAATATATCTTTTGTTGAATATATTGCTTGCACCCAGTTTAAATGTGGCATAATATTGCGGTACCCGGTAAGTAACCTGGGCATCCAATGTACCTATGGAAGGCACGGTACCGGTTACCAGCGGGCTTTCCCACAAGAAAGATTCCTGCCATTTGTATACCACGTTGAAGCCGAAATTTTTAACCACCTCACGGTTTCCGAATGATACGTTGCCTGACCACTCTGGTGTATTAAAGCCCGTCACAAAAATATCAGAGGTTGATTGGGCTTTTAGTTTGTTAAAGCTTACGTTACCTGATACAGTATATCTTTTGTAAAAATTATAGGTAACACCTGCTGATGAGCCATAGTTATTATAAATATTCTTGGCGTTGGTATACACACGGTATCTGCTTTGACCCTGACTCGCAGCGTTGGTTGCGCTTCCGGTAGTTGGATCACGGTTAATGTCGAGCATCGATAGTACAGCGGCATCAGATCCAACTGTGGCACCGTTAGGTACAAACACCTGTACCTGGCCCAAAAAGCCGTCATAGCGATTGGTATAGGCATCTATATCAACAAACACCTTATTATCAAATATGATACCCTTATAACCCACTTCGTATGAAGTGATCTGCTCTGGTCTTGCCGGTGGCAGGTCGGCCACTTTTAGCAGGTTCCTGTTGGCAAGGGCTGTAGCATCGGTACCACTTGCACTGCCAGGAGCAGCGTTTACAGCAGCATTAAAATTAGCTACCGACGATTGTGTATAGCTGTTACCCAAATAACCCAGACCATCGTTAATAAAAGGTAAACTACCCACCCGTTTTACACGGCCATTGTTCACATATGATAAAGCCTCAAACAATGATGGGAAACGGTAACCGTTCTGGAAAGTGAACCTGAAATTATGGTTTTCATTAATAGAGTAAACAGCGGCCAAACGCGGCGTGAATTTAGGATCGAAATACGGGTTATAATCCCATCTTATGGAGCCAAACAATTTCAACTTGTTATCAAAAAATGTTTTGGTAACCTGGGTAAAAGCACCATATTTTTTATAAATAACATTACTGCCAAAACTGCCATCGGCTAAGGGGGTGTTCCTGTCGGCAATTGGACGACTAAAATCAACAAAGTTATTACCATCAGGGGTGATCGAGTATACACGTACATCACCACCTACCAACAGGTCAACAACTTTAACCTTATCTGTAAGATCCCATTGAGCCTCTGCATTATACATATGGCTTTTTTGCACCAGGGCAGCACCACCAGTAACCGGCGCGTTAGGGATCAGGCTCGACTTGATATCCCAGTTATTAATACCTATTATGGTTTTCCTCAGTGAATTAAACTCAGGCGTTCCGGGTTCTACCCTTCCCTTATCCGCCGCCGCCCTTGCAAACTGCTCTGCAGCAGCCAGGTTGGCCGATGTTAAAACACCGCCATTATATGATTTAAGAGCGTTTCCGTATAATGTACCCCATGCAGAGTTACTGGCGTGGTTAAGGTCAAGGTTATCGGCTAAGGGCTTAACGTTAAATGAATTTCCGGTATTCTCAATCGATTCATACGCACGAACCAAAAAGTCTTTTCCTTTTAACTCCACTTTGTGATTTTGTACAGTAGCGCCGTCAAGCGATATTTTGTTACCACGTTGAAAAACACCATCCATTCTGCCATAGCGGTAGGTATATGACAATATGGTATTAGGGGTAATCTTATAGGATAAAGTACCATCTAACTTTAAGTTGGTTACTTTGGGGTCAACCAGGTCAATCTCATTATAACCTGTACGCGCTACGGTAAGGTTTGGCCTGGCCACACCGTTAACGGTAATACCTTTTACAACTACGGTATTACTTCCGGCAAGCGCATCATCACCATATTTGTTCCAGCCATCATAAGCGGCATTACTTATTCCGGTTAGCTCCGGATAGGCAGGATTCGCGGTTTTAAGGTTACCGGGATTTTGATCTTTTTGGGTGTTTGACTGCCAATCTGTACCCTGCAAATAGCTAAAGTTAACTTTAAAGGCAAATTTGTCATTAAAAGCTTTGGCAAACCTCAAGGCATCTTCAGTAAGAGAACTTGCACCCAAAGCATCGTTCCCTACATGGTTTACCGCCTGACGGTGGTAAAAGCTTAACCCCTGGTATTTAAAAGGATCTTTGGTGAGTAAATTTGACAAACCATTTATCGCATTTGTACCATATAAAGCGGCAGCGGCACCAGGGGTAATTTCAATGCTGGCAATATCAAGCTCGGTTGGCCCAATGGCATTACCAAGTGGTACGCCAAGTGTGGCCGACTGCATATCGACTCCATCAACCAATTGCATGAATCTAAAGTTGTTGGGACTGTTAAAGCCGCGGGTGTTAGGTACTTTAAGCGTAATACTGGTAGTGGTCATCTGCACGCCTTTTACGTTTTCGAGCGCGTCATAAAAACTTGGGCCAGGCGATTGCTTAAGTGCATTGATGCTCAGTTTTTCGATAGCGACAGGCGACCGTAAAAGTTTTTCTTCCTTACGGGATGCGGTCACAACCACCTCATTGATCAATAATGATTGGGAGGTAAGCTGTATATTTAAAGCACTGTTAGCATTCTTAATATAAAATTCCTGCGGCTGGAAACCCAAAGCGGTAAAGACCAGGGTATAGGGTAATTTGGCATTAGTTGTCAAGGAAAATTTGCCGGTACTATCAGTCGCGGCTCTATTGGTGGTGCCTTTTATGGTAACCGTGGTGCCAACTAATGGCTGCCCATGCTCATCATTCACTTTTCCGCTTAAAATGTACGAACCATTAAGCTGCGCATAGCTTAGGGTTGGCATAAGGGCAAGAAAAAGTACAAGGACCTTTAATGAATTTGTAAAAATTTTCATGAAGTAAGTAAAGTGGTGGTGGTTCTTAAATTATGTTTAAAATGTTTTTGATAGATGTAGGGTCAAAAAAACATCAACAACAACATGCAGCAGATGGCTGCATAATTATATAAGGGGTAACAATTGAGTATTTATGATACATAGTCTATGGGATTAGTCGACAAAAATATAAAAAACAATCATTTATATCAATTTTTTTTTATTCTTTTTTATATTATTGGGTGTGTTTTGTGCGCAGCTAAAAGTTCGCAACAGATGCCGGATAGGGAAAAATGCCCCTCTTTATATGCTTATTGCTCCATTCGTCAGTCAAAATATATTTGATAAAAACATTAATTTACCTTAATTTAATGCTAAAAATCATTAATTTAATATAATTTATAATCAAAAATAGCCCATAATCTTAGTAATCCTCTTGAGATAGCGCAATTACACCTTTTAAATCTCACATAATTGGATTTATTTATTTAAATAATGACATACTATGCCCATTTACTTCAAAAACTCAACATAATTAACCTTAAAATGTGTAATATTGGCACTTTAAGTTCAAGCTACAATGTCCTTTAATTATCAGCGCATCATCATTAAAATTGGTTCAAACGTTTTTACCCAGGAAAACGGCCTCCCCGATCTGCACCGGATTGAACATTTAGTTGAGCAAATAGCCGCGATAAAAAAACAGGGTAAGGAGGTGATCCTTGTTTCATCAGGAGCGGTAGCTTCGGGCAGAAGCCTGATAACCATTTCAGAAAAATATGATGCCATTGCCGCAAGGCAGTTGCTGGCCTCCATTGGCCAGGTTAAGCTGATCAATACCTACTCTAACCTTTTTGAACGTTTTAATATCCTTTGTTCACAGGTGCTGGTTACCAAAGAAGATTTCAGGGACAGGATGCATTATCTGAACATGAAAAACTGTTTAGAGCTATTGCTGCAACACCAGGTGATCCCTGTTGTTAATGAAAATGATGTAGTATCGGTAACTGAACTGATGTTTACCGATAATGATGAACTGGCAGGTCTTATCGCCTCCATGCTGAACGCACAGGCACTTATTGTTTTAACCAATGTTGATGGAATTTATAATGGCGACCCCAAAGCCCCGGGTTCAACAGTAATTGAAGAGGTTAGCGGATCGGTAGTCGATTTTGCAACATTCGTTTCATCGGGCCGCTCGCAGTTTGGCCGTGGCGGTATGATCACTAAATCAACCATGTCGCAAAAAACAGCACAGTTAGGCATTGCCGTACATATTGCCAATGGAACAAGGGATAATATTTTAACCGATGTACTGGAGAATAAGGTTATCCATACCCGTTTTGTTCCAAATAAAACAGCATCGGGCAAAAAGAAATGGATAGCTCATTCTGAAAAATCGGCTACAGGCACCGTAAAAGTTAATGATGGCGCTAAAGCCGCCCTGATATCAAGCAAAGCCACCAGTTTATTGCCTGTAGGTATTATTAAGGTAATAACCGACTTTAAGAAAGGCGACATTATTAAATTGGTTGATGAAAAAGACAAACTGGTGGGTTTAGGTATTGCCGAGTATGGAGCTGATAAAGCAAAGGAAAGAATAGGGCAAAAAAATCAAAAGCCTTTAGTACATTATGATTATCTTTATTTACAGGGTTAACATTATATGGATTACGATATCTATTTCCAGAACGCGCTTATAGCCGGCAGAAAACCAACCCTCGCTCCTGCTTTAATAAATCAGGTATTACAGGATGTGGCTGCCGAAGCTATTACCCAAACTGATCATCTATTGGCCGAAAACCAAAAGGATCTTGACCGCATGGACCCGGCCGATCCTAAATATGACAGGCTGAAACTCACCGCGGCAAGAATCGAAGCTATTGCCGGCGATATGGTAAATGTTGCACATTTGGATAGCCCTTTGGGTAAACAGCTTTCAGAAACTAATATGCCTAATGGTCTGTCCATTACCAAAGTCCGGGTACCGTTGGGTGTTGTGGGAGTTATTTATGAAGCGCGCCCCAACGTTACTTTTGATGTATTTGCCCTTTGTTTTAAAACTGGCAACATCAGCATTTTAAAGGGCGGTAGCGATGCCGACTTCTCAAACCGGGCCATCATGTCGGTTATACATAAAGTATTGCTTAGGCACCGGCTGGATGTCAATATTGCAACCCTGCTGCCCGCCGACCGTGAAGCCACAGCAGCATTATTAAACGCTATTGGCTATGTAGATGTATTGATTCCCCGCGGGAGCCAATCGCTGATAAACTTTGTACGGGATAATAGCAAAGTGCCGGTTATTGAAACCGGTGCAGGCATAGTACATACTTACTTTGATGAATCGGGCGACCTGGAAAAGGGTGCAGAAATTATTGCTAATGCCAAAACACGTCGGGTTAGTGTATGTAATGCGCTTGATTGTTTAATTATTCACTCAAGCCGTATTGATGATTTACCCCGGCTTACCCATATTTTAAAGAAAAAACAGGTAGAATTATTCGCTGACCAAGCAGCTTATACAGCCCTGAAAAGTAACTATCCTGCAGATCTGCTGCATAAAGCCCAACCAGAACATTTTGGTACAGAATTTCTGTCGATGAAAATGGCGGTTAAAACGGTTGATAATTTTAAACAGGCGCTTGAACATATAGCTGTAAATGGCTCAAAGCATAGCGAGGCTATTATTTCTGAAAATGCTGGTAATATTGCTACGTTTTTAAATGATGTGGATGCAGCCGCGGTTTATGCTAATGTATCAACTGCATTTACCGATGGTGCCCAATTTGGCTTAGGTGCCGAGATAGGTATCAGTACCCAAAAACTACATGCCCGCGGCCCTATGGGCCTTGATGAACTAACCAGCTACAAGTGGATAGTTAAAGGCAACGGGCAAACACGCCATCCTTAACGTTAAACATACACTTTATTGCAAAAAAAGGCGCTTAAAAAAGCACCTTAAATTTTCTTCTCACTGTTCGGCCCGGCTCTTACTTAATCAAGTAGTTGGCTATGGCAACAAAGCAAATAATCACTAAAATTACTCCTTGCAGTTTTTGCTCAAATGTTAACTGGTTTATCATTTTAAATTAATTAGGGTATAGCAAATTTAAATTGTAAACCTGATGTTGCAATAGTGTTATGCACTTTTGCATTTTTTTTAACAAAAAACTTACATGTTTTTTACAATGGTCAATTGCACATTTATTCTTTAAAATAATCGCAAAAAAAAGCTTTTAACATTGAAATCCGTGTAGGAGTTACACCTAATAAAAAGCTCAAATTTCAATGCTTTTAAAGTAATTAAATGCATTTTTTGTGCTTTTTTTCAAATTCGATTTTTTTTTACCCTTAAAACCTGAAGGAATGTTTTTGTTTGTTTGAAGTTCCGGTTCTTGTGTCGCGTAAAAAAATCACGTGCAAACAATCCAGTAAACCTTAGCGGTTTGATTCTGAATTACATCTGAAGTAAAGAACTAAAACTTTATATAATAATCATAAGTAATTGATTATTAATATTAATTAACCTGTAGTTAATATGGTAATTTAAAAAATACATTCATTTTACGCTCGCCTGACCCAATAAGGCATCAACATAAAAATCAAAAAAGTATCTTTGCAGCATTATGAGTAAGCACGGCAGGATCTTAGTGGCAATGAGCGGTGGCGTTGATAGTTCGGTTGCAGCAGTAATGTTGCATGAGCAGGGCTATGAGGTTATTGGTCTTACTATGAAAACCTGGGACTATGCCTCATCAGGCGGTAGCTCAAAAGAAACAGGATGCTGTAGCCTGGATAGTATTAACGATGCCCGTGCGTTGGCCGTTGGTTATGGCTTCCCCCATTATATATTGGATATAAGGAACGAATTTGGCGATTTTGTGATCGACAATTTTGTAGATGAGTACCTGGCTGGTCGTACCCCTAACCCATGCGTTTTATGTAATACCCATATTAAATGGGATGCACTTTTAAAACGTGCAGATAAACTGGACTGCGAATTTATAGCTACCGGCCACTATGCCAACATCCGCTTGCAGGATAATGGCCGTTACGTAATATCAAAAGGTAAGGACGAGAACAAAGACCAGTCTTATGTGCTTTGGGGTGTATCACAACAAAACCTGGCACGTACCAAATTTCCTTTAGGCAGTTTCTCCAAACCCGAGATCAGGCAAATGGCCATGGATATGGGCCAGGTTGAACTTGCAGGTAAAAGCGAAAGCTACGAAATATGCTTTGTACCCGACAACGACTACAGAGCCTTTTTAAGACATAAAGTAGGCGATCTGGAAGAACGTGTAGCCGGCGGTAACTTTGTGCTCACAAACGGCACCGTAGTGGGCAAGCACCAGGGATACCCCTTTTATACCATAGGCCAGCGTAAAGGTTTGGGTATAGCATTGGGGCAACCTATGTTTGTCACCAGCATTGACCCGCAAACCAATACCGTAGTTTTGGGTACTGCCGATGAATTGGAACGCAGGCAAGCCTGGGTTAAAAATCTCAACCTGGTTAAATACGCCAATATCAATAACCCCGTTGAGGCCATTACCAAGATACGTTATAAGGATGCCGGCACGCAAAGCACCATTGTACAAATGGGCGAACACATGAAGGTTGATTTTCATCATACCGTTTCAGGCATTGCACCGGGGCAATCGGCTGTTTTTTATGAAGGTAACGACCTGTTAGGCGGTGGTTTCCTGATGTAAAAACAGGCGGATTTAGCCCCGCAATAATTTCCCTTTACTTCAAAAATTAAAAAATTAAACGCCAAGTGAATTTGCGTTTCACTTTCTTTATGTTTTATTTGCAAAAAAATAACTGCTAAATGGCCAAAAATTTACTCATTGTTGAATCTCCGGCGAAAGCTAAAACTATTGAAGGATATCTTGGTAAAGACTTTACTGTTAAATCGAGCTACGGCCACATCCGTGATTTGATAAAATCTGAAGATGCGATTGACACAGCCAATAACTTCACACAAAAATACGAAGTTCCTGCCGATAAAAAACAAGTAGTCAGCGAGTTGAAGAAATTAGCTAAAGAAGCAGAGATGGTTTGGCTGGCATCGGATGAGGATCGTGAGGGTGAGGCCATATCCTGGCATTTATTTGAAACACTGGGTTTAAAGGATGCTACTACCAAGCGCATTGTTTTTCATGAGATAACCAAACCTGCAATTTTACGTGCTATTGATACACCGCGTAAAATTGATTACAACCTGGTAAACGCACAGCAAGCGCGCCGTGTGCTCGATAGGCTGGTTGGTTTTGAGCTCTCCCCTGTTCTATGGAAAAAAGTTAAGCCATCACTTTCGGCCGGTCGTGTGCAATCAGTGGCCGTAAGGTTAATTGTTGATCGCGAAAGGGATATCAATAAATTTAAATCAGAAGCCGCTTTTAAAATAGTGGCCATATTTGGCAAGGGCAAAGAAGCTTTTAAGGCCGAACTACCCGAACGTTTTAGTCAGCAGGAAGATGCAGAAAAGTTTTTAAACGACTGCATAGGGGCCGGTTTTGAAGTACGTTCATTAGAAACCAAACCCGCCAAACGGTCGCCGGCTGCTCCTTTTACTACATCAACCCTGCAACAGGAAGCCAGCAGGAAACTGGGATATTCCGTTGCGCGCACCATGCAGGTGGCGCAAAGATTATATGAATCGGGCTATATCTCTTATATGCGTACCGATTCGGTAAATTTATCTGAAACCGCATTGGATGCCGCTCAAAAAGAGATCGTATCGGCTTATGGTGATAAATACCATCAACTAAGGAAATATAAAACCAAGAACGCGAGCGCGCAAGAGGCTCACGAAGCAATCAGGCCAACCTATTTTAATAACCATACCATTGATGGTGAGCCGGCCGAAAAACGTTTATATGAGCTGATCTGGAAACGTGCCATAGCTTCGCAAATGAGTGAAGCACAGTTTGAAAAAACTACCGCGAAGATCAGTATATCAAGCCGCAAGGAAGAACTGACCGCCAACGGCGAAGTAATGAAGTTTGACGGTTTCCTGAAAGTTTACCTTGAATCTGACGATGAGGAAGAAGATACCCAACAGGATGGCGAAAACACCATGTTGCCACCTTTAACCAGGGGACAGCGCCTGGCATTGCAGGAAATGTCGGCAACGGAGCGCTTCTCTCGCCCGCCGGCACGGTATACTGAGGCAAGTTTGGTTAAAAAGCTGGAAGAACTTGGTATAGGTCGTCCATCAACCTACGCCCCTACCATATCAACCATACAAAACCGTGGTTATGTCGTTAAGGAAGAGCGCGAAGGTAAAATTCGTCACTTTAGGGTATTAACCTTAAATGGTGATAGTGTTATAAAGGAAGATAAAACCGAGAATACTGGTGCTGAACGCGGTAAATTATTCCCAACGGATATTGGTTCGGTTGTGAATGATTTTTTGGTGCTGCACTTTAATGATATTGTAGATTTTAACTTTACCGCCAGCGTTGAAAAACAATTTGACGAAATAGCGCAGGGTTTAAAGGAGTGGACGGCTATGCTGCACGATTTTTATAACCCTTTCCATAAAGAAGTACAAAGCACTATTGAAACTGCCGATAAAGCCACCGGCGAACGTGAATTAGGCGTTCACCCGGAAAGCGGCAAAAAAATATCTGTGCGTATTGGTCGTTATGGCCCGTTTGTGCAGGTTGGCGAAAGCGCTACTGAAGAGAACAAGGAAGAAAAACCATTATACGCCAGCCTAAGAGCCGGGCAAAGTATAGAAACCATCAGCCTTGAAGAAGCACTTGAGCTATTTAAATTACCTAAAGTTGTTGGCGAGTATGAAGATAAAGTAATGAAAGTTGCTATTGGCCGTTTTGGGCCGTACATCAGCCACAATGGCGCGTTTGTATCCTTGCCAAAAGAAATCGACCCTTTGGATGTTACCGAAGAGGAAGCAATTGGACTGATAGAGGCAAAGCGTAAAAAGGATGCAGAAAAGCTGATCAAAGCATTTGATGAGGATCCGGCTGTTAAAGTATTAAATGGCCGCTGGGGTCCATATATAGAATTTGGCAAACTAAACGTTAAGATACCTAAGGATAAGGATCCTTTAACCCTTACCTATGAGGAATGCAAAGCTTTAGCTGATGCTATGCCTAAAGATGCCAAAAAAGGGCGATTCGGTAAAGCTGCAGCTGTAAAGCCGGCAGCTAAGAAAGCTCCGGCAAAGAAAAAGGCCGCAACGAAGAAGAAGTAGTATAGTTGATTAGGTTAAGTGGTTGGTTAGGCTGAATATGTTCCAATTACTTAATCAACCACTTAACCTAATCAGCCCAATCAACTAAAAAGATGATCAAAGACCTCCCCGAAAATAACGTACAGAATATTGCTGTTGCAGTTGCATTGGAAAGTGAGAACGTAGAGAGCAAAACATGGTACGTGTATCTCATTAACCTAAAACAAGAGCCTATTGAAAATGTGATGGTTACCTCTAAAGGTTATGGCGAAAAAGATGGTGTACAGGTAAAAACATCAACCTTAAGGCACATGTTTCCGGTGGTTCCCGATCAATCATACAAGCTTATTGAACCCATTGATGAGCAAACATTCGGGCTCAGTAATGAATACTGGCTCAGTTATTATATTGGCACCAATATTTACGATAAAAAATTTATCTTTCTGCCCGAAAGCATCGTTGAAATGAATTTCATCAAGCTACCCGTTTTAAATAAACCAGGAGTAATGATATTATAAGTGCCGTAAATAAGTTTTCCGTTTAATTTATTATCATAAATTTTATAATTTACATGATCTTAAATAAACCTATTTCATGGAGAACGGATATACCAGATTCCGCAAGCGTAAAACCTTAATAACTATCATTACATCTCTTGTACTGATTTTGTTAGTCGTTTACATTGTTGCCAACGACCGTAAAAAAATAACGATCGACCCGGCCTTTAGTAAATATATTGAGTCATATACTACCGGTGTTATATCAAAAGAAAGTCCCATCAGGATACGCCTGGCAAGCCAGGTGCAGGTTACCCATCAACAAAACGAGCAGGTTAGCGATGATCTTTTTGACTTTTCTCCATCGATAAAAGGAAAGGCATACTGGATAGATGCCCGTACAATTGAATTCAGGCCTGCAAACAAACTCGATCCTGAAAAAAGCTATACCGTCGATTTTGATCTCGGGAAATTAATAGAGGTCCCCAATAAGTTTGAACATTTTAAGTTTGGTTTCCAGGTTGTAAAGCCCGATTTTAATGTAAGCTTCCATGGCTTGCAAACTGCAACCAGTACATCTACCGATGAAATGAAGCTGGATGGTCTGGTACAAACTGCAGATACAGAAGACCCGACCCACATTGAAAAACTGATTACGGTAAATTATGAATCCCCGGTTAAAGTAAGCTGGGAGCACAATACAGGCACTAAAACGCATCATTTTAAGATAACAGGTTTAAAAAGGCAGTCAGGTAAGTTTACACCGGTTACGGTGAGCTGGAATGGTGGTAGTTTAAATGTAGATAAAAAAGGCGACCAGCGTTTTGATGTACCCGCCATCGGCGATTTTAAGGTACTGGACATACGCGCCGTGCAAGACAATGACCAATACGTTTTGGTTCAGTTTTCTGATGCCATTATGGTTGGACAGGAGCTTAACGGCTTAATAGGCGTCAGTAATATTGCCGATGCCGCTTATACCATTGATGGCAGTACCGTAAAAGTTTACGCGCCCGAACGCCTGCAGGGCAATTATAGCGTGTTTGTCAACGAGGGCGTCGAAAACATATCGCATAAAAAGATCACCAAAACCTATACAGCTAATGTGTTTTTTGAGAACAGGCTGCCTAATGTAACCATCCCTGGCAAAGGTGTGATCCTCCCCGATTCGGGCAAACTGATGATGCCTTTCGAGGCAGTGAATTTAAACGCGGTTGATGTGAGCATCATTAAAATATATGAAAGTAACGTACCACAATATTTTCAGAATAATGGTTTTGATGGAGGAACCGAACTACGCCAGGTGGGTAAGCCAATTGTTCAAAAAACCATCAGGCTCGATACCGACAAAGGATTAAATCTAAACAAAAAGAACCGCTTCATGCTGGATATCGACCAGATGATCCGTACAGAACCGGGCGCTATTTACCGGGTAGTGATTGGTTTCAGGAAAGAATATTCATTATATAACTGCAATATCCCGGGTGCGGGTGTAAAAAAAGGTGACGACGATGGTGATGAGTATGGTGGTGATTACAGTAATAATAGCGGCAAAGTAAATGACGAGGATGACGATTTTTGGGCGAGATATGATAATTTTTATCCCGAAGGCTATAACTGGCAGGAAAGGGATAATGCCTGTACCCCATCCTATTTCACTAAACAACGCTGGGCCACACGTAATATCATAGCGTCAAACATAGGTCTTATTGCCAAACGGGGTACCAATAACAGTATGCTGGTAGCTGTAACTGATATTTTAAGCGCCCAACCAATGGGTAACGTGGATCTTGAGCTGCTTGATTATCAGAAACAAGTGATCTATAAAACCACATCGGGCGGAGATGGAATAGTTAAGTTCGACCTTAAACGCAAACCTTACCTGTTGGTAGCTAAAAAAGGTGCACAACGGGGCTATTTAAAACTCGACGATGGCAGCTCCCTACCTCTAACCCGTTTTAACGTGGGTGGCGAGGAGGTACAAAGTGGCCTAAAAGGTTTTATTTATGGCGAACGTGGCGTTTGGCGCCCTGGCGATTCGATCTACGTTTCCTTCATCCTCGAAGATAAATTAAAAACCCTTCCCCCCGATCACCCGGTAGAATTTGAATTGTATGATCCTAACGGTAAACTTTACAGGCGCATCAATAAAACAACAGCCTTGGATGGTTTTTACAGCTTTCATACAGCTACCGAAACCTCATCACCTACCGGCAACTGGACCGCCAAAGTAAAAGTTGGTGGTGCTTTGTTTGAGAAGAAGATCAAGGTGGAGACTATTATGCCTAACCGCATGAAACTGAGCCTGTCGTTCGGTAATGCGGCCGAGCTTACTAAAGGCAATAACGCTGATGGTAAACTAAGCGCACAGTGGCTGTTTGGTGGGGCCGCACAAAACTTGAAAGCTAAGGTCGATGCCTTTTTATCGCCGCAGGCAACAAACTTTAAAAAATATGAGGGTTATGTTTTTGACGATCCTACCCTTGCATTTAATACACAAACTCAAACCGTTTTTGATGGTAAGCTAAGTGCCGAAGGTACTGCCACAGTTAATGCCAATATTAATGTAGACAAACAAGCGCCTGGACAGTTGAGGGCAAATTTCCTGGTAAAGGTTTTTGAGCCTGGTGGCAATTTCAGTATTCAGCAAACCACTATGCCTTATAATGTTTATCCTGGTTATGTAGGGATTAAAACACCTGCAGGCAGCGAGCTTTCGGGTATGCTGGTTACGGATAAAGATCACCAGATTGACATTGCCGATGTTGATGTAAATGGTCATGCATTTGCTGGTACACGCAATGTGCAATTAGAGCTATACAAGGTACAATGGCGCTGGTGGTGGGATCAGACAGGTGACGAAACAAGCAATTTTACGCAAGACAAGTTTAACAAACTTATAAAAACCGAAAGCGTACAGCTTAACAACGGACGCGGGAAATGGACCTTACGCATCCCAAAGGCAGATTGGGGCCGTTACCTGATCAAAGTAAAGGACGAGCAAACAGGCCACTCCACCGGGAAGTTCATTTATGTGGATTGGCCAAACTGGTCGGAAAGGTTACAGCAGAGCAACCCTACCGAGGCAGCTATGTTATCCTTTACGTCAGACAAGACAAGTTATAAGGTTGGCGAACAGGCTGCGCTCACCATCCCTACTGCTGCTGATGGACGTGCGCTGATTAGTTTTGAAAACGGCAGTAAGGTTTTAAAAACCACCTGGATAGATACTAAAAAAGGCCAAACTCAATACCGCTTTACGGTTGACGAAACCATGGCTCCTAACGTTTTTGTGAACGTTACCCTGTTGCAAAGACATTCCCAAACGGTAAATGACCTGCCCATACGCATGTACGGCGCTATCCCGTTGCAGGTGGACAATCCTGAAACAATACTAAAACCAGTGATTAGTATGCCTGATAAGATACGGCCTGAAACACAGTCGGCCATTACTGTATCAGAAGCCTCGGGCAAGGAAATGACCTATACCATAGCCATTGTAGATGAAGGACTGCTTGACATCACCAATTATAAAACCCCCGATCCGTATGATGCCTTTTATGCCCGCGAGGCCCTCGGTGTAAAAACCTGGGATCTGTTTGATTATGTGATAGGTGCTTTTGGCGGCGGACTGGAACGTATTTTAAGCATAGGTGGTGACGGCAATTTGGGCAACAACAGAAACGTGTCTGTAAATCGTTTTAAGCCTGTTGTAAAATTCATGGGGCCATTTCACCTTGCCAAGGGCGAAAAGCAAACCACGCCCTTTAAACTGCCACAATATGTAGGCTCAGTAAAGGCAATGGTAATTGCCGGGCACAATGGCAGCTACGGCATGGCCGAAAAAGCCGTGGCGGTTAAAAAGCCATTGATGATACTGGCCACCCTGCCGCGGGTGCTTGGCCCGGCAGAAAAAGTACAATTGCCGGTTACGGTATTTGCCATGGAGCCAAATATTAAAACTGTTACCGTATCGGTACAATCAAATGCTTTCAACAACCTGGCTGGCAATAATCAAAAAACACTCACTTTTACCAAAACCGGCGATCAGCTGGTTACTTTTGATTTGAACGTTAAGGATTTTGTGGGTATAGGCAAAGTTAAGATCATAGCCAAAAGCGGTTCGGAAACAGCTGCTTATGATGTGGAGCTTAATGTACGTAACCCCAACCCGCCGGTTACCCGGGTTTTAGAAAAGGAACTTAAACCTGGCGAGGTTTGGAACACAGCCTATCAGCCGGTCGGCATCAGTGGCACCAATAAAAACACCCTGGAGATAGCCAGCATCCCGCCATTGAACCTGAGTAAGCGATTGGATTACCTGATAGCTTATCCCCATGGCTGTGTGGAGCAAACCACCTCTTCGGCATTTCCGCAATTATATTTAGGTCAGCTGCTTGATCTTTCGCCTATTCAAAAAGCCGAAGCAGAGCGAAATATCAAAACCACTATCAGCAGGTTAAATGGTTTCCAGGTACAAGGCGGTGGTTTGAGCTATTGGCCTGATGGCGGCAATGCAGACGAATGGGGAACCAATTATGCCGGCCACTTTATGCTGGCTGCACAGGCTAAAGGCTACAGTATGCCGTTGGGCTTTATGGAGCAATGGAAAAAGTATCAGAAACAAAAAGCTTTAACCTGGGCACCCGATTCCCGAAGTTTTTATGGTGCTGACCTGAACCAGGCTTACCGTTTATACCTGCTGGCTTTAGCGCGATCGCCTGAATTAGGCGCTATGAACCGCCTGCGAGAGTTTAAGTATTTGAGCATAGAAGCTAAATGGCGTTTGGCCGCGGCCTATAAACTTGCCGGGCAGCCAGAAATGGGCTTAAGAATGGTAGCAGGTTTACCCCTTACTATTAAACCATACTACACCATGTACGGTACCTATGGATCCGATCTGCGTGATGAGGCCATGATCCTGGAAACCCTCACCCTGCTTGGGCAACAGCAAAAGGCTGCCGGTTTGCTTCGCTCGGTTGCAGTAAAATTATCGCAGGATGACTGGTACAGCACTCAAACCACCGCTTATTCGCTTATTGCCATTGCGCAATATTGCGGGCAAAACAAGGCTGCTGGCAAGCTTACCTTTAACTATCAATCGGGAACTACCAAAACGGATGTCAACTCCACATCTTACATATGGCAGGCCGGTTTAGCTGTAAACGGCGGGAAAGTAACACTTAAAAACAACGGCACCAATAAACTGTACGTAAGGCTGATACAAAGAGGACAGCCATCATCTGGCCTGGATGTAAAAACTTTTATTAATCCGCAGATCATGCAAATGAGGGTTGGCTATTTTACCATGAGTGGCAAACCAATTGACCCAATATCGTTAAAACAAGGTACTGATTTTGTGGCCCAGGTGAATATCAAAAACCCGGGCAAACGTGGCCGCTATGACAATCTGGCCCTTACCCAGATCTTCCCATCGGGGTGGGAAATACTCAACAGCCGGATGCTGAATAATGATGAGGTATTTAAATCATCCCCATCTGATTACCGCGACATACGCGATGATAGGGTGAATACCTACTTTAGCTTGACCGAAGGTAAAGAAGTTACCTATTATGTGATGCTGAATGCTGCCTATGCAGGTCATTATTACTTACCGGCGGTTTACTGCGAGGCCATGTATAACAATTCAATCAACAGCCTTATCAAAGGGCAATGGGTTGATGTAGTAAAATAATAGAAAGCTTAAAGCAAAAGCCTAAAGCTGAAGGCTTTTTGCTTTAAGCAATTTTATTATTTTGAAATCTTTAGCTCCAATTGCAAGGCTTCTATAGCGTTGGCCAGGTAAGCCAGGGGCGCGTTCCAGTTGATGGCTATTTCATTGGCTGCATAGGCCCTGTCGTCATCGATATAGGCTTCATCGGGCACAGTTGAAGGAACACGGACACCATCCTGCATACCAGGATTTGCTCCCCCTACCAATAAACCCGGTACCGGGTCAGTTACCCCATCAGCTACTGAAGGGCGGTGATGAGGGTGCATAGGCGTTTTACTGCCATAGCCGGTAACATAAGAATAGCCTGTGGCGTTACGGCCCAACAGGTAATCAAGATTAGCTAAAGCATAATCCAGGTATTTTTTATTATGCGATAGTTTATAAGCCTGTATCAATAAAACACCTTCGTTTGCAGCTTCGGAGGTACTGCCCCATCCAAAATGCTTTATAGATTGTGTCATTACTGTTTGGTAGGCATTGTCATCAACACCGTTTATCAGTTCATCGGCAGCAACTATTAATCGCTTTTTAATTTCGGGCAGGTCTTTTACATTTTTGACATCCGCTGATACAGTATTTTTCACCAGCGTATAATACCCAAGCAACTTAACCTGCGACCATGTTGGTACGTGCATCTGATCATCAGGAAGCAGGTTGATATTTTTCAGGAAACCGCCATCATGTGTGGTAACAAACAGTTCAGATGCCGCCCAGATAAACTCGTCGGCAAAATTATTATCGCCATAAGCTCCGGTAGTTATTTTAGGGCTGAACTTTTTATTCATTTCATCCTGCTTATAGGCAACAGGATTTTTAACAGCCCATGTCCAGGCGCTTTGAGCGGCGTTAAGACATGAGTCGGACAGGCCGGGCAATTGTTTTGCATATTGCTTAAATATACGGGCCGACTGTGCCATTACAGCGGCAAAATCCAAGGTGGCAGCTGTGCCTTTTTGCACCACATAGCGGGGTTCTGTCGCCTTATCAGGCATCTCAAATTTATCAAATGCGGCGTTGGTTAATTTATGATAAACACCGCCATCATTAGGGTCCTGCATGGTGAGCATCCAGCGCAGGTTCCATAATACCTCATTCAATACATCAGGTATGCCATTACCACTTTCAGGAATGTTTAGTTTAACTGTTTTCATATACGCCGGAAAATCCTCATATAATGAAAGCAATGTGCCGGTAGTTATGCCGCTGTTTACAATGTATTTGTTGTAATCGCCGGCATCATACCAACCACGGGGTGACTTGATCACGGAACCGGCTTTACGTTTTTCGCTTGCTGCTGATGGATGTATCAACACATTTGTATCGGAGTGACCTTCAGCCCGCTGCCATTTGCCAGCATACTTAGCAGGTAAAGCTGTTGAGGCCCGCATAAAATAATAAGCCTTTATAGCAGCGTTGGCCACAGGTTTATGTACCGAAGCCTTTATTTGAAACGGATAGGAATTACTTCCACCCGGTATATATAAACGGTAGTTACCCGGTTTATTAAATGCGCTAAAGTCGGCAATGTAAGTTATCCTGCCTCCAAAGCTGGGTTTAACTGATGGTTTTAAAGTACCTGTAAATATTATAGTTTTACTGAGGGTTTGAATGGTGAAAGTGCCAGCCCCCGCATTTAAAACAATGGCTTTCTTTATCGAATTTGGATAAAAACCTATTTGGTTTAACCTTACAGGTGATGCTGATGTATCAATTTGTTGTGATGAAGCTGCCTGGGCAATAAACAGCATGATAAATGCCCATATGCTTACACGCAAAGCAGCACTATGGTAAATAGATATTTTTTTCATTCGGGTTATGTGGGTACCGTTTATTAACCGGGTAATCTGGCCAATAAATTTAAGTGTAACCTGTACAATAAGTATAATACTATTATTGCTAATTGTTCAAAAAATATAATACAAAAAAGACCTGCCATTTTGGGAGGGCACTGAAAAAGTACCTCTTTAATTAGGAATATTTAAGGAGGCTGTATTAAATAAAATCGACGCGCTGAGAATCGTCTATACGAAAACGTTCTCCACCAGGTATCCGAGGGGAGAGCAAAGAAAAAGAGGCTGATCAGATCTATGACAGCCTCTTTTTTATTCTTTAGACTTTTTCAGTGCCCATTTTGAGCAGGTCTTTTTTGTATTAATTAAGCCTTTGAACTTACAATGAAAACAACTTATAAGCTAAGGCAAGGCTAAATACATTAACACGGGTGTGCGAATTGCCATCACCGTATCCAATTTTGTTTAATCCGCCCTCGTACCGTAAATCAATTGACAGGCTGCTGATGTCCACACCGGCACCTACCTGGAACCCGTAATTGGCGCTTTTATAATCTAATCCTGTTGCTGCTTTAGTAGCGTCACCGGCGCTTTGGTCCTTATTAACCGCAAATGAAAATACCGGTCCACCATAAAAACGGCCACCTAAACCCAAAGCTCCAATTTTACCGCCCAATAATAAAGGTACGTCAATACTGGTGAATTTGGCTTTATTCTCAGGTGAGTTATCATCACCCTTAATATTGATGTTTTTACTGGTCAGATATAGTTCCGGCTGAAAATTAAAGCCCAAACCACCTACCCTTGCCCAAACACCGGCTAAATAACCTGCACGATTGCTATTGTTAAATACACCGTTTGAAGGAAAAGCAGCATAATTTAACCCTCCTTTTACACCAAACGCAAAGCTTGGTATTATTTGTGCCGACGCCATGCCGATAGTAAATAAGCAGATACTTAATGTTAAAATAATTGTTTTTTTCATAATTTTTCTAATTGTTTTTAAGGTAAAAGATGTTTTGGATTTTTATTGATACTTGCCATAAGCAGACAAGTATCTACTAATTAGCAATATCCGGCTCATAATGTTTTATAAATTAAAAATAAAACATTATGAGCCGGATATCAAGAACTGAATCTGGAATAAAAGTATAAATTTTTTACAGAACGAGCATTATTCTTGTTTTTTTACAATGCCAACCGTCCCTGGTAATAATCAAGGATCTTATTATAAATAAAACAGTCATAGCGGGCGTTGATGAGGTTTATATTAGCCTTATCCAGGTTGTTTTTAGCAAGCACGAAGTCAACAGATGTTAATACACCTGCATTAAACCGTATCTCGGCCGTCCTGAATGATTCGGCATAGGCTTTAACCTGATCAACCAGTACATTGTACCTGCTATACGCTGATGTCATGTTCAAATAGGCTTGTTCAACATTTTGCCGTAAAACTATCTTTGTGTTTTCTTCAATATATTTAGATTCTAAAAGATCAATTTTAGCCAGCTTTACCTTGTTTCGGTTTTGAAAATAATTTAAGATCGGGATGTTTAATCTTACTCCTACCTGCGTACTATAGTTGTTTTTAAACTGATCATAGTAACCTATATTTTTATTCACGTAGTTTGCCTGGGTTGAATAAACAGGTTGTTTACCTGTAGGTGTATTTACAAATCCTCCGGTATTTACGGTAGTAGAATCGGTAAATACCGCATTTTGAGCAGCGCTTGAATAATTGGTAAATAACCCACCAAATAATGATACTGTAGGGGTTAATGCACCTTTGGCAACCTTTACCCCCTTCTCGGCACTTTGACGCCTTAATTCAGCAGCTTTTACATAGGCCAATTGCTGTAAGGCAGTATTAAATATCTGGTCAGAATTTTCATCTGTTTGTTTAGCCACATCCTGAACACTCACAGGTTCCAGCTTTAGATCTTTTTTGTAAGGTAAATTTAAGATCTGCATCAGGTTTAGTTTTGATGCCTCAAGCGTGTTTTTAGTAGTCACTAAATTAAGTTGGTTATCGCCATAAGTACCTTTAAGGTCATACAGATCTGAAGGTAATTTATTAGCACCTTCTTTTTCCAGGATCTCCAATCTTTCAACTTGTTTTTTTGACACATCAATCTGGTTATAAGCCTGGGCCAATAACTCGGTATTATCCAAAACCAACAGATAGGCGGTTATCACATTAATGGTCACCTGGTCTTTAGCCTGTTGAAAATCCATTTTACCAGCCTGATAAGCCAATGATGCTTGCTTAATAGCATTCAAATTCTGCAAACCGCTAAACAGGGTTAAACCGGCGTTCAAACTGTAATTACCCGAAGTATATGACTGATTTACGTAGCTATTGGTAAAGGGGTTAATACTACGTCCCTGGTTAATACTATGATCTACCTGACCATTAATTGTTGGCAACAAATTTTCTTTTGACTGGTTAAAGTCAACACGGCGGCGCTGCATATCCAGTTCACTTTGCCTTACCACCAGGTTATTTTTTATAGCGATTTCAACACATTGCTTTACGGACAGCACTGAATCTGTTATGACTTGGGTTTGAGTTTGGACCTGCGCCTGAGCTTTAATGGCAGAAAGTGCAATCAAACTAAAAAATATAAATTTAAAGTATCGCATTATTATATAATCAGAGTTGTTTTGAAGATTCGATTTTACCATCCAAAAGATTAATGATACGCGAACCGTATTCCGCATTTTTTTCGGAGTGTGTTACCTGTATAATAGTTACCCCGTCTTCTTTGTTCAGCTTACGGAACAGCTCCATGATCTCCTCTCCTTGTTTAGAATTAAGGTTACCAGTAGGCTCATCGGCCAGTAAAAGTTTAGGCTTGGCAATCAGAGCACGGGCAATGCCTACCAGCTGCTGTTGCCCGCCTGATAATTGTGCCGGAAAAAGGTCTTTCTTGCCCACAATACTAAAACGGTCAAGCATATCGGCTACCATGGCCTTACGTTCGGTGCCCTTAAAATCCTGGTAAATAAGTGGTGTTTCAATGTTTTCATAAACAGTTAGCTCATCAATCAGGTGATAAGCCTGAAAAACAAAGCCCACATATTGTTTATACAGTGCCGAGCGTTGTTTTTCTTTAAGCTGATGTACCGCGTGACCGGCAAAATAATGATAACCATCTGATGGTTCATCAAGCATGCCTATGATGTTAAGCAATGAGGATTTACCCGAACCAGATGGCCCCATAATGGAAACAAATTCGCCTTCATCAATTTCAAGGCTCAGATCGTTCAGTACAAAATTTTTAAGTCCGCTTACCTGGTAGTATTTCGAAATATGCTGGAGTGATAACATTTTTTAAATATTTGTTTTTGATTAATATGTGTTTTTGTTTAAAAATATCAATTCATTTCGGGCAATCAAGTATCAATAATATACCAAACTTTTAACGCACTAAAAATCAACACATTACATCAAACATGCCGTATAAATACTGTTCGCTTATGTAACAGGAAGCGTACGGTTATGATACAATGAATAGATCCTGCTTTTTGCTTTTATTGTAGTTATTTTTTTTTCTTGATTCTTATCTCTTGACTCCGGTTATTCGCTCCGCAAGCTTTTAACAGGATTGCTCATAGCTGCTTTTATGGCCTGAAAACTGATAGTTGCAATGGCTATCATGATAGCCAGGATACCGGCCAAAACAAATATCCACCAGCTAATGTCAATGCGATAGGCAAAGTCCTGCAACCATTTATGCATAAAGTACCAGGCTAATGGCATGGCTATAAAAAAGGATGCGGTGACCAGTTTCAGAAAATCAACAGAGAGCAGGTTTACAATACCAGGTACAGAAGCCCCCAGTACTTTGCGGATACCTATTTCACGGGTACGTTGCAGGGTACTGTATGATGCAAGACCAAGCAAACCTAAGCATGATATAAATATGGCCAGTACGGCAAAATTAAAGAACAGCTTGCCAAAGCGCTGTTCGCTGCGGTATTGCCTGTCAAAAAATTCATCTAAAAAGTAATAATTATATTGCCGGTTAGGGATCAGTTCTTTCCATTTGCTTTCAATTTGCGCCAGTGTTGATGATAAATTTTTAGGTGATACTTTTACTGTGATCAGGTCAAGGTTGCGCAATTCAATACGCATTGTTAATGGCTTTATCACCTCCTGTAATGAGCGGAAATGAAAATCTTTCATCACACCCACTATTTTACCTTCGCGCCCCCATTGTTTAAAGCGCCTGCCTATGGCCTGCTGCGGCGAGCTATAACCAAACAATTTAACAGCAGCCTCATTGATCAGCATGGCCTGAGCTGTATCGGTACTAAAGTCGCGCGAGAAGGAACGGCCGGCAACCATTTTTATTTTAAACTGGTTCACATAGTCATAATCAACAAAATACAGATCGAGGTTAGCTATCTGCAGGTCACCTTTCTTGTTTTCAATTTCAGAGTAAGCGCCGGAGTTGCCCCCACCAGGGATGCTGGAAGCCGACGCGGTTGATTTTACGCCGGGCAGCAATGAAATGGCTTGTTTTAAAGCATCCTTTGCGGGGTCGTCATTAGTATTGAGTACCAGCATCTGGTCTTTGCTAAAACCCAGGTCGCGGTTACGCATAAAATCCATCTGGGTGTACACCACAATGGTACCTATAATTAGTGCTATGGATATACTGAACTGGGCAACAACCAGCGTTTTACGTAAAACATTCCCTTTGTTACTGCCAGAGAACCGCCCCTTTAAAACCATAACAGGTTTAAACGACGACAATACCAATGCCGGGTAAATGCCTGCAAGCAAACCAATACCAACCGAGGTAACAAACAAAATAGTCAGGTAGTACCAATTTGAAAAAATACCGGCACTTATGGTTTTACCTGCCAGTTGGTTAAACATAGGCAGCAGCAGTGCCGAAAATATAAGTGTAAGTATAAAAGCAATTATACAAAGCACCACCGATTCGCCTATGAACTGACTGGCCAACTGACCTCTTTCGGCACCAACTACTTTACGGATGCCAACTTCTTTGGCCCGCTCAACCGAACGCGCAGTAGTAAGATTTATAAAGTTGATACAGGCAATCAGCAAAATAAATATGGCCACTATACCAAATATGTAAACATTGCTGATGCTGCCTGTTTCCTGCCCGCCCCTTTTAGAGTATAAGTAAACAGTTTTTAAAGGTTCAAGGAAAAGGGTATAAAACATTTGACTTTTTTTCATTCCTTCCCCATCACGATTTTGAAGAAAAGCCGGCAGTTTGGCTTCAAGCGCCTTTTGGGTGGTGCCTGGCTTTAGTAAAAGGTAAGTTGTTGCGCCAAAATTACCCCATTGATTATCTATCCCCTTATTAAAATTTTGAGTAAGGGATGTCATAGATATCACCATATCAGCCTTGATCTGCGAGTTCTCAGGAAAGTCCTTCATTATTCCAGTAACTTTTGCAGGTATTGCATCGCCGGTAATCAGTACTGTTTGGCCCATAGGGTTTGCTTTGCCGAAATATTTTTTAGCGGTCGATTCAGTAAATACTATACTGGCAGGTGCAGTTAACGCGGTTTTAGGGTCGCCCTGTAATAATTTAAAATCAAAAACTTTAAAAAATGTCGAATCAGCAAACATTGACCGCTCTTCCTGGAATTTGATATTACCCCTCCTCACCAAAAAACTTCCTCCGCTTGTTCTTACAAAGGATTCAACTTCGGGCAGATCGGCTTTTATATTGGGTGCAAAAGCCCATGAAGTTACATCGGTATTTATGGTTTCACTTGGTGTTTTAATATCCGTAACCAAACGATAAATACGATCTGCTTTGGAATGAAACTTATCGTAGCTTAACTCAAAAGCTACATACATAAAAATGAAAAAGCCAGCTGTAATACCAATTGATAAGCCGGCAATGTTTATAAATGAAAAGCCACGGTGCCTCCAAAGGTTCCGTAAGGCTATTTTAAAATAGTTTTTTATCATGATAATGGTTAAATTCTAATTTTTTAAAAAAACATTTTTGCTTTGAGCTTTCAGCCTTTAGCTTAAAGTTTATTCACTTCTTAAACTTTTTACAGGATTTGCTGTAGCGGCTTTAATTGATTGAAAGCTTACTGTGGCAAAAGCTATGATCACGGACACTCCACCGGCTGTGGCAAATACCCACCAATCTATCTCAATACGGTACGCAAAACCCTGCAGCCACTTATTCATAGCAAATAGCGCTACAGGCCAGGCTATAATATTTGCAATAAGTACAAGCTTTATAAAGTGACCTGATAATAACAATACAATGTTTTGTACTGTGGCTCCCAGTACCTTCCGAACGCCAATTTCCTTTATCCTTTTTTCGGCTGAATAGGAAGCAAGTCCGAATAAGCCAAGACAGGAAATAATAATGATGAGTCCGGCTAAAATACTAACTACAGCGCTTACCTGGCTGTCTACGCGATAAACCTCGCTGAAATGATCGTCCAGAAATTGGTATTCAAAGGGCAGATCAGGAAGCTGCTTCATCCAGGTTGTCCTGATATAGTCAATAGCCTCCCTTGCCCGGGCTCCGTTTATTTTAACTGATAGCTGGCTAAAGCCAAAATCCTTATTGTTAACAATAAAAAGGGTTTCTATCTTATAATGCAGCGAATTAAAATTAAAGTCTTTGGCAATGCCGGTAATAACACCTGTTGAATCAAAACCAAAATGTTGCCCAAGCAAAGCCGACATGGGCATATTTTTATGATCTTTAAGCAGTTCTTTAGCCAAAGCCTCATTAATGATATATTCTTTACCCCGGGCCGATTTTTCCGAAGAAAAGTTTTTGCCCATAGCCAGTTTTATTTTATAAAGATCAAGATAGTCATGATCAACCACCAATAAGGTTGACGTTAAGGTGCGTAGTGGTGAGTCACCTATTCTAAACTCAACACCCGTTTGATCTAAATGGCTGCCCAATATATCCTGTGCACCGGTAACACCCTGTACCAGTGAGTTGCTTAGAAGTTGTTGTTTTAACACATCATATTGAGCCGGTGATACCATATTTAATGGTATAGTAACTACCTGCTCGCGATTGAAACCAGGGTCGCGCTTTTGCATAAAGCGCAATTGTTTAATAACAAAAATGGTAGCAATCATTAATATAATAGCACTTGTAAATTGGCCTACAACAAGAATATTCCGTAATGAACCTTTATTTTTTCCAGTTTCAACAGACCCTTTTAGAACCTTAACCGGTTGAAAGGAAGACAGAAATACTGCCGGGTAAATGCCTGATAGTATCCCGATAAATACAGCAGCTAAAAATATAAGTATGATTAGCCCCGCGTTATTCATTAATGGCAAACTTATATCGCGCTGACTAAGGTTATTTATATAAGGTAATGCAATTGCAACCAATATGGAGGCAAAAGCTAAGGCGATCAGGGAAAGCAATACTGTTTCGCCCAAAAATTGTAAAGCAAGCTGGAAACGCTGGGCCCCTATAGATTTCCGAACCCCAACTTCCTTAGCCCTTTCTGCCGATCGTGCTGTAGAAAGATTAATAAAATTAATGCAAGCGATTACCAGTACAATTAATGCGATTACACCAAAAAGATTAGTAAGTTTTTGATCGAATTTTTGAAAGTTAATATAATCCAGCCCTATATCGGCAGCGTTTGCATGAACATCTTTAAGTGATAACAGGAATAATTCGTAAAACTTCCAATTATCTGCACGCATATACTTTTTTTGATAAGCAGGAAACTTATTTTCGAGCGCCTTTATATCGGTACCAGGTGTCAATTCAAGATAGGTATTTAACCAGTTACCTCCCCAGTTAGTAAACATTCGCGGGTTAAAAATGGTATTGAATGAAAACAAGGCATCAAATTGCAGTTGTGAATTTTTAGAGACATCAGCTAAAATACCGGTAACCGCGTAACTTGTTGTGTCGTTGCCATAGTGTGTAATGGTTTTCCCTATAGGGTCAACATTACCAAATATTTTTTTTGCAGTTTGCTCAGTAAGTAAAACGCTGTGAGGTTTTAACAAAGCGGTTTCCCTGTCGCCACGAAGCAGTTTAAAATCAAACATTTTCAAGAAGGTCGAATCGACAAAAAACACCTGTGGCGAAAATATTTTCTTTAGCTGATAGGTAATCTGAAACTTTTGCTGCCAGCGCACCCGGGTAAAGTTTTTAATTTCAGGAAATTCACTTTTTAATGTTGGCCCCATTGGAAACATGGATAAAGCTACTTTTTGCGATGCCCCCATGCCCTCAAACTTTTGCACCTCGTTTAACCTGTAAATGTTTTTTGAGTGCATGCTATCAAAGCTTTTTTCATAAAAAACAAACAACATAATAACAATGCAGGCAGCCATACCAACGGATAGGCCCACGATGTTAATAGCCGAAAAAACCTTGTTTTTCCAGATATTTCTCCAGGCAATTTTTATGTAGTTCTTTATCATGATATTTTAAATCCTAAATCCTAATTTCTAAACTCTGAATTCTAAAGCCTAAATAAAGCCTTTTTACATTTCAGCTTTTGCCTTTCACCTGCCTATTCGCTTCGTAAACTCTTAACAGGGTTGGCAATCGCCGCCTTAATAGCCTGGAAACTTATGGTTATTAAAGTAATGACGATGGCCGCAACTGCCGAAATGATGAAAACACCCGGGCCAATATTTATGCGGTAATCATACTTCTGCAGCCAGTTTTGCAAAAAGTACAGTGCTACCGGCGATGCTATTACACAACTGATGATCACCAACAGCACAAAATCTTTAGATAATAAAAACCATAACTGGCTCACTGTGGCGCCTAACACCTTACGTACACCTATTTCTTTGGTGCGCTGCTCGGCAATATAAGCTGCAAGCCCAAACAGACCAAGGCATGATATTAAAATGGCCAAACCTGCAAAAATACCCGATAGCTTACCTACCAAGACTTCCTGGCTAAATTTGCTGTTATAATCATCATCAACAAACCTGTAGGTAAACGGATAAGCCGGATTGTATTTAGAAAATATCTGGTTGATCTTTTCAACGGCATTATGCGGATTTACATTTGGAGCCAGGCGATAAATTATATTATCATGCGGATATGCGCTATACATAAACATAGTAGGATCGGCTTTGGCAAAAGGCGAAGCCATCAACGCGTCCTTTACTACTCCTACTATTTTCATCCGTTTGCTGTCATGCGTGATGACCTGACTGATAGGATCCTTCAAACGCAAACGTTTTATGGCAGCTTCATTAAAGATAACATTTAAAGTATCTGACGGTGAATTAATAAAATCCCGGCCGGTTTGCATGCGCATACCTAAGGTTCTAAAATAACTATCCGCTACAACTATCACCCCCATCTCAACCGTTTCACCGGCAAGTTTACCCGGCCATTGCTCAATATTGTTGTGCATATTAATATCAGTGGCCGAGCTTGAGGCATTGGTCATATTTTGAACCACCCCGCTTCCTAATAATTCATTTTTAAGTGCCGGGTAGTTTTTACTGAGATCAGTATTCATATTAGAAGTTAGCAAACGGTCAAAACTATAACCGGCCGGTCGGTTTTTGGCGTATTGTATCTGTCTGTAAATTACAACAGTACTTATAATGAGTGCGATAGAACAACTGAATTGCATGACCACTAATATCTTTCTTGATAAGGATGCGGAACGCCCCACCTGAATTGTTCCCTTTAAAACTTTAACGGGATTAAATGACGACAGATAAAAAGCCGGTCTGCTGCCAGCGATAAGGGCTGTAAGTAACACGCAACCTATCATACCCAGCCAAAAAATAATATTATCAAATGGGATACGGATCATGGTACCCGTAAGTGCGTTAAAAGGGCCAAGGGCTAACTGTACAAAAAGTACCGAGCACAAAAATGATATAAAGGTGATCAATACCGATTCGGTTAAAAACTGGAAGATCAGATGTTTGCGCTGCGAACCGATGGCTTTGCGGATACCTACTTCACGGGCACGCTTTTCAGACCGGGCTGTGGTTAAGTTTATAAAATTAACACAGGCTATTAACAATACTAAAATACCAATAATGCTAAAAATGCGTATATAGTCAATAAATCCGCCGCTGGCTATGCCATTTTTATAATCAGAATATAAATGCCAATCCGGCATAGGCTGCATGATCACGTCAGAATTTTTAGCGTTGATATTGTCCTCGCCCTTTTCCATGTTCTTTATTTTGGGAGCTACCTGGGCATAAGCAATACCGGGTTTTAGTTTAACATATATTGAAAATCCATTAAAACCAAAGCTGCCATGGGCACCCTTCATCCAGGCCTGGGTTTGCTCCAAAAAACTAAAGGGAATAAGGTATTTAAACTGCAGTGATGAGTTTGAAGGAACGTCCTGAACAACACCGGTGACCTTTAAATTATAGGCATTATCAACCTTAACTACTTTGTTAATCACATCCATTTTACCAAAAAGGGCAATTGCAGTAGCTTGCGTAAGCACAATGGAGTATGGATCTTTTAACGCCGAGCCGGCATTTCCCTGCAACATGATATATTTAAACATTTTCAGGAAATCGCTACCAACCTGCGGGCCATTAAGGTAAAGTTTTTTATCGCCCACCATCAGGCCATGCGAGCCCATACCATCAGTGGGTGCTACATATTCTATTTCAGGGTAATTAATACGAAGCGCATCAGCCAGTTTAAGCGATGTAGAACTAAACGTGAGGGTTTCTCCATTACTGTTAAAATTTCGTCTTACCTGATATAAACGGTCCGAGTCTGGCAAAAACCTATCATACGAAAACTCATTATTAACCCAAAGCGCAATTAGTAACGCAACAGCCATCCCAGCTGCCAACCCCAGTATGTTAATGGCGCTATAAACTTTATTATTGATTATGTTGCGCCAGGCAATTTTTAAATAATTCTTGATCATATATTGAAACTCTAAAACCTAATTTCTAAATACAAAAAAAGCTTTCGGCTTTGAGCCTTAAGCCTTGGGCTTTTACTTTATTCGCTTCTTAAACTTTTAACCGGGTTGGCCAATGCTGCAACAATGGAGCGATAACCCACCGTGATAGAAGCAATAATAAATGTTGACAATATGGACATCAGGAAAATACTGGGGCCAATGGTTATACGGTATTTAAAATCCTGCAGGTAATTGGTCATTGCCCACCAGGCCAGCGGGGCGGCAATTACAAATGCAATTAATAATAACTTGGTAAATTCCCTGCCAAAAAGCCATAAAACATGCTGTAAATTAGCACCTAATACTTTGCGCACACCAATTTCTTTTGTTTTGCGCACCGCCATAAATGATACCAAACCATATAAACCTAAACAACCTATAGCTATAGCAATACCTGCAAATGCCTCGATCAGGGTAAGTAATATATTATCCATCTCATAAAATTTGTTGATACTATCATCCAGGAACTGGTATGAATAAAGTTCTTCAGGGAAAGTTTCATTCCAGATCTTTTCGAATGCAACCAGCGACGCTTTGGCGTTACGCATATTGAGCTTAACAGCACAGGTTGAATATCCATCATAATTGGGCATAATACATACCGGTGAAATTTCACTATGGAATGAATAATTATAAAAATCCTTTACAACCCCCACTATTGGCGCTGTTGTTGATTTCCCGTTTATACTTAACATTTTGCCAATAACGTCCTGCGGTTTTAGGTTTAGTTTTTTCACAAAAGTTTCATTCACTACAAACTCCCTTGTTGAATCGGCAGGAAAAAAATTCCTGCCGGCCACCAGTTTTAATCCAAAAGTGACAATGTAGTTTTCATCGGCTGTTTTGGTATTAATACTCCAGTGCTCGTCCTCGGCCCTGTGATTAAAATTAACACCAGTAGTATTATTTGATTGCGATGCAGGTGGCCGAAAACAATATGAAACTTTTTCAACCCCTTGCACTTCGTTGATGCGGTTACGCATGGTGCTCAGTTTTACCTTATCGTTTTGCGGTACAGGCAGTAACACTATTGCATCTTTATTAAATCCAAGATCAGCAGTTTGTGAGTAATGTAATTGTGATACAATAATAATAGTACCTATAATTAAGATCTGCGAAATGGAGAACTGGGTTACAACCAGGATCCTGCGTAATGAAAACCCGCCTATATGCTTTTGCGAAAGCTTACTTTTAAGTGCCAGTATGGGTTGAAACCTTGCAAGCACCAAGCCGGGATATGAACCCGACAGAAAGATTACCACAATGCTTATAAGAATTATAAAAACCGATAGCTGCCCTTTGTTAAATGTCATCTGCGATTGAAACAAATGATTTATGGCTGGGAGAGCGACATATGATAAACCAATAGCTACAATAACTGCCACAATAGTAATTAAAGCTGTTTCGGCAATAAACTGCCAGAAAAGCTGGTAAGGCAGGCTGCCTAACACTTTACGGATACCAACCTCTTTTGAACGGTTAAGAGCTTGTGCCGTTGCCAGGTTCACAAAGTTTACGCAGGCAGTTATGATCAGGAATAACCCAATAAAAAATAAGGCCCATAAATATTTCTTATCCGCATAACCGTCCAGTTCAGCATTAAAATGAATATCATTAAGCGGTTGTAATTTAAAGAACCAAACTTTTAAATCGCGGCCGGTATAATGCTTTTTCACGATCTCAGCCATTGCTTTACTGGCCTGTGCCATGGTTACAGTTGGCTTTAAACGTGTAAATGCCTCACTTCCGCTGTACACCCCTCCCCAGTTATCTTCGCGGCGCTTATCGGTATATTCGGCCATATTACCATAAGAAACGTAGATCTCCTGTTTGCGGTCGGTATTTGCAGGCAGGTCTTTTAAAATACCGGTAATCGTAAAATTCACTTTATTATCCAGGCGGAAAACTTTTCCAATGGCATTTTCGCCACCAAAGTATTTACGGGCTATTTTTTCGGTTATAATAGCTTCGCCAGGCTGTACCAATACCGTTTTTTTGTCGCCCTTAAGTAAGGGGAAATTTAAAATGTCAAAATACTGTGGTTCAGTAAAAACCACCCCATTCTCTTCTCTGAATTTTTTTACTTCATTGCCTTTTGTTATGGTAATTAGATTATCACGAAAATTGATAACCCTTGCCGTTTTTTCGGCCAGGGTAAAATCATTCCTGAAAGTTTTCCCTAAAGGTTGCGGCACCCCATTTGATTTGCCGATACCATCATCATGCCATTCGGTATACAAACGGAAGATCCTATCTGAATTATTATGAAAGGTATCAAAGCTGAGGTGATAGGTGATCAGCGTAAAGATCAGTATACCACACGCAATGCCTAATGCCAAACCAATAACGCTGATAGCCGCGTAAGCCTTGTTGCGTTTGAGGTTTCGCCAGGCAATTTTAATGTAATTCTTTATCATGATATTTTTAAATGCTAAATCCTAATTTCTAAACTCTAATCTCTAAATGTTAAACTCTAACTTGTAAAACCTAAACGCTAAGTGAAAAAAATCTTTCAGCTTTTGCCTTTCACCTTCCTATTCGCTTCTTAAGCTCTTAACCGGGTTGGTAAGTGCTGCTTTAATTGCCTGGAAACTAATGGTAATTAATGTAATAACAATAGCCACAATTGCCGATAGTACAAACACTCCGGGGCCTATAGTTATACGGTAGTCATATTTTTGCAGCCAGTTTTGTAAAAAGTAAAAGGCCACTGGCGATGCTACTACGCAACTAATGATGACCAATAAAATAAAATCTTTGGATAACAATAGCCAAACCTGCGCTACGGAGGCCCCGAGTACTTTACGTATCCCTATTTCCTTTGTACGCTGTTCGGCTACATAAGCTGCCAACCCAAATAAGCCAAGGCATGAAATTAAAACGGCCAACCCGGCAAAAACACCTGCCAGTTTGCCAACCAGCATTTCCATGTTAAATTTATGATTGTATTCATCGTCAACAAACTGGTAGATATATGGATAGGCTGGATTATAGGAATCAAATATTTTGGTAAACTTAGCAATGGCATCATGCGTATTGGTATTGGGCGTCAGGCGGTACATAATAGTATTAGCTACATGCCCATGACTAAAAATGGCCGGCGCAACGGGTGTAAACGGCGATTCCATCAGGGCATCTTTTACCACCCCAATGATCCGCACAGGTGTACTGTTACCATTCCAGGTTATCAGCTGATTGATAGGATTTTTAAGGCCGATCCTTTTTACAGCCGTTTCGTTGAGTATAACGCTTGTTGAGTCGGCAGTCCAACTGTTTGTAAAGTCCCGGCCCTCTTTAAATGTCATACCCAGGGTTTTAAAATAGTTGTCAGATACGAATATCGCCCCAATATTTACCGCTTCATCGCCGGCGTTTTTACCCGGCCATTTATCAAGCGACATATGACTATAAATATTGGTAACCGGGCTTGAGGCAGCGGCAACACTTTCCACCATCCCGGTTGCCATCAGGTCGTTTTTAAGCGCATCATATTTGTTATTTAAATCCCCGCTCATATCGGTCATCATTAACCTGTCGGCACTGTAGCCGGTAGGCCGGCTTTTGGCATGTTGTATTTGCTGATAAACAATAACAGTACTGATGATCAAAGCAATGGAACAGCTAAACTGTATTACAACCAATACCTTACGCGGCAATGATGCCGTTTTACCTACCTGAATTGCGCCCTTTAAAACTTTTACCGGGTTAAATGACGACAGGTAGAATGCGGGCCTGCTGCCGGCCAGCAAGCCAGTTAGCAGCACGTAAAATACCATAATGCTCCAAAACACAGGGTTGGCATAAGGTATGCTGATAGAACTGTTTACCAATGTGTTAAAAGAAGGCAGTGATAGTTGTACAAAAAGTATTGAAAACACAAATGCAATAAAAGTGATCAAAATAGATTCGGCCAAAAACTGGATGATCAGGTCGCTGCGCTGAGAGCCGATGGCTTTCCTTACCCCAACTTCACGGGCCCGTTTTTCGGAGCGGGCTGTTGACAGGTTCATAAAGTTGAGGCGATGAGCAATACCAATATACCGATGATACTGAACATACGTACATATTCAAGAAAACCACCAACCGCCTTGCCATTTTTAAAGTCAGAATAAAGATGCCAGTCTTTTAATGGGTGCAGGATCACTTCAGGCTTTGCAATACGCATTTGCGGACTGTGGTCATATACAATATTCTTGATTTTAGGTGCTATTTGTTGTAAAGTAACGCCCGGTTGTAACTCAACAAACGCGTTGAATGAATTATTTGTCCAGGTAGTACGGGCATTTCTCATCCAGCCTTCTGTTTGCTCTTTAAAGCTAAATGGAGTAAGATAGCTAAACTGTAATGTGGCATTTTTAGGTATTTCCTTTATAACACCGGTAACTTTCAAATTATGCTGATTATCAATACGAACAAATTTATTTATAGGGTCGGCATTACCAAATAAGGCCTTGGCTGTTGATTCGGTTAATACAATTGAATATGGATCTGTTAAAGCATCTTTGGCGCTACCTTTCACAAATGGATATTGAAATATTTTTAAAAAATCGGGTGCGGTAGCCCCGCCGCCCAGGTAAAGCTTTTTATCACCAACCAATAATGAGCGCCATTGCCACCCTACCCAATCTGTTTCAGCAGCATGTTTAATTCCGGGGATTTCCTTCCTTAACACATCAACCAAAGGGATAGCCATTGCTTCCTGTGTATGTTCGCCGTCATGCTGGGAAGTAAAATTCAACTCAACACGATATAACTGCTTATAATTTGGCAAAAATTTATCATATGAATACTCATTAACTACCCATAAGCCAATAAGTAAAGCAACGGCCATACCGGCTGCCAAACCCAATATATTAATAGCGCTGTAAACCTTATTGTTTACCATGTTGCGCCAGGCAATTTTTAAATAGTTCTTTATCATGATATTTAAAATGCTAGAACCTAATTTCTAAATACTAAACTGTAAAATCGAAACTCTAAATATTAAAACGCTTTCAGCATTGAGCCTTTAGCCCTGGGCTTATAAACTATTCGCTCCGTAAACTTTTAACAGGGTTCGATAACGCTGCCTTTATAGCCTGAAAACTAACGGTTGCTAATGCTATCAGCATGGCCAATACTCCGGCGCCGGCAAACACCCACCAGTGAACCGTTACCCTATATTCAAAATTCTGTAACCAATTATTTAAGGCCCACCACGCCAGCGGGAAAGCTATAGCACAGGCAATAGCTACAAGCTTCAGGAAATCTATTGAAAGCATACCCGCCAAACCAGATACTGATGCGCCAAGCACCTTGCGGATCCCAATCTCTTTGATCCTGCGTTCGGCCGTATATGCAGCTAAACCAAAGAGACCAAGACATGATATCAAAACGCCCAGTGAAGCAAACACACCGGCAAGCTTACCTGTTAGCATATCACTTTTAAAGAGCTTATCAAATTCCTGATCCAAAAACTGATAATCAAAAGGATAGCCAGGATTATCCTGCTTCATTACGGTCCCTATTTTAGCCAGGGCCTGCTTCATATCAACGCCCTGTTTTATGCGGATGCTTAGATAGCTTGAGTAGTTGGTTTGATCGGCCCCGGGAAATAACATTAATGGTGCTGGTGCCAGGTTGTACATATAATCATATACAAAATCATTAATAACCCCCACTATCTGCAGTTTATGGCCATCATTGGTAATAATATGCCCAACTTGACTACCCTTACCTATCAGGTTTGCAAAGCTTTGGTTAATAATAACGTGATTACTATCTGCTTTAAATTCATCATAAAAATTTCGCCCCTCCTTTATTTTCATTCCAGCAGTAGGAATATATTCAGGTGTAACACCTTCAACCGAAATCAAAATATTTTTATCCGGATCCTTGTTTTCCCACTGGATATCTGACGTTTTATTAAAACCAAGCTGCAGGATATTGCTGGTGCTCAGTGTGGCATTCTCCACAAATCCGGTATTTAAGAGATCGTTTTTTATTGCATTAAAGTGGTTTGAAATAAGTCCCTGGGCATTTAAACTGAGCAGGTTTTGTTTATTATAACCCATATTGCGGTTCATAGTATGCTGCACCTGCTGATAAGTGATGATTGTGCTGATAATTAAAACCAGTGAAACAGTAAACTGAGTGATAACCAACCCTTTTCTGATAAAAACTGCAGCCCCACCTGATTTTTCTTTAATACCTTTTAACACTCCTACCGGGTTAAATGACGAAAGATAGAATGCAGGATAGCTTCCGGCTAATAAACCGGTAATTAAACCAATAACTATCAAGCCAAATAAATGAAGTGGATTAAAAATATCAATTGATAGCTGTTTGCCAACCAGCAAATTAAAGGCAGGCAATATTAGATATATAATAAATACAGCTATAATTAACGCCGCAAATGACAAAATCAGCGATTCGCCGATAAAACGCCCGACCAATCCATTTTTACCGGCACCCAGAACCTTACGAACACCAACCTCACGGGAACGGTGCTCAGACCGGGCGGTTGACAAGTTCATAAAATTGATACATGCAATAATCAGTATTATCCATGCTATGATAGAAAAAAGTCTTACATATTTTATCCTGCCCTCATTATCCTTTAAACCATTAGTAAAATGATCATACAGATGCCAGTCATTCATAGCATAAAGAAAGGCTCTGCTGGTATTATCCTTCATTTTAGTTCCTAAAAAATTATATAACTGTTTATTAACAGCATTTATATCAGCCTTGGGATCCAATTCAACGTATGTAGCCAGTCCATTTGCCCCCCACATGTTAAACCAGCCGGTTTTTAACTCAAACAGCTTTATTGGTGCAAGCCAGCTAAAGTGCAGGGTTGAGTTATCAGCAAGATCTTTAAACACACCAGTAATGGTAAATTCCTGTTCATTATCTACCTTCAGATTTTTGCCAACCGGGTTGCTGTTGCCAAAGAACTTTTTCGACATACTTTCACTTATAACCAATGAATGCAGATCATTAAATGCATTAGCTGAACTTCCATAAACAAAAGGCAGATCCAACATGGAAAAGATGGAAGCATCTGCATAATTACCCTGCTCATTGATAGTTTTATCGCCTAAAGCAAAAAGCTGCTGCAGGTTTTCATTGTTAGTAAAACGGGCTGTATTTTTAATGCCTGGGATTTCGGCCTTTAAAGCCGGTCCAAGCAAACCCGGCGTGGCCTGCATAGTGGTTATCTGCCCATTATAAACCTGGTTTTCCATAACACGATAAAGCATATCGTGCTTTTTATAGCTATGATCAAAAGTAGCCTCATCCTGAACCCATAAAAATATCATAGATGCACAAGCTATGCCTATAGCCAAACCGGCAATATTTAAAAAGCTATAAGCCCGGTTCTTTAACAGGCTACGTAAGGTGGTTTTAAAGTAGTTACCTATCATGGTACATTAATGTATTGATTCAATATTAATATTGCCTTTATCTGTTTTAGTCTCCATTTTAGCTACTGGCTTTATTCACTCCGTAAACTTTTAACAGGATTTACCAGTGCCGCTTTTAATGCTTTGTAACCCACAGTGATCCAGGCAATAAGAATGGATGATACGATGGCCAGTATAAATACCCATATGCTTAAAGAAATACGATAGGCAAAATTTTGCAGCCATCCCGTCATAAGGTACCAGGCCGCGGGCATAGCTATTACAAATGATATACCTATAAGTACCATAAATTCCTTAGAGAACAGGTAAATGATACTGCTTACCGATGCTCCCAAAACCTTGCGGATACCTACCTCTTTTGTGCGTTGAACGGCCATAAATGATACCAGGCCATATAAGCCAAGGCATGAAATAAATATGGCTATCCCCGCAAATACTTTGTATACCAGCGCCATTTGGTTTTCCTGCTGATAAAACTTGGCTATATTGTCATCAAGAAAGTATCCGTTATAGGCATATTCTGGATAGGTATTTTCCCATAGTTTTTGCAATTCGGCTACGGTTTTAGTGAGATTGTTTGTTTGGATCTTTATGGCTAATACACCTTCGGATTGCTTACGCGGACCTATAACAATCGGTCTTACATTTTCGCGCAGCGAGTTTGTTTTAAAATCCTTTACTACTCCGGTAATAGGCATCCAGGTTCCACCACCTAAACGTACTGTTTTACCAATGGCATTTTCGGCGTTTTGAATGCCTAATTTATGGATGAAGGTTTCATTGACTACTACCTGTCGCGAAGTATCGCTCGCGTCATAACCTTTACCTGCCACGAAGCGTAATCCAAATGTTTTAAAATAGTCAACATCGCCATATTTTAGATAAGTATGAAAACCAATATCCTTTTTTGAATGGTTAAAATAGAAGTTTGTACCCCAGTTATTTTCTGACGAAGGTGCGTCTGAGGTAAAACTTACCGCTTTAACCGCCGGGTTTTGCAATAGTTGCTCTTTAAAAGGATCTATTTTGCGCAGGCTGATGCTATCGGTATAACCAGGGATAATGAGTACGGCGTTCTTGTTAAAGCCAAGGTCAGCTTTGTTCACATAATCCATCTGATTAACTGCTACTATAGTGCCTATAATAAGTAACTGCGAAATAGCAAACTGCGCTATTACTAATGCTCTGCGTAAAGGGATACCACCAATTGAGGCGGCTGTGATCTTATTTTTAAGCGCCAAAACAGGTTTAAAACCAGATACCACCATAGCCGGATAAATTCCCGACAGCAAGATGATGGTTACAGTACTAATTATCAAAAACAGTATGCTACCGGTCGTAAACAAACCAATGTTACCTGGCACACTGGCTATATTTTTTAATTGGGGCAGGGCTAATTTTGCAACAGCAGCGGCAAGCAAGGCCGAACCAACAACAATGATAGTGGTTTCACCAATAACCTGAAATATAAGTTGTTTGCGGGTGCTTCCCAATACTTTACGGATCCCAACTTCTTTTGACCGCCCTACAGATTGTGCTGTGGAAAGGTTAATAAAGTTGATGGATGCCATGATGATAATAAGCAACGCTATAAATGACAAGGTACGTAAAGTAGCCATGCTCATAACATGATCGCCAAGGGTATTGCCAAAGCGGGTATCAAAATGCAAAGCTGACAATGGCTGTGAAAGTAACCGGGTTTCCGTCGTCCCCTTTTTAAAGTGCTTGGCTGAAAATACTTTTAACTGCGCGTCAATGTTGGTCTGGGTCATGCTTTGCGGGAACAACATATACACCTGGTGATTACTACTGGTTGATCCCCATTCCTCGCTATAGTCATAATCCTTAGGGTGTTGTTTCCAGGTAACGAATGATACCATTACTTTAAACGGAAAATCACTGTTCACCGGAACATCCTCAACTATACCAGCCACTTTGAGTGATATTAAATTATCCATTTTAAGGGACTTCCCCATGGCATTTTTCCAATCGCCAAAATATTTAATGGCCGAGCTTTTATCGATAACCACCATATCCGGATCGGCCATTACCGAAGCATTACCAGCCAGCCACTTTGAGCTGAAAATATCAAAAAACTGAGGCTCAATGAACAGAACGCCAAGACTTTCGGTAAACTTTTTATCGCCATTATGACCTGCACCTTCAGGTACAGTAATCTGACTTCCATAGCTGCTATTTACCGAGGCCACTTTTACCTGCGGGAAATCTAAACGCAACGCCTGAGTTGCGGGTACTGCTATGCCAGGATTATAGGTTGTCTCTGCTTCATGCTTTTCCTGCGTTACAATGTGGTATATATTTTTGTAATTGGGATGAAAGGTATCAAAACTTAGTTCATACTGAATGATCACGAAAATGAGCAAACAAGCGGCGATACCCACCGTTAAACCAGCAATGTTAATAATCGAGTATCCTTTATGACGGATTATATTTCTCCAGGCTATTTTAAAATAGTTTTTCAGCATATCCCTTAGTTTAATCGGTATTGTAGTTTAAAACACATACCAAAAACACAAACAACTGAAAATCAATAAATTAATATACGACAAGAGTATAAACGTGTCCGTAAGTGTAACACTACATGTACGGTTATGATACAGTGAGTATGAACGGGTTAACTGCGTGCCTGGGGTTGCTATAGTTAAATGCTATTACAGTAATTTTTCTAAAACCGTGTATCCATTCTTTGTGCCTGCACAAGTAAAGCCTAACTTTTTACACACAGTTAATGCTTTTATATTGTCTTCTTTTACTTCGGTGCAACATTTTTTAAATCCTTTAAGCGTTAACTCTGTAAAGACAAATTCAACCAGTCTTCTTCCATACCCCATTCTTCGCGCCGATGGCGAAATTATAAGCATTGATAGAAACGCGACTTTATTTTCATAGTCATTAGCATAGTATGCTAAAAGTCCCTTTAAAACGTCTTGTTCTATTATAGTAAGTAAACATGCTTTTTCAATAAGCTTATCAACGTAAGTATTCAAATCGTCAAGTTCAAACAAGCCGCTGCCATCATTAATTAACTGACTCATTAAATCAATAATTTTTAGTTTCATAAGGGGTTCCTGTTTATGTTATAGTTTTTACTATTCTGTAATTCAGACGAATAGTACAATCTATATGAATATTTTTTTATAAACAAGAAAAACAGAACTATGTAAGCATATTGTATAGCTATTATTTTGATTTTACATCAACCTGCACACATTATTCGTTTCGTAAACTATTTATAGGATTGGCCATTGCTGCTTTGATAGATTGAAAGCTTACAGTGACAAAAGCTATTAATATAGCTATAATTGCAGCCAGGGCAAATACCCACCATTGTATGTCAATGCGATAGGCAAAATCCTGTAAATACTTGCTCATTATAAGCCAGGCAACCGGCGAAGCTATAATTACGGCGATAATTATCAGTTTCAGAAAATCAGCAGACAGTAATGCGGCAATGTGGGTAACGGATGCCCCCAGCACCTTACGTATACCTATCTCTTTTGTACGTTGAAGCGTTAATAATGATATAAGCCCCAATAAACCCAGGCAGCTTATAAAAATAGCTATGATGGTGCTTGATTTGATAAGTTTATTTAACAGATCTTCCTTTTGGTAAAAGTCGGCGATTTGTTCATCCAGGAAACGGTACTCAAATACATTGTCGGGAAAAACTGATTGCCATATCTTTTGCATCTGAGCCAATGCTACCGATTGGTTTTTCATATCGATCCTGACACCTGCATATTGATATGCTTTTCTGAACGTACTGATGTACTCTGGTTCAATGGCTGTATATAATGATTTGGCATGAAAATCTTTTACCACACCAACAATGGTTCCCGGATTATCACTAAGATCGCCTGCTGTAAATTTATGACCTATAATATCCTGAGGATTTTTAACACCTAATCTTTGAGCCAATTTTTCATTAACCAGGTATTCCATTGCTGTATCACTTTCGGCAATGTTTCTGCCGGCAATAATGTTCAAACCAAAAGTTTTTGTATACCCGGCATCACCCATTATAGTGCGGCCTACAAACTTTTCCCATTCACGGCTGTCATATTTTATGGAGCCACCCTTGTCTGATGTTGATGAGGGTGCCCGGTAACAAAAAGATACCGCATTGATACCTGGTTGGGCCAGTAGTTGATTTCGTAAAAAATCTGTTTTACCCTTATCAAAATCAGGCAATGGCAGCATGATTACCCCTGTTTTGTTATAACCCAGATTGGTAGTTTTTAAATAACGTACCTGCATGGTAATAATGATGGTGCCTATAATGAGTATCTGCGCAATAATATTTTGAATTACAATAAGACTTTTGCGACTTAATCCGGTCGATTGCCATTGATTACCCATCTGATTTTTCAAAGCGTTTACCGGTTTAAACCTACTCAAAATCAAAGCGGGGTAAAAACCTGCAGCCACGGTAATGATGACCATAGATAATGCTATAAAAGCAAACAAAACGTAGTCATGCACAAAATTAAATGTAAGTGCTGTTTGCAGCCAGGAATTTAAAACAGGCAGAAACAACCAAACTGATAAAACGGCCAGCAAACCTGCAAGTAGTACAATGAGCGAAGTTTCGGCAATGAACTGGATAAATATGGCAGATGGTGTACTGCCTAAAACTTTGCGGGTACCAATCTCTTTAGCCCGCTTAAAGCATTGAGCAGTTGCCATGTTAATGAAGTTAACACAGGCGATCACGATGAGCAGTAAACCCACAATACCCAGTGTAGTTAGCAATGATTTTTGTATTACGCCGCTATACCTGCCGTCAAAATGCACTTCGTTTAATGGCTGCAGGAAATAGCGAAATGTTTTTGCAACTTCTTTTCCGGAGACTTTAGTAATAGCTGCCTCCACTGTTTTTGGTGAAAGGTTAGCCGGTAACGACAGAACCAACACATTGCGCGAATCTTCATAGTACCAATCATTCTGAAACTGCTGTTGAACATCAGGGTAAAGCGTTTTAATTGAAGTGAGCGATAAAAACATATCGCACTTAAAATCAGTATTCTCTACATTATCCTTCAATACCCCGGTTACCTTAAAATTGTGTTTATTATCGAGGCGAATTACCCGGCCAACAGCGTCATCTGTACCAAAATATTTTTGTGCCAGCTTATGGGTAATAACCGCATTGTCGGGATCGTTAAATGCATTTGCCGCGTTGCCGGTAAGCCAGGTATAATCAAACATGTTGAACCAATGCTTGTCTGCAAGCCCCACATTCTCCTTCTCATAAAACAACTTCTTCCCTGCCCCATTGCTTTGCGAAACAGAAATAGTGAATGACCTTTTTTGAACCAATACCGCTGCATCTTTTATTTGTGGTAGTTCGGTTTTAATGGCTGCTGCTAAAACCATTGGAGCACCGCGCTCATATAGTGTAGTACCATCTTCAAGATGCATCTGCTCAACTATTTTATACAGCGATTTGGCATTGTGATGGTAAGTATCAAAACTAAGGTGATATGTAATAAACTGAAATAAAATGATGCAGCAGCTTATACCCAACGATAAACCGAATATGTTGATCAGCGTATAAAACTTATGCTTCCGTAAATTTCGCCAGGCTATTTTAAAGTAGTTATGTATCATATTCTTTTCTTTACACGATGATACCTAAAATGCTTTAAATGAGAAGTTAAATAGTGTTAAAGTTGGTAATTTATACTTTCCAAAAATCAAATTATAAATTACTTGAAATTTTACACACCACTCGATTCAAGCCTTCGCTAACACTACTCAAAACCCATCATTTAAACTCGCTACTCGCTCCTTAAACTCTTCACCGGGTTGGCAATGGCGGCTTTAATGGTTTGAAAGCTCAATGTACACAATGCAGCCAGCAACATACCGGCGCCGCTTAAGGCAAATATCCACCAGCTAATGGTAGTGCGATCCGCAAAGCCTTGCATCCATTTGTTCATGGCATACCAGGCTACCGGGGTTACCAGCACAAAAGCCAGTACAATAAGCCACACCAGTTCGGTTGATAACAGCGTAACAATCTGGGCAATAGAAGCGCCAAGCACTTTTCGCACACCAATTTCTTTAGTGCGCTGGCTGGTGGTGTACATGGCTAAACCTAACAAACCAAGGCAACTGATAAATATAGATAAGCCAGTGGCCCAGTTAAGCAATGTAGAGGTTTGTTGTTCGCTTTTATAAAACCTGGCAATGTTTTCGTCAAAAAAGTGATATTCAAAATCATCTTCTGGATAAATTTCTTTCCATGATCTCTCCATTGCCCCAATAGCCTTTTTCCAGTCATTACTACCCGATTGCGGCTTTAATGCAATATGGAATGTACCATTGTTATACTGATTTCTTTGGGTTAAAATAGCTATGGGACTAATTGGAGCATGTAACGATTCTGCATGAAAATCGGCCACAACACCAATGATCTGCATTTTTGTATCACCATTAAAATTATCAATGTATTTACCTACAGCATCATCTGGATTTCTAAACCCAATGGCACGGGCATAGGTTTCATTTACCAGGAATGCTTTAGAAGTATCGCCGGACTGCAAATTACGACCGGCTACTAATTTGATCTTATAAACGTTGATATAATTCTGGTCGCCAAATTTTTCATTCAGCTCCATTTTTATTTCTTTTTTACCATCCCGGTAAGTGGCCTCGGTCGAGTTACCGTTATCTGATGCAGGAGCATCTTTACCCATACTCACTAATTGTACCTGCGGCAGGGCATTCAGTTTATTTAAAAACACCTGGTTACGGCTGTCTGTACGGTTTTTCCAGGGGGAGTTTATAATGATTATGGCATCTTTTTTTAGTCCAAGGTCTTTATGCAGCACATAATAAATTTGCTTGCTTACCAATACCGTGGCCATGATAAAAAACTGGGCAATAACAAACTGTGTTACTGTTAATGATTTACGCAGCCAGGCATTACGGGTTTTGTTGCTGTTGGTTGATGCCTGGTTTTTAAGTACCAGCACAGGTTTATAGCCAGATAGTAAAACCGCCGGGTAAAAGCCCGATAAAACACTTACCACAACCGTTAATAATAAAAGGAAAATGATCAGGTCAGGCTGCCCTAAGATATCCAGTTTTATCCCTGCAGGAATAAAATCTTGAAAGAGTTTTAGTATTACCGGCGCTATCGCTACCGAAATAATGACCGCAAACAGGGTGGTAATAAATGTTTCACTTAAAAACTGGATTATCAGTTGCACACGACTACTGCCCATTGTTTTACGGATACCTATTTCTTTAGCTCGTTGTGTTGCCTGCGCGGTTGTTAAATTAACAAAATTGATGCAGCCCAATAACAACAAAAACAGGGCTATGGCTAACAAACCATATAAAGTTGTTTTGTTAGCTGTACGTCCACCATTAAATGTTCCATACAGATCGTTAAAATGGACATCATTAAGCGGTTGCAAAGCAAAGCTGCGGGTATTTCCTTTGTTTGATGGTGTTGCCGGGTTATGTTTTTTTAGTATTTCATTTAATTGCTTTTCAACCTGCGCTACTGTGGTATTTGGAGATAGCTTGATAAAAAGCTGTGAGGCCGGGGTTGTACCACCCCAGTGTTCGGGTCTTAATTCGTTTTTTAGTGTATTGTTATTTTGTGCAGATGAATAAGATATAAAATCGGAAGAAACGAAGTCGGTATTACCTTTTAACGGTTCAACAATACCGGTAACCGTTGTACTTAAAGTGTCGTACATCACCACACGGCCCAGCATCTGGCTATAGGATAATTCGGGGAAATATTTTTTGGCCTTATCTGTAGTCAGCACTACCTGGTTAGGGCCATTAAATGCTGTAGTAGGCTTACCGGCAAGCCATGTATAATTAAAAAGTTCAAAATAGCGTTCATCGGCCAGTACAACATTTTCCTGGAGCCTGAATTTAACAGGGGTACCGGATTTTGCGGCTACAAGCACATTGGGCTGATAGACACTAAAAAACGGGGCAGAAATTGCAACACCGCTCACTTCAGTCCGTACAGCCCCTGGCAAAGGTCCGCATACACCACGATTATAACCCGGTTGGCCCGCCCAGGTATAGTTAGAAACTATTCGGTAAATACGGTCGCTATCCTTAAAGTTTTTATCAAAAGTAAAATCAAAATGTACGATCAAATAAATAACCAATGCCGAACTAATCCCTATGGACAACCCAATGATATTGATGAGCGTAAAGAGTTTGTGCCGCCAAAAATTACGGAGTGCTATTTTGAAATAGTTTTTTATCATATGTTTTAAATTCTAAAATCTAATTTCTAAGCCATAAACAGCCTTGGGATTTAAGCTCTCTGCATTTAGCTTTTTATTCACTTCTCAAACTCTTCACCGGATTGGCCATAGCTGCCTTGATAGATTGAAAGCTAATAGTTACAAAGGCTATTACCACAGCTACAATGCCGGCCATTACAAACACCCACCATTGTATACTAATGCGGAAAGCAAAATCAAGCAGCCATTTACTCATCGAATACCAGGCTATTGGTAAGGCTATTACTGAAGCTATTAATACCAGCTTTAAAAAGTCTTTTGACAACTCCGTAACAATTTGCGGAATACTGGCACCCAGCACTTTGCGCACTCCTATTTCTTTTACCCTTTGGGTTATGGTAAATGCAGATAAACCAAACAGACCCAAACAAGCTATAAATATGGCTATAAAAGAGAATATGGTAAACAAGTTCCCTTGTTGCTGTTCGCTGTTATATAATTTCTGAAACCGCTCATCCAGAAAAGTATATTCAAAGGGAGTTTCGGGTTGTAATTTACGCCAGGCCTCCCGTATTGTATTAATGGCCGAATTAACATTATTACCACTTATTTTAATGGATAACCTGCTATAACTATTATTCTGAAACGAGGGCATCCGCATCAACAAGGGTATAATATTTTGATGGAGTGATTCAAAATGAAAATCATTCACCACTCCAATAACTTTCCCTTTTACGCCACCGTAACTTAAATTTTTACCTATGGCATTTTCAGGAGTTTTCCAGCCAAGTATTTTTACTGTTGCCGCATTTATTACATAGTTATTGCTATCAGTAGCAAATTCTCGTGAAAAATTACGGCCCGCGGCCATTTTCATACCATAAGTTGGGATAAAGCCATAATCTGCATTTACATATTTCACATCAGCATTAATTGTTTGTGATGATGATCCTTCAAAAGCAGATACTCCCTGATTATCAAGCAAACGCCCGGATGGGATACGCGACGAACGCCCAAGCTCTTTTATGCTGGCATTTTTAGTTACCTCATTTTTAAATGTCTCAAACTGGGTGTTTGGAAATGGGTTGTCCATGGTAATTATATGCTCTTTATCAAAGCCAAGTGATTTTTGTTGTATATACCTCAATTGCTGAAATACAATAGTAGTTGCTACGATTAAAATAATTGAAATGGAGAATTGTAATACGACCAGCACCTTGCGAAAAGAAACATTACCTGAGCCTACTTTTAATATACCCTTTAAAACCTTAACCGGTTTAAACGACGACATAAATATGGCCGGGTAAATACCACTAATTAGCCCAATTACAAATGGAAGCAGTACTATGGATAATAACACCTGAGGCTGATATAAACTACTGAATGACAAATCCAGATCCGAGAACTTATTCACCAACGGAACAAGGAGCCAGGTAAGCACCAGAGCCAGCAGTAAAGAGAAACAGGTGATCAGTACTGATTCGCTTAAAAACTGAACAATGATCTCTTTTTGTTGTGCGCCTATTACCTTCCTGATGCCTATTTCTTTTGCCCTTAATGTTGAACGGGCTGTTGAAAGATTCATATAGTTGATACAGGCAATCAGTAAAATAAACAGCGCGATGGCCGAAAATATATAAACCCGTTTAATGTCACCATTAGTTTCTATTTCTGCATCCAAATGTGAGTGCAGGTGTATATCCAGTAGTTTTTGAATATGTAACTTACTGTTTTTTGATTCGCGATAATTGCCTGGCTGCCCTGGAAAATGAACATACTTATCTAAAAAGGCCGGAAACAAGGATGCCAAACGATCTGTATTATAATTTGGCGGTAAAAGCAGGTAAGTATAAAAATCATTATTACCCCAATTGGTATGTAACTGCTTATCTCCGTATAGGGTACTATCCTTTAAAGTAATAAATGACAACAGCATTTCGGGGTGTAGTTGTGAATTTGCAGGAAATGGTTTATAAATACCTGTCACTTTAAAATTAAACTGATTACCCAGCCTGATCTCTTTATTCATAGGATCTTCGTTACCAAAGTATTTACGGGCCATTTCTTCGGTCATCATTACAGTAAACGGATCAGAAAGAGCAGTGGCGGGATCACCCTTAATGGTTTTTACTGAGAAAATATTAAAGAAATTCTCATCAGCAAAGTACGATCCTTTTTCGGTAAGCAGTTTGTCTTTATAACGCATTGCTACATTGCCGTTTCCCCGTATTTGGGTTACCTTTTTAATATCAGGAAATTCATTTTTTAATAAAGGACCAAATGGCGGTGCTATAGATCCCAGGAAAAGTGATTGAACACCATCGGGAGTATTAAAACTTCGCGTTACACGATAAATATCTTTAGCATTAGCGTTAAACTTATCATAGCTCAATTCCTTAACAATATATATCAGAATAAGCATACCGCAGGTCAACCCTGTGGTTAAACCAAAAATGTTAATGAACGAAATAAATTTGTGCCTGGTAATATTGCGTATAGCACTCCGTAAATAATTCTTTATCATAACCTGTAAACTCTAAATTCTAAAAACTAAACTCTAAAAATCCCAATTCCAAATTCTCTGCTACCCTATTGCTTTGCACTGTAATTACTGCTGATACTGTTTAAAATACATACCAAATAATCAAACAACTGACAATCAATTACTTAATTTAAATATTGTTTTATAACTGTTCGCAGGCGTAACAGTGGGTGTACGTTTATGATACAATGTTTTGAGCCGTGAAAAGCTAAAAACTGAAGTTGATTACAGGAATCAATATGCTATGGGCCTATATAGGCAATGTCCAAACACAAAGAGCCTGTCGTTTTAAACAACAGGCTTCTCTTTATAATTAATTTACTTTATATATCTTAATTAAGATTGAGATTGATACGATTACCCCTAATTACTACCGACGAGCCGCCACCGTTTAGCTTGCCTTCAATTTTTTCTTTTTCTTTAACTCCGCTAAAGTTACCCAACAGGTTCGATTCTACCCTGTCAGCACGCAGATCAAGATTTAAACCTTGTTTTGATGGAAGCGACAAGTCGACATGACCGCTAACATCAACCTTAACATATTTACCAACGCTGTTAAATTGAGCGTGAAAACTGCCGCCGCTGCTTGATGCGTCAAGCGCACATGCCAGTTGAGTAAGGTTGATACTACCACCAGAAGTTCCTGTTTTAAATTCCCCTGTTATGTTATTTGCGCTGATACTGCCACCGCTGGTATTTGCATCTATTATACCTTTTAAACCATCCAAACGCAATGAACCGCCAGATGTTCCCAGGTGAATTTTACCATTACAATTGCTGGCCTCAATGCTGCCACCGCTTGTTTCCAGATCAATATTCTGCCCAGAATTGCTTACATGAATGCTCCCTCCTGATGTTCTGCCATGTATAACACCGGTTAAGCGATCAACATGCAAACTCCCGCCACTGGTTTCAAAATCTTGTTTGCCAGCTAAATTGTCCAAACTGATACTACCACCGCTGGTATTCAGGCTGGTGGCAACTTGTTTTGATACAAATACTTTGAATGATATGTTCAATGAATTTCTCCAGTTAAAGAGACCGCTGCCTTTACTTTTTGCGGTAGCATGTAATTCTCCGCCGTTTAAGGCTACATCCAACACATAATTTTCTAATCGTTTTTTTATTTCATCTTTTGACAGATCGCCATTACCATTATTTCCGCTTATGTAAACTTCAACTCTCGGCTCCTCGCCGCTTGTACCGCTAACAGCAATACTGCCACCTGATGTATTAACAAATACTCCCTTTATAGCCGAATTGGCCAATGATTTCGTCATATACGGCGTTCTGTTATTTTGTGCTAAAGCAGTATAACTTTGGCAGGCCACAAATAACAACAGTAAATAATTTTTCATAATTTGTTTGTTTGGTTTATATATGAGACCCGTATTCATGGGATTAAGTTGCACGGGATTAAAAAAATCTAATTTCTAAATCCTAAACTCTAAATTGCAAAGCATTTTTCCCTACTCACCACTCACTACTCATTCTTTAAACTATTAACCGGGTTGGCCAGAGCTGCTTTTATAGCCTGTGCACTTACGGTTAAACCAGCTACCAGTAGAGATACCCCACCTGTTAAGATAAATACCCACCATTGTATGGAGATACGATAAGCAACAT
>Ga0193717_1000185_pt1 | contig 52200 bp, 43 predicted proteins | sample U2c2metaG_FD_145900 | JGI IMG/M metagenome (GOLD analysis project Ga0193717, IMG submission 145900) | Soil microbial communities from a riparian zone of the East river system, Colorado, United States - U2c2 | ecosystem: Environmental > Terrestrial > Soil > Riparian zone | place: USA: East River... | reverse complement strand
TTCCGCTTCTGACGTAGCCAGGGAGGAATTTCCAAACCACGACATTACGGTTCGGGGCGCAGTTTCTATAGGAAGAAGACTGATGGACCCATTGGCCGAGCTGGTAAAGATTGACCCTAAGTCCATTGGCGTAGGCCAGTACCAGCATGATGTTGACCAGAATAAACTGCAGGCATCACTTGATGATACGGTAATGAGCTGTGTGAATGCGGTTGGTGTGGAGCTCAATACGGCCTCCAGGCAGGTACTTGCTTATGTATCGGGCCTTGGCCCGCAGCTGGCGCAAAACATCGTAAATTACCGCAATGAGCACGGTGCATTCAGGAACAGGGAAAGCCTGAGGAAGGTGCCCAGATTGGGAGATAAAGCTTTTGAGCAGGCAGCAGGTTTCCTGAGGATCAGAAATGCGGAGCATGCACTGGATTCGAGTGCGGTTCACCCGGAGCGTTATGCTTTGGTGGGCAAGATGGCGAGAGACCTGAATTGCAGTGTGGCCCAGCTCATGAAGGATCCCGAATTGCGGAAACAGATCAAGCTGCAGCAATATGTAAATGATGAGATCGGCTTGCCTACGCTGAACGACATCATGGCGGAATTGGCTAAACCGGGCAGGGACCCGCGGGAGCAGTTTGAAGTGTTTAGTTTTACTGACGGGGTCAATGAAATCGCGGATTTAAAGGTAGGCATGAAATTACCGGGCATCGTGACCAATATCACGAATTTTGGGGCCTTTGTAGATATTGGTGTACACCAGGATGGTTTGGTACATACCAGCCAGATCTCAGATAAGTTTGTGTCCAATGCGGCGGATGTGGTAAAGGTGCACCAGAAAGTGGAAGTAAGGGTTGTGGAACTAGATGTCGTAAGAAAGCGGATCTCGTTATCGATGAAGCTGGAATCGGCGCCCAGACCGAAACAAGATCATAAGAAGCCAGATAAATCCAGGAAGTTTGTGAAGCCGGCAACAGGTCAGCTGCAGAATTCCGGCGGACAGCATCAGCATAAAAAACCTGTAAAGCCGCAGTCGGGGCATAAAGGGGGGCAGAAGGAAAAACCATTGCCGGATGGGGATTTGCAGTTGAAGCTGGAGGCGTTGAAGAATTTGTTTAAGTAATTCGTCTCCAGCCATTCTTACAACTCAATTTGTCTTCTGATGCTTTCTTCCAGTGAGATCAGCGTTTCTGTACGCTGTATGCCGGGTACAGCCTGTATTTCTTCATTTAAAACATGTCTGAGGTGGCCGGTGTCCCTGCAGATGATCTTAGCAAACATGCTGTATGCGCCGGTGGTATAATGAAGCTCCACCACTTCCTTGATCTTGCTCAGCTGCGCAACCGCATCTTTATATTGTATCCCTTTTTCCAGGTAGATCCCGAGAAATGCGGTAACATCATAACCCGCCTTTTGCGGGTCGATGATTAAATGGGATCCCTTGATGATCCCCATTTCCTGTAATTTTTTCATGCGGACATGGATAGTTCCGCCGGAAACGATCAAATCTTTAGCGATCTCCGTATAAGGCTTGGTGGCATCCTGCATCAGCTGCTTAAGGATGTCAATATCCAGGTTATCAATTTCTAAATTTTGGCTTTCTTTTTTAAGCATCGTTTTTATATTTGGTAACAATATCCTAAATTAATTAAAAATATAACAAAAATAAAATTAATTGTTTAAAATATTTGCAACATATCGCCGTTGTCGTTACATTTGTATCAAGCAAGTAAGAAAAAAATTGTTCTTTGATACTTGTTTATACTCTGTAGGGTGGTGAAATTGGCAGACGCACCTCCTTGTCTCGGTGGTGGAGAATTGGAAAACCCGTAAGGGCTAACTACTCCTTGAAGGTTCGACTCCTTCCCCTACAGCTATAATGTAGCATATTAACTACCTAAATATACTACTTATAATACGTACATTATATAATGTTGGGTGGTGAAATTGGCAGACACGCCTTCTTGTCTCGGTGGTGGGGATTAATGGATAAACGCAGTTTATGGGTTGACCACAAATTAATTTTTGAACTGTAGCTAACTACCCCTTGAAGGTTCGACTCCTTCCCCAACAGCCAGTTTTTTTATGAATAATAAGTTAGTTAAAAACGAGTAATCTTGGATGAGATTACTCTTTTTTTTGCCTTCATTTTTTAAGGAGTACAAAAAATGGATTCTATTAAAAACGTCATTGCGAGGTACGAAGCAATCTGATGTGGAGATTGCTTTGTACCTCGCAATGACGTTTGAGGCTAAATTACGGGTTATTTATGCCAGTTAGAATCCCGGGTATTAGAATCCGTAACGTGCGCCGATCTGGAACTGGTATGGATTACCTGAAGGATTGACCACCCCGGAGTTGTTTACACGATAATTAAATACTTTGTTGGTGGTATCAAAATTTGGAACAGCAGCAGTAGTTCCGCTTTTAGGAATACCCAGTGCATATAAGGCCTGGTTACCCAAACTTTCATTCACACCCCATGTCTTCTTGATCAGGTTGGCTACGTTAAAGATATCGGCCGATATCTCCAGATTGTGTGTACCCCTGAATTTGATCTTTTTGGCAATCCGGAGGTCTACCACACCAAAGAAGCGGTTCACACCACCATTGCGCTCAGCAATCTGACCTTCATATTTAAGGATATAATCCTTGATGCTCTGACTGGCCAGTGGGTTATCCAGCAGTGTCTGCAAACCACTGCGCACATTGGCCGGTACACCGGTATTGTTCCTGTCAAAGACAAAGGCCAGATCGTTTGTAGTCACGAAGTCACCATTGTTGTTACCGCCTGAAGTCAGGCTGTAGCGTGTACCGCCGATGCCCGAGTAGCGAACACCCGCAGTAACCCCCCAGAAGGTAGGAAGCGTACCATAGATGACCACTTTATGGCGGAAATGGTTGTCTGAATAGCTCATCTTGCTCAGGTCTCTCGGGTCATCTTTAACCAGCAGGGACAAGGTAGCAGAGTTGGCTACGTTACCATTGAAAGAGGTATTGTCTTTCGTATCGTTTAAAGTATAGCTGGCGCTGATCTGCCCATCCTTAAAGTACTGCCAGGTCGCATCAACCACCACGGCAAACTGGTTCACCTTACCTTTACTGTTCAATTCCAGCACCCTTCCAAACTGATTGTTCAAGCGGCCGGTTTTCCAGTCTGCTGCACCATTGCCTGGAATGGAAGGAACAAATACGCCCCTGTTGTCTTCATTGGATAAAGTAAAGAAAGGATTTGTCACCATGTTTCTGTCCACATACATGTAATTGTGACGGCCCAGGGTAGCATAGCCGGTGATACCCACTTTCAGTTTCTCACTGATCAGTTTGGAGTAAGACAGGTTGGCTTTATAGACCACCGGAATCTGCGCATCCTCCGCATAGGTATTGATGGTAGGTACCTGGAAATTGCTCAGCTGTGGGGTCGCTACCGTTCCGTTTCTGTAGCCCGGAAAATCAGGTTTTGGTACATCAGCACCGAAAACGTCGACCGTTGCCAGGTGTTTACCGTCAAAGGTCAGGTTGTTGATGGTCACATAGTTGTTCACATCAGAACCGAATATACCAGCACCCAGACGTATGAAATCTGTATGTTTTTCCTCAATATCCCAGTTGAACTGGACACGCGGCTGGATCAGGAACTGCGAAAGCTCGTGATCTGTCCTTACGCCGATCGCATTGAACAGCGTTTCATTGAACGGAGAAGTCGGGTACTTGCTGTAGTCTAAACGCAGACCACCTGTAAAATCAAGGCCGAAAGCCAGTTTAGTTTGCATTTGTCCATAGATGGCCGCATTCCAGATGCCTGCCTTTACAGTAGGGTCTGCAACCAACGGCACCTCGCGGTAAAAGCGGTTAGGAATCAGATTTTCAAAGTTTTGAAGGGAGGTTTGTGCAGTAGCATCTGCCCCGCTGTTGGTGTATTCAAAACGTCCGTTCACCTCACTGCCGTACAATGAAGTGGCATCCGTATACATCAGGTCGGCACCAAAAGTATATTTGGCCTTGTCCGTGTTGTAGTAAAAATTGTCTACCACCTGGAAAACATTGTTGGTAAAACCTTCCTGTGCAAAACGGTGGCCGCCGATCTGAATGGCCGTAGATTTAGTAGTACCGTCAGTCAGCACAGAAGTTACGTTATTAACCACTGCTCTCGGGATTGCGAAATCCAGCTGATTGTTTTGGGTACTCGCCTGGAAAGTATACAAGTGCTGAACCTTCAGTTCGTTGGTGATCTTGCTGCTGATGGTACTGCGTAAAGTGGCCAGTAAGCTGTTGTCCACGTTTTTGTCATTGCCATAACTTTCATAGAAGTTGATGGCCGTGTTGTCTGCCAGGCCCAGAGGGTTCCTGTCGTTGGTATAGTTGTCACGGATGGTCAGCAAATTTTTCTCATCAATCTGCCAGTCTATACGCGCAAATGCCGCATCAGAACCACGTTTCTTGTCAAAAGAACCGAACTGTTCAGTCCGGGCAACACCATATTTATTCTGGGCGATGCTCTGGAAGCTGTTCAAAGTGCTGTTGGTAATGTTGAAACGCGCTTCATCTTCCGGGTTGTTAATGTCTGCGATGATCAGCGGACGTGCATCACGCTGGTGGTCCCAGCCTACAAAATAATGAAGTTTGTCTTTAATGATCGGACCGCCCAAAGTAAATCCATACTGATAGGTGGAAAAATCATTGACGCGTTTGTTTCCGCGAATGTCATAAGGACTGGCCAGCCAGTCAGCACGGCCATAACTGAATGCGCTTCCGCTGATTTTGTTGGTGCCCGATTTGGTTACCGCACTAATGGTACCACCACCTGCACGCCCAAAAGTAACATCATACTGATTGGTCACCACCTTAAACTCCCTTACCGCCTCGATAGAAATGGAGTAAGGGGCACCACTTCTGCTGGTCGTACTTCCGGCAGAGGTCGGGTTTTTGGCATTCATGCCATCAATGGTATAATTGGTTGAAGATCCCAGTTGTCCGGAAATACCACCGCCGCGGCTCAATGGCGACAAGTCCATCAGCGAGGAGAAGTTACGTCCGTTGACCGGAAGCTGGTTCATGGTCTTTGCCGAGATTTCCGTCGAGGCACCAAACTGCTGAACCTTATTTCTCAGTCCGTTACCATTGATCTCGACCGCCTGCAGGGTCTGCGCTGCGGTCTGCATCTTTACGTTGGCTTTGACCAGGTCACCCTGGTTCAGCATATAGCCCGATAAAGTCTGTTCTCCCAGACCTGTATAGGTTGCCCTTACCGTATAGGGGCCACCCAAAGGCAGCTCCTTAAAGGTGTACTCACCCTGACTATTGGTGCTGGTTCTTGTTGTAAAACCGGTTGATTCGTTTTTAACGGATACCGAAACCCCCGGAACAGGTTTGTTCTGATCATCGGAAATGATCCCGGAAATGGATGCCTGCGTCGTCTGTGCCAGCAGGTCATTTTTGACAAGGCAACAGAAAAGCAGCATTAAAGCTGTACATAGTAGTCGTTTCATCATTGATTAAAATTAATTATATAAAACCAAATGCGAAAGTAGAACTGTTATGTTAGCACAAAAACACGGCTATATTAAGAAATACTGCAATAGTGCAGGTTACTGTGAACTGTATTTTGCACTGAATTTCTTGTCCAGCTGCTTGTGCAGGTTGTCGAGGTTGATGTCCCGGCCCTGTATAAAGGCTTGTTCCACCTTGTTCGTTTTCATGTCGAGTGCATCACCCGCAGAAATGAATAAAGTCGCATCTTTTCCTGTTTCCAGGCTCCCGGCCGTTTTGTCAATGCCCAGGGCCTTTGCCGTGTTGAGCGTAATGATCTGCAATGCCTTTTCTTTATCGAGACCCCACGCAGCTACCGTCCCTGCCATAAAAGGCAGGTTTCTCTGCGCCCAGTAGCTGTGCATGCTCATGACTACATTGATGCCCGCATTGGCGAGTACCCCCGCATTCTTGTAAGGCATATTTACATCATCGTCAGTAGAATTTGGTAAGGAATGCGGTTCTTTGACGACGACAGTAATGTTGTTTTCTTTTAAGAAAGGAATGATCAGACAGGCTTCGTCGCCTCCAACCAAAACCGGGGTGATGCCATATTTCTTCGCAAATTTTACAGCCGCTGTAATGTCCTTTTCACTGTCAGCGGAAATGAAAAGCTTTTGTGTTCCGTCAAACAGGTGCTTCATGGCGGCCAGACGGGTATTGGTCACCTTCGGCTTTTCTGTTTCTGCGTAGGCTTTGGCCTCCGCGAAAAACTGGTCCAGGATGTCGACTTGTTTTTGTGTACGCTCTTTCAATGCGCTTTGAGTAGGGGCGGCCCTGCCGCTGCCGCTTCTGAATACCGGGGTGACGGGCCAGTTCATATGCTGTGCATCGTCTTTCCGGATGGCAGCGTCCTCCCAGTTCCAGGCATCGAGCTGCACCACGGAGGAACTGCCCGACAGGATGCCCCCTTCAGGGGTGATCTGTGCCATCAGTACCCCGTTACTTCTCAGGGTTGCCGGTACTTTGGAATCTGTATTGTAAGCAATCAAAGCCCTGATGTTCGGGTTTAAGTCGCCGATCTCTGTATGGTCCAGCGTGGCTTTTACCGAGCTGTATTCGATTAAGCCCAGATTGGTAATCGGAGCAATGAAACCGGGATACACATGCTTGCCATTGGCGTTGATCATCGTGGCATCGGTCAGGTTCAGCTTTACCAGTGTCGCGTCGCCTACACCGGTGATCTTGCCTTTGTCAAAGATCAGGTAGCCATTGTCTATGACCTGCCCATTGCCAATGTGCAATTTAGCACCCATGATGATCACTCTTTTGTCCTGTTTTTTTGCAGGAGAAATGTCGGCTTGAGCAAAGCTGCTCAGCCCGATAAGTGAAATGAGCAGGGTTAATATGGATCTATTCATGAGCGTGGCTCCTTTCCAGTTCGTTAAGTTCAAGGGAATAATCATCTAAAGTTTCGCAGTCGTATAATTTCGGTGTTTCATTTTGCGGACGCTGGGTTTTGCTGCCTTTGGCTTTACTGTCCTTCATTTTTTGGATCAGGCGTGTACGTTCAGTTTTCTGTTCAGTCCGGACCTGCGCATCACGCTCCATATCCCAGTAGGCAATGCCGTCTACAAAGGTCTTTTCCGCTCTTGCGTAAATAGAGAGCGGGTTGTCTGACCAGATCACCACATCAGCATCCTTGCCGGCCTTCAGACTGCCCACTTTGCTGTCTATGTGCAGCATTTTGGCAGGGTTGAGGGTTACAAATTTAAATGCTTCTTCTTCTGGTACGCCGCCATACAGCACCGCTTTTCCGGCCTCCTGGTTTAGCCTGCGGGCCATTTCCGCATCGTCAGAATTAAAGGCGGTCGTGATGCCTACATTGTGCATGATCTTTCCATTGTAGGGGATGGCTTCTGCGACCTCCATTTTATAGGCCCACCAGTCCGAAAATGTGGAGGCATTGATGCCATGGGCCTTCATCTTGTCGGCCACTTTGTATCCTTCTAAAATATGGGTAAAGGTATTGATCTTAAAGCCCAGGCTGTCCGCCACTTTGATCAGCATGTTGATCTCAGACTGCACATAGGAGTGGCAGGTGATGAAGCGCTTGTTGTCGAGGATTTCCACTATGGCATCCAGTTCCAGGTCGCGCCGTACTGTATTTCCCTTTTTGGCGATTGCCGTTTTATATTCTTTGGCCCTGGTGAACTCATCAACAAAAGTCTGTTCTACGCCCATCCTGGTGACCGGGAAACGGGCCCCTGTGCCAAAATTACTCTGCTTCACGTTCTCGCCCAGGGCGAATTTGATAAAGCCGTCCGCACCCTGGAATTTTAACTCCTCAGGCAATTTGCCCCACCTTAGCTTGATCAGCTGCGACTGTCCGCCAACCGGGTTTGCAGAGCCATGCAGGATCTGGGAGGTGGTGACCCCGCCCGCCAGCTGACGGTAAATGTTGACGTCCTCAGAATTGATCACATCGCCGATCCGTACTTCAGCCGAAGAAGCCTGCGCACCTTCATTGATGCCGCCCGTTCCGGCAATGTGTGAATGTTCATCAATGATGCCCGGCGTGATGTGCTTGCCTGTCGCGTCTATCACTTTTGCCCCTACTGAAGAAAGATTTTTGCCCACAGCCTTGATCTTGCCGTTTTCCAGCAGTACATCCGCATTTTGCAGGATTCCTTCTTTCTCATTGGTCCATACCGTAGCATTTTTCAGCAGTACGGTCTCCTGTTTCAACGGGCTGCTGGTTCCAAAAGCGGTAAAAGGGAAGATCAATGGACCAAGCTGTTTTTTAGGCTCGGTACGGTTACTCAGTTTGTTGAGGCTGTCTTTTTTTTCCTTGTCGTCCTTTTTAAACAGGATATAGCGTTTGCCCTGTACCCAGTTCTCCTCGATGATATTTGTTTTTTTGAAAAGGCTGTCTGAAGTGACAATAAAATTGGCCAGCTTGCCTTTTTCAAGTGTTCCTGCTTTGTCGGCGATGCCGATCATGGCCGCGGGAATCTCCGTAAGTGATTTCAGCGCCTGTTTCTGACTCAATCCATTGTCGATGGCCAGAACAAGGTTGGCCCAAAAATCTTTAACATTTTCCAGTCCGTGGGTGGTCAGCGCAAACCTGATCCCTGCTTTTTCCAATGCCGCAGGGTTAGCGGGGTCGAGTTCCCAGGCTTTCATCTGGGCCAGTGTAATGCTCCTGTTCTCGATGGTATCCTCTACCTCATAAACCTTACTGAAGGTAAGCGGGACAATGAGGCTGGCGCCGGTAGCTTTTATGGCGTCTATCCGCTGATACTCATCACCACCGGATTTGATGATGTACTGTTTGCCAAATTCTTTGGCGATCTTATCTGCGCGCAGCACATTTTGCCAGCCATCGGCCTCAAAGATCTGCGGAATGCCCTGCTGCTTGTTGAATTCCTCAAGAGAGATGTTGTACTCCTCCTTTTGCTTGCCATACCATTGCGAATCGTAATAAGTCTGGCGCAGCAGAGCAATGGAGCCCATTAAGGAAGTCGGATAATCGTTTTGTGAAGTCCCCTTATTGAAAGAATAATTGGCTGCCGATTCCGCTTTTAGTATGGTGTTGTTTTCTTTGTCGTCACTGAGTGCCACTGCGGTTGAAGTGCCGCGTGCAATGCCATCACGATTGATCGCATTTACAGCGCCAAACCCGGCCTTGCGCAGCTCATCTGCTTTCTTGCTGTCGGTAGTGAATATGGCGTTTGCATGTGTTTCCGGTCGTACGGCTTCATTCCATCCGTAGGCCCCCTTTTTGGTAGAAGTAAAGATAGACTGACGGGGCCCGCCAATGGTTCGGGCAACTTCAGGCAGGCCATATCCTGTAAAAGCATCCACCAGCGAAGGGTAGATGAATTTACCTTTCAGGTCTATGACTACATAGCCTTTGGGGACTTTAAGGCTGGCACCTACGGCCTGTATGACCTGGCCTTTGATCAATAATGTTCCATTGGTAATGGTCTGGGCGGCATTGACGACAATCGTGGCATTGATAAACGCATAAGTTCCCTGTCTGACGTCATAAGAACCATTGACCGGATAGGTTTGCTGGGCGAATAAATACGTTGCGGAAAAGATCAAAGCCAGGCTAATCAGCACTTTCTTCATAAAGGATGGGGTTAATGCCCTAAATTTATTTAAAAAAACTGATTAGACTGGATTATCACTGGTTTTTTACGCAGATTTTGTGTGAAATCTGTATACGTCATTGCTTCGTACCTCGCAATGACGGACAAGGTCTCGAATTCCTAACGAGTTACTTAAGGCGCTGGTGCAACAGGAGAAGTCAGCATTAACACCGGCCAATAGCCGGGTGCGGGGCCTATGCTTACTCCTTTATTGATACCCCTTGCATTGTCCTGGTTGAAATAATAAAGCGGCCAGCCTTTATAGGTCATCTGCGTTTTACCAAATACAGTTATACTGCTGAAATCAGCTTTGGCCATAACAGAAGGAACACTTTTAAGTGTTTCCTCATAAACCGGCCATATGGCATTGTTGCTGAGGTCGGGCTTGGTAAAGGTGTTGGTTTTGTTCTTATCCGGAGAGAAAGCATATAAGGTCCTTCCTTTGGAATCGGTAAAATATCTGGTATTGCCTGAGCCTTCAACGTAAGCACTGGTATATAATTTGGTGTCCGCACCAACCAGCTGGGCATTGGCGAGCATCAGCGAATAATCGGGTTTACCTACAAACCAGATCCCGCCTACACCGTTGCCTTTGATTTCACCGGCGGCGAGATCGTCTTTATAATAATATAAGGGGTAACCTTTGTAAGTGCTTTGTTTCCTTCCGTCTGCACGGGTCACTACACCCACTTCTGCGGCATTCAGGTTCAGGTCAGTGCTGGTGCTGGAAGAATAGTAAAGCGGCCAGATGGTTTCGCATCCGCCGGAGCAGGACGGGGCACCGGCCACATCAGTTGCAAACATATAGAGGGTACGGCCGGCACTGTCGGTCAGGACCGTTCCAAATGTGACATCGGTGGCCAGCTGGATTCCTTTTTTCTGTACTGGTTCTTCTTCTTTTGGCTTATCCTTTTTGCAGGATGCGGCACATATGAGGCCCAGACATAGCAGGGCCAGCAAGTTTTTTTTTACATAAATTGACATAGTTTTTGTTTTTAAGTTTTTAGATAACAGGGATTAATAGTTTGCGCAACTAATTACTAGTACGGAGAGTTGAGGAAAAAGGTTGCCTGAGGACAGGATTGTTCAGGATGAAGAGAACCGGAAAAAATATCATATTTGTGAATCTGTACTAAAAACCAAGTATTACATGAGAGCACCTGTTTTTTTAATCCTTTTTCTTCTTTTTAAGTTTTCCAATGCGCCGGCGCAGGAGTTATGCCCGGTGATCCCCCAACCGGTAAACGTGTCAAAAAATAGCGGACAGTTCCTGATTGATAAGCATACGGTTATTGTCGCGGAAACAGCGTCTTTAAAACCGCTTGCTCACTATCTTCAAAAGGAACTTCTTAAAACGCTGTATGTGCCTCTGGGCACCTCATCGTCCGGGGGCGTAACTCCCGCCATTCGCCTGGTATTAAACCCTAAGAAAAACGCTGCTGCGGAATCTTATACACTGGACATTAAACCAAAGGAAATACTAATTACTGCCAAAGAACCGTCAGGGGTTTTTTATGGTATTGTTTCTCTGCTGCAGATCGCCAGACAGGCTAAATCTCAAAAGGAAACACTCCTTATCGATGGCTGGAAGCTGCAGGACGAGCCGGTATACTCCTGGCGGGGCCTGATGCTGGATGAATCCCGTCATTTCTTTGGTGCAGAAAAAGTAAAATCTTTGCTGGACTGGATGGCATTTTACAAACTGAACAAACTGCATTGGCATTTGACTGACGAGCCGGGCTGGAGACTCGAGATCAAAAGGTATCCAAAGCTCGCCCTGGTAGGTGGCATTGGCGATTTCCATAATGAAAACGCTCCTGCCCAATATTATACACAGGAACAGATCAATGAAATCGTAAGCTATGCTGCAGAGCGGTTCATTGCTGTTATTCCCGAGATTGACATGCCAGGTCATGCAACCGCGGCCAACAGGGCCTATCCGGAATTTACAGGCGGAGGATCGCCAGGGCACCCGGATTTTACATTTCATCCGGGCAGGAAAGAAACTTATACCTACCTGAGCAATATTTTGAGGGAAACCAATGCTTTGTTCCCTTCGGGCATGATCCATTTAGGCGGCGATGAAGTGAGTTTCGGGAATCAGAAATGGGCCGGAGATCCGGAGATCCAGGCGACGATGAAAGCGAATAAGCTGACGAATGTCAAGGATGTGGAAACCTACTTTATGAAAAGAATGGGCGATTCTCTTTTTAAGATGAACTCGCAGCTGCTGGTCTGGGATGAAATGGCTGAGGCCGGTCTGCCAAAGGACAAAACCATCATGTTCTGGTGGCGTCATGATAAAACTGCTCTGCTGAAGACAGCCATTAAAAATGGCTACTCTGTGGTGCTCTGCCCAAGATTGCCATTTTATTTTGATTTTGTGCAGGACAGTACGCATACCTATGGACGGAGATGGGGCAAACAATACAGTGCATTGGAAAGTGTGTATGCTTTCTCTTTGAAGGGCCTGGACGGGCTGCAGGGAGCAGAAAAACAGATCCTGGGGGTTCAGGGTAATTTGTGGACGGAGACTGTTCAGGATGAAAAAAGAATTGATTATCTCCTGTTTCCGAGGATTTCCGCGCTTTCGGAGGCTGCTTGGTCTGCAGAGGGTAAAAGAAATTACCCGGATTTTATGAACCGCTTAAAGGGCCATATTCCATTATTCCGGCAAGCCGGCATTTATTACTTTGATCCGTTTGCACCTGCAAGCAATCCAGAGCCGGTTCGTATTGGCACTCCGGTTAAGCGGGTCAATATTGAAGATTAGTTTTCATAGCGATTAGTGCAGGAGGAGGGTGGAATGGCCCTTCTACTCCAGCTTATTCCTGAATTGTGGGCTGGATTTATTGTACGGAATATGAATATAACGTAAATTTAATAAGCGGGTAATATTTCCCGCATAAATGATTACTCCGATGAATTACGAAATACTATTTATTCAGGGCGCAGGAGAGGTAACAAGAGCGGAGGAGCAAGTCATTGCAGATGCGCTGAAAACTGAACTGGGCGATGATTTTGCCATTCTGCTGCCAACTATAAAGGATGCTGATCAACCCACTTATCTGGCCTGGGAAAACGCTTTAATAACGAATCTCAATAGCTTACCTGGCAAAGTTATCCTCCTCGGTCACTCCTTTGGAGCTTCTGTTATATTAAAGCATTTTTCCAGGGAGCCTGTTCCCGATAAAGTAATAGGAATGATCTTATTTGGCGTTCCCTATTGGAAGGATCAGAATTGGGATGTCTCTGAGTATGAAATAGAGGATGATTTTTTAGCTAACCTCAGCAAGCTGGACAATATCTATTTTTATCACTCAACGGACGATGAAGTGATCCCTTACGAGCAATTTAAGTCATACCAGAAATTAATACCGAAGGCACATTGGAAAGTACTGTCCGGAATGAATCATTCTTATCATGGGGCTATACCCGATATGATTCAGGACATACAGGATTTGGCCGGTGCATCAGGGAGTTAACGGATTAGAATATCCTGGAGCTATGGTTTTAATGTGTGTCCGGTTTTGTTCTGCGCTGTTCAGATTCGGACGTTTTTGCTCATTTTGTTTTCGGTAATTGTTGTAATTTAAGTGGTTAGGCAGTATTTTTATACGGCGGCACCATTTTGGCAGGCAGGCTAAAAAATGTACAGATATGAAATTTGGAACAATTATTTTGCTGGCAGCGCTTACGGTCAGCACTACACTACGGGCGCAAGAGGCCGTTAAGATAAGTATAGGGAAGATCTCGGGGACCTTTAACCGAAATGTGACCTTGCCGGAAGACGGGTCGAGTTTAACGGTAAATGAAGGCCCCGGCGCAGGGGGTGCCTGGTTAAGATTGAAGGAGGTAGTGAATGCGGAAATTGAGGTGGAGATGAAGGGCAGGGATGTGCTCCAGCGCAGTTTCCTTGGCATCGCATTTCATGCTCAGAACGACAGCACTTATGAAGCTGTTTACTTCCGGCCCTTTAATTTCCGGGCTGCGGATCCCGATCGGGTCAAGCATGCGGTACAGTACGTTAGCCTGCCGGGCAATGACTGGCCAAAGCTGAGGAAGGAATATCCGCTGAAGTATGAGCAGCCGGTAAATGTTTCGCTGAATCCGGATGATTGGTTTAGGGTCAGACTGGTATTTGCGGATGGTAATGTTACCGTGTATGTCAATGGTGAAGAAAAACCTTGCCTCGAGGTGAAATCCTTAAGTAATTATAAGTCCGGTAAGGTTGGTCTCTGGACGGGCAACAACTCTCCGGGTGAGTTTAGAAACCTGACGGTAAAGAGATCAGGAAAATGATCCTGATCCCTTTTTTATAAGTTTTTATTTTGCTTTTAGCTTATCGGCAAACATCCTCATATAGAAACCGCCAACGACGCTCCTGGCTTTGAAATTGTCACGTATGCCGGTATTTGAATCATAAAAGTCGTTCAATGGCACCCTTGATTCAGTTTCAATGGCATGTTTATATACAGGATGAACCAATGCTTCGAATTGTGCCTGAGTTGGCGCAAAGGTAGCGGTCCACAAGATCCAGTCATTTTTAGTATACGCCTTTCTGCTGTCCAGCGGGATGCCGTATTTGTTCTGTTTGGTCAGGTAGTACCTGGTCTCTGTATCATAGATTTTTTGCGGGAATAAGTTCAAGCCTAAAACTTTATCCCAAACCAAATTATATTTTTGGCTCCAGGTGTTTTTATTGTCAAAAGTTAAAGCATAATGATCACCTGCATCGGCCATTTCGATCCATTTTGGAACCATGCTTTCTGCTATAGCCCTATATTTTTTGGCTGTTTCAGTGTCACCCAGAGTTTCAGCCATCTGGGCATAGCAAGCGATACCTACAATTGCCTTTACGGATAAGTTCGCATTTCTGGCCAAATGGCCTGCAAAATCATCCGTACACAATTGTGTTTTTGGATCTAAGCCTTCTTTGGTTAGATAATCAACCCAGGTGGTCAGTGTTTTCCAGTGCAGTTTGGCATACTTTGCATTTCCCTGCGCCTTTGTAATGGCAGCAGATAAAATGATCATATTGCCGGATTCCTCAACAGGCATTGGCTCACCATAGGTCTGACCGTTGGCCAGAGGATAGGTTCCCAAATCATGCGCAGCCCATGGATGCGGGTATTTTCCGCTTTCACTGAAATAGAAAATCCCGTTCAGCATGCCCTGCAACAGCAAAGGATTGTAAATCAAATATAAGGGTGCGGATGGATAAGTGACATCGACTGTGTTGATGAAACCACCGCTATTGTTCTCTTTTGATAGCCAAAGGATTTCACCCTGAGGGCTTTTGACCAGGGTGTGTGCCGCAATGCTTTGACGGTAGCCGAGGATACACAGGTGCGCATATTCCTTGCCGCCGGACTGCAGGGCATCTGCATATACGGTTTCGTTGAAATTCCTGCATTTTTGCATCACTTCTTTGTACGCATTGGCTGCATCGGTCAGCTGACCTTCGATGGTTTCCTTGCCGGAAGTGTTCCACCATGGTCTCAGGTCTTTTTTGAAGTACTGAATCGAATAGATCTCGTCGTAGCCCAGCTCAACAAAGCGCTCTACTGCTGTGGATCCAACCGTGCCGAAAGGGACGACTGTGTTCAGCGCCAGTGATCTGCCAGTAGTGGCTGTAGAAACTGAAGTGCCCTTTCTGAAAGCGTCGGCTGCGGTGTTGCCGCTGCTGATGAATTGTATTGCACCGCTGGATTTTGGAGCCGCCACGTAGAAATAGCCCCAGTCGATGCGCATGTCATCGGCACCTTTTTGCAGTATGGGCTGTTCTGCCGTACCTGCTTTCAGGATCGACAATTTAGCAGTTGAATATTTTTTGGCAGTGACCTGTTGTGCAGGCCTGTATACAGCAATGTTGGACGAAGCACTCAAAAATACCTTTACTGAGTGGGTCTTTTTGTCGTTAGCTTGTACATTGTAGCTGATGTAAGACACCGGACGGGCCAGTAGGCCCAAATCATTCATGAGCAGGGGCGAAGTAAAGGTCAGCTTAAGGTCTATCTTACCGCAGGTAAAATCATAGATGGTCTGTGTAGCAGTGATTTCCACATTTTTCTGTTTGGCCACCTGGATTTTAGCCGCATTGTCTTTAAGCTTGTCTGCCAGGCCAAAGTCCAGGTACCTGCCGCCGGCAGAGTTGGCCAGGTGGATGGCGATGACATTCTGACCGGCATTCAGATCGTTTTTATGGAGCGGGAAATACTGGAAAGTATTGGTCCAGCCCACTTTTTCATATACTTTTTTGCCGTTCAGGTACACCTCGATGTTGTCATCGTGGTTCATTTTTAACAGCAGCTCATTGATGCCGGCCGGATTGGCAATGCTGAAAACCCTTCTTACCCAGATTTCCTTAGATTTCCAAAGCGTTTTTACCTGTTTGGCGTCATCACCGATAGGGGCAGAACCCGATTTCCAGTCGCTTGCAGCATAATCAGCTGCTTTCCAGTCGCCGTTAGGAGCAGTTTCTGTGTATTTTACGGTATAAGGTGATTCGTCTGAAGCCGCGAGTACCGTTTTATAGCTCGCCTCTTCTTTACCAAGGAAGCGATAAATATTGCCATCTACATTGATCAAACCCAGGAGCGAGTGATCTGCGCCGGTCCAGTGTGTGGTAGTAGATGCATTGAGTTCATCTGTATTGGACCAGATGCTGAAATTGGGGTTATGGGTGATCAGCGGATAAGATGGTGCTTTCCGGTCTTGTGCCCTGACTGGGCCTAAAGCAAAAATGCCGGCCAGGATGCCTAAAAATTTTAATGTGTTGATGCTGTTGATCATTTGTATGGTTTAATAGGGCTTTGGTTAGAAGCGAGTAAAACAGGGTAAAAATCAATAATTAAAATTTAGCAAATGACCTTAGCTGTATCAGATTTTCGCCATTTCATCTCAATTATGAATATATTCGGAATATCTTTATTACTTTCATGCTCTTTATATTTTACTATGAGTTCATCAAGCAGAAGAAAATTTATCGGTACAGTAGCTGCGGTTGCGGCCGGTACCGCAGCAAGTGCAGCAATGCCCCTTAAAAATATGGAAAATAAATACCCTATTACGCACCATGTGCTTTTTTGGCTAAAGAACCCGGATTCTAAAGAAGACCGTGATAAATTAATAGCCGGTTTAAAGAAATTAACAAAGATTGAAACCGTACGTGAACTGAAAGTAGGCGTACCTGCAAGTACCGAAAAACGTGAAGTGGTGGACAACAGCTGGAGTGTTTCTGAGCTTATGTTCTTTAGCGATCTGGCAGGTCAGGCGACTTACCAGGACCATCCGTTGCACCTCGAATTTATCAAGAACTGCAGCCCGCTTTGGTCTAAAGTACTTGTTTACGATGCTGTTGAGGCTTAATTAATAATAAATAGATATGTATAAGATCTTACAAAGCGCCCATTCAGGCTGGCGCTACATTGTTCTCATTTTATTGGTACTGGCTTTTGTACAGGCGCTTGCGGGCTGGTTTGGTAAAAAACCGTATACGGAGGGCAACAGAAAATTAAATGTGTTTGCGTTAATCTCTGCCCATATTCAACTGGTATTTGGTCTGTTGCTTTATTTCCTGGGAGATTGGTTTAAGGCAGACAGTTCGGTGGCCCTGACACGATACTGGAAAATGGAACACATCGGAATGATGGTTTTTGCGATCATTTTGATCACAGTAGGTAATGCGAGATCAAAACGTATTGAAGCGGGTTCCGCAAAGCACCGGACCATAGCGCTCTACTTTGGACTGGCGCTTCTGGTGATTGTTGTTGCGATCATACAGATGACCAAGGCTGATCCAACACGTTCATTCTTTGGTGTTTCATAAATTTTACAATTTAATTTTGCTTTGTAGTATTTATTTATATTTTTGTGACGCATGATTAACAATATACATACCTGGCAATGGCGCAGTACTTCTGAAAAGAGTCTAGTCGTATCCTTGTGTACTTTATAGTTTATCAACCTAAACCAACCACATTGAAAACCCGACGTAGACCACACGCCGGGTTTTTGCTTTTAATACTAATTTAAAATGAATCATTACATCATTAACACCACTTATAAAAAGAGACTTGCCGATACTACCACTCCGGTGAGTATTTATCTGCGCCTGAGGGATGTATTTCCAAATACCCTGCTGCTGGAAAGTTCCGACTACCATAGCCGGGAGAACTCAGTAAGTTATGTATGCGCCGAACCGGTAGCGGGTATTGTACTGCAAAACGGCGTGCTGTCTGCTTATTTCCCTGATGGAAAGAAAGAAGAGAAAAAGGATTTTGTACTTACCGGGGAGATAGATGCTTTTAAAGCGCGCTTTACACCGGATAAACTGGAAGACAAACGGTACATCAGCAGCGGTTTATTCGGATATTTTACCTGGAATGCGGTACAGCACTTTGAAGACATCACTTTTTCTTCTACGTCACCAAAAGATGAAGAAATCCCTTTGATGCAATACCACATTTACAGGTACATTATCGCTATCGATCACTTTAGAAATGAAGTGACCTTATTTAAAAATACCTTCAACGGGGATGAAAATACGGATCTGGAAAAGATAGAATACATCATTCAAAACAAAAACTTCCCTGAGTATAGCTTTAAGCCCAATGGAGAAGAAAAGTCTAACCTGACCAATGAGGACTTTATGGAGATGGTGGAGAAAATGAAAAAGCACATTCTTAGAGGCGATGTTTTCCAGATTGTTCCGTCAAGAGCCTTTAAACAGGGTTTTCTTGGTGATGAGTTTAATGTTTACCGCTGCCTGCGGTCTATAAATCCTTCGCCGTACCTTTTTTATTTTGATTATGGCAGTTTCAAATTGTTTGGTTCATCGCCCGAGGCCCAGATCACGATCAAGAACAATGTAGCCAATATATTCCCTATAGCAGGAACCTTTAAGCGTACAGGGAACGACGAAGAGGATGCCGAACAGGCCAGAAAACTGGAACAGGACCCTAAGGAAAGTGCCGAGCACGTCATGCTTGTAGACCTGGCCCGCAATGACCTGAGCAGACATTGCAGCGGAGTGGAGGTAAAATCATTTAAAGAGGTTCAGTATTATTCGCACCTGATTCACCTGGTATCTAAGGTGAGTGGTAAGCTGCAGGAAAATGTACCGGCTTTTAAAGTGGTGGCAGATACCTATCCGGCAGGAACACTGAGCGGAGCGCCTAAATACAGGGCGATGCAGCTGATCGATGAATATGAGGGACTGGGCAGGAATTTTTATGCCGGGGCACTGGGCTATATGGGGTTCAATGATGAGTTTAACCACTGCATCATGATCCGGACTTTTATGAGCAAGAACAATGAGCTGCATTACAGGGCCGGCGCGGGCATAGTGGCCGATAGTGTGCCTGTAAACGAACTGAACGAGGTCAATAACAAGATTGCCGCATTGCGTAAAGCGATTGAAATGGCTACAGAGATATAAAAATGAAAAGCAATAATAGTACGCAGAAAAAAGTTTTGGTGATAGACAATTACGATTCGTTTACTTACAACCTGGTGCATTTAGTGAATGAGCTGGACCGGGATGTTGAAGTATGGAGGAACGATAAGTTTGCGCTGGAGGATGTGGATCAGTTTGATAAAATATTGTTATCACCCGGTCCGGGAATACCTGAAGAGGCCGGATTGCTGCTGGATGTGATCAGGACCTATGCGCCTGCAAAGAGTATTTTTGGAGTGTGCCTTGGCCAGCAGGCAATAGCGGAAGCATTTGGCGGTAGTTTGCTGAACCTGGGCAGGCCGATGCATGGCATTGCGACACCCATTGATGTGCTGGACCAGGATGAGCTGATCTTCAAAGATTGCCCGGCCGTGATCAAAGTGGGCCGGTACCACTCCTGGGTGGTGAGTGCAGAAGGATTGCCGGATTGCTTTACAGTGACGGCTACAGACAGCACCAATGAGATCATGGCCTTGAGACACAATAAGTTTGATGTAAGGGGGGTCCAGTTTCACCCGGAAAGCGTGCTGACTGAATATGGTAAGCAAATGATGAAGAACTGGTTAGAAAGCTAGAGATGAATATTTTAGATAAGATTGTACTTCGGAAGAAAGTGGAGGTAGCCCAGGCTAAGCAGCAGGTAACGGTAAAAGAGCTGGAAAGTGCGGCTAATTTTGAGCGTATGCCGCACTCGTTTAAAGACTTTTTGCTGGATAAACAGCGTACCGGTATCATTGCGGAGTTCAAGCGCAGGTCGCCTTCAAAAGGGGTGATCAATGACCAGGTAAGTGTAGCTGATGTAACGGCAGCTTATGCTGCAGCGGGGGCCTCAGCGTTGTCTGTTTTAACGGATACGGATTTTTTTGGCGGACACCCCAGGGATCTTTTGGAAGCAAGGGCGCACAACGATATCCCGGTATTGAGAAAGGACTTTATGATCGACGAATACCAGATCCTGGAAGCAAAGGCCTGGGGTGCAGACATCGTTCTGCTGATCGCAGCAATATTAACCCCTCAGGAGATCGTAAACTTGTCAGGCATGGCGAAAAGTCTTGGATTGAATGTATTGCTGGAGGTGCACAACCAGGAAGAACTGGAACGGAGCATATGCAGGGACCTGGATGCTATTGGTATAAACAACAGGGACCTGGCTGATTTTACCGTCAATATCCAGACTTCTTTTGACCTGGTCAACCAGATCCCTAATGACTTTTTGAAGATCTCGGAGAGTGCGATCAGTGAAACCGCAACGATAAACCAGCTGAAGACGGCCGGGTTTAACGGCTTCCTGATCGGGGAAAATTTTATGAAAACACAAGATCCTGGAGCAGCCATCCGCTCATTTGTCAGGGAACTGATCTCGGTATAACTTTTGTATCTTTGTATTTTACATGGGAAAACAGAAATTTTATGATACTGCATTGAAGCAGGAGCGGGCAGTACTTGTCGGAGTGGTCAGACCGGGAGAAAAACCGGAAGAGACCCGGGAGTACCTGGATGAGCTTGCTTTTCTGGTGGATACTGCGGGTGGACTGGTGGAGCATGAGTTTACTCAGAAAATGCTCAAGCCGGACCGTGCAACTTTTGTGGGTACGGGAAAACTGGAGGAGATACAGGCTTATGTGAAGTCTGAAGAAATAGATATGGTCGTTTTTGATGATGAGCTTTCACCATCACAACTGAGAAATATAGAGCGTGAACTGCAGGTGAAGATCCTGGACAGGAGCAACCTGATCCTGGATATTTTTGCAGGGCGGGCACAGACTGCGCAGGCAAAAACACAGGTGGAGCTGGCGCAGCTGCAATACCTGCTGCCGAGGCTGACCCGTTTGTGGACTCACCTGGAGCGTCAAAAGGGGGGTATCGGGATGCGTGGTCCGGGTGAAACGCAGATAGAGAGTGACAGAAGGATGATCCTTGAAAAGATCTCTTTGCTGAAATCGAGGCTGAAGCAGATCGACCGTCAGAATGAAACACAGCGCAAGAACCGCGCGCAGCTGATCCGGGTGGCTTTGGTGGGTTATACCAATGTGGGTAAGTCTACCATTATGAACATGCTGTCAAAATCTGAAGTATTTGCGGAGAATAAGCTTTTTGCTACACTGGATACGACGGTGAGGAAAGTCGTGATAGAGAACCTGCCATTCCTTTTGTCTGATACTGTCGGGTTTATCAGGAAGCTTCCGCATCATTTGGTAGAGTGTTTTAAATCTACGCTTGACGAGGTTCGTGAAGCGGACGTGCTGATTCATGTTGTGGACGTATCACATCCTAATTTTGAAGATCAGATCCATGTGGTAAACGAAACACTGAAAGATCTTGGAGCGAGGGACAAGGACACCATTATGGTATTCAATAAAATTGATGCTTATGTAAGTCCGGAACCCGATCATGAGGATGAAGAAAGGATGGTGCTTACACTTGAAGATTTTAAAAAGAGCTGGATGGGCTCGGAGAACGCCCCTGCTCTATTCATTTCAGCGCTGCACAAGGAAAATTTAGAAGAGTTTAAGCAATTATTATACGATAAAGTTGTCGCCCTGCATACCGAGCGCTATCCTTATGATAAGCTGTTGTTTTAATAAAGAAGAATTATGGAAAGTAAACGTCAACAGAAGTTTGCCGGTCTGCTACAAGAGGAACTGGCTGCTATATTTCAGCGTGAAGGTGCTGCTTATCTGCCCAATACATTAGTTACGATCACCAGGGTACGGGTATCTCCTGATCTTGCAGTGGCAAAAGTTTATTTGAGCTTTTTAAATACCAGCAACACTACTTTATCCGTTGCTGAAGTCAACTCTCACGCGGGTGAAATCAGGTATAAGCTTGGTGGCCGCATCCGCCATCAGGCCAGGGTTGTTCCTACGCTGACCTTTTTCTTAGATGATACGAACGAGTATGTAGAGCATATGGATAAGATCTTTGACAAGATCTCGAGGGAGAGAAAAGAGCCGGAGGAAGAAGCGGATGGAGACGCTGCTATTTGAAAGGAGCTTTCCTGTTGGAAAGGTTGTTGATTTTGATCCTGCAAAGGATCATTTGTTCCCCCTGGATTTCACCGCGGCCAATAGGGAACTTACCAATGATATTTTAGACGATACCGGTCTTTTTAGTAAATGGATAGCCGATAAACTGAGCGCAAGTGGCTGTCGCTATGGCATTGGCGGTTATGCGGAACACAGGGCGATTTATGTGCGCAGCACTCATTTCGATACTGATGAGGAGCCCCGGAGATTACATCTCGGGGTCGATATCTGGGGACCTGCGGGCACACCCGTATATAATTTTCAGGAGGGTGTTGTGCACAGTTTCAGATTCAATGACAATTTTGGGGACTATGGCGGTACAGTCATTTTGAAATATACGCTTGATGAACGGGTATTCCATGCCTTATACGGACATTTGAGCCTGGACTCTTTAGCCGGGCTGGATGAGGGTCAGGTTATTCCGCAGGGGAGCAAATTTGCAGCTTTTGGAAATCAAGACGAAAATGGTCACTGGCCGCCGCATTTGCACTTTCAGCTGATATTGGACATGCAGGGGCTGAAAGGAGATTATCCGGGTGTCTGTCAATATGCAAAAAGGGCTGCTTATTTAAATAATTGCCCGGATCCTGCGCTAATATTAAAACATACATTTCAGTCGGCTTTGTCTTAATTTTTGTAAATTAGAGCATGGCAAGGATTTTTTTAGCATTATTTCTGTTAACCGGTTTTGGTCTCAAAGCCCAGCCAGTGCTAAAAGGCGGGTTGGAAAACTTTGTGGCCAACAACAAAATATACCCCTTATATTCTTTACAAAACTGTATTCAGGGTGGAGTGACCATTGGTTTTAAGCTGAATAAAAACGGTGAGGTCTATCACTCGGAAATCCGCAGGGGCGTAGGTACGGATCTGGATGATGAGGCGCTAAGACTGATCAGGATGAGCAGCGGAAGGTGGACTGTGCCGCAGGACCACGATTCGACAGTCGTAATCATTGCTCCTATTAATTTTAAGCTCTCAGGCTATGATTGTGCGAATAAAAGCAAAGAGGAAATCCGGCAGGCGATCAGGAACTACAAAACCAATCAGGGATTGACAGATGCGGTATTGAACTTTTATAAGAAGAAAGCCGATGGTAAATTCACAAAAGACGAGGAAAGCAGAATCCTCGCACTTAAAAAAAGCCTGGGCTATGATGACGAATATCTGAACAGCCGCATCAGTGACGGTAAAAAGAAGCTGAAGCAAAAGGATAAGCAGGGTGCCTGTGAGGATTTTCTTTTTGTAAAGCACATGGGTTCGGATCTCGCTGACGAGCTGCTGGCAAAATACTGTAATTAGACGATGATGCTGATCGCATCAGGAATAATCCTGGCGTCAAGACTGTTTACTTTTCCTAAATATTCTCCGTCAACCTGAAAATGTGCTTTGTGCCTGGTCTTAATGTGGAGGCTGCTGGTCTGAAAAAGCTCTATGTTGTGAGGATTAAGTGCTATACTTGTGAACTTCAGTTTCAGGATTTCCATTACGGAATATTTCTTGACCAAAATTACTTCAAAGACATCATCATCAAGCTTGCCCTCAGGGTTAATTTTCACGCCGGTCCCATACATGGTGGCGTTGGCAACGACCACCATTGCTGCCTCTGATCTGATGGTTTGATCCTTGATCTTAATCTCAACCGTCATCTTATGATGGCTCCATAGTGCTTTCCAGGCGGCTTTGGTGTAGCCCCACATGCCACGATGAAGCAGGGCGTCAAATTTCTTGACCAGGTAAGCATTAAATCCAATGTCGGCCAGGTGAATGCAGAGTTCATTGTTGACCATCACGGCATGGATCTTTTTTGGCTTACCGTTTACTGCAATATCTAAAGCTTCATTTAATGTAAGCGGGATCTTCAGCTCTTTGGCCATCCCGTTGGCAGAGCCTGCCGGAATGATCCCTATTGGGGTACCGCTTTGCAGCAGGCATTCAGAGACCAGCTTCAATGTACCGTCTCCGCCCACGGCGATCACCCTGTCGGCTCCTGAGCCGGCAATTACTGTTTTTAATTGCTTCAAGTCGCAATCCTGAGGTATTTTGTAGATTTGGGCTTCGTGTTCGGAAGATTCAAAGTATTCAGTGATCAGTTCACTGAAGTTTAATCCCTCACTTCCGGCACCTGGATTGACAATAAAGAGAATCTTCACTTTATATTTCTTTATGATTTGTTAATATCACAAACAACTGCATGCTTACTCTGTTTTAATTATTAATGAATAAATCTGTAACGGTTAAAGTTTATCATGGCTACGGGCATACACACAATTTGGTAGTGTATGGTCATGTTTTCAGATATAAGGCTAAAACCAAACAGACTTTCAGTAATAATTTGTTTGTCAATATTGTACACCTGCTGAGATTATTCCTGCTAAAGCCCTATCCTTTTGTGAAAGTCAGGCTGACTTTTGGTGAACAGGAAGTTTATCAGAAAACCGAATACGACGGGTTTTTTAAGTTTGAATGGGCCGCCTATAAAAATGTGGATGCCGGCTGGCATGGGGTAAAAGTAGAGGCGCTGGACAAGCATGGAGTGGTGATGGCGTTAGGGCAGGGACAGATCTATGTCCCCCACATCACCCAGTATGCTTTTATATCTGATATTGACGACACGATTATGGTTTCTCATTCTGCGACCATCAGGAGGAGGCTAAGGGAACTGTTTATTAAAAACCCGAGGACCAGGAAGACTTTTAAAGATGCTTATACGCACTATAATTTACTGGCTTTTTCACATACGGAGACCGATCAGCCCAATCCTTTTTTTTATGTGTCCAGCAGCGAATGGAATCTGTACGATTATCTGGTGGAAACTTTCAGGTACAATAAGCTGCCCGAAGGCGCATTTTTACTCAACCAGATCAAACGCTGGAAAGATTTGGTCAAAACAGGAAAGACCGGACATGAAGGGAAGCTGATGCGGGTGATGCGGATTCTGGACGCTTTTCCCAACCAGAGATTTGTGTTCTTCGGCGACAATTCCCAACGGGATCCGGCTATTTATACCACCATAGCGGAGAAATACCCAAAGAACATCGAAGCGGTTTACATCAGGAATGTCAGGGCGGACAGGAAGGCTTCGGCTCTTGAATACCTGAAACGGATATCGGCCAAGGGCATTAAGACCTGCTTGTTTTCCAGCAGCGCTGAAGCCATAGCGCATTCCAGGAAAACAGGTTTGATCACCCCGTTATAGTCTAGCTTATGGATTTTCCGAAAGGGGAAAAGGCCAGGTTCATCAATTTGAAATGCTGCCTGCCGAAAGGTATTCCGATAATGGTGATGCAAAACAGCAGCCCGAAAAGCAGGTGAGTCAATGCAATCCAAAGACCCCCGAATACCAGCCAGATGATGTTCATCACAGTCGAGAGACAGCCCGTGTTTGAGGAAGTATCCGTAATTCTTACTCCGAAAGGCGCCAGCCCCACAACGGCAAATTTGAAGCACTGGATGCCGAAAGGAATGCCGACAATGGTAAGACATAATATCAAACCTCCGATGATGTATTCAAAAAAGATGAACAAGCCGCCAAATATGATCCAGATGATGTTACCTAAAAAATTCATTTTTACTATTTTTATTGAGATGAAACGTTAAAGTATTAGTTACATAAAGCTATTGTTTTTTATTATTGTAAATGGTTTTTAGATTGCCTGATGATGAACTTGTTTTTCCAAATCCGGAACTTGCTGATCCTGACGGATTACTGGCGATTGGCGGTGATCTGAGCAGAGAACGCTTATTGCTGGCTTATGAAAACGGGATTTTTCCATGGTTTAGCGATGATGACCCGATATGCTGGTATGCTCCTCATGAACGTTGTGTGATCTTTCGGGAAAAAGTGAAGGTGAGTAAAAGCATGGCAAAAGTGATGAGCAGCGGAATTTTCAATATCACCTGGAATACGGTGTTTGACCAGGTGATCGGGCATTGTGCGAAAGCCAAAAGGAAAGACCAGCCTGGTACCTGGATCACGCAGCAGATGCAGGATGCCTATATTGGTTTGAGCAGGGCGGGACATGCGGCAAGTGTGGAGGTTTGGATGGATGGAATGCTGGTTGGAGGGTTGTATGGTGTACTGATGGGAGATGTCTTCTGCGGGGAAAGTATGTTTAGCCTGGTGAGCAATGCATCAAAAGCGGCCCTGATCTGGCTGTGCAGAACAGGGCAGTTTAAATTGATAGACTGCCAGCTGCCCAACGATCACCTGATGAGTCTTGGTGCAGAGATGATCTCCGGCAAAGCATATAATAGCCGCCTGATGCTTAGTTCAGGATCTCCCTGATGTCTTCTTTGCTCAGTGATTTGAAAAAACTTTCCTCTGTGGTGATCAGCGAACTGGCCAGCCTTTTTTTGCGGTTCTGCAGTGCGAGGATCTTTTCCTCCACAGTATCTTTTGCGATGAACTTGTAGATGAACACTTTTTTGTCCTGACCGATCCGGTGTGAGCGGTCAATGGCCTGCTGCTCTACAGCCGGGTTCCACCATGGATCAAGAATGAATACGTAGTCTGCCTGGGTCAGGTTCAGGCCAACGCCCCCTGCTTTGATGGAGATCAGAAAGACTTTAAGCTCAGTATTCTGCTGGAACTCCGCGACAATCTCGCCCCTGTTCTTCGTCGCTCCGTCAAGATAGGCAAAGGAGATGTCCTCCTGCACAAAGTAATTTTTGAAGATATTCAGGTGCTTCACGAACTGGGAAAATATCAGCACTTTATGGCCGCCTTTCAGCACGTTGTCAAGGGTATGGATAACATTTTCAAATTTGCCGGAATCGGATTCATAAGTTTCGTCTATCATCACCGGGTGATTGGCCAGCTGCCTGAGCATGGTTAATCCCTGCAGCAGCTGTACCTGCTTTTGTGCATAAGTGCCATCGTCCATACTGCTCAGCAGATCGTTGCGATAGGCTGACTTGGTCTTTTCATAATAGGAAGCCTGGTCCTCACTCATGCTGCAATAGAAGATCTGTTCGGTTTTTGACGGGAGCTCCGCAGCTACCTGTTCCTTGGTGCGGCGCAATACAAAGGGTTTAATGATCGCCTGAAGTTTCCTGGCTTTTTCTTCATCTTTCCTTTTTTCAATGGCCTGCACGTATTCTTCATTGAAGAAAGCCTGGGTGCCAAGCAAACCGGGATTTAAAAAGGTAAGCTGGGTCCAGAGGTCGCTTACTGAATTCTCTACAGGCGTTCCGCTCAGGATGAGTTTGTATTTAGATTTTAATGCTTTTACTGCTTTGAAAGACTTTGAAGAGGGGTTTTTAATGTTTTGGCTTTCATCTAAGATGATATAGCTGAAGTAGAAGTCTTTAAGCAGATCGATGTCTACCCTGGTGATCCCATAGGTGGTGATCACGATGTCGTAATCCGAAAAAAGACTCACATCCTTGTCCCTGGTCGAACCGGTATGGGCGTGGATCTTCAGTTTTGGCGTGAACTTCTTTGCTTCATTGAGCCAGTTGTAGATCAGTGAAGTGGGCATGATGATCAGAGAAGGGCTGTGTGTGCCTGCCAGATCACTTTCTTCCTTAAGTTTTTGGAGCATGGCCAGGGTCTGAATGGTTTTACCCAAACCCATGTCATCGGCCAGGCAGCCGCCAAAATGGTACTCCCTCAAAAAGCTGAACCAGTTGTACCCGGCCTTTTGATAGCTTCGCAGGTCGCCTTTGAAGTTTGCGGGCATTTGTACATCGGCAATGTTTTCAAAATCATTTAATCTTTGCAGTTTACGGCTGAGCGTTATATTGGTAATGCTGTCTTCGGCAAGTTCATTGATCAGTCCGATGTGGTGTTTTTTCAATTTTAACGACTTGCCCCCGTCCGACAGGCTGAATATACTGCCATATTTACTAAACCATTTTTCAGGAATGATGGCAATGGTTCCGTCAGGTAAAGTAAACTCTCTTTTTTTATGAAGAATGTGTTGTTTTAATGAGATGAACGGGACGGCATGGGTACCGAAGTAAACGATGGCATTGATGTCAAACCAGTCGTTGTCTTCTTTGATTTCAAAGTCGATCTTATTGATGGCAAGCAGGAACTTTTTAGCACCTGTATGCTGCTCAATTTCAAATCCGTTTTCTTCCAGAATGCTAATGTGTTCATTTACCCAGTTAATGATGGCATAGGACTGGTCTTCATCTCTGTCTGTAACCACTTCAAGGTTATGAAACAGCGCGCTTGTCTTTTTCAGTCCCATGTCGAGCAATAAACTGAACTTTTGTTTTTCAAATGCGGTGTCTCTTTTGATGCGGTTGAAGATGTAATTGTCCGCTTCCTTTAACAAGCGTACCGTTACTTTCTTTTCATTGCCCATGGCGAATGCATATGATCCGTATTTAAAATACAGCTGCAGTTGTGAGATCCCCCCATCTACGTATATAATTTTAATCGTAGGAATGGGTTCATGCTTTTCGGTCTTAATCTCAAAACCCTCTGCGTAGACATGGTATTTTTCAATCAGCGGGCTAACGAATTTTTCAAAATAAGTTTCTTCTGTTGATTTGGGTATGGTGATGTAACGTTTGTTGAGAAAGGGAAGGAGCTTTTTGCCCTCAATGGCCTGCTCAAAAAAATAGATCATATCATTGAGGAGCAGCCACGCCGGCTGATTGCTAACGATCTGTGCCTCTTTGAACATAAAGTCTATGCGGAGTCCCTGGTATTTTATAGTAGGGAAATAACGGGTTTCTGTCTCGCTTCGTCTAAAGTGAAACAATACACTGGAGGGTTCGGTTGCGAAATCAATTCTTCGTTCCGCCGGCCAGCCATCATTGTCCATCAGGTACAGCGCTCCTTCGGCTTTGAGCACCTCGAGTACCTCTGACAGTTTTTTTTCAATTTTCGGACGGACACTTTCATAGAATTTGTCATTGAAGAACTTGCTGAAAAATTCCGCCGGCCTGATCGTCTTTTTATGGTATTTTTTGATGATGAAATCCTGCTCTGTCTGATCAAGGATGCTGATGAGTTTAAAATCCCTTTCAGACAGGTGTTTTGTAAACTCGCTGGCCGTATGAGAAAAGAGGCGCTGATAAGTCAATGAAAAATCGCCCTGCGGATTCAACTGAACCATATGGGGCTCAATTAAATACCCAAAATACGCGTGTTTGCATAGGGAATATACAATTTTGCAGGGTTTTGAGCTGTCTACGCGTAACATTGGCTAAAGATTAAAACGATAGGAGTGTAAGCATTTAAAAATCTTTAAACATACATCAAATTGAGGGGCTTTCAAATAGAAGGGGTTATTTATGACGATTTTTTTAGCCGTTCGTCGAAAAAAACTGGCCGTTGGTCTACTTATATTCTATTCTGGTATAAAAGACAAATAATTGCTGCAACTTTTTTTTTAAGGGGGCGTCTTATCAATCAGGACAATCAATGGAACCTTAAAAAATTAAAATATGAAAACGTTAGCAAAAACACTATGCGCCTCAGCACTGACAGCGATTTTTTTAACCTCGGCTGTAACGGGCACTTTTGCGGCAGCGGCACACCATGACCAGGTAAAGCCGGGTCCTCCGTTCACATTCCACAGGATCACCATTACAGGAAATGTGACCGTTATCCTATCTCAGGGATCAAAGGAAACCGTAACTGCGGACGGTGATTTTAACAGGATGAGCATGTCCGTAGTGCGAAAAGGTTATACGTTGATGATCAACTCGACCGCGGCTGAAAGGACAACCATTTATGTTTCGGTAAAGGAACTGCAAAGGATCGATGCCAGCAATGATGTGATTGTTAAGACAGCTGGCAAAATAAATGCCCGGCACCTCCAGGTATTTCTTAAAGACCAGGCATCTGCTGAGGTAAATGCAAATACAGAAAGTCTGTATACCTATATAAGAGGCAATGCCAATTTAAGGCTCAGCGGCTCAACTCAGGATCACATCGTTTTAAAAGACGGGATTTCAAAACTGACCCTGCAGGATTTTGTAGCATTAAAATCAACGGTAGAATCTACAGATTCCGAATTGCTGGCAGCGTCAAAAGCCAAAAAATTGCGGGAGTAGAAGATGCTTACAAGTCAAATTTAATTCCCTGTGCAAGTGGTAAGGTGTTGGAATAATTAATGGTATTCGTCTGCCTGCGCATATAGGCTTTCCATGCATCGGACCCACTTTCACGTCCTCCTCCGGTTTCTTTTTCTCCGCCGAAAGCACCTCCGATTTCCGCTCCTGATGTACCAATGTTGATGTTAGCAATACCGCAGTCTGAACCGGCCGCGGATAGAAATTGTTCTGCCTCTCTTAAGTTTAGCGTCATAATGGCTGAGGACAGTCCTTGCGGAACACCATTCTGCAAGACAATGGCTTCGGCCTGGGTTTTATATTTTATTAAATACAGAATGGGGGCAAAGGTTTCGTGCTGTACAATTTTATAATCGTTTTCTACCTCTGCGATGCAGGGTCTTACATAGCACCCGCTTGTATAATCCGGGCCCTCCAGGACTGCGCCCTCAACGATAAATCTTCCTCCTTCAGCTTTGCATTTTTCAATAGCACTCAAATAACTGGTAACAGCGGCGCTGTCAATCAGCGGGCCAACATGATTGTGCTCATCAAGCGGGTTGCCAATGCGCAGCTGCCCGTAGGCTTTAACCAGCCTGGCGGTAAAAACATCATAAACACTTTCATGGATGATCAGCCTGCGGGTAGAAGTACAACGTTGCCCGGCCGTGCCTACTGCTCCAAAGACGGCGCCAATCAGGCTCATGTCCAGATCTGCGTGTTCTGAGATGATGATTGCATTGTTGCCCCCCAGCTCTAATAAGCTTTTCCCCAGGCGGGCGGCAACCGCTACTCCTACTTCTTTGCCCATTCGGGTGGACCCCGTTGCGGAGATCAGTGCTACGCGGTTGTCATTGGTCATCAATCCGCCGGTAACTTTATCTCCTATGATCAGATTTGAAACGCCTTCCGGAATATCATTTGTCTTAAATACACCTGCAATGATGTGCTGGCATGCAATGGCAGTGACCGGGGTTTTTTCGGATGGCTTCCATACGCATACATTTCCGCAAACCCAGGCCAGAGCCGTATTCCAGCTCCATACTGCTACAGGAAAGTTGAAGGCAGAAATGATACCGACCACCCCCAGCGGATGCCATTGCTCGTACATGCGGTGTCCGGGTCTTTCCGAGTGCATTGTCAATCCGTACAGTTGTCTGGACAAGCCAACCGCAAAATCACAGATGTCTATCATTTCCTGTACTTCCCCCAGACCTTCCTGAAGGCTCTTGCCCATTTCATAGGAAACCAGAGTGCCAAGGTCCGTTTTGTGCCGGCGCAGTGCGTCGCCAAACTGGCGAACGATTTCTCCTCGTTTGGGAGCAGGTATGCTGCGCCAGAAGATGAAAGCATCCGCGGCCTTTTTCATTACTTTTTCATAGTCTGCCCCGCTGGCTACCTGTACCGAAGCTATTTTTTTGCCATCAACGGGAGAATAGCTGTCAATGGTATCTGAGCCTGAAGGAGGTCCCCATACCGCGCCTGTGCTGTAAGCAGGGTTTAACTCCGGGATGTTTAAGTTTTTTAGAACCTGACTGATAGTTTGCATAATTAAAAGCTAGTTTACTACAAATCAACAAAAAAATAACGGAAGGACAATTAAGAATTCCTGGATCAGCAAGAATGGCACGATACTTTCTTGACCTCAATATTACCAGTTTTAAAAGATTGTTCCGTTCCTTTGCGTATTGGTTTGTCATTACAGCTATAGGGTATTATTATCAGTTCGTTACACTATTTAATGTGTGTATGTTGAAAATTATTTGGTGTCTTGTACTGTTTATTGTTGTAAACTTATAGTGTATATTTAACACAGGGATCTGTTCTTTAATTGTTCGATAAATGGAAGAGGAATTTAATTTTGATTTTAGTGATGATGCGCAGCGTTCGGTAGAGCGTTACGAAGAGATGATACGCAATCAGGATCAATACTTTTTTGATGCCCAGGCCTTTGAAAACATTATTGATTATTATATTGACAAGAACGATCCTGTAAAAGCCCTGCAGGTCATAGAATACGCACTCAATCAGCATCCTTATGCTGCGGTATTCCTGGTCAAACAGGCACAGTTGTTTTATGTAACCGATCAGACGGAGCGTGCGTTTCTTGCATTGCAAAAGGCCGAAATGCTGGAAGCTTCAGAATCTGAGATCTACGTGTTAAGAGGAAATATTTACAATAGCCTCGAACGCTATTCGGAGGCACTGGATAATTTTCAAAAAGCACTCGAATTTGCGGAAACAACTGACGAGATTTTGCTTCAGATTGCTTATGTGTATCAGAATATGCTGGATTATGAAAGCGCTATTGTATACATCAAGCAAAGTCTGGAACAGAATATGGAAAACAAGGATGGCCTGTATGAACTCGCCTTCTGTTATGATATTCTCGACAAACAGGAGGAAAGTATCCAGTTTTACCAGGAGTATATAGACAATGATCCTTATTCTTACGCTGCATGGTATAACCTGGCCAATTCTTATCACAAACTTGACCTGTTTGAAAAAGCGATTGATGCTTATGACTATGCAATTCTAATCAAGGATAACTTTGCTTCGGCATATTATAACAAAGGCAATGCGCTGGTTCAGCTTGATCGCTTTGCGGAAGCCATTGATGTCTATAAACAGACTTTTGAATACGAAAAGCCAAATGCAGATACGTATTGCGCAATCGGTGAATGTTATGAAAAACTGGAGCGTATGGACGAAGCCCGGTCTTATTACAAGAAATCAGTCAAAATGGATGCTAAAATGGCTGATGCCTGGTTTGGAATCGGCGTGACCCTTAATTTTGAGGAGCGGTTTTTTGAATCACTCCATTTCTATAAAAAGGCGATTGATCTTGATGGTGAAAATCCGGATTTCTGGTTTGCGATGGCCGATGCCTATTATAAACTTGGTCAGATAGAGCAATCTGTAGAGGCTTATTATAAAGTTTTGGAATATAATCCTGTGGATGTTGAAGCCTGGCTGGATTTCTCCACAGTACTGTATGAACAGGGTAAACTGGTCGAAGCATCGGAAACCATAGCAGACGCCATCAAAAATAATCCTGATGCTGCGGAGCTTTATTACCGCATGGTGGCCTACTTATTTGCAATGGGAGAAAAGAATGACGCACTGGTATATCTGGAAACTGCTCTTGCAACAGATCCTGATAAACATTACATTTTGTTTGAATACTTACCTCAGTTACAGGAAAACGGTTCGATACTTGAAGTGATCAACCGCTATATAAAATAAAAAATGAACAGTTTTTATTGGAGATTGCTGATAAAAACTGTTCATTTTTTTTCACCTTTGTGACCAATATGAATTACCCATTGAATAATTTACCAGAAAGACCTGTAAAACCGCGCAATAAAGGGATTACTATGGTCATGGATAAAGGGCTTAGTTTAAGGCAAACAGAAGATTTCATTGATGTTGCCGGTGTACATACTGATATTGTAAAACTTGGATGGGCAACTTCCTTCGTAACACCTAACTTAAAAGAAAAGCTGGCTATTTACAGGTCGGCAGGTATTCCAACTTATTTTGGAGGCACGCTGTTTGAAGCATTTATCATCCGTAACCAGTTTGAGGATTATCGTCGTGTGCTTGATCAGTTCGAAATGGAATATGTTGAGGTCTCCGACGGATCGATCACTATTGAACATGATCTGAAATGCGAATACATCCGAAAACTTTCCAAACAGGTTACTGTGATCTCTGAAGTAGGCTCTAAAGACGCTGCTAAGATATTTGCTCCTTATAAATGGATCAAACTGATGCAGGCAGAAATTGATGCCGGTTCATGGAAAGTTATAGCTGAAGCCAGAGAGGGCGGAAATGTAGGGATATACAGAGGGTCAGGAGAGGTAAGGGAAGGGTTAGTGGATGAGATACTCACGCAAATTCCTGAAGAGACAATAATTTGGGAAGCTCCTCAAAAAGAACAGCAGGTATGGTTTATAAAGCTTTTGGGCTCTAATGTAAACCTGGGAAATATTGCGCCTGCTGAGGTTATTCCTCTCGAAACCATTCGTCTGGGTTTAAGAGGCGATACGTTTGACCATTTCCTGAATATGGAAAAATTGTAATGAGAAGATTCGGTTTAATCGGATTCCCGCTGTCGCATTCCTTTTCTAAAAAGTTCTTTACACAGAAATTTGCAGCCGAAAATATCTGCGGGTGTGCGTATGAGCTTTTCCCAATAGAAAATGTTGAGCTTCTCCCGGGCCTGATCGCTCAGGATCAGGAACTGGAAGGAATTAATGTAACTATCCCTTACAAACTTGCCGTAATCTCCTACCTTGATGAGATCGATGAAGCTGCAGCGCAAATCGGGGCGGTAAACTGCATTGCGGTGAAACGCAGCAACGGCAGGCTGTTTCTAAAAGGATATAATACCGATGCCTACGGTTTTGAAGAATCTTTGGCGCCTATGCTGGAACCTCATCATACCCGGGCACTTGTTCTGGGCAATGGGGGTGCTGCCAAAGCTGTAAAGTATGTATTGAATAAACTGGGTATCCCGTTTCTGGTGGTCATCAGAAAGCCTGGCAGCGAGACCTTCTTATATGACCGGATCACTGCTGAAGTGCTGAAGGAATATACCATACTGATCAACACTACGCCCCTGGGAATGTCTCCCGATTACGACAGCTGTCCTGAGATTCCCTATGAATCCTTGTCTGACAGGCATTTGGCTTACGACCTGGTTTATAATCCTGAAGAAACTGTGTTTCTCAGGAAATCAAAGGAAAAAGGAGCTAAAGTGAAGAACGGAATGGAAATGTTGTATCTGCAGGCAGAGCGGTCATGGTATATTTGGAACAGCAAATGAAGCGCACATTAATTTTTTGTCTTCTTGGACTGGCACTGACATTTGCTGCATGTTCCGGAAATAGTTACAGCCCCAAGCCAAGAGGATATTACCATATCGATCTTCCCAAAAAAGCATATCAGCATTTTGATAATGGCTGTGCTTACGCTTTTGATTATCCTGTTTATGCGGTTATGCAGCCCGATAGCAGCAGCGGAACAAAACCATGCTGGTACAATCTTTCTTTTACACAGTTTAATGGTCGTCTTCACCTTACTTATTATGACGTTTCCTCCAAAGCGGAATATGAAGGATTGATTGAAGATGCCAGGACTTTTGCTTTTAAACATACGGTGAAGGCCAGTGCGATAGACCAAAAGCTGATTAATTATCCTGATAAAAAGGTATATGGCATATATTATGCTATAGAAGGTAATACAGCCTCATCCGTTCAGTTTTTTTTAACAGACAGTACAAAACATTATTTCAGGGGCGCATTATATTTTAATGAACGGCCGCAATATGATTCTATACAGCCCGTAGTAACTTTCATCAGGAAAGACATTGACAGGATGATAGAGACTTTTAAATGGAAGAATTAGTAATTTATCAGGATGATCAGTTTACAAGGATTTACTTTTAACCCGGTTAGGGAAAACACTTATGTGTTATATGATGAAACCCTGGACTGTGTGATCATAGACCCGGGAATGTATGATGCAGAAGAGCAGAACCTGCTGGTCAGGTTCATTAAAGAGAAAGGCCTCAGGCCGGTGCTCCTGCTGAATACACATTGTCACTATGACCATGTTTTTGGAAACAAATTCGTGTATGACAACTGGGGACTGAAGCCCCAGTTTCACCAGGGAGAGCTGAGGGTTTTGCAAGCGATACCGGGCTATTTGCCTGCTATGGGATTACAGTATGAACTTTCTCCGGAGCCGGAAGTCTTTCTCCCGGAAACAGGTAAGGTTGTCTTTGGCGAAAGCGAGCTGGAGCTTATTTTTGCTCCTGGTCATTCGCCGGCACACCTGTGTTTTTATGCAAGAGCGGATAATTTCCTGATTGGCGGTGATGTTCTGTTTTATAACAGTATAGGCCGTACAGACCTGCCGGGTGGAAATCATAGCCAGCTGATCAGCAGTATCAAAAATAACTTGTTTATATTGCCTGACGATTGTGAAGTCTATCCCGGACACGGGCAGCCGACTTCCATAGGTTTTGAAAAATTGCATAACCCCTTTTTACAATAACAATTGTTAAACAGAAACTATTGAATACACCTTTTTACATAGCACGCAGGTATCTTTTTGCCAAAAAATCCACCAATGCCATAAACATCATTTCCGGGATATCTATGGTAGGGGTTTTTGTGGGAAGTGCAGCGCTGATCATCATTCTGTCTGTGTTTAACGGCTTTGAAGAGGTTGTGCTGAAAATGTTCAATACCATCAGCCCCCAGGTTGTCATATCGCCGCGTCTGGGCAAAACCTTTGATCCTGATACGGAGTATTTCAAAGCCTTAAAAAGTAATCCGGATGTATATTCCTATACGCAGGTATTGTCTGAAAATGCTTTATTAAGGTACAATGAGAAGCAAAGCGTGGGCCTGATCAAGGGCGTAAGCACAGAGTACCTTAAAAATAAGAGTCTTGACAGCATCACGATCGAGGGAAAATTTGTATTAAATAACAGTGCCGGCAGCAACGCAGTAATTGGCTCTGCCATCCAGGCCTATTTAATGGTCAATATTACAGACCCTTTTAACCAGCTGCAAGTCTTTTCTCCGAAAAAAGGCAGCAAACCAAATTCTCTTAATCCAGCAGATGATTTTAATGTTTTGTCTATTCCTGTCTCCGGTGTATTCGAGGTTCAGCAGGATTTTGACAATGTGGCAATAGTTCCACTGTCATTTGCGCGCTCACTACTGGATGAACCGGAAAGGATCTCATCTGTTGAAATCAACCTGCAGCCTGGAGTTGATGCCGGAAAATTTAAGGATGAGATAGAACAGCGCATCGGAGATCATTATGAAATTAAAGACAGGATCCAGCAAAACAGAGTGTTGTACAACATCCTGGGAACCGAAAAGTGGGCTGTATATATTATCCTTACCTTTATACTCATTATTGCTATATTTAATATCATAGGCTCACTAACCATGCTGGTCATCGACAAACTAAAAGACATAGCGGTGCTGAGCAGTTTGGGTGCCGGGAAAAAACTGATAAAGCGAATATTTTTATTTGAAGGGATGATGATCACGATGACCGGATGCATATTCGGGCTTATTGTTGGATTCTTATTCTGTTTAGTACAGCAAAAGTTCGGAGTTTTTAAAATGTCGGAGGAAAATCTGGTTATAGCAAATGCCTATCCGGTAGCTTTTAAAGGGATGGATTTTATGCTCGTGTTTTTAACTGTAAGTGTTTTCTCTTTTGTGGCATCAGCTTTGTCATCTAATTTAAGTGTGAAAAAGATAAACCATTTAAATCAAGATCTTTAATCGTATGCATTTGTTTAAAAAGTCAATTTTATTGTTTTTCCTGTTTGCTATGGCAATTTCTGCCTGTAACCAAAAGTCCGGGGAAGAGAAAAAAAGCGATACTAAATTGATAAAGGGCCTGTATAGTTTTGGTCCGGAAATAAAATCGTTCACTGATTGTGAGGAAGGCAGGGAGTATTGGGTAGCTGACAGCGCCAAAACACTGGAGCTTGCCTATAGCAATTTCAATTTTGAGAAGCCCTACGAGCCCGTATACATTGAAGTAGAGTGCCATTTTATTAAGTCTGACAGTCTGATCGTTTCTGCGGATTTCGATTCTACGATGGTAGTTACAAAATTATTGAAGATGACGAAGGAGATCCCGGATGGCCCCTGCCGTTAGATTTAATGGTTTAGGGTCTGAAGTAGATGTTTTGTGTTAACGGTTGAATTGCACCCCTTTCCTGTGCCATTTTAAACAAAACATCTATTGCTTTTCGTCCTTCAGTACCAAGATCAATAGAATATTTGTTTACATAGAGTTCAATGTGCCTGTACATCACCTCTTCACTCATTTCCTGTGCATGCGCTTTGATAAAATCCAATCCGGATTTGGGATGCGCGAATGCAAACTCGACAGATTTTCGCAATAACCTGTTCACTTTCTCCTGAACGGAATGGTCCAGGTTGCGGTTGATCACAATACCGCCCAAAGGGATGGCACAACCCGTTAACTGCTCCCAGTAACTGCCCAGATCAATGATCTTATGAAGGCCCTTTTCCGAATAGGTAAACCTGTTCTCGTGAATGATGAGTCCGAGATCTATCTTTTCATGGATCAGCGCATCCTCAATCTCCGAGAAAATCATTTCCTGTTTGTCCGCTAAATGGGGAAAAGCAATGCCCAATAAAAAATTAGCAGTGGTAAACTTGCCGGGGATTCCCACTTTTAGTTTAGGGTCTAAATTTTCCGCGTCAGCTAAAAGGGCTTCTTTTTTGCAGATCAGCAGCGGACCTACACCAAATCCCAGCGCGCTGCCGGCATCCAGCAAGGCATACTGCTCACAAACATAGGCAAAGGCATGAAAGCTAAGTTTGGTAATGTCGAGTTCTCCCCTGAACGCTTTTTGATTTAAAGTTTCCACATCGTCGAAAAACACTTCAAAATCTAAGCCTTCGGTGTCAATTTTGTGATGGATCAGCGCATCAAAAATAAAGGTATCATTAGGACAGGGTGAAAATCCCAGGGTAAGTTTCATAAGGCAAAGGTAGCGACTGTGAAGAGTGCATTGGTTAAGTATTTGTCAAAAAGCGAATCGCCCAGTCGTTCAGATTTTTGACCGCAAGACCTATTTTCCAGCGCTCTTTGTTGCGCGGTTCTACATAATTTGAAATGCTCCGCACCTGCAGACAGGGCGTTCCGGTCTGTTCACAGGAATAAAGTACCGCTGCTCCTTCCATACTTTCCGTTGCCGGGTTCAGACGCTTTATGATCTCGGCTATACTGTTCTCGTTGCCAAGCACACGATTAACGGTTATTCCGCTGACCCTTTTCAGGGAAGTAAGCAGGTCATTCAGGAGGTGATGATGGGCGCTGAACTTGCTTTTGCCAAAGCCCAGCTCATCAATTCCTATGAATCCATTTTTATCTTCTGCACCCAGTTCCGACAGCTCATCGCTGATAATATTCAATACCGAACCCAGGGGGATAGTCGGATCGAAACTGCCCGCTATACCCAAATTTAGAACAAGATTGTATTTTGAAGAGAGCCGCTGACCCAGCGCAAAGGCGGCAGCAGTCATTCCGACTCCGGTAATGAGAATGTCAAATTCCGCAGTCTGCACAAAATCCTTTTGAGGTAAATTGAAATGCACATATAACGGTGCAATTTCTGGTCTTGTTGCTGCTACTATAAGAATCTTCATTTGTACAGGAGTATTTCAGGGAAATCTAAGTTAACCATAAGTATTGAATACAGGTAATGCATTTGCCTTAAACCTTTCTACTTAAAGCTTTCTGTGTATATTTGCCAATAACATAACCGGAAATGATATACATAACGAGAAAAGCATCATTTAACGCAGCGCACAAATTGTCCAGACCCGACTGGACCGAAGAAAAAAATACGGAAGTTTATGGTAAATGTGCCAACCCGAACTGGCACGGACATAACTATCAGTTGTATGTAACTGTCAAGGGTGAGGTCAATCCGGAAACCGGATTTTTAGTTGACTTAAAGTGGCTGAAAGATATCACCAACACCTATGTGGTTGACAAGATTGATCACAAGAACCTAAATCTTGATGTAGATTTTATGAAAGGAAAATTAGCCTCTACAGAAAATCTTGCAATAGAAATCTGGAAGGTACTGCTCCCTTTGATCTCGGAATCCGGAGCTCAGCTGCACTGCATAAAAATTTACGAGACCGAAAATAACTTTGTTGAATACTTCGGTCAATTAGCATAATTATGAATCATACAGACCACCTTGATGAAGAAGAGAACGGCTACATTAAAATAGACCGCTACAACGCAGGTAAGATAAACGCGGTAGCTGACCACTACAAAGATATTTTAGGCCAGCTTGGAGAGAATCCCGAGCGGGAAGGGTTGTTAAAAACACCTGAGCGCGTGGCTAAGGCCTTGCAGTACCTCACCCATGGCTATGACCTCAATCCTTCAGAGATACTTCGCGGGGCGATGTTTAAAGAAGATTATAGTCAAATGGTTGTGGTTAAGGACATAGAAGTCTTTTCTATGTGTGAGCACCACATGCTTCCTTTTTTCGGTAAGGCCCACATTGCGTACATTCCTAATGGTCATATTGTAGGCCTAAGCAAGATACCTCGTATAGTTGATGCATTTGCACGGCGTTTGCAGGTTCAAGAGCGTCTGACAAATGAGATCAGGGATTGTATTCAGGAAACGCTGCAGCCAGCCGGCGTTGCTGTAGTGATCGAATGTAAACACCTGTGCATGGCTATGCGCGGTATACAAAAGCAAAATTCTGTGACCACGACCTCAGCCTTTACCGGCGAATTCGCAAAAGATAAAACAAGGGCGGAGTTTTTACGGCTCATCACTGCCAATTTACATTAACAAGTTAGTATTTAGTATCAAGGAATAAGACAGGGGCGCAAGCCTTGATTTTAACCAAACAATTAAAGAATGAAAGCATATATATTTCCAGGACAGGGCGCTCAGTTTTCAGGTATGGGTAAGGAACTTTACGAAAATGAAGAAGCCAGAGCTATGTTTGAAAAAGCCAATGAAATCATCGGTTTCCGTATCAGTGACATTATGTTCTCGGGTACGGATGAAGAACTTAAGGAGACAAAAGTAACGCAGCCCGCAATATTTCTTCATTCAGTGATCCTGGCTAAAACTCTTGGTGCCGACTTTAAACCGGATATGGTAGCGGGACACTCTTTAGGAGAATTCTCTGCCCTTGTTGCTGCATCCGCCTTGTCTTTTGAAGATGGATTGAAACTGGTGATCACCAGGGCCAATGCCATGCAGAAGGCCTGCGAATTACAGCCGTCCACTATGGCGGCCATTCTGGGTCTTGCCGATGATGTTGTGGAGCGTATTTGTGGAGAGATCGATGAAATAGTGGTTGCAGCAAACTACAATTGTCCCGGGCAGATCGTTATTTCGGGAAGCATCGGAGGTGTAGATCTGGCCTGCCAGAAACTGACAGAAGCGGGAGCAAAACGTGCCTTAAAACTAAATGTTGGCGGCGCATTCCACTCCCCGCTAATGGAACCTGCAAGAGCAGAGCTCCAGGATGCCATTGAAAAGGTAGACATTGCAGCGCCAATCTGTCCAATATATCAGAATGTGGACCCAACTGCCAATACCGACCCTGAAAAAATAAAAGAAAATCTAATTACCCAGCTAACGGGTGCGGTAAAGTGGACGCAAACAATTGAGCGTATGATCGCCGGCGGCGCCACTGAATTTGTGGAAATTGGCCCGGGAAATGTATTACAGGGCTTAGTCAGAAAGGTGAGCCGGGAAGTACAAACCAGTTCGGCTACGTCCGCATGATAAAATGAACGCTTAATCCAATAGCATAAAAGGTGAGTATAGCAGGCAAAATCCGGTTTCTTTTAGTGGTGCTTGGCGCTTGCTGTATCGTGACCGCATTGTCGCTAAAGCATTCGATCACAAAAAAGGAACAATTAAAACATGAAGCCGCCAGGCTTCAGGAGAGCCTTGCCGTAAAGGAGCGGATTGCTTATAACTTTCTTGCAGATGCCAGACAGATCGAAAGTGCCAAGCAATATCATGTAAACGAAGATTATGGCCTGAACTTTATGAATACTTATGGCGATAAAGGCCTTAATATTCTGACCTATCAGGATGGTCAGCTTAGGTTTTGGAGTTCCGTTAAAACGATACCTCCTGATCCGGAATTTATCAGGGAAGGTTCTTCCTTTGCTCAATATTCAAATGGTTGGTATGAGGTGATAAAAAAGACTTCAGGCTCTTATATTATCCTTTTTCTAATAGAGATCAAAAGCCAGTACTCGATCCAGAATCAATATCTTGACAATGAGATGTCCCCGCTGCTTTCCAATACCAATTCACTTACACTGGCCACTTTTACAGACCCCGAGGTTAAGGGCATTAATAAACTTGACGGCAATTTGCTGTTTGAAGTAAAGCTGAAGCCCGGATACACCAAAAGTATTTATGCGGCCATGGAGATCTGGCTGTGGGCCGTCGGCCTTTTCAGTTTCTGTTTGTTTTTTAATTCCTTCTGCTCCTGGCTGGTCAAGAGGGGACATCTGATACTTGCCACAGTGCTTTTGACACTCTTCTTTCTGGCAATAAGGATTACCGATCTCGAATACGGCTGGTTCAACCGCCAGTTTGATCTGGAGATCTTTAGTCCGAATATCTACGCAGAAAGCTTTCTGATGCCCTCCCTTGGCGATTTTCTGCTCAATGTCATCGCCCTTACCTGGGTTGTGCTCTTCATTTATACTTACAGTGATAAATATAAGCTGCCCAAATGGCTGATCAGCAGCAAGGCCGCCGGGCTTGCGTTTCATTTTATCTTTTTGCTGATCTTCGGGGCGATCGCTTTTTTATTTGACGCCGTTTTCTTTGGCCTGATCATCAACTCAAAGATCAACTTTGACATTACCAATATCATCAACCTGGGCTGGATCAGCTGGGTAAGCATCATTATACTGTGTCTGGTTTGGTTCAATATTTACATTATTGCCAATATTTTAATGCAGCAGACATTGCAGTTAAAAGTATCCAACAGGGAAAGACTGATTTTGTTCCTGGGGGCATTCACCTTATACCTCCTGTATCGGCTGCTGACCGGCTTCAGCATGTTTTTCATTGCCTATGGACTGTTTGTCTTCATTATGGCATGGAGTTTCTATAAACGCGGGAATAAGTTTTCCATAGGAATATTTGCTTCGCTCTTTTTTTGTCTCGCTTTTATTTCCTCAGTAAAATACCTCAGGTTTATCAGGGAAAAAGAATGGAACAGCAGGGAAGCCATTGCCCAAAGACTCGTCACAACAGAGGATTTTAAAGTGATCAGTGCAATTGAAAACCTGGAAAAAGGCATTTTGTCCAACCGGTTTGTACGGCATTATTTTAAGCAGCCGGCCTTGAACAGTGAGGTAGAATTGCAAAAACACATCAACAAACAATATCTGGAAAACTTTCTGCCCAAGTTTGAATACAACATTCATGAATACAACAGTACAGATTCTTCGACTACCGGGCACAGGGGTGTCGAACTGACCTATTTCAAAGGACTGGTTCAGTCAGGATCAGTCAAAATGCAGGAATCAGATTTTTTTTACAGACTGAATGACACTTTTGGCTACCAAAACTACTTTGGCATTATCCCAATCATTGAAGACAGCCGTTTGCTGGGGACACTCGTTATTGAACTCAAGTCCCAGCCCTATAATTATAAAGGCCAGCTGCCTGAAATACTGCTGGACCATACCATTAAAAACGACGACGACTACAGCAATTATTCCATTGCTTTTTACAAGGACGGAAGACTGGAAAGCCAGACCGGAAAATACACCTACAGACTATCAAGTGGCCAATACAGGAAACGATCTGTCAAAAGAGAGTTTTTTACAGACAGCTTAAACTTTACCCACCTTGTGTATTCACCGGTGTCATCGAAAGTCCTGGTCATCAGTAAGGAGAATGTCTCTTACGTGGTCCGCCTTGCTACCCTGTCCTTTTTCTTTTTGGTGTTCATCTTGTTTTCATTAACCATTTATATCCTGATCTGGCTGATGAAGAACATTGATGAGAGCTGGACGGGCTGGTTCAATATCAACCGTTCCCTGATGATCAACGCAAACAAGATCCTTTACAAGACGAGGATTCAGTTTTCTATCGTGTTGTCGGTAGTCGCGACCCTGCTTATAGTAGGCTGGACTACCTATTTTTATATCCGGAAGGAATACCGGGAACAGCAGTTGGATTTCATAAAGGAGAAAGTGCGTAAAGTTCAGCAATCTTATGAGAAACAGGTTTTGAGTGCCGGAATTCCTTACCCAACTGATAAAGCCATTGCCGATTTTAACCAGTTTGCCGACATCAATGCTGCTTACTTAAATCTTTTTGACATCAATGGCGGTCTTTTATTCACCTCATTGCCCGGAATGTTTGATCAGGGGATACTGAGCAGGCGCATGAGTCCAAATGCTTTCGTCAATCTGGCCCAGCTTCAGCGATCGGAATTTATTGACCCTGCTGAGAAAATAGGGAAATTTGTGTTTGCATCCGCTTATGCCCCCATCAGAAATGCCCAGAACCAAACAGTTGCCTATATCAATGTGCCTTACTATTCAAATGAGGCAGACTACCAGAGCAAGATCGGTGTATTCATCAATACGCTCATTAATATTTACGCACTCGTATTTGTTGCCATAGGTATACTTGCCGTGTTTTTGGCCAACCAGATCACCAGCCCGCTTACCTTCATACAAGACAGCATCAAAAAAACAAAGCTGGGGCAGAAGAACCAGCCCATCGTGTGGTCCCGTCATGATGAGATCGGATCACTGATCAAAGAGTATAACAAGATGATCTCGGCGCTGGATGACAGCGCAAATAAGCTGGCCAGATCAGAGCGGGAAAGCGCCTGGCGCGAAATGGCCAAGCAGGTGGCGCATGAGATAAAAAATCCATTGACACCATTGAAGCTTGGTGTGCAGCTGCTGGAAAAATCATGGAAAGAAAAAGATGCCAATTTTGAAAAGAAGTTTGAGCGCTTCAGCAAATCCTTCATCGAGCAGATCGACAGTTTATCCACCATTGCTTCTGAGTTCTCCAATTTTGCCAAAATGCCCGATACCAAGCTGGAAAAACTGCAGCTGCTGCCAATAATCGGGCAGGCGAGGGACGTTTTTACCAATGCGCAAAACGCAGAGATCTACATTTTGAACCAGACCACACGCGAAGTGATTATACTCGGCGATAAAGACCAGCTGCTTCGAACTTTTAACAACCTGTTTAAGAATGCCATAGAAGCCGCTGCTGCAGTAAAGAAGTGTCTCATCAAGGTAACTATTACCAATGACCATGAAAAGGTATCTATCGCAGTTGAAGACAACGGGAAGGGTATAGATGTTTCTTTGCAGGACAAAATATTCGTCCCTAACTTTACGACTAAATCATCCGGAACCGGACTTGGGCTTGCGTTTGTAAAACAGGCAGTAGAAAATGCGGGGGGAACCATTGAATTTAAATCCTTAACAGAGGTCGGAACGACTTTTTATCTCAGCTTCCCTTTATCTTAGCGCGATTTCAGAGCGCCCCATGGTATATCCGTCGGCATATAGAATTACGGCGTATGTTCCCTTCATAAATTGGTTAGGATTGATCCAGTCCATCGTATAAGAAGTATTGTCGTCATTATAAGATATAGAGGTAGAGGAGCTGTACTGCATCTCTTGTCCTTCTGCTTCAAACATATTGTTTTCATTGGCGATGAGGTTGCCCGCAGGATCAAACACACGCAGATAGACCTTATGATAATCCTTCTGCGCCAGGGGATTGGGCACAAGATCAAAAGAAACACTAAGCTTTTTTGCGGAACCTGCTTTCGTAACTTCAATATTCTTTCCGCTGCTTTTTACCCGGTATGCAATCACTGTTACATTAGCGGCTTTCAATGCCGAACTGGTTTTTACCTGGGCATTCAGTTCTGAGTTTTGCTGTTCAAGTTCTGCGGCATGCATTGCCGCGGAATTTGCGGATGCTCTCAGGCTGTCCATCCTCGATTTCAGGCGTAAATTTTCTTTTTCCAGTCTGATAATGGTTTCATTATAGGTCCGCACAAACTCTCTGAGCTCTTTTACCTGTTCCTGGGCCTTAATGAGGTCTTCTTGTGTCAGCTGACCCTGCTGCAGCGCGAGTTTAAGCTGGGCGATCTTTTCGCGTGCCAGACCCTGTTCTTTAATCAGCTTATCAGTTAAGGTCACATTAAGCGCATTTACCTTGTCCAGCTCCACCTCGATTTTCTCTACTTCGAGTTTAAGCCGGTCTTTTTCGGTACTTACGCTGGCGTAGCGTTCGGTTTGGTGTTTATCTTTGAAAAAAAGATAGGCATTTGTACCCAGGAGTGCAGCAATTACGACCACAAGAAAATAGATCTTGTTACGATCGGCTTTGTTCACTATATCATTCTGATCTGACATCGTTATAAATTCTTAACTATATTTGGGTTGCAAACGAACATAAGTAAAATATAATAAATGGTAAAAAAAACTCCAAATTGTATGAGACTTTCAAAAAATTCGTTTACTTGCTAAGATTAGGGGCAGAATTGTCTGCTGCACACAACAAATGAAACTATTTTATACCACTGGAAAAACACATAAAAGTATGCTCAAAGCCACTATTTATGCGCTATTATTAATTTTATCAATTCCGCTACCCGTATTTTCGCAAACCACAACAAAAATTGCTCCAAAAAGAGAGTTCAGAGGTGTCTGGGTAGCCACGGTAACGAACATAGACTGGCCGTCCAAACCCGGGCTGAGCGCTGACCGTCAAAAACAAGAGCTTATCGGCATCCTTGAGCAGCACAAAGCCAATGGAATGAATGCCATTTTGCTGCAGGTAAGACCAGCTGCCGATGCATTTTATGCCAAATCAAGAGAGCCCTGGAGCCAATGGCTGATGGGCAAACAAGGTGTGGCACCGGCACCGGGATATGATCCTTTGGAATTTGCCATAAAGGAGGCACACCAGCGGGGTATGGAGCTGCACGCATGGTTCAACCCTTACCGGGCCACAATGAGCCCATACGCCGTTGTACACGAAAGCCACATGACAAAAAAGCGGCCTGAGCTTTTCTTTACTTATGCCGGGAAAAAGCAGTTTGATCCCGGCATACCGGAGGTAAGAGCATACATTGTGCAGGTGATCCTGGATGTGGTGAAGGGATATGACGTGGATGGAATTCATTTTGATGATTATTTCTATCCTTACAACGTGGAAGGCCAGCGGATAAATGACAGCGCAACTTTTCAGAAATACCCTAATGACTTCACCAATATTAATGACTGGCGGCGCAACAATGTAAATCTGCTGATCAAAGAGCTCAGGGACAGCATCCATTTTTATAAAAACCATGTTAAGTTTGGAGTTAGTCCATTTGGGATCTGGAGAAATATTTCAGAAGATTCACTGGGTTCGGCTACCAGTGGCCTGTCCAATTATGCCGAGCTCTTTGCCGATTCCAGGAAATGGGTGCAGGAAGGATGGGTTGATTACATCAATCCGCAGATTTATTTTAGTTTCACACGACGGGTAGCGCCTTTTGCAACGCTTGTAGACTGGTGGAGCAATAATACCTTTGGCCGTCACCTTTACATCGGGCAGGCAGCCTATCTCATGAACCAAAAAATGGAAGCCGCGTGGCGCCTGCCAAATCAAATCCCTGACCAGGTACGCTATATCAGGGGCAACAACAGGGTACAGGGGAGTGTATACTTTAGCTCAAAGTCATTTTCCAATGTAGCCCGGGCCACGGGCGATTCTCTCCGGAATGATCTGTACAGGTATCCCGCATTGCCTCCTCAGATGCCATGGCTGGATGAGATCGTGCCCAATCAGCCCCAGCAGCTCAGTGCGGAAGCATTAACTGACGGAGTGCATTTGAATTGGCAAAAGCCGTTAAAGGCATCGGACGGAGAGACCGCGTCGGGATACGTGGTCTATCGTTTTGAAGAAGGTGAGAAAATTGATGTGCTCAACGCGAAAAATATACTCAGGATCAGTTTTGAGGATTTTACCTCTTTTATTGACACCAGCGTAAATAGCGGTAAAAGGTACAATTACCTCGTCACTGCGCTGGACAGGCTTAAAAATGAAAGCGACCCAAGCGGACCGGTAGGCGTTCAGGCAAAGGTGATCAACGCTTCCAATTAGACTTTTATAATGATTTTCCTGCTGTACATCAGCCAAAGAATGGCCAGCCAGAACAGTACAAAAGTGACCGCCCAGGCCAGAGAGGCATTGACAGGTGAGAAATAGGGCATAAAAAAGCTTTCGTAAAGCCAGTTCTGCGCGCCGGTTTCGGAGCCGTCGGGCTGGGTGACTTTGATCATATTCAGGATCCTCGGTATCAAACCGGATAAGAAAAATACGGTGATCGCGTTGACCCCATATACCACAAATGGCTTTGTGAATCGGCTATAATTATTGACGTCAATGATCCAGTAGCTCAGAGAGAGCACCACGGTGGCCAGCCCTCCGGTAAACGGGACAAAGGAACTGGTCCAGAGCGATTTATTAATAGGAAACTGAAGGCCCCAGACCCAGCCAAGTGCTATTGCGGCAAAGCCTGCTGAAAACAACCATGCCATTTTAGTCGCCGCATCAAGGTCTTTGCGTTTTAGATAAACTCCCACCAGTATCCCAAACAAGCCGGTGGCAACGGCGGGAATGGTTCCCAGTATTCCCTCAGGATCCCAGGTTTTGGCCGATTTCCATAAATGGGCCTCACCGAGCACTCCCCTGTCTATCCATGCACCCAGATTGGTTTCCTTTTCGAGATTGGCATAACCGATCCCCGGAACAGGCACAAAGGTCATCAAAGCCCAGTAGACCGCAAGCAAAACGATAAACAACCGGAAAATGTTCTTTTCAGAAGTCTTTAAAAAGATGACCGAGGAAATAAAGAATACCACCGCAATTCGCTGAAGCACTCCGGGAATACGCACATGCTGAAAAGCTTCGGCGGGTTCTGTGAATACTTTTGGAAACAGGGACAGGAATAACCCTAGCCCGAACAGGATCAATGCCCTTTTCAGCGCTTTGACGATTGTTTTGTTGTGCGAGGCGGGATCCAGCTTCCTGCTGCCCATAGCGTAAGCAATAGAAACCCCAACGATAAACAGGAAAAAAGGAAAAACCAGGTCAGTCGGCGTACAGCCATTCCATTCGGCATGCTCCAATGGCGCGTAAATATGTGCCCAGCTCCCCGGGTTGTTCACCAATATCATCGCCGCCACTGTCGCCCCTCTGAAAAAATCCAGGGAAAGCAGGCGTGCAGGTTTGTCGTTTATCGTTGAGGCCATTATTTAGTTATTAAAAATCCTGAGATCAGAATATATAACGGACAAAGGCTTCCATGGCTTCATAATTTGCTAATCCAAGGTTGTCATAGGCCTGTGCAGTTTCTCTGTTCCTGTCTTCCGCTCTTTTCCAAAACTCCCTTGCATCATCACCAGGGAAAACTGCTTTGTCTTTTTGCGACTGATGCTTGAAGATAGCGAATTTTTTCCTTTCTACCTCCTGAGGGCTCAGCGGTACGGCCATTTCAATTTCATGGGTTTCAAATTCCTGCCATGCGCCGCGGTACATCCACAGCCAGCAGTCTTTTACCCAGTCCTCTGTTTTTGCCAGACGCTGCAGCGCTTTCAGTATAATATTGAAACAAACAATGTGCGTTCCGTGAGGATCTTCAAAATCTCCGGCGGCAAATACCTGCTGCGGTTTAACCTTTTGCAGCAAATCCATGGTGAGCACGACGTCTTCATCGGTTACAGGGTTCTTCTGGTTCTTGCCGCTTTCATAAAAAGGAAGGGCCATAAAATGGATATGGTCGTCTTCAAGTCCGCAATAACGGGCGCCGGCAATAGCCTCACCCTTTCTGATCAGTCCTTTTACCGTTTGAATCTCATGCGTATCGACCTGGTTGGGCTGTTTTTTTTCCATGAAATCGCGCATGTTGTGATACATGGCTTTAAGGTCAGGCTGATCATGGCCCATCTTTTCGGCAAAGTCAATATTAAACTCTACAAACCGGAGTACATCGTCGTCCCATACAGCTGTATTGCCTGAAGTCTGGTAGGCCACATGAACATCGTGCTGCTGGTCTACCAGGCGGATAAAAGTTCCGCCCATGGAGATCACATCGTCATCCGGATGCGGGGAAAATATGATGGAACGTTTTTTAGCAGGTTCGGCCCTTTCCGGTCTTTGCGAATCATCCGCGTTCGGCTTTCCGCCCGGCCAGCCGGTAATGGTATGCTGTAACTTGTTAAAAATGTCAATGTTGATGTTGTAAACCGGACCGCGGTCAACTGCCAGCTGGGCCATTCCGTTGTTGTTATAATCATCTTCAGTAAGCTTTAAGACAGGTTTGCCTAATGTATTGGCCAGCCAGATAACTGCCTTTCTGGTGATCTTTCCATCCCAGACGCAATCCTTCACCAACCACGGCGTATCAAAACGTGTCAGCAATGATGCCGCATCCTGATCTAAAATGAACTCGACATTATCAGAGAGCTGCAGGTAGGTCGCCGGTACATCACTGGAGATTTCCCCTTCCACAGCTTTTTTGATAATAGAAGCTTTTTTACGGTTCCAGGCCATAAGGATGATTTCCCTGGCTTTGAAAATGGTACCGATACCCATGGTAATGGCCTTGGTCGGCACAAAAGATTTACCCCCGAAATCCCTTGCCGCATCACGGCGGGTCAAATCATCCAGCGTTACCAGACGGGTACCGGAGTTTGGTGCGGAGCCCGGCTCATTGAAACCAATGTGACCGGTACGTCCGATACCCAGGACCTGGATATCCAGGCCGCCTACATCAGTGATCTTTTTTTCATAGGCCAGGCAGAAAGCAGGGATATCTTCCAGCTTTAAAGTCCCGTCGGGAATGTTTACATTTTTCTTGTCGATATCGATGTGGTCAAACAAGTTCTCATTCATGAAGGAAACATAGCTCTGTGCAGCATCAGGCTGCATCGGGTAGTATTCATCCAGGTTAAACGTGACCACGTTCTTAAAACTTAAACCTTCTTCTTTATGCATTCTGACCAGTTCTGCATAAACAGCTATCGGAGTAGCTCCGGTAGCCAAGCCCAAAACCGCATAAGTGTTGTTTTGCTGCTTTTCTTTAATCAGGTTCCCAATACGTTTAGCTACACTAATTGATGCTGCTTTAGGGTTTTCAAAGACAGAGACGGGTAATTTTTCAAAGCGCGTCTCTTCCAGAAGATTTAATCTTGCCATTTAGTTGATCTTAAAGTTTGTACGGAGCAGTAAATATAGGTCACCTGAATGGTTTTATCAAACTTTTAAGGGTATAGTTTGCGTTAAAAATTTGTCCGTATGGTATTGAAAGTTAGTGATTTGACTATTGCAAACGATTGAGATACAACCCAGAGGCGGTTTTTCTTCCATATCGCCATTGGTAGATTTGCAGATATTTGTTGCTAATGCGGCCTGACCTCTGCTTGTGTGGTACCTGGGTTCTTTATGGGTAGACACCGAATACGCCATAATTACATATTGACTACGGGATGAGTGCACCTTTTTGCTGAAAAAAGGTGCACTCACCGTGGACTCAGGGTGCACTCACCCTGCACTCAGTGCGAGCGCATGTACTACTCAAATACCAGCTGTGGTAGTCGGCAGGAAAATGAAAAACTCTATATTGCAGTACAAACACATCACAATATGAATAGAAATTGGCAAAAAGTCTTTGATGTCATTAGCAAACAAGAAAGGCTGATCATTGGCCTGATGTCTGGTACTTCGCTTGACGGGCTCGATATTGCCCTGTGTGCGATAAGCAGTTCAGGTGCGCAGACCAAAGTTAGGCTATTGGAATTCAAGACTGTGGGTTACGCTGATGAATTTAAAGCCGAAGTGAAGTCTATTTTTTCCAGAAGGGATGCAGACCTGCAAATGGTGTGCCTGATGAATGATAAAATAGGTTTGATCCATGGGGAAATGATCCTGGAAACACTCAAAGGTTGGGGCTTGAAGCCGGAAGATATTGATGTAATAGCAAGTCACGGGCAGACGATTTTTCATGCGCCGGCATCCTTACACAGATTACCGGATTATCCCAATGCTACGCTTCAGATCGGGGACGGAGATCATATTGCGGTTAAAACTGGGATCATTACCATTAGTGATTTCCGGCAAAAACACATCGCCGCAGGTGGAGAGGGAGCACCCCTTGCTGTTTATGGGGACTATCTTTATTTTTCAAAAAAGGGTGAAGACAGGGTGATGCTGAACATCGGAGGGATCGCAAACTTCACTTATTTGCCGGCTGATAATGATGCTTCTAAGGTGTTTTCGACAGATGTTGGTCCCGGGAATACCATGATGGACCAGTTTGTTCAGGCCCATTATCCGGGAATGTACTATGACAAGGATGCGGCCCTGGCCAGAGCGGGTATAGTAAATGAAGCTTTGCTCAAAGCACTGAAAACCGCCCCGTTTTTAGAAGCTGGCTTTCAGTGCTTTGAGC
>Ga0193717_1000184_pt1 | contig 52257 bp, 43 predicted proteins | sample U2c2metaG_FD_145900 | JGI IMG/M metagenome (GOLD analysis project Ga0193717, IMG submission 145900) | Soil microbial communities from a riparian zone of the East river system, Colorado, United States - U2c2 | ecosystem: Environmental > Terrestrial > Soil > Riparian zone | place: USA: East River... | reverse complement strand
GCCCTCCCGGTCGGCGAGCGCCGGGTCGGCCAGCCGCGCGGCCACCGCCCGCGCCAGCGCCGCGACGTCACCCGCAGGCACGATCGCACCGCCACCCGCGACGCTCTGCCGCACCCCACCAACGTCGAACGCGACGACCGACCGACCACACGCCATCGCTTCCAGCGGCACCAACGCCATGCCCTCCGCACGCGACGGCAGCACCACGACGTCGGCGGCCGCGTACCAGTCGCCGACCGTGTCACTGTGGCCATGCCATTGCGCGGCAACGGGAAGCGCCCGCCACCGCGCGGCCATCGGACCGTCGCCGACGAACACGAGTCGCGCGTCCGGCACCTCGGCCAGCACCGACGGCCACGCCGCCAGCAACTGGTCCTGCCCCTTGAGCGGCACCAGCCTGCCGACGCACACGGCCGTCGGCACGTCCTGCTCGAGCCCCAACGCGCGCCGCGCCGCCGGCCGGTCCAGTGGGCGCAACCGGTCGGTGTCGACACCGTTGCACACCACCTCGGCCGGCGTCGTCACGCCCGCGTCTCTGCCCGCGGCCAGCTCGTCGTCGCTGACGCACACGAGCTGGTCGGTCCATCGCGACGCGTACGCCTCCCACGCCGCGCTCGCCTCGCCGAGCCACCCGTCCGCCGACTGGAACGACCACAGGTGCGGCTGGAAGATCGTCGGCCGCCGCCCCAGCACGGCAAGCCGGCCGGCGAGACCGGCCTTCGAACTGTGCAGGTGCACGACCTCGGGCCCGAGACGGTCGAGAAGTCGGCGCAACCGCACCGTTTCCGCGATGGTCCGCACGCCGGGACTCCGCGTCGCACGCCAGACGTGCACGTCGAGGCCCGCCGCACGAGCCTGATCCGCGAGCCACCCCGGCGGGCACACGACGGCGACCGGCCAGCCACGGCTCCGCTGGTCGACCGCGAGCCGCAGCACCACCGCGGCAACGCCGGCCGTCACCGGCTGGGTCACGTGCACCACTCTCATCGGGCCACCCCCGACAGCAGCACCGTGCCCGTGTAGACAGCCGCCACGAGCACGCCTTCGACGACTGTGCCGAGGACCGTGGTGGTCGGTCCGACGAGAGTCGCGACGCCGAAGCACAGTGCCGCCGCGCCGAGCACGCCCGCGGCGGTGCGCAGCAGCTCCCGTGCCGGGAAAGTCAGTGCCAGCCTGGACATCGTCCACCACGTCAGTCCGACGACCAGCCATGCGGCGGCGGCCTGCGCGACGGCGACGGCGACCATGCCGTACGGCACGGCCACCACGACGGCCGCGACCAGCGCGACGAGGTGCCCGACCTCCAGCGCGAGGTAGCGGCGCGCGTGCCCGGCCGCTTTCACCACCTGGTACCAGATCTGCAGCACGCCGATGCCGAGTCCGTAGCAGCACAGGACGACCAGCACCGGTGCGGCGGGCGCCCATCGGTCACCGAGCAGGACGAGGTGGTCGGCGAGCAGCGCCGCGAGCACGTACAGACCCCCGGTGACGACGAGCGTGGCGCGGGTGAACCGCGCGGCCACACCAGGGAGGTCGCCGGCACGGCCGTCCCGGACCAGCTTGGCGCACACGGGAAACATGACGGCGGCGAGCACGATCGCGACCATGATGTACGGCACCCACGCGACCCGGAAGGCGAGTGCGTACACGCCGACCGCCGCGGGTCCGAGCACGTGTCCGATCGCCAGGTAGTCGACGTTCACGAGCAGGATCGCCACCACCGCGCCCGGCCCGACGATCGCGATCCAGCCCGCGGCCTCGCGCGCGGCGGCACGGTCCCAGCCGGGGCGTGGCCGGACGCCGACCGCGACGCCGAGCAGCGGCTGCGTGACCGCCGTGCACAGCAGTCCGATCACCAGCGCCACCGGCCCGCCGCCGGTCGCCGCGAGCACGACGGTGACGGCGGCGCCGAGCACCGCGCTGCCGGCGTCGGGCACGAGCCTGCGGCGGAAGTCCAGCTCGCGGTGCATCAGCGCGAGCTGCACGCCGCCGGCCGCGGTGAAGGGCAGGCTGAGCGCGGCGAGCCGCACGAGCGACGCGGCGTCCGGCGCGCCGAGCAGCGTCGCCACCGGACCAGCGGCCAGCACGAGCGCGGCGGCGATGACGGCGGCCGCGCCGACGGACATGGTCAGCACCGTCCCGGCGACCAGCGCCGGGTCGCGGGCGGTGCGGCCGAGCACGTCGTACACACCCATCGACTGGACGACCTGGCCGATGTTCACCACCGACACGGCCAGCGCCACCGCGCCAAGCCCGTCCTCGGTGAGGAACGCGGCGAGCGCCAGCGTGACCGCGATCTGGCTGCCCTTGCTGAGCAGGTTCACGAGGCCGAGCCACAGTGAGCCCCGTGTCGCGCGGGCGCCGAGGAGGCTGGTCACGTCGTGCGCCGCACCGCGAAGAACACCAGCGCGAGCCACGCCACCACGACCGCGACCCCGTCGAGGGTGACCGAGCCCCGCTCGCCGAGCACGGACCGCACCGCGACGTCCACGAGGTGCAGGTGCGCGAACGGCACGGCGAGCGCGACGACCGCGAGCCCGACCGGCCACAGCGCACGCCTGCTGCCCCACCACGTGTACGCGGCGAGCGCCATGGCCGGTACCGCGATCAGCACGTCACCTGGCTGGTGCACCACGGCGACCACTACCGCGAGGCACGTCAGGAGGTCGGCGATCGCGGGGTTGTCGTCCCGGTCCAGTCGTCGCACGAGCACCACGCTCACCGCGAGGACGGCCACCAGCACGAGCGGTTCGGCGACGAGCCACTCGGTGACGCGGAAGAACACGGCGGAGAGGTCGATCCGTTGGGCCGTCAGTGAGTCGACGGCGCCGTAGTCGGTGCCGGTGGCGTGGTCGAGGTTCGCGCGGATCACGTCGAGGAACGGCCAGAGGCCGCCGCCACGCACGACCAGCAGGACGACGACGGGCAGGCTGGCGAGGGCGGCGGCCACGGTGCCGCCGACCGCGACCCGTCGGGACCCACGCGCGAAGAGCAGGATCGCGAGCGGCAGCCCGAACTGCGGCTTGAGCCACGCGACCGCCAGCGCGAGCATCGCCAACCGGGGGTGGCTGAACCTGGCGAGCAGCGCGCCGGCGGCTCCGACCGCGACGAGCGGGTTGACCTGGCCGAGGTACAGCTGCGCCTTGCCGACCTGGCTGAGCACGAGCAGGGCGGCGATCCCGGCGGTGCCCAGTGCGAGCGGCACCGGAATTCGGCTGGCCGCCAGGTATGCGAGCACGACCAGGAGCAGCAGCGCCACCACGGTGAACGCGACCGCGCCGACGCGGTAGCCAGGAAGCGCGAACGGCAGGTGCAGGATCAGGTGGTAGGGCTGGTAGAGGTTGAAGTCCTGGCGAACCGGCCAGTGCGCGAACATGGCGGCCGGGTCGTACGGGTTGCCACCGGCGAGGAACTCGCGGATGGGGAAGTAGAGCGCGTCGCGGAAGTCCTGCATCCGCACCTCGGCCAGGTTCGCCTCGGTGGGCAGCGGCACCTGCCAGGACGGCCGCAGCGCCCACCACGCGCCGAGCATGCCGACCGCGACGGACACGGCGAGGTAAACACGTTGGCGGGTAACGGTTGTCGGGGTCGCGATCATGTCAGCACCACCGCGACCAGTACCATGTCGTTCTGCAGCGCACCGGCCACTGTGGACAGTTCGTCGTGCCGGCGGCCCGCCGGGGTCACGGCGATCACCGCCGTGCCCGCGCCATCGGGTTGCACGCCCATGCGGCGTGCCAGCGTGGCCGCGTCCTTGGCCAGCGCCGGCATCACCGCGACCACCCTGGCTGGACGGGCGACCGCCGCGCACAGTGCCTTCAGCCGGTCCGGTAGGGCGGGGTCGTCGGCCCGCGCCGTGGTCACCGGGTGGTGGATGCCGGCCGCGGTCAGCGCGGTGCGTACGCCGTTGCCCGGTCGTACGTGCCACAGCGCGGCCGCCGCGACGCCGGCCACCGCCGCCGCCGCCAGTGCCAGCCCCACGCCCAGCGGACGGTCGGGCGCGATCTGTGTGACGTCCGGGCGTTCGTCCAGCAGGCGAAGCGTGCCGGCTGGGGTCAACAGGTTCGCCGCGATCACGGCGCGGGCGATGGCGATGGCCGCCTTCGTCGCCTGCTCCGCCGACGGTGCGCGGACGGTCAACCTGGCCAGTCCGGACGCCGGGACCAACTCCACGGCAACACCGTCGGCCAGGTCCTCCGCCGACGTGCCGGTGCGTGCCGCCACCGCCAGCACCGACGGGCTCCTCGCCACCTCGACCACGGCCGGCAGTGACAGGGCCACCACCTCACCGAACTGGTCCGCGGCGGCCGCGGGTGTCGCGAGCAGACTCACCCGCGCCTCGTACTCGTCGCCGCGTAGCTGGGTCACCAGCAGGATGAGGAGTCCCACCAGCAGCCCGACAGCGACCGGCCGTCCGACGGTGGGGTTCATCGTCGGCTCGCCGCACGGAGGACGTCGTCGTAGGACGTCATGAGCGTGTGATGGTCGCGGACCTTCGCCAGACCGGCTTTCGCCGCGCGGGTTTCCCGGTCGTACAGCAGCGTGCGCAGGGCTGCCGCGGTCGCGGCCGGGTCGCGCCGGGGGACCACCAGCCCACCGTCGGCCACCGCGGCGCGTACACCGTCCACATCGGACGCCACGACCGGGATGCCGGCCGCGAGGGACTCGAGCACCGCAACCGGCATGCCTTCCCAGTCGCTCGTCAGCACCGTGATGTCGGCCGCCGCCAACAGGTCCGGCACGTCGGCTCGGTTGCCGAGGAAGCGGACCCCGGCCAGGTGTTCGGCTTTTCTGGTCAGTTCCGCGCGCAGGCTGCCGTCGCCCGCGAGCCACAGCACCGCGTCGCCGTCGAGCCGCGCCCACGCGTCAAGGAGCACGTCGTGGCGCTTCTGGGGTTCCAGCCGTGCCACGCACAACGCCACCGGCGTCTCGTCCCCGACCCCCAGCGCTGCCCGGACCGCCGCGCGGCCGGTCGTCGGCGGCTGCGGGAACACCGCGTTCTCGATCACCACGGGGGAGTCGAGGCCGGCCGCGCGCAGCCGGTCGGCAGTCGCGGCGGCCACAGTGACCACCGTGCGGGACGTGCGGCGCAGAATCCTTGCCGCGCCTGGATAGTCGGCGTCGGCCACGCCGTGGAACACGGTCACCAGCGGGCGCCGCCCGGTCAGGCGTGCCACCACGCTGGCCGACACGTTGTGCGCCAGCACGACATCCGGGCGGAAGCGGCGCACCGCGAGTGCCGCCGCCGCCGCTGCCTTCACCACGCCGGTGGCCGACCGGCGGGCCACGGGCACGGTGTACGTCGGCACCCCGGCGGCCCGCAGCGTGTCGGCGCGGTAACCGCCGCCGCTCGCCACCGCGGAGGTCCACCCGTACTCGTCGCCGGCCGCGACCATGCCGGCGACCAGTGTCTCGGCGCCGCCGCTGCCCATCTCACTGATGACGTGGAGCACCCGCATCGCCGCTCCTTTCCGTTCGGTGTCGTAGATCCGCTGCCACGGCCAGTGCCACCAGCAGCCACAGCGGCAGGTAGTACTGCTCGGACAGGAACATCGCCGCGACCGCCACCGCGACCGTCGCGGCCTGGATCGCCACCATCGCGTCGCGTTCCCGGCCCGCCAGTCCCACGCGTTCCGTCGCAACCAGGCCGACCGCCACGAGCCCGACGAACGCGGCGAACGCCGGCAACCCCAGTTCGGCGGCGACCTCGAGGAACATGTTGTGCGCCACCGGGGTCTGCTCGTCGACCTCCGCGTTGTGCGACGCGGCGGCATACTCGGCGCGGAACCCGCCCGGTCCGACGCCAAGCACGGGGTGGTCCGCCAACATCCGCGCGGCCGCCTGCCACCGCAGCTCCCGTGTGTCCACATTGGACGCCGCGATGAAGCTCTTCTCCCGCAACGCTCTCGACAGCTCCGGCCCGGCGACCTGGACCGCGACCACGGCCGCGACGGCGACTCCCGCGAGCGCGACACCCAGCACCCGGACGGACAGCACCCGGCGCGCCAGGAGCCAGAGCACGGCCGCGGCCAGCGCGAGCGCGCCGCCACGGGAGAAGGTCGCCGCCGCGCCGCCGACGAGCAGGACCGCCGCGAGCACGGTCAGCGGACCCCTGCGCACCGCCACGAGCAGCGGCACCGCCATCACCAGCACGAACGCGAGGTCGTTCGGGTCCTCGAGCGGGCCGGTCGCCCGTGCGGCGCCCCCGACCAGGAGGCTGTAGATCGCGCCTGCCCCGGCGACGGTGGCGCCGGCGACCGCGGCGGTGATCAGCGCGCGTAGGGGGACCTCGCGGGCCGCGACATCGATCAGGACGACCGTCAGCGCGAGGAACGGCAGCCACCGCACGGTGTACTCGGCGGTGAACGGCCCACCCGCGTGCAGCGCCGCGGACGCCAGCATCAGCACGGTCAGCGCGGCGAGCAGCGCGTGCGCGGGATGGCGCTGCGGCGCGCGCCGCTGCCACACCCGGACCGTCAGCCAGACGAGGACCAGCAGCGCGGGCGCGACCTTCGCCAACTGGGGGTGGACGGCGGTGACGTAGCCCTCGACCGGTACCAACGCGACCGTCGCGCACGCCAGCACCCGCAGGGTCGGCTGTGCCGTGTTGATCACCAGGACGGTCATGGCACCGGTCGCACGCGCAGCCGGGCGCCCGTGCGTGCGACGTGCTCGCCGGTGCCGACGACGTCGAAGTGCCGGCACAGGGTGGCGAGCATCCGGTCGAGCAGCGCGATCTTCTGCCCGACCGGCACGGCCATGCCGGGGAAGAACGCCATGCCGGGCGCCTCCGCGCCGCCGAGCACGTCGGTGGGATGGACCAGCAGCGACGGCGCGACGCCGAGCAGGCGGCACAGTCGCACGGCGGTCGTGAAGTAGCCCATGGCGAGCCGGGGCGAGATCGCGTGCAACTGCAGCACGTACGCGCCGTGGATCGGCACCCGCAGCAGCGGCATCGTGGTGACGGGCAGCTCGACGAGGTCGCCGTCGAGGCGCCAGCGGTGCGCGCGGTTGGGCGTGCGAACGCGGGAGAAGCCGCCGAACAGGTCGTCGTGCCGTTCACCAGCGGTGCGGTTGTGGAACGCGCGGGCGAGCGGGCCGATCCACGTCGGCAGGATGCTGGCGTCGTAGGTGTAGCCACGGTCGGCGAGCACGGCGAGCAGGTCGGGGGAGACGCTGTAGCCGGGTCCACGGAACCCCACCGGGCGCGGCGCGCCCGCCGCGACGATCGCGTCCTCGGTCCGCGTCACCTCCGCCACCAGCTCGTCGCGGGAGTACCGGTGCAGCCACGGCTCGTGGCGGTAGGAGTGGTTCGCGACCTCGTGGCCACGCGCGCTGACCTCGGCGACCGCCGCGGCGCCGTCGTCGCGTTCGACGTCCATGCCGACGGCGAAGAACGTCGAGGTCAGGCCGTGTGCCCCGAGCGCGGCGACCAGCCTCGGCACCGCGGTGGGCAGGAAGCTGGGCAGCCGCTCCCAGTCCGGGTCGCCGTGGGTCTTGAGGTAGGCCCACAGGTTGTCCAGGTCGACGGAGACACTGGCGACGGGCGTGCTCACACCGCCTCCCGCACGGCCGCGGGACGGGCGGAACCCAGCAGCAGCACCGATCCCAGCACGAGCACGAGGCCGAGGCCCACCGACCATTCGCGGCCCGGCACGACCTGGTCGCCGAGCGCGACGATGCCGACGACGGACGTGAGCACCATGGAGACGGCGTCCATCGAGGCGACGGTCGAGGTCGCGGTGCCCCGTGCCAGCGCGGCGGAGAGGCAGGCCTGGCCGAGCACGGCGGCCAGCACCATCAGCCACGCGAGCGGGTGCAACGGGAGGTCGAGGAACGGCTCGTCCGCGATGGACCGGCCGCAGATCGCCACGACCGCGAACTGCACGCCGGCGAGCCCCGCCAGCGACAGGGTGGCGTCGCGCCGGCACGCGCGCGCGGCGACCGGCACGACAAGCAGCGGCAGTCCCAACAGGACCAGCGCGGCGCCGGTCGGGAGGTCGCGGGCCGTGGACGGGGTCGCCGCGGCCGCCAACAGCACGAGGCCCGCCGCCATGACCACGAGCATGGCGACCTCGCTCGACCGCACCCGCCAGCCGAGCACCACGACTCCGAAGACGGTGGCCAGCCCGACCGCGCACGACGAGCCCGCCTGCACCAGGTAGAGCGGCAGCGACTCCCGCGCAAGGAACGCGAGCACGAACCCGGCCGCCTGACCGGCGAAACCCACCAGGTAGAGCCGATCCCGTGCGAGGCGGGCGAGCAACCCGAGCCCGCCGCCCGGCCGCTCGACGCGGCGCGCGGCGACACTCTGGGCGACGATGCCCATGCCGTACATCGAGGCCGACGCCGCGAGTTCGAGGTATCCGAGCACGCGGCGACTCCTCGGGAACGGCAGTAGCGGGGACGGATCGGAATGGTACGTCGCGAAAATCAGCTACCCGTTCGAACGACAAGGTCCGAGTATTTGGTGACTTTGTGCTTCATCGTCGAGGGAAAAAGACACCGATAGATGAAGAATTCACTCGATCGAGACGAGGTGCGGGTGGCACGCTCCTCATGGCTGTCTCGATAGGCGTGTGGGGACGGTGGCGATGCGTGCTGTGAAAGGCGCGTTGACGGCGCTGGGTGCCCTGAACGCGCCTTTCACAACATGGTTGGGGGAGCCCTCATCGCGGACCGGTGCGCCGGAGGAGTGACCGGTCGAGTTCGACGGCTTCGTCCAGATCGGTCTGTTGCTCGGTGCGTTCGAACCGCCGCCGCAGCGCGGCACTGACCCACGCTGTCCGTTCGGCACGCATCGGGTGGTCCTCGGGGGTGGCGGCAAGGGCGGCACGACCGAGTTCGACGGCCTCGTCGAGATCGGCGGGTCGCCCGGTCCTCTTGAACCGGCGGGACAGTGCCGTCGCGAGGCTGTACAGGCTGTCGACCGATTCGGCCGGATGTTCCAGCACTTCCTGTCGGAACAGTGAGATCGCGCGCTCGAGGTCGTCGAGCCGGTCGGTCTGCTCGTACTCGCGCATCAGCGCGATGCCGCTGTCGTGTGGTGAGGCGAGCCGGAAGAACTTTCGCACCGGCGGTGGCACCAGTCGCGCGTCGACTGTGTGCAGGTTCGTGTAGAGGGCCTGTGCCATCCGCAGGTCGATCTCGGCGTGTTCTGGTGGGAGCGCCTCATAGCGGCACAGGTGCAACGCCGCGACGCGCGCGAGGCTGCCGGCGTCCGGGGCGCCCGACGTCGCCAGCTCGGTGACCAGGGCGAGGGCCTTTTCGTCAAGCACACCCGAGGAGTCCCCATCGGCGTGCCGGGCGATACGGGCATCGAGATCCGCGAGGAGCCGCTCCTTCATAGCTGCCTACCCTCCCGGTCGGAGTTTTGAACAACCCTCATCGTAGGATGCCCACGATCAGCGACCTAGACGGTCCTCTCGACTCTCCCGCCGGCATCCGCCGCATCGCAATTGGATCTAATAGTCGGATGCGATTGTCAGGGGCGATGCTGAGAACTTCTCAAACTCATGGCGCGGCATCTTGTCGACGCTCGGTCATTATCCTTGCTATTCTCTGTGCACAAGTGTGCCACCCCCACGTATCGTCGCGCACGCTCGCCACAGAGGAGAAGACGAATGGCTCAAAAGGTGTTGGTCCAACTGGTCGACGACTTGGACGGCACGGCTTCCGCCGATGTCGCCAAGTTCGAGTTCGGTCTTGACGGTGTCATGTATGAGATGGAACTCACGTCGGACAATGCCGAGCGAGTTCGCAAGATCTTGGGGGAGTACATCCCCAACGCGCGCCGCACCGGCGGTCGTCTCAACCGAGGTGCGCGCTCAACCTCGGCCGGGTCTGGCGAGGCAGGCCAGATTCGCGAATGGGCCCAGAGCAACGGCATCGAACTGGCGGCCCGTGGCAGGATTCCCACCCACGTCGTCGAGCAATACAACGAAGCCAAGGACGCGCGGGAGAACCCGAAGAAGCCGCGCGCCACCCGGCGGCGCGCTAAGGCGACTGCGAGCTGACGGAAGCTGCCGACCCCGGGCCAGACGTTTCTGCAATTTGCAATGCGCCGATCGCCTGCGCGGGTGTTTCCGGATGGCGCGTTGCGGGATTCGCCTGCCGCCCTCTCCTGCCCTGCCGCGCCACTTCGTCACCCAAGGTCGGCACGAGGCGACGACGCGGCAGGGCGGAGTTGGGAATCGCTGGGCTCTCATCCACCGGGACACCGTCCCTCGGCCCAGGTTCACAGCTCCCGGCTGGTGGGACTTTACTCGGGTATTTTCGGCGATCAATGTCGATATTCCGGGTAAGGAGCAAGACGCGCGCGATAAAGGTGTGCACCTCGGTCGTCGCCGCGATTGTGCTGGATCATCTATAACGGCACCATCACGCGGACCGCGTAGCTCGCTCAGCTGCGGCTGACCGTCCGCTGATGGGACGGGTCTCACCGCAGGGCCGACGCCGTTGCGCAGGCAACGTCGCGCGCCGGAAACATCGCCGCATCCCCTCGTAACACGCGGTCCTTAGCGTCGTGCCCGACCGCCGAGGAGGGGATGCGAGTGACCGCAACACTCGACAGCTCGCACATGGACGACGCGGGCCGCGACGGCGCTGTGGAGACACACTGCCCCTACTGCGCGCTGCAGTGCGGGATGCGGATGACCGGTGGCCGGGTCGCGCCCCGCGAGTTCCCCACCAACCGGGGCGGGCTGTGTCAGAAGGGCTGGACGGCCGCCGCGGTGCTCGACTCCCCTGGCCGGCTGACCGAGCCGCTGGTCCGGGTCGGCGGGGAGCTGCGTCCCGCGACCTGGGACGACGCGCTCGGCCTTGTCGCGGACCGGATCGCCCGGTTGCAGGCCGACCACGGCCGCGACACGGTGGCCGTGTTCGGGGGCGGTGGGCTGACCAACGAGAAGGCCTACCTGCTGGGGAAGTTCGCCAGGGTCGCGCTCCGCAGCTCACAGATCGACTACAACGGCCGGTTCTGCATGTCCTCGGCCGCCGCCGCGGGAAGCCGGGCGTTCGGCATGGACCGCGGTCTGCCGTTCCCCGTGGCCGATCTGGCGAACGCCGGCGCGGTGCTGCTCGCGGGCGCGAACCCGGCCGAGACGATGCCGCCGTTCATGCAGCACCTCGCGCACGCCGAGACGATCGTCGTGGACCCGCGCCGCTCGGCCACCGCCGAGGCCGCCGCGCTGCACCTGCGGCCGGCGCCGGGCACCGATCTCGCGCTGGCGCTGGGCATCCTGCACGCGGTGGTGGCCGGTGGGCACCTGCGGCAGGACTACGTGGACGAGCGAACCAGCGGGTTCGCCGAGGCGTGGCGGATCGCGGCGGCGTGGTGGCCGGAGCGGGTGGAGCGGGTCACCGGGGTGGCCGCGGCGGACCAGCATCGGGCCGCGGCGATGCTCGCCGGGACCAGGAACGCCTACGTCCTCACCGCCCGCGGCACCGAGCAGCACGCCAGCGGCACGGACACCGTGAGCGCGTGGATCAACCTCGCGCTGGCACTCGGGCTGCCGGGGCGTGCTGGCGCCGGCTTCGGTTGCCTCACCGGGCAGGGCAACGGCCAGGGCGGCCGCGAGCACGGCCAGAAAGCAGACCAGCTTCCCGGCTATCGCCGCATCGACGACCCGGCCGCGCGCGCACACGTCGCGGGCGTGTGGGGCGTCGACCCGGCGTCGTTGCCCGGCCCCGGCCGGTCGGCCTACGAACTGCTCGACGCGTTGGGCACCGACGGCGGCCCGCGCGCCCTGCTGGTGTTCGGCAGCAACCCGGTGGTGTCCGCGCCGCGGTCGGCACACGTCACCGCCCGGCTCGAGGCGCTCGACCTGCTGGTCGTCGCCGACGTGGTGCTGTCGGAGACCGCGCGGATCGCCGACGTGGTACTGCCGGTCACCCAGTGGGCGGAGGAGGACGGCACCCTCACCAACCTCGAAGGCCGGATCCTGTTGCGCGCCAAGGCAGTCGACCCGCCCACTGGGGTACGCACGGACCTGGCGGTGTTGCACGGGCTGGCGGTGCGGCTCGGTCAGCCGCCCGCACGGTTCCCCACCAACGCCGAGCAGGTGTTCGACGAGCTGCGCCGCGCGTCGGCGGGCGGCCCGGCCGACTACGCGGGCGTCAGCTACGACCGGCTGCGGGCCGGCGAGGCACTGCACTGGCCCGTGCCGGCCATCGACCATCCCGGCACGCCGAGGGCGTTCCTCGGCGAGTTCGCCCACCCGGACGGGAGAGCCCGCTTCCACCCCGTCGACCACACCGGGCCGGCCGAGCCGCCGGACGCCGAGTTTCCCTTGCAGGCCACCACAGGCCGCGTGCTCCAGCACTACCAGTCCGGCGCGCAGACCCGACTGGTGCCCGAGCTGACCGACGCGGTGCCGGAGATGTACGTCGAGGTCCACCCCGACGCCGCTGCCCGCGCCGGGCTCGCCGACGGCGACCTCGCCGCCGTCACCTCCCGGCGCGGCGAGGCGCGCGCCCGGGTTCGTTGCGTGGCCTCGATGCGGCCCGACCTCGTGTTCCTGCCGTTCCATTTCTCCGGTGCGGGCCGGGCGAACCTGCTGACCAACCCGGCGCTGGACCCGACCAGCCGGATGCCCGAGTTCAAGGTGTGTGCGGTGCGACTATCCACGGTGGAGGGCGGCGGATGAGCCGGCGGATCGTCATCGTGGGCTACGGCATGGCCGGCTCGCGGCTGGCCGAGGAGATCCGCCGCCGCGACCCCCACGGCGAGCGGGTGACGGTCACGGTCGTCGGCGAGGAACCGCATCCCGCCTACAACCGCGTGCTCCTCTCCGCCGTGCTCGGCGGCGCGCTGGCCCCCGCGGCGGTGCTTCTGCACGACACCGACTGGGCGGACCGGCATCACGTCGACCTTCGGACCGGCGCCGCGGTGGCCGGCGTCGATCGCGCGGCAAGGCGCGTCACGCTCACCGACGGGTCCACTGTGGACTATGACACGCTGGTGCTGGCGACCGGCAGCCGGCCGTGGATCCCGCCGACCGAGGGCCTCCGCGCCGAGGACGGCCTTGCCCCGGGCGTGGTCGCGTTCCGCACCCTCGACGACTGTGCGCGGATCCTCGCCGCGTCCCGCCCCGGCGCGCCGGTGGCGGTGCTCGGCGGCGGTCTGCTCGGGCTCGAGGCCGCCCGCGGCCTCGCTGACCGAGGCAACCTCGTCACCGTCGTCCACCCGGGCGGGCATCTGATGGAACGCCAGCTCGACCCGGCCGCCGGCCGGGTGCTCGCCGCGACCCTCGCCACGCTCGGCATCGAGGTCCGGCTCGGCGTGCTCGCCGCGCGCTACGTGCCCGGCGACGGGCTCAAGCTCGCCGACGGCACGGGGGTGCCCGCCGACCTGGTCGTGGTGTCGGCCGGGGTGCGGGCCGAGGCCGGGCTCGCGGCGGCCGCCGGCCTCACGGTGGACGGCGGCGTCGTGGTCGACGACGCGTTGCGCACCAGCGATCCGCGCGTCCACGCGATCGGCGACTGCGCGCGGCACCCCGGCACGGTCGCCGGTCTCGTGGCGCCCGCGTGGGAGCAGGCCGCCGTGCTCGCCGACCTGCTGACCGGCGCCGACCCGGCCGCCAGGTACCGCGGCACCCCGGTGGTGACCCGGCTCAAGGCCCGGGACATCGACCTGGCCGCGCTCGGCGACGTGCATGCCACCGTGGACAGTGCGGACGCGGAGGTGTTGTGCCTGCAGGATCCCGCGCGGGGACGGTACGCGAAGCTGGTGATCCGCGAGGATCGGGTGGCCGGCGCGATCCTGCTCGGCGTGCCCGACGCGGCGGCCGCCATCACCCAACTCTACGACCGCGGCGTGCCCGCGCCGTCGGACCGGCTGGCGCTGCTGCTCGGCCGGGCGCTGCCGGACGGCTCGACGGCTGCCGCGAATCCCGCGGACCTGCCGGCGGCGGCCACGATCTGCCGCTGCAACACGGTCAGCAAGCGCCAGCTCGTCACCGCGTGGCGCGGCGGCGCACGCAGCGCCGGGGAGCTGGCGTCGGCGACCCGTGCGACAACGGGGTGCGGCGGCTGCCGCGACGCCGTGCGCGGCATCGCCGACTGGCTCACCTCGACCGACGCATGACCTCACAAGATCGTCATCTCGCCGGTGCGGAGGAGTTCGCGGTGCGGTAATCGCGCGCCACGCCACGGAAATCTTCGACTCGGTAACGTCCGGGCAACCAGCTTCGAGGAGGTCGGCACGTGAGTACCGCAGTCGAGTCCGAGACCACACGGTCGGAGGAACCCGTCCACCGCGGCGGGCGGTGGATCGACAACTGGAACCCGGACGACGAACAGTTCTGGGAGAGCACCGGCCGGCGGATCGCCCGCAAGAACCTCGTCTTCTCGATCTTCGCGGAACACCTCGGCTTCGCCATCTGGGTGCTCTGGTCGGTGGTGGTCATCAACCTGGCCAACGTCGGGCTCGTCATGTCGCTCTCCGAGGCGTTCTGGCTGACCGCCGTGCCGAACCTCGTCGGCTCGGCCCTGCGCATCCCCTACACGTTCGCCGTGCCTCGGTTCGGCGGTCGGTTGTGGACCGGCGTCAGCGCGGCCCTGCTGCTGATCCCGTCGACGCTGCTCGCGGTCGTGGTGCCGAGCGGGTGGCTCGCGGGACAGTCGCACACCACGCAGTTCTGGGTGCTGCTCGCGTGTGCGGCGACCGCAGGTTTCGGCGGCGGCAACTTCTCCTCGTCGATGGCCAACATCTCGTTCTTCTACCCGGAGCGCAAGAAGGGCTTCGCGCTCGGGCTGAACGCCGCCGGCGGCAACCTCGGCGTGGCCGTGGTGCAGCTCGTCGTGCCGCTCGTGGTGATCATCGGGGTGCCGACCGCGGCGGCGAAGCTGCCCAAGCACGAGGTGCACCTGGCCTACGCCGGACTGATCTGGATACCGCTCGTGGTGGCCGCGGCGATCTGCGCGTGGCTGTTCATGGACAGCCTGACCCAGGCTCGCTCCGACGCGAAGTCCTATGTCACCGCACTGCGCCACGGGCAGACCTGGATCATGTCGATCCTCTACATCGGCACGTTCGGCTCGTTCATCGGCTACTCGTTCGCCCTGCCGCTGGTCATCAAGAACACCTTTCCCGAGTTCCTCGCGGCCAACCCGTTCATCGCCACCTACCTGGCCGGGCTCGGGTTCATGGGCGCCATGATCGGCTCGGTGGCCCGCCCGTTCGGCGGGTGGTTGTCCGACCGGATCGGCGGCGCACGGGTGACGCTGGGCTGTTTCCTCGGCATGGCCGCGTTCACCGCGCTCGCCATCGTCGGGGTCGACACACACAGCTTCCCGCTGTTCTTCGGTTCCTACATGGTGATCTTCCTGTTGTCCGGCGCCGGCAACGGGTCCACCTACCGGATGATCCCGGTCATCTTCGGTGAGCTCGGCCGCAAGGAGGCCGCCGAGAAGGGTGTGGCGGCGAGTGCCACCGCGCTGAAGTTCAAGCGGGAGGCGGCCGCCGTGATCGGTATCGCCGGCGCGATCGGCGCGTTCGGCGGCTTCCTGATCCAGCTCATCTTCCGCCAGGCGAGCCTCGGCGTGACCGCGCAGGTGACCGCGGCCGACTCCGTCGAGGAGAAGCTCGCGGTGGCGCGGACCAACGACGACTGGTCCACCTCGGCGCTGTGGGTGTTCCTCGCCGCCTATGTCGTCTTCGCCGCGCTGACCTGGTTCTGCTACCTGCGCAGGTCGTTCGCGGTCGCGCGGGTGCCGAGCCTCGCGCACGCGGGCATCTGACTGCCCGCTGACCTGCGGAGTGAGTCTTCCGTAACGGTGGCGAAACGGCGCCGACCCGGCGCTGACACAGCCGCCGTCGAGCATGAAGCCGAACTGAGGAGGGAACGCGGCATGACGCGCAGGCTCGTTGTCGTCGGCCACGGCATGGTCGGCCACCGGCTGGTTGAGGCCGTGCGGGACCGCGACGGCCGCGGCGAGTGGCGGATCGACGTGTTCGCCGAGGAGCCGCGGCCCGCCTACGACCGGGTCGCCCTGACGTCCTATGTGGACTCCTGGGATGCCGCCGCACTGCAGCTCGACGGCGCTTCGTTCGACGGGGACGACCACGTCTCGCTACACCTCGCCGATCCCGTCGTCGCGGTCGACCGGCGGACTCGCACGGTGACCTCCGCGAGTGGGCTCACCCGGGGCTACGACGCGCTGGTGCTCGCCACCGGCTCGTACCCGTTCGTGCCGCCGGTGCCGGGGCACGACCTGCCCGGCTGCCACGTGTACCGGACGATCGAGGACCTCGACGGCATCCGCGACTACGCCCGGCGGGTGCCGACCGGGCGGCGCGCCGCACTGGTCGTCGGCGGCGGCCTGCTTGGACTCGAGGCGGCGAAGGCCCTGCGCGACATGGGCCTCTCACCGCACGTCGTCGAGCTCGCGCCATGGCTCATGCCGATGCAGATCGACGAGGGCGGCGGCGCGCTGCTGCGCCGTCTGATCGAGAACCTGAACGTCACCGTGCACGCCGGCACCGGGACCAAGGCGATCGAGCAGGACGGCACGCGGTTGCTGGCGCGCCTCGGCGACGGCACCGAGCTCGACGTCGACCTCGTGGTGTTCTCCGCCGGGGTGCGGCCGCGTGACGACCTGGCCCGTGTGGCCGGCCTCGACGTCGGCGAGCGCGGCGGCATCGTGGTCGACGACGGTTGTGTCACCAGCGATCCGGACGTGTACGCCATCGGCGAGTGCGCGTGTCTCGGCGGCCGGGTGTACGGCCTCGTCGCGCCGGGGTACTCGATGGCCGAGGTGGTCGCCGACCGGCTTTTCGGCGGCGTGGCAACGTTTCCCGGCGCGGACACGTCGGCCAAGCTCAAGCTGCTCGGCGTGGAGGTCGGCAGCTTCGGCGACGCGCACGGCAGGACCGAGGGCGCGCTCGAGGTCGTGCTCAACGACGCGGTGTCGGGCTCCTACAAGAAGCTTGTGCTGTCCGACGACGCCGGCACGCTGCTCGGCGGTGTGCTCGTCGGCGACGCGGCCGCGTACGCCACGCTGCGCCCACTGGTGGGGAGACCCGTTCCCGGCGACCCGGCCGCACTGATCTCCCCGGCCGGCGCGAGCGTCGGGGTCGGCGCGCTGCCGGCCGACGCGCAGGTCTGCTCGTGCCACGCGGTCACCCGCGGCGCGATCGACGGCGCGATCATGGCGGGCTGCGCGGACGTGCCGGCGCTCAAGGCGTGCACCAGGGCGGGGACGGGCTGCGGCTCGTGCGTGCCGATGCTCAAGCAGCTCCTCGACACGGCCGGCATCGTGCAGTCCACCGGGCTGTGCGAACACTTCGCGCAGAGCCGCGCCGAGCTGTTCGAGATCGTGCGGTCCACCGGGATCGGCACGTTCAGCGAGCTGTCGGCGCGGTACGGCCGCGGCCGCGGCTGCGACATCTGCAAACCAGCGGTCGCCTCGATCCTCGCCTCGCTCGGCGGTGGTCACGTGCTCGACGGCGAGCAGGCTACGTTGCAGGACACCAACGACCACTTCCTTGCCAACCTGCAACGCAACGGCACCTACTCGGTCGTGCCGAGGATCCCCGGCGGCGAGATCACCCCGCACAAGCTCATGGTGATCGCCGAGGTGGCCAGGGACTTCGACCTGTACACCAAGATCACCGGCGGACAGCGGATCGACCTGTTCGGCGCCACGGTCGAGGCACTGCCGCAGATCTGGCGGCGGCTCGTCGACGCCGGCTTCGAGTCCGGCCACGCCTACGGCAAGGCGCTGCGCACGGTGAAGTCGTGCGTCGGCACCACCTGGTGCCGGTACGGCGTGCAGGACTCGGTCAGCATGGCGATCGAGCTGGAGCTGCGCTACCGAGGGCTGCGCTCGCCGCACAAGGTGAAAGGCGGCGTGTCCGGCTGCGCGCGGGAGTGCGCGGAGGCGCGCGGCAAGGACTTCGGCGTGATCGCCACCGAGCACGGCTGGAACCTCTACGTCGGCGGCAACGGTGGCTTCACGCCGCGGCACGCCACTCTGCTGGTGTCCGATGTGGACAGCGAGACGCTGGTACGGCTGATCGACCGGTTCCTCATGCTGTACGTGCGCACCGCCGACCGCCTGCAACGAACCGCGACCTGGATCGAGGCGATGGACGGCGGCATCGACCACCTGCGCGCGGTGGTCGTCGACGACAGTCTCGGCGTCTGCGCCGACCTAGAGGAGGCCATGGCAACGCACGTCGAGTCCTATTCGGACGAGTGGCGTGGCGTGCTCGACGACCCGGCGAAGCTCGCCAGGTTCACCTCGTTCGTCAACGCGCCGGGCACCCCGGACCCGACCGTCTCCTTTCGCGAGGAGCGCGGCCAGCGGGTCCCGGTGATGCTTGGCATACCGGAGGTCAGCGCATGACGGCTGTGCACGAACGAACCTGGACCGCGGTGTGCGGCCTCGGCGACCTGCTGCCGGGCCGCGGCGTCGCGGCCCTGCTGCCCTGCGGCGCGCAGGTGGCGCTCTTCCGCACCGGCGATGCGGTGCTCGGTTTGTCCAATGTGGACCCGTTCAGCGGCGCGGCGGTGCTGTCCCGTGGCATCGTCGGCGATCTCGGCGGCGTGCCAGTGGTCGCCTCGCCGATGCACAAACAGCACTTCGACCTCCGTACCGGCGTCTGCGTGGACGGGGACGTGGCAGGAGAGGCGGTGTCGGTGGCGGTGTACCCGGTCCGGGTGGCGGATGGCAAGGTCCTGGTGGGGTTGCCTTGATCGGCACCGTGGAAAGGGCAGAGGTGGCCGTCGCGCCGCTCGCCGGGTTCACCGTCGGCGTCACCGCCGCGCGCAGGGCCGAGGAGCTCGGCGCGCTGCTCGAGCGCCGCGGCGCGACCGTCCACTATGGACAGGCGATCCGGATCGTGCCGCTCGCCGACGATGCCGACCTGTTGCGCGCCACCCAGAGCCTGCTTGGCGCGCCGGTCGACATCGCGGTGGCGACCACGGGCATCGGCTTCCGAGGCTGGATCGAGGCGGCCGACGGCTGGGGACTCGGCGACGAGCTGCGCGCGGCGCTCGGGACGGCCGACGTGCTCACCCGCGGTCCCAAGGCCAAGGGCGCGGTGCGGGCCGCGGGCCTTGTCGAGCAGTGGTCGCCGGAGTCCGAGTCGAGCGCCGAGGTGCTCGACCACCTGGTGTCGTCCGGAGTGGACGGCAAACGGATCGCGGTGCAGCTACACGGCGAGCCGGTGCGCGACTTCGTGGACACGTTGCGCGCGGCGGGCGCGGACGTGGTGGAGATCCCGGTCTACCGCTGGACCCTGCCGGCCGACCCGGCGCCGCTCGAGCGGTTGCTGGACGCCGTGCTCGCCGGCCAGGTCGACGCGCTGACGTTCACGAGCGCGCCGGCCGCGGCGAGCGTACTGCGCGCCGCCGAGGCGGGCGGTCGCCTCGACGCGTTGCTGGAAGCGTTGCGGTGCCGCGTGTTGGTGGTGTGCGTCGGCCCGATCACCGCCGGCCCGTTGTCGCGGGCCGGGGTACCGGTGAGCCAGCCGGTGCGGGCCAGGACCGGCGCGCTGGTGCGGGAGCTCGCCGTCGCGTTGCCGGCCCGCGCGGTCCGGGTCCTGATCGGCGACCGCACGCTCGAGCTGCGTGGCCAGGCGGTGCTCGTCGACGGCGACCTGCGCCCGGTGCCGCCCGCGCCGATGGCCGTCCTGCGCGCCCTCGCCGACAACCCGGGGCGGGTGCTGTCCCGTTCGGTCCTCGGCGCGGTGTTGCGCCGGCACTCCGGTCGCGCCGACGCCGTCGACGAGCACGCGGTGGAGACCGCGATCGGCCGGCTGCGCTCCGCACTCGGCACCGCCGAGCTGGTGCATACCGTGGTCAAGCGCGGTTACCGGCTCGCCGTGCCCGTGCTGCCGTGACCCTGCTCCTGGTCGCGCACGGCACGCGGGACCCGGGCGGCACGGCGGTCGTGTACGCCATGGCCGAAGCGGTCCGCGCGCGCCTGCCCGGCGTGCCGGTCGCGGTCGCGTTCGCCGACGTCCGTGGACCGGACGTGACCGCCGCGCTGGTCGCGCTGCCCGGCCCCGTGGTCGTGGTGCCCGCGTTCCTGGCGAGCGGCTACCACGTGCGGGTCGACGTACCCGAGCAGATCCGTCGCAGCGGCCGGCACGCGGTGCTGGCCCCGCCGCTCGGCCCCGCGCCTGGTCTCGTGACCGCCGCGCGCGAGCGACTGGTCGAGGCCGGCTGGCGGCGCGGCGACCCGGTGGTCCTCGCCGCGGCCGGCTCGTCCGACGCGCGAGCTCGCGCGGACGTCGCACGCGCCGCGGCCCTGCTCGGCGCGCACACCGGTGGCCGGGTGCGGATCGGCTACGTGGCGACCGCGGCGCCCCGTATCGGTGCGGTGGTGTCCGCGCTGGGGGAGCGGGCGGCGGTGGCGTCCTGGCTTCTCGCGCCGGGTCTGTTCCACCGGACCGCAGTCGACAGCGGCGCCGCGGTCGTCGCTGACCCCCTCGGTGCCCATCCGAAAGTGGTCGACCTGATCGTCCGCCGCTACCTCGAGGCAAGGTGCTATGCGACGGCCGCGTGAGCTGCTGAGCTAGGGGCTAGATCGGCGCGCACGGATCTCGGCTGCTTCCTGGGCGACCGCCGCGGCGTCCGAGTACCGGTCCAGGTCGGTCAGTATCGCCTCCAGGGAACGCAACGAACCTTCGAACCGCGGCCAGTACTCGGCGCCATCGGCATGATCGAGAACGCGGTAGACACGGACCGCCTCTTCTGCCGTTGGCAGCGCGTCCCCCGGCCGCCCGGCGGCGCGCAGACAGGTGGCGACGTTGTGCAACGCCGCTGCCCGGTGGACCTCTCGCCAGCCGGGTTGGCGCACCGCCCGCCGACAGACCGCCAACGCTTCCTCCGCGGTGGCAAGAGACTCCTCCGACGGTTGGGTCCACGTGGTGACGCAGCTGAGCGCCGAGTACAACGGCAGTTCGAAGTGACCCGGCCGCATCTTCACGAGGGCGCGAAAGATCCGCGCGGCCCGTTCGGCCGCGTCGAGCGCCTCGTCCCGGCGACCGACCGCGTCCAGCACCCAGCTCTTGCGCAGGAGGCCGGTGGCGATGATCGGCGCGTACCGAATCGGGCTGCGGTGGACGTGCTTGGTGCCGATCTCGACGGCCTCGTCCAGCGCGGCGAGCGCCGCCTCATACCGCCCGTCCTCGACCATTCGCCTGCCGTGGATGATCAGCCCCGCGCCGACATCCCGGTCGAAGTACGACAGTCGCGCCGCATACGACCGAGCGACCCGCAGCGCGAGCTCCGAGTCGTCCGCGTCCTTGCCGAGCCGTTCCTGAAATCGTCGTCGCCACAGCCGATAGCTCCAACCCATGACACCCGCCCGCCCCAGTTCGGATGCGTGTTCGCTGTCTCACTCATCGTTCAACCAGGCTCGGACGCTACGAACCCCGGGGGGCGGTCGCACAGGAAACGGCCGGCGCGCGGACTTGCCGCGCGCCGGCCGGGTCGTGCTTCGCCTCAGCCGGTCACGAGGCTGAGGCCGAAGGCGGACAGGATCGGGTTCACCGGCTGGAAGTAGCAGGTGAACGAGTTGCCGCCGGAGACGACGCCCTGTGCCTGGCCGTCGGAGATGAACGAGCCGCCAGAGTCGCCGGGCTGGCACAGCGCGTTCGTGGCGGTGAGACCGGTGATGGTGCCCTCCGGGTAGTTCACCGTCTGGTTCTTCGCCCCGATCGTGCCTTGGGTGACGCCGGTGGTCGAGCCGGACTTGCTGACGCCGGCGCCGGTCGCCGCCTCCTGCGAGCCGGACACGGCGCCGACACCGCTGACCTGGCCAACCGGGTTCCAGTCGCCGATGGTCCGTACCCAGGCGTAGTCGGAGCCGGGGAACTGCGAGCCGCCCCACTCACCGAGCGCGACGCCGTCCTTCGACAGGGCGCCGCCGCCGGTGAGCGCCTCGCAGTGCCCGGCGGTCACGAAACCGCCGTTCACGGAGAAACCCACCGAGCAGCGGGACTGCCCGATGATGTACGGCTCGCCGCCCTGGATGTCGGCGAACAGGTGCGGAGCGTCGGCGGACTCGGTGATGCGGACGTCGGTCACGCCGACGGACGCGGCGAACGCCCGGCCGGCCGCCGCCGCACCGGGCAGCACGGTCATGTTGACCGCGTTGTTCCGCACGTCGACGCCCCACACGGTCACCGAGTCCGGCGCCTTCGCTTCGGCCGTGTTCATGCCGGCGACCATCGAGTCCAGTTCGGCGCTGCTGTGCCGCACCACCTTCGCCACGGCGCCGGCGCCAGTCACCTCGGTGGCCCTGGCCGCGTCGGTGACGGCGACGACCAGGTGGCCGTCCGCCAGCCACGAGCCACCGAAGTCGTCGCCGAGGGTCGAGGACAGGGATGCCGCCGTCCTGGCCATGGTGACCTCGTCCGGCGGCGCCGCGGACTGCGCCGCGCTCGCCGAGCTGCTGAGCGGAATCGCGACGGCGAGGGCTACCAGCCCGGCGCTCGCGAGCAGGGCTGTTTTCCTTGTGGTCACTGACGTCTCCTTCACAGGGTGCGCGGGTGCGCTGGATGGATGAGACGGTTGACCGGTCCAATCCGTTATAACGCCGGGTATCCGGTCGAGACAAGTTCTGTGTCCACAGTCCCGACGAAAGTAGTGTTCACCTTTCCCAGTTGGACGACACCGTGGTCGTCCGGCGTGCTACGGACACAATGCTTGTGCCGCAACAGTTTCCGGCCGCCCGCGAGCACTGTTGGTCCGGATTGGCCGCGCTGCCTCGCCGCGAGCCGCCTTGACCGTTCGTGCGTCCTGTTTGGCCGTCCGTGCAACGGCGGCTCGTGCGCGTTGCGCGGCGTGGACCCGGAAGCCAACATTCCACTTCGTCTCACCCGGTCGGGTGGGCACGAGAAAGGGAAACAAGGGTGCGAATCATCTCGCGCAAGGGGCTGGCACTCACGGCCGCGACGGCAGCGGCGGCCGCGGTGCTCGGCGTCGGCCCGCTGTCGGGCGTCGCGGCCGCACAGCCGTTCATGCTGTGCAACGTCAACCAGAACACGTGGGTCCGCGACATCCCGGACGGGAACGTCCTGTACACCATCCCGGCCGGCGGGGGCTGGCGCTGGGACAACACGGTGCCGGGCTGGTCCTACGGCCACGGCAACGATGCCCACCAGGGTTACATCCCGAACGACGGTCGCATCTACAACTGCCACTCGACGACGTGACAGCCCGCCCCGCGGCGCCATCCGGCACCGCGGGGCCCGCCCGTCAGGATGGTGAGACTTTGGCGGCCGGTTCCGTACATGGCAGAGTGGCCCGGTGCCATTGGTCTCGATCATCACGCCGACGCAGGCCCACAACGCCACCCACATCGGAGCGTTGTGGCGTTCGCTGGAAGGTCAGGTGCTCGCGCCGGGCTGGGAATGGGAGTGGCTCGTCCAGGAGGACGGGCAACAGCCCGCCATGCGGGAGTTGCTGCCGGCAGACCCACGGATCCGCTACGACGCGCTCGGTGTGCAGATCGGCGGCGCGGCGACCCGAAACACCGCCGTGGCCCGCGCCAGTGGCGATCTGATCGCCGGGATGGACCACGACGACTACTACGAGCAGGGTGGGCTCGCCGCTCTCGTCGAGCCGCTCGCCGAGGACCCGACGGTGGCGTGGTCGTGTGCGCGGATGCGGTGGCAGAACCCGGACGGAACCAGTTGGGTGAAACCGGACGTGTACCCGCCGGGCCGGGTCGAGCCCGGTGCCATCGCCGAGACCTTCATACGCAGCAACGACTTTCCGTTCCCGGCTTCGATCACCGTCTATCGGCGGCCGCACCTCGTCGCACACGGCGGCTGGCCGGCCGTGGCCCGCTCCACCGACGCGGTGTTGCTGGCGGCGTTCGCCACCCGATGGGCGGGCGTCTGGGTGGATCGGATCGCCGCCACCTACCGTCGCTGGCCGGCACAGCACACCGTGCAGTCCGGTGACCTCGTCATCCGCGACCTCCCGCACGTCCGAGGAGCGATCGCCCAGCGCCTGGCCGCCGAACGCGCGTTGGCACAGACAGAAAGCGGCGACCCGCACCGCACGATGCCCGGCTGAATCGAGCGGCCACTCCGGCCGAGCACCGCTTCACCGAGGCCGCTCGCCAGGTCCTTGCCTTCGCCGCGGGCGGCGGCAATGGCCGGCTGTGAAAGGCGCGTTGACGGCGCTGGGTGCCCTGAACGGCGCCTTTCACAACATGGTTGGGGGCCGCCACGGCGCACGGCTGCCGGCGCTCGCTCCGGCGACGTGCCGAGCACCCGCTGTCGATCGAGCCGCTACCTGGTCGTCAAGCGGTAGAGCCGATCGTCGGGTACCTCGACGACTTCCACGGCACCTGCTGTGGGTCACGCCGGGGACTTATAAACATATGAACAGTATTCGCCCAGCAAGAAGTAGTGAGACAAACGTAGCAGTCCGCTGGGTTATTTGGCTCACAACTAAAGTAGGTTTTCGCGGCAATACCGGCGCGGTCCACCCTCGTTCACGTGGATATCGTCGAAGTACGGCTTCTCGTTTCATCTGAACATCACTTTCGGCCACTTTGTTATGTGTGCATGATCAGAATGCCGCCGGATCCTGCTGAACCCGGCGAGCCCCTGCTTCGGACATAACGAGGAGCCCGCCCATGAAACGCTCGACCCTGATTTGGGTAGCCGCGGTCGCGGCCGGTGTCACGATCGGTGGCAGCGCGATGGTGACCGCGACGGCGGCGCCCACGGCGAACAACCCGCTCGCGAGCAAGGCCGACGCCCGCCAGTTGGCCCAGGACGAGTCCGCCAAGATCGCCGCCGCGGCGGACGTCGGCTCGCAGGAGAAACTCGTCGTCAAGGACGCGATCGTCACCGCGGACGGTAAGCGCCATCTGCGCTACGACCGCACCTACCACGGCTTGAGAGTCCTCGGCGGCGACTTGGTCGTCACCGAGAACGCCAACGGCGACATCGTGGCCGTCACCAAGGCGACGCAGGCGAAGTTCACCCTGTCGACCACACCGGACATGGCCGCACCGGCCGCCGCCACCAAGGCATTGGCCGCGGCGACAAGCGTCAAGTACACGGCCGCCGAGCCGGCGCTCGTCGTCTACGCCGTGCGCACTACGCCGACGCTCGCCTACGAGACCGTGCTGAGCGGCAAGAAGGCCGACCAGACGCCGAGCAGGCTGCACGTGTTCACCGACGCCAAGACCGGCGCGGTGCTCTACTCCTACGACGACATCGAGCAGGTCGCCGGCACGGGCAACAGCGAGTACAGCGGCCAGGTCGTGCTCGAGACCACCGAGGGCGGCGCCGGCTACAACCTCGTCGACGGCACTCGCGGCAACCAGCAGGTGTCCAACGCGGACACCGACGAGCTCTACACCGACGCCGACAACACCTGGGGCACCGGCGAGGGCACCGACGACCAGACCGCGGCCGTGGACGCCGCCTACGGTGCGGCCAGCACGTGGGACTACTACAAGAATGTCCACAACCGCAGCGGCATCCGCAACGACGGGGTCGGCGCGGAGAGCTTCGTGCACTACGGCACCGCCTACGTCAACGCCTTCTGGGACGACTCGTGCTTCTGCATGACCTACGGCGACGGCATCGGCGACGCGCACCCGCTGACCGCGATCGACGTGGCTGGCCACGAGATGTCGCACGGCGTCACCTCCGCGACCGCCGACCTTGTCTACGACGGTGAGTCCGGCGGTCTGAACGAGGCCACCAGTGACATCTTCGGCACCGCGGTGGAGTTCTCCACCAACAACGCCAACGACCCGGGTGACTACCTGATCGGCGAGAAGATCGACATCAATGGTGACGGTTCGCCGTTGCGCTACATGGACGACCCGACGAAGGACGGCGCCTCGCTCGGCTGCTGGACCTCCGGCGCGGGCAACGTGGACGTGCACTACTCGTCCGGTATCGCGAACCACTTCTTCTACCTGCTGTCCGAGGGCAGCGGCGCGAAGAACGTCAACGGTGTGGACTACGACAGCCCCACCTGTGACGGCTCGACCGTGACCGGCATCGGCCGGGACAAGGCCGAGGCCATCTGGTACAACGCGCTGTCGACGAAGTTCACCTCGTCGACCGACTACCACGACGCACTCGCGCAGACCGTCGCCGCGGCCGACGAGCTGTACGGCGCTGGCAGTGCCGAGTCGACCGCGGTCGCCGCGACCTGGGCGGCAGCCGGCGTCAGCTGACCAACCGGAACCCGGCCCCTGGCGTCTCGTACGCCAGGGCCGGGTGTCATTCAGGTGCTGCTGACCAACCGGACATTCTCCGCGCCGACCGCGATCACGTCCCCGCCTTCGAGCTGGCGGCCCCGGCGGACCTCCACCCGGCCGTTGACGGTCACATCCTCGGCCTCGATCAGCATCTTGGCGTGACCGCCGTCCTCGGCCAGTCCGGCCAGCTTGAGGAACTGGCCGAGCCGGATCGACTCATCGGCGATCGGCACCTCACGGATACGCATCCGCCCATTCTCCCACCCCGCCGGCGCGACACTCGGCAAGGACCCGCAACCCATTTCCCTCAGCCCAAACGATCGGCGCCGCGACAAGTGGTGCGGCTACGAATATCAGTGGACGGCTCGGCATGACTGATGGTCATCAACGCCACGGATATCGACGACGCCGGGTACGGGTTGCCATGGTCCACAATGGAAAGCTTGGCGACGCTGGTCCCTGGTCAGTGGACGGCGTTCTTCGGGATCGATGTGGTGAACCACCGGCACTATTTCGGTCAGGGCGTCGGTGACGGCGAACATGAGACGCAAGGTCCCGATGAACCCAGCACGGGACTCCAGAACTGACCGACCGCCAGTGGGAGCTACTGCGGCTGGTCGAAGCCGGCCTCAGCAACACAGAGATGGCCCGCCGGCTCCACCTCGCCGAGAGCACGGTGCGAAAACACCTGGAGAACACCTTCCGTCGGCTCGACGTGTCCAGTCGAACAGCCGCTGTCGCCGCGGCCTTCCCCGAACGAGCCCACCCGCTGCCCGAGTAGGAGACACCGCCGCGGACCCGGCACGAGAATTCCCAGAACCTCGACCAGGATGATGCCGAAATTTTCGTAACAATGCGATGGGCGGCTACTCACCGAGGCGCCGGATCTGGGACCACACCACCCATGTGGCGGTAGCGAACTCGACTTCGTTGCCTGACACGTCGCGATCGGGGAGTCGGTTGCGGCTGTTCAGGGGAACGAATTGTGAGATCTGCCGGTGCGCCCGGACTCCGAATGGGGCGTTGATCACCTCGGTAGTGTTAATTTCGCGGGCTATTCGACCCGTCGCGCATTCGAGGAGATGGTGTCGATGAAACGGTTCTTTTCCTTGCTGGCGATGGTCGTGCTCGGCTTGTCCGGTCTGACGGCTCCCGCGCAGGCGTTGCCTGCCGCGCCCACCGGGTGCACCACGTCGATCGAGTGGGTGCAGGAAGGCAACAACTACTACTACGGCCGGGGCAATCTCCAGTGCACCACTGGGCGGTACAAGGCCAAGCTCGTGTGCAGAAACCTCCAGACGGGGGTCGGGTACGTCAAGTACGGCACGCTGGTGGTGAACGCGCCCGCCACGACGACCGCGACGTGCAACACCGGTAACGTGGCTGAGGGTGTGTACGCCGTGACCGATCCGCCCGCCGCCGGGTTGAGCGGGTGCGTGTCGTGGGCGGAATGGGTGCACGAGGGCAACAACCACTACTTCGGCCGAGGCATCGCCCAGTGCGACACGGGCAGCTACCGCGTGAAGATCACCTGCCAGAACTTGCAGACCGGGCAGATGTACGTCGTCTACGGGCAGCAGTCGACCGCTCCGAACACGGCCACCGGGTACTGCTACAGCGGCAACGTGGCGCAGAGCGTGGAGGCCGTGCCGCAGTAGCCCGGTCAGCGGCGCGCGAGGTCGATTCACCTGTCGTGAGTAGGTGGGGTGCTGGTCATCGATGGAGTGGACTCGGCGGTGGCGACCTAGAAACCTGAGGTGGAGTCGCGGACCACAAGGGTGGTGGCCAGTTCGATGTGCAGTGCCTCGGGTTGGTGACCGTCGAGCACGCGCATGAGGTGGGCGACGGCGATGCGTCCCATTTCCTGCAGTGGTTGCCGCACGGTGGTCAGGGGCGGGTCGGTGGCTTGGCTGAGATCGATGTCGTCGAACCCGGCGATGGACAGGTCGTCGGGGACGCGCAGGCCGCGTTCACGGGCGGCCTGCAGGGTGCCGACGGCCACTTTGTCGTTGAAGCAGACGATCGCGGTGGGTCGTGGTGTGTGGTCGAGCAGGTCGGCGGCGGCCAGTCGGCCCTCGGCGGTGGTGGGTTCGATGTGCCGCAACCGGTCGGGCGTCAGCAGGATCCCGGCCTGGGCGAGCGCGGCGCGGTGCCCGGCGAGCCGGGCGTCGCTGGCCAGCCATTCCCCGGGGCCCGCGATGACGCCGATGTCGCGGTGGCCGAGGCCGATCAGGTGGTCGGCCACGGCACGGGCGCCGGAGAAGTGCGCGGCGGAGACCGCGGCGATGTCCGGCGGTGGCGGGAGGCGGGGATCGACCACGACGAACGGGAAACCCGTGCGGGACAACGCGACTAACTGTTCGCCATCCTCCGGCGGCAGGATGAGGATCGCGGCGTTGACGTCGTCCTGGCCAGGCAGACCGGGGAGCGCGTCGCTGTGCTGGGCGGACTCGCCCGCGTCCAGCAGCAGACGCAGGCCGTGGATCTCCAGAGTCTCGGCGATCGAGGACACGATCAGGCCGAAGTAGTCGGTGAGCACGTACGGGCAGCGGACGTAGACGGTGCCCGGCTTGGCGGGTTCGGCGTCGTCCAGCTTGCGGCGTTCGACGGCCTGCAGGACCAGATCGCGGGTCCGGGGTGCCACGTTGACGTGGTCGTTGAGCACACGGGAGACGGTGGCGACCGAGACACCGGTGTCCGCGGCGATGTCGCGGAGACTCGCGCGCCGGTTATCGGACATGGCGCTGTTTCATGTGTCTGGGCTCGCGTTCCACCTGGTCAGTATAGCGAGACGGTGCTCGGGGTTGACGACGCCGAACCGTCGGTGTTTCATCATGCAAAGCCACTGTTTCACAGTGATTGATCCAGTGTTACAAGGGATGACGATGAGAACGATCGTTCATGGACTCGCGACCGTGGCCCTGCTCCTCGGCCTCACCGCCCTGCCGGCCGAGGCCGAGCGCGACGCGCCGCAGGCACGGGTATGGGTGACCACGCCGGACCGGGCCGAACTGATGGCCGAACGCCCGCCCGTCACGTTCGGCACGACCCCCTCGAACCAGCCGACGATCGTGGTCGACCCGGACCGTAGCTACCAGGCCGTCGACGGGTTCGGCGCGTCCATCACCGACTCGTCCGCCGCGGTGTTGACCGGTCTCGCCCCCGCTGTCCTGGCCGACACCATGCGCAGGCTGTTCGACCCGGTACGCGGCATCGGCGTGAGCTTCCTGCGTCAACCGGTCGGCTCCTCCGACTTCACCGCGTCGGCGGCGCACTACACCTACGACGACGTCCCGGCCGGCCAGACCGACTTCGCCTTGCGGCACTTCAGCGTCGCCCGCGACGAGACCAAGGTCCTGCCGCTGCTGCGCGAGGCGAAGCGCCTGAATCCGAAGCTCGCGGTGATGGCCACGCCGTGGAGCCCGCCGGCGTGGATGAAGACCACCGGCTCGCTCGTCGGCGGCCGTCTCAAGGACGACCCGGTTGTCTATGACGCCTACGCGCGCTACCTGGTGAAGTTCGTCCAGGCCTACACGGCCGCGGGGGTGCCGATCGACTTCCTGTCGGTGCAGAACGAGCCCCAGAACCGGACGCCGGACGCCTATCCCGGCACGGACATGCCCGTCGCCCAACAGCTCGAGGTCATCGCGGCACTCGGCCAGAAGCTCCGCCACGCCAGCCCGCGCACCAAGATCCTGGCCTACGACCACAACTGGGCCACGCACCCGAACGACGGCGGTACGGAAACCGACTACCCGTACCAGATCCTGCGCGACCGGACGGCCCGCTGGATCGCCGGCACCGCGTACCACTGCTACTACGGAGACCCCAGCGCGCAGACGGCGCTGCACAACGCGTTCCCGGACAAGGGAATCTGGTTCACCGAGTGCTCGGGCTCCCGCGGTGCCACCGACCCGCCGGCCCAAGTCTTCCGCGACACCCTGACCTGGCACGCCCGCAACACCGTGCTCGGCACCACCCGCAACTGGGCGCGCAGTGTTGTCAACTGGAACATCGCGCTGGACAGCACCGGCGGCCCGCACAACGGCGGCTGCGGCACGTGCACCGGCCTGGTCACCGTCCAGCCGGACGGCTCGGTGACCACCGACGCCGAGTACTACACGATCGGACACCTGTCGAAGTTCGTGAAACCAGGCGCCCGCCGTATCGCCAGCACGTCCTTCGGCACCACCGGCTGGAACGGCCAGATCATGGACGCGGCCTTCCGTAACCCGGACGGTTCCACCGCGCTGGTGGTCCACAACGAGAACGACGACCCGCGTTCGTTCGCTGTCAACGTCGGCGACCGCACTTTCGAGTACACGCTGCCCGGCGGCGCACTGGCCACGTTCACCTGGCCGCGTAGCAGCGTGTCGCACAGCAAGCTGGACTTCGTGCCGCTCGACGGCGCGACCGCCACCGCCTCGCTCGGCGTGGACGCGGCGCTCGCCGTGGACGACGACGCCTCGACCCGCTGGTCCAGCGAGACAGCCCAAGCTCCCGACCAGTACCTGCAAGTGGATCTGGGCGCCCGCAAGCACTTCCGCCGGATAGCCGTCGACAGCGGCGGCAACCTCGGCGACTACGCACGCGACTGGCAACTGTCGGTCAGCGACAACGGCACCACCTGGCGAACCCTGGCAACCGGCACCGGCGTCGGCCAGCTCACCACCATCGACGTCCGCCACACCAGCGCGCGATTCCTGCGGATCACCGCCACCGGCGCGGCGAGCAACTGGTGGCGCATCGCCGACATCCGTCTCTACGACTGACCTCCCCAGATCCGGCGGCGAGTGACTGAGAACCGATCGCGCGTTTTCCGCGTCTTCTCATCGACACCGCCGTCTCGAGAAAGCTGGCCATGACGACACCGCACGCTATGTCCCCAACCGCACGGCGCTCCTCGTGGCCGTGGGTGATCGCCGGTGCCGTGGTGGTCGTCGCCGCGGTGGTGGTCACCCTGGCGCTGACCGCCGGCGACGGCGCTGGTACCGGGAGCGCCGCCGTCCCGAGCACAACGGCCGGTCCCGACCAGCCGGGCGCCCTGGACACCCCGGAAGGCGCCGCCGCTTCCTTCGTGGCCGCCGCCAGGACCGGCTCCGGCGACAAGCTGCTGGGGCTGGCCTGCGTCGGTCGCCCGGCCTGTGTCCACGAGCACGCCGCCGAGGTGACCGGAGCACAGCTCACAGAGGCACAGGACACGATCCGCGAGGGCGTGTACGAGCTCGCCGTGCACCTCGAGGGCGCCGAGTTCAGCTCGGCTGTCGCCGGTGTCGAACCGGGCACGAAGGACGTCCCGTATCGCACCCCGGCGATGACCGGCGACGCCTACCTCACGCTCACGTTCATCCGCTCCGATGGCGACTGGCTGTATTTCGTCCCGGACGCGTGAGTGAGCAGCGGACCGGGTTGCGCCGTGGCGCAACCCGGTCCGTGTCGACTAGCGGATGGTGACCTGGTACTCGACGCCGCCCACGTCGGTCAGCGCCTTGCTCGACTGGCCGTCACTGAGCGGGGCGAACTGGTTCACCCGGATCACGTGCGATCCCTTGCTGGCGCCCGCCGCCAGGCTGAACTGGAGTTTCAGCTCGGGTCTCGTGCGTGGCGACAGCAGCACACCGAAGAATCTGGCCTGCCGGAAGTCGCTGATCTCGAAACTGTAGGTGCCGATCTGCTTGACGCCGGTCGCACGGCCACCACCCTCACGCCACCGGGCGTACAGGTCGGGGCCGAGGTCGACGGTGAGCCGACCGCCCGCGGCGAGGAAGCCGTTGCGGACGTCGGCGAAGGCCAGGTCGGTGGCGATCTGCGTCGAGCCGGGGTTGCCCAACGCGTACGGCCGGACCTCGACCTTGCCGGCGAACAGGTCGACCGAGTCGACGTTGCGCCAGGCGATGTTGTTGTTCCGTTGGGTGTTGAGCACGGTGTTCGGGCCTTCGGCGAACGACATCGGGTCGTCCGCGGACTCCCAGCGGGCCAGCAGGCAGAAGTGGCCGGGGCCGGGGACGTCCGGCCAGGGGATCATCGCGGTGGTGACGCCCGATGCCGCGACCGAGAGACCGAGGATGCCGCCGATACTGGTCCAGTCCAGGCTCGGGCTCCAACCGGTGCCGCCGCCGGGTGAGGAGCGGTAGACGTCCAGGTTGCCGATGTCAGCGCCGGAACCGTAGGGCCCGGGGCTGTTCAGCTTGACGAAGATGTAGTTGATCGAGCCGACCTCGGGGTTCTGGCTGGTGGCGCACTCGACAGTTGTCGGGCACACCTTGATGTCGGGGCTCGTCCACACCGAGTTCGAATGCGGTTCGACCCCGGCGTCGCCGACGTAGTCCCGGATGTAGACATCGGTGGCGGCGTTGATGCCGACGTCCGGGACCGTTGCCCCCGCCGACGACGCGGTCGAGAGGAACGAGGCGACAAGGGCCGCTACCGCGGTTATTTTCAGGCCCAAGTTCTGGCCGTGCCGGGTGCGACGCGGTCGCCGTTGACTGCGGATCATGGGATTCCTTCCGTGCTCTGAAGATGAATCTGGGCGCGACAATTCGATTCGCCCGATCAGGCGAACAATGTGGGTATTCGGCGAGCGTTCAGAGCGGCAGACCGGTCACGCCCTGAATCCACGGACGCAATGCCGGCACATCGACGTAGATCGACGGGCTGACCGCACAGTTGGAACCGCCGCCGGAACGGCTGGTGGCGCCGATCAACTGCCACGCGCCGCCGACCGTTTTGACCTGCGGGCCGCCGGAGTCGCCATAGCACGCACCCGCGACCCCACCCGGGTTGCTGGTGCAGATCTCGGTGGCGCTCACGATCCCCGCGCAGGAACCGTCGGCCACGATCGAGGTGTTCAGTTGCTGCAACTGGATCGGCGCCCCGCAGCCACCCGGGGACGGGCAGGTCTGGCCCCATCCCATGATCCGGGTGAAGGTGCCGACCGGGCCGGAGCTCGCCGCGATCGCGACCGGCAGGTAGGCGGCAGGGACCGTGCCCAGCCCGATCATCGCAAGATCGTTGGTCGGATGCGTGGCCACCGAGGTGACCGCGACCAGCGCGCCGCCGGAGGTCCTGTTGTTGCTACCCACGCGCAGCCGCATGCTCGCTGGCGAGGATCCCAGCACGCAGTGCCGCGCGGTGACGGCCCAGTTCGGGTGCACGACCGTGGCACCACAGAAGTGGTTGCCCCCAAGGTCTTGCAGGGAGCCCATGAACGAGTAGGCGGGGGCCGGGCTGCCGCCGACCACGTTGGGTTGCAGCCCGCCCCTGTCGGTTGGTGGGCCGGCGGCGGCCGCCGCCGGCGCGGCCATAGAGGCGAACACGACTGCGGTAGCAGCTATCAGGGCAGCGGCAAGTGAACGCAACCTCATGTTGCCGATTCCTTTCCTGGATGACGGTCCTAAGACAGGTAGGACCAACTACGCAAAGTAGTGCGCCGATCTCGGAGCGCACAAGCTTTGCGCCAGAAATTGCATCATTCGGCAGATGGCGAGGCCGACTTACGGCACTGATTGGCGTATCGCGTTCGCGTTCGGCCGATTCCTGGAACGGCCAAAAGAATGACGTTCAGCAAACCGAAATGATCCAACTCGACACCGAATTCATGATCGACGAATAATTCGCGCGTCCGGCGCTCCCGACCAGGGCGGTGGTGCGGGAAGTCATGCCGGCTGGCTTTGACGTGATGCGAGTACCGGCACGGGCGCCAGCGAGGCGGCGAGCCACACCAGCGTTGCGCCGGACGCGATGTGCAGGCCGCTGGTGAGCACGGTGTCCGGCAGTCGCGCGGCGAGGGCGAGCGCCGGCAGTGTCACGATGTAGGCCGTCGCCGGGATCCGCGGGTGGACCTTGGCTCGCATCATCGAGGTCCCGAACAGCACCGAGCCGATAGTGAAGACCACGGCGCTGCCGAGCAACGCGAACTTCGTCGGCCCCTGCAACAGTTCTTCGACGACGGGCTCGTCGAGGTAGAACAGCCCCATGTTCAGCATGAACGCCGCGCCGCCGAACAGGCCGAGGCCGACGACGTTCAGCGTGTAGGCGGCCGCGCCGAACGCGCCGGTCGCGTGGCTCTGCCGCAGGTGGAGCGCGACGAGCAGCGGGATCGCCAGCGCGGGGGACAGACCGAGGAGGAAACTGGTCGCCGCGGTCTCCCCGGTGACCGTCTCGACCATCGCGGGCAGCGCGATGAGCAGGCCCGCGAGTATCCCGGACCACCTGCCGAGCCGGACGAGCATTGGTGTTTCCATGCGAACTCCTTGGGGGATAATGGTTCTGACCGGACGAACAGTAGGAACGGCGGCGGGCTCGCCGGTAGTGCCGACTGGCCAGACCCCGGCGGCGGCGTCACGACGGCGCCTGCCGAAGGGCACATGACCTTCGGCCAGAAAGTTCGCTGGGCCGTCGGGGGCGCCGTAGTCTCGTCCCATGACGACCACCGGACCTGCGCGGATCGTGCCCTGGGTGTCGGGCGCGGTCTATGCGATGGTGCTGTTGGCTGGGCTCTACTACGTGGTCGCGGGGCTGGGCGAGTACCAGCCACTGAGGACGGTCGGGTTCTGCGTCGGCATCGCGGCGTTGTTCGCGCTGGAGCACCTCGAACGGCGGCACGACCGGACTCCGCGCGTGGCGGCGGTGTTCCTCTTCTCCCGGCTGGTGCTGTTCTTCGCGGTCGTCGCGCTCGACGAGTCGAGTCTGTCCCGCGCGCTGTTCGTGTTGGTGCCGTTCCTCGCCTACCTCACGTTCGGCCGCGCGGCGGGCCTCGTGCTCGGCGGGCTGTGTCTCGCGCTGCTGGTTCTCGGCTACCTGGTGTGGGTACCTGGTTGGTACCGCGACGCGACCTACGTCTCCGACCTGCTCATGTTCGGCATGGGTCTGCTGCTGGCCGTCGCCATGGCCGACGTCGTCACCCGCGAGCGGCGCTCCGCCGTGCGGATCGCGGAGCTGACCGCGGCGACCGAACGCAACCGGCTCGCCCGCGATATCCACGACAGCCTCGGCCACCACCTGACCGCGATCTCGGTGCTGCTGGAGAAGGCCGCCGCGTTCCGCGAGCGTGACTCGGCCGTCGCCGACCAGGCCGTGGCCGACGCGCACCGGTCGGCCCGGCTCGCGCTCGAGGACGTCCGGTCCTCGGTCAGCGCGCTGCGCACGCCCGTCGAGCTGACCGCGGCGCTCACCGAGTTGGTCGGGCAGAGCCGCGACGATCGGCTCGACGTCACGCTGCGCGTCGAGGGTGAGGAGCGCGGCACCGACCAGGCGACGGTGAGCGCACTCTTCCGCGCCGCGCAGGAGGCCGTCACCAACGCGCGCCGGCACGGGCAGGCCGGGCACGTTTCGGTGGTCGTGACGTTCGGCGAGACCGACATCCGCCTCGTCGTCACCGACGACGGCCGCGGTTTCCAGCCCGCCGACCCGGACACCCAACGCGGGTTCGGGCTGCTCGGCCTGCGTGAGCGCGCCGCGCTCGTCGGCGGTGTCGCCGACGTCGACAGCGAGCCCGGCGCGGGCACCCGGATCACACTGACCGTCCCGCGCGCCGCGGTCCTGCGCTCGTGACCGCCCCTCGCAGGCTCCGGGCGGCCGCTCGCGGTCGCCCTGTGACATTGATTCGCTCGCAAGCTCGCTCATGACCGTGCGCGTGCTCGTCGTGGACGACCAGCAGTTGATCCGAGAAGGGATCGCGTCCCTGCTTGGGCTCCAGCCGGGGATCGAGGTGGTCGGCATGGCGGCCAACGGCAAGGAAGCGATCGAGCGGGCGCTGACCCTCGGGCCCGACCTGGTGCTGATGGACGTACGAATGCCGGAGATGGACGGCGTGGCGGCGGTCGCCGTCCTGCGCCGCCGGGCGCCGGACTGTCGGGTGGTGATGCTGACGACGTTCGACGACGAGGAGTACGTCGTGCAGGCGTTGCGGGCCGGAGCTGCCGGGTACCTGCTCAAGGACCTGCCGGCGGCCGAGCTCGCCGAGGCCGTCAAGCTGGTCCACGCCGGAGTGTCCCAACTGGACAGATCGGCCGCGAGGCATGTGGCGGCGGCGCTGTCGACCCAGCCGGCCGCCGACGCGCTGACCGCCAGGGAGACCGAGGTGCTGAGGCTCATCGCGGGCGGCGCCACGAACCGTGAGATTGCCACCCGGCTGTTCCTCAGCGAGGGCACGGTGAAGAACCACATCTCCCGCATCCTCGGCCGGCTCGGCCTGCGCGATCGCACCCAAGCCGCGATCTACGCCCGCGACCACGGCCTGCTGTGAGGCGCCAGCCAACTGCCGTGAAAGGCGCGTTGACGGCACTGGTCGCCCTGAACGCGCCTTTCGCGGCGTCGCGCATGTCGCGAACCAGCCGGCCGCCTCCGCGCCGCCCTCGCCACCCGCGCGGACGCCCTCGCGGCACAGACCGCCGCTCTCCGGCAGGCCGCCGACGCCCAACGCGACGCGCCCGACTTCGTCCGCGCGCTCTTCGACTACTCGCTCAACCAACTCGACGCCGAGCGGGCCTGGCTGTCCGCCTACCGCGCGTCGCTGCACCCAGGGGAGACCTGACATGCCCGCATACGACGTCAAACGCGAGCTCAAGGAGTTGTACGCGCCGAAGAACACCACCTGGGCGCTCATCGACGTGCCAGAACAGCAGTTCCTCGCCATCGACGGGCGCGGCAACCCCAACACCGCCGACTCCTACGCCGCCGCCGTGCAAGCGCTCTACGCCGTCGCGTACACGATCAAGTTCGCCAGCAAGCGCGACGGCGCCCGGGACTTCGTCGTTGCGCCGCTGGAAGGACTGTGGTGGTCCGACGACCCGGCGAACTTCACCAACCGCGCCAAGGACACCTGGCAGTGGACCATGCTCATCAGCCAGCCCGGCTGGATCACCAAAGACATGGTCGAGGACGCCAAGGCCGCCGCCCTGGCCAAGAAGAAGCTGCCCGCCACAGCGAACATCCGCCACCACACCCTGCACGAAGGCCTGTGCGCACAGGCCATGCACCTCGGTCCCTACGACGACGAGGGCCCGTTGCTCGCCACGCTCCACGACGAGTACCTGCCGGCCCAGAACCTGCGGGAGTCCGGCCTACACCACGAGGTCTACGTGGGCGATCCCCGCAGAACCAATCCCGCCAAGCTCAGGACGGTCCTCCGGCAACCCGCCGGTTGAAGACGACCCCGTACGAAATCGGTATCGAGAGGAGCCAGTGACGGTGCTGTCCGACCTGTTCGACTACGACGCGGAGTTGCGCCTGCACAACGAACTCCTCCGCGCCGCTGCCCGCGTCGGCTCCCGCGACCGTGTGCTCGACATCGGCTGTGGGATGGGCCAGTCCACACGCGAGGCCGCCCGCGCCGCCGTCACCGGAAGCGTGGTGGGCGTCGACGTCTCCGCACCCATGCTCGAACGGGCCCGTCAGCTCACCGACGACCAGGAACTGCCCAACCTCACCTACCAGCAGGCCGACGCCCAGGTGCACCCCTTCCCGCCGGCGCATTTCGACCTCTGCATCAGCAGGTTCGGCACGATGTTCTTCGCCGACCCGATCGCCGCGTTCACCAACATCGGGCGCGCTCTGCGCCCCGCGGCGCGCATGGTGCTGCTGGTCTGGCAAGGCCGCGACCGCAACGAATGGGCCACCGCGATCCGCCAGACCCTCACCGCCGCAACGACCACACCCACCCGCGGCCCGGACGCGTTCTCACTCGCCGACCCGACCGTCACCGAAGGCATCCTGGCGGCGGCCGGCTTCACGGAAGTCAGCTTCACCGACGTGCACGAGCCCGTCTACTACGGCCCGGACACCGCCACCGCACTCGACAACGTGCTCCGGCTACTGAAATTCGAAGACCTGCTTGCCGACCTCGACACCGCGACGGCCGAGCAAGCACGCACGCGGCTACGCGCCACCCTCGACGCCCACAACACCGACGGCGGCGTGTACTTCGACTCGCGTGCCTGGCTCATCACAGCCCACCGACACCAACCGGCGTGACCGCGGGCTCAGTGTATGAGCCGCAGTGGGAGCCGCTGGAGACCGCGGAAGCTGACGTTGGGTCGCCAGACCAGGTTGTGGTCCGTCAATTCGATTTTGCTGTATCGCCGCAGCAGTTCTGTCAGTACGACGGCGGTTTCCATCTTGCCGAGTGCGGCTCCCAGGCAGTAGTGCGGGCCGCCGCTGAACGCGAGCGTCTTGATCCCGCCGGTGCGGGTGACGTCCAGGCTCTCGGGGTCGGCGTAGCGCTCTGGGTCGCGGCTGGCCGCCCCGAACAGCAGCATCACCTTGGCACCAGCCGGAAGTACGACCTCGTCGAGCACGACGTCTTCGTCCAGCAGCCTGGAGACGATCTGCACTGGCGCGTCGTAGCGGGTGATCTCGTCGATGGCGCCCGGGATCAGGGCGGGGTCGTCGCGCAACAGCTGTAGCTGGTCGGGGTGGCGCAGCAGCGCGAGCATCCCGTTGCCGACCAGGTTCACCGTGGTCTCGTGGCCGGCTACGAACAGGAACAGCACGTTGGCGATGATCTCGTGGTCGGTCAGGCGCACACCGTCTACGTCGGCATGCACGAGCAGCGACAGGATGTCCTCCCGCGGCGCGGACCTGCGCCGGTCCAGCTCGCCGGTGACGTACTCGCGGAACTCGGTTTCCGCGCGGTTCATTGTGGTGACGTCGTCCGGTGTGATCGACGGGTCGATCACGCGGCTGATCTGTTCGGTCCATCCTCGACACTGGACCTGGTTGTCGGTCGGCAGGCCGAGAAGTTCACAGGTCACGGTGACCGGCAGCGGCAGGGCGAGACTGTCGATCAGGTCGGTCTCGCCTTCGCCCATGGCGTCGAGCAGGCGGTTGGCCTCAGCGGCGACGCGCGGCCGCAACCGTTCGACGGCGCCACGGGTGAACACCTTGCTGATCACACCACGGATCCGCCGGTGTGCGGGGCCGTCCAGCATGAGCAGCCAGCTCCGCACACTGCTCACTAGCGGGCTGTCCAGTCCGCCTCTGCGCTCTGCCCAGACCTCGTTCCGGTAGAACTCGCTGGACACGCCCGGCGCGCGCAGCACAGTGTCCACATCGGCGTAGCGGGAGAGCACCCAGTAGCCGAAATGGGACCGGTGCACGGGATCGGTCTCCCGCAGGCGACGGTAGATGGGGTACGGGTCCGTCCGCACCGCGGGGTCGCGCGGGTCGAAGAGTGCGGTCATGTCCGTCCTGTCCTGTCGGTGTGTCATAGAACAGTGCTGGGACTGGGGAAAATCCCAGAGAGCCGTTCCGGCGACCGGTACGCGCGGCCGCCGATGTTACGGTCGGGTCGATGATCGGTCCGCCCACCACGCGAGGAGAACCGTGGTCATGCCAACACCTTCGGGCCCGGCTGGCGTGGTGCTCGACGCCGCCGACGGCGTCGTCGTGGTCGACGAGAGCTTCACCGACAACCCGTACCCGATCTACGAGCTGCTGCGCGCGCAGCGCCCGGTGACCAGAGTGCGGATGGCCATGAGTCCGCCGATCTGGCTGGTCACCAGGTACGAGGACGTTCGCGCCGGGCTGGCTGATCCCCGGCTGGCCAAGGACGCCGCGAAACTGGCCCGAATCCTTCGGCGCGCCGCCGGCCTCCCCGAGGACGCCGTCGGCTTCGACATGGGGCTGCACGACCACATGCTCAACTCCGACGAACCCAAGCACACCCGGCTGCGGAAGCTGGTCAACAAGGCGTTCACCGGACGGGCCATCGGCCTGCTGCGCCCCAGGATCGAGGCGGTGGCCACCGAACTTGTCGACGCGATGGCGGCCAGGCTGGCGGCCGGCGAGAAGTCCGTCGATCTGGTCGAGGAATACGCTTTCCCGCTGCCGATGACCGTGATCTGCGAGATCCTCGGCGTTCCCGACGACCGGCGCAGGGCCTTCGGCACCTGGTCGCACACCATGCTGTCCGCCGCGTCGCCGCACGAGCACCTCGCGGCGACGGAGGAGATGGGGGAGTACCTCGACAAGTTGGTCGCCGACAAGCTGGCCAACCCCGGCACGGACATCCTCTCCGAGATCCTGGCCCCCGACGAGGACGCCGACCGCCTCACGCACGGCGAGGCCACCGCGATGGCCTCTCTGCTGCTGGTCGCCGGGCACGAGACCACGGTGAACCTGATCGGCAACGGAGTGCTTGCCCTGCTGCGGAACCCGGAACAGCGGGCGCGGCTGCGCGCGAACCCGGAGCTGCTGCCCGGCGCGGTGGAGGAGTTCCTCCGGCTGGAGAGCCCGGTCAACACGGGCACCATCCGGTTCACCGACGAGGAGGTGACCATCGGCGGCACGACGATCCCGGCCGGGGAGGTGGTGCTCCTGGGGATCGGTTCGGCCAACCGGGATCCCGACCAGTTCGAGCGGCCGGACGAGCTGGACATCGGCCGGGCGACGCGCGGCAGCATCGCCTTCGGGCACGGCATCCACTACTGCCTCGGCGCGGCACTGGCTCGGATCGAGGGGGAAATCGCTTTCCGCGTGCTGCTTGACCGGTTCCCCGCCTTCACCCTCGCGGTGGAACCCAGCGAAACTCGCTGGCACAACAGCATCCTCCTCCGGGGACTCGCCAGCCTTCCGGTCGGCACGGACGGGTGAGCGGGGCGCGGCGCGGACCGGCCAGTCGACCACCAGGACTCAGATCGCTCGGATCCGGTGCACGAACTCGGTCAGGTCCGCCGCCGCGGCCCTGCCGCCCGACGTCGCGAAGTCGGTGACCAGCCGCACCAACGAGTCGTACGCCTCGGTGTGGTCGTAGGAGGTGGCGTCGGTGATCTTCATCGACCACCGCCAGTACCCGTTGAGCGTGTCGGCCAACGGCATCCGGAAGGTGGCCAGCACGTCCTTGAGGTCGTGCACCGTCGACTCAAGCCCGTGCCGGCGGACGTAGGCGCTGACCAGTTCGCTGTAGAACGCGAAGTGTCGTGCCTCGTCCCGTGCCAGCCGGTGCAGCAGGTCGCGCAGCACCGGCTCGGTGGCTACGGACTTGAACCGCTGGTAAAAAAGCTGCGTGGCCTTCTCCTGCACCAGGGTGTAGGTGAACGCCTGCACCGGGGTCTCGTAGGGCAGCGCGAACTTCTTGCGTCCCTCCTCTGCCAGCTCCCACATCAGCGTGTCCGGATCGCTGATGCCGGCCTCGATCTGGTACCTGGTCAGCACCGAGGCGTGCCGCTCCTCGTCGTTGGCCCAGGAGATCAGGAACCGGAAGTACTCCCGGTTGAAGCAGAACTCCTCGATGGCCTGGTCGCAGCCGGAGACCGGGAACGCCTGGAGGAAGTAGGTCAGGTAGCCGGGGATGTGGTCCTCGATGAAGGTGATGAACCTGACCACCGAGCGGTCGGTGTCGGTGAGCTCCGCCGGCCGCAGCGAGGTCCACGGCAGGTCGTCGACGGACCACTGCTTGGTTCCCGCGCGGCTGACGGCTTTCTTCGTCAGCTCGCGCATTTCCCCGGGCTCGATGGTCAGACGTTCCCGTTGCGCCGTCGATTCGGCCAATGGATCGTTCATGGCGCCTCCGTCGGACCCATCCGGGATTTCAGCGCGCTTAGCGCGTAGTGCTTGGTGGTGTAGCCCCAGCCCGCGTTGGCCGTCTGGAGGTACCGGATCAGCGGTTCGCTCATACCGGGCGCCACCTCCTCGACACGCGCCAGCGCGTCCTGCGCGCGCTCCTCCCACTGCTCGATGGTGCGGTGGTAGTGCGCGGTGAGGTCGGCGAGCCCGGTGAGGCTGAACCCGGCCGACTCGATGGCGTCCACCAGCACCGAGACCGGCACCATGTCGGCGAACCCGAAGATGGCCTCGGTGACGTGCACCGTGCCAGGTCGCCGGGAGAACTCCTGGTAGGTGGCGTTGTCGCGGAAGCAGCTCTCGGACACGTACAGCGATCCGTTGCGCCGCAACAGACCGTGCACCTTGCGCAGCACGTCGGTCCGGTCCGGCATGTGCACGATCGAACCGAGCATGGTCACCGCCTCGATCTCGCTGAACGAGCCGGACCGCAACGTGATCAGGTCGGCGACGCCGGCGTCGGCCGCCCGCTCCCTGATGTACTCCGCCTGCGGCCCGGACGGGGTCACACCGGTGGCGTGGCAGCCGTACTCCTGTGCCATGAACAGGATCAGGCTGCCCCAGCCGCACCCGATGTCGAGCAACCGCTCGCCGCCGCGCAGTCCCAACCGCCTCGCCACGAAGTGCAGCTTGTTCGTCTGCGCCTGATCCAGGTCGGTGTGCTCGTCGGTGTAGAGCCCCGCGCTGTACTTCAACCGGCGGTCGAGGTAGATCGCGAACAGCTCGGCCGGCAGCTCGTAGTGCTTGTTGGTTGCCTGGAATGCCTCCCGCGGGGTCAGCGCGGTCACGACGCCGCCAGGTCTCCGGTGACGTTCTTCTCCACCAGCGTGACCAGCTCGTCGACGGTCTTCACCGCGAAGATGGCGTCGTCCTCGAACTCCACGTTCCACTTGCGCTCCAGTTTGGACACAACGCGCAGCATCTTCATCGAGTCGGCGCCGGGCAGCTCCCTGAGCACATCGGCGCCGTTGATCCCGGTGGCGGAGATCTTCAGCTCGGTGGCGAGGTACTCGGTGGTGACCGAGATGATCTGCTCGCGGGTGATGGACTCGGTGGTCATAGCTCCCCGGTTTCGTGGTCGAAGTAGTGCCGGACGCGGCCGAACGCGGCCTCGTCCAGTTCCATCAGGTTCCTGGCCTGCTCCGAGCGGATCGGCTGGAAAGTGCCGCTGGCCATGACATGCAGCTCGCCGTCCGGCCCGGCGATCTCGGCCTCGGTGTGCAGGACCCCGTTGCCCTGCCCGGTGATCCGCGCCGTTGTCAGGTAGGGCAGGCCGACCCGTAGCGGCAGCAGCATCTTGCTGCGCAGCGTCACGGAGAACGCGAGCATCCCGTGCACCAGCGCCAGAGTGTCGCCCATCGCCTCGTCCAGCAGCACGTGCACGATGCCGCCGTGCACGATGCCCGGGTAGGAGGCGTAGTCCTCGGAGAACACCGTCTCTGTCGCGTAGTCCCCGTCGGGCAGCCGCAGCATCCGCAGCTTGAGCCCGATCGGGTTGCGCGGGGAGCAGCCGAAACAGTTGAACGACGGTTCGGCATGCCAGGGCAGCTCCACCTCCTCACCGGCGGTGTGCGCGACAAAGGTCATGACGCCTCGGCCTTGATCGACTCCTCGGCGATGGCGCGCCGCACGTCGGCCATCTTGGTCAGCCGGTAGCCAGTGAGCGCGGAGAAGTACTTGAATAGCTGCTCGCAGCACTTGGCCCACTCGCTGCCGTCCTCGTCGACCTCGGCGAAGTAGGCGAACATCTCGTCGATGGTCTCGTGGTTGGCCAGCTCGGGCAGGTTGCCCTTGAACCGGCTGACCGGGTGGCGGTAAAGCTCGCGGGTGGTGCCCATGTAGATGTAGAGGGTCTCCACCACCGACGCGCACTCCTCGGGCCGGTCGGCAAGCTGCTGTGCGGTGTAGTGCACGAACTCGCGCGCGTGCCGCGCCTCGTCGCCGCTGGCCTTGCGCAGGATCTCCGCGAGCACCGGTTCCCGCATGCTGCGGGCGACGCACTTGTACGCGTGGGTGGCGAGCACCTCGCAGATGACGTTGGTGGCCAACGTGGCCGCCCTGGTCACGCCCGGCGGGTACGCCTCGCGCATCGAGGCGATCGTGGCGTGGTCGATGCTGTGCCCGGCCAGCTGCAACCAGGTCTGGAAAGCCAGGTGGTGCTGGATCTCCTGGTAGCCCCAGATGCAGGCGAACTGGGAGAAGTCGTAGTCCATGCCGAACTCGTTGAACAGGCCGTGGGTCGCCGCGACCACATTGGACTCACCGACGATCGCGCCCTTGGCGAACACGATGTGCTCCGGCAGCACCAGGTCCGGCCGGAACTCCTCCCACGGGATGTCATGCAGCTCCCAGGTCGCGTGCTGGTAGCCGGCGAAGACCCTGGCGCTGTGCATCCGCTCGTCGGCGAGCAGCGGAACACCGGCAGGCGATGTCGTCGTCTTGCTGTTCACACCCGTTCTCCTTGGTCGGCGTTTACGGTGGTGGGGTACACGCCGTCGGTCTCGCCAGAGGTGACGCGCCGTGCGGCCAGCACGCGCTGCCACTTGCCGCTGGTGGTCCGTGGGAGCCACCGTGGCTTGACCGCGTACACCGCCACCTGAGTCAGGTGGAGTTCGGCGGCCACCCGCCTGCGCACCTCCTCGCGCACCGCGACCGGCTCCCCGTCGGTCTCCACGATCACCCCGATCCGCTCGCCACCATCGGCGTCGGTGTCGGAGAACGCCACGCAGCGACGGCGGTAGATCCCGGGCACCTCGCGGGCGACGGTCTCGACGTCGTCGGGGAAGAAGTTCTGGCCGTGCACCACGACCATTTCCTTACGCCGCCCGGTGACGTACAGCTCGCCGTCGAGCAGGAAGCCGAGGTCCCCGGTGCGCAGCCAGTCGTGGTCGAACACCTCGGCGGTCGCCTCGGGGTTGCGGAAGTACCCGGTGGTCACCGGCTCCCCGCGGATCTGGATGTCTCCGAGCGCGCCGTCGGCGACCACCGAGCCGTCCGCACGCACGATGCGCAGGTCGATGCCATGCACCGGGCGGCCAACTGACACCACCGGCTTGGCCGACCGCGCGGTCTCGGCCACCGAGCGCACGGCGCCTGTCCTGGCCAACTCGTCGCGGTCCACCGCGCGGATATGTGCGGTGGCGCCGGGATCGGGGTAGCTGATCGACAGCGTGGCCTCGGCCATGCCGTACACCGGGTACATGACCGAGGCGTCCACCCCGCTGGGCGCCAGCGCCTCGGTGAACCGCCGCACGGTGGCCGCGCTGACCGGTTCGGCTCCGTTGAAGGCCAGGCGCCAGCTTGACAGGTCCAGCGCGGCCAACCGCTCCGCGGGCACGGTGTCCAGCATGTGGTCGTAGGAGAAGTTGGGTCCGGTCATCACTGTGCCGCGGTGCGCGGCGAAGTGCTCGAGTACCGCGCCCGGCCGTCGCAGGAAGGTGGTTGGGGCGAAGACGTGCACGTCGGCGCCGTTGAGCCAGTGCGACTGCAGGCCGATCAGGCCCATGTCGTGGAAGGTCGGCACCCACTGCACGAACACGTCGTCCGGGCTGAAGGCACCAGAGACCACGCAGGCCCGCAGCCCGGCCATGGTCGTCCGGTGCGGCAGCATGACACCCTTGGGCTGGCTCGTGCTGCCCGAGGTGAACTGCACGATCGCCAGCGCGTCGGGGTCGATGGTGGGCAGGGCGCGCTGGTCGCCGGTGCCGCTCGGCGCGGGCGGCAGCAGCAGGCGCACCCCCGTGTCCAGTTCGCCGAGCGCGCTACCGAGGTCGGCGTGGTCGGGGTCCAGCACGATGTGGCGCATACCCGCGGCGGCCGCGATGCGGGCCAGCCGACGTGCGGTGCCGTGCACGTCCCCGAACCCGGCCTGGACCGGCAGCACGCTGATGGCGGCCCCGGCGCGCCAGAGCCCGAAGATCGTGGTGAAGAACCGGGCGGCGGTGGGCACCAGCACGCCAACCACGTCCCCGGGGCGTACCCCGCCACGCAGGAACTCGTGCGCGGCAGCGGTGGCTGCCAGGTCCAGCTCGGCGGCGGTGATCTCGTCGCCAGCGGTGGGGAATCTCGCACGGGAGCCCGGTGTGGCTTTCGCCAGCCGGGCGAGGCTTTCAGCCAGGGTGTTCCCGTCCAGCAAAGCAGGTCGCATGGGATCCCTCAGTGATCGGTGTGCCACGGGCGCCAAAGGTCGGATAACTGATGGAGTCGCGTGTTTGGATCGGATTCCGTTCACTAGTGATCCGCAGCTTGACATGGTTCGGCGGAGCCTCATAGTGGCGGATCGCAAAGACTAGGGAATTCACTAAAAACCCACCCCGATGGTGCGCGGACGACCTTGACAGCGTTTGCGCTATCTGGTTACGGTCGAAACCTGACTGCCCATTGTTGGGAATAAAAATGACATGCCCTGAAGGCCACCTTTGGGGAATGGACTGCGCAGGGTGAATGGCGACCGGACGGGTGGTTCCATGCAGTTCGGCTCCTCGGTCGCACTGGTCGGTTTGTCGCGTAGTCCCTTGTCGGTGCCACCTGTAGAGGTGGCGCGACGGGCGTTGGAGAACGCCGGCATCACCCCCGTCGCACTGGCGGGCATGGCCGCCGGTGTGTTCGCCACGGCGCAGGCCGAGGTGGTCGCCGAGGAACTCGGCGTGCTGGGCCCGGTGGTGACGGCGGATATCCAGCCCGTGGCGGTACTGCACCTTTCGGCCCAGAGCATTCGCATGGGTGAATCCGCGCTAGCCATCGCCGGGGTGTTTTCGCCCGGCGGGTGTGCGTTTCTGGTGCTGAAATCGATTACCGCCGCGATCGCGGACGGCGACCCGATCCACTGCGTGGTCGATGGCAGCGCGCTGGGCAGGGGACCGGTCGTGCGGCTGGCATGTGAGCGTGCCGGCGTGGACCAGGACGAGGTCCAGCATCACCCGGTCGACGCGGACGACGCGGTGTCGGCGCTGTTCGAGCTGCCCCTGCTGCTCAGTCGCGGGCAGGACCGCCGGGGGACCGTCGTGCTCAGCTCCGCCGACGGCGCCGGGACCGCCTGCGCGCTGGTGCTGTCCGAACCGCCCACCCGCCCGCAACCGCCCGAGCGCCCCGCGGTGTCGGTGCTGCCGCTGGTGTTGTCGGCCGACAGCGCGGAGAGCCTGCGCGGTAAGGCCGAGACCCTGCGTGCCCACCTGGCCGGGCCGGCCGCGCCGGACCTGCTCGACACCGCACACACCCTGGCCGTGGCGCGGTCGCACCTGCCGCACCGGGGCGTCGTGCTTGGCGGAGACCGGGCGGAGCTCGCCGAGGGCCTTGCCGAACTGGCCGCTGGCCGGGGCGGTGCGGTACCCGCCGGGACCGGGCGCACGGTGGCGCTGATGTTCCCCGGCGAAGGCGGACAGCGGCCGGGCATGGGCCGCGAGCTGTACCCGCTGTTCGACGTGTTCGCCGACGCACTCGACGAGGTGTGCGCTCACCTGGACGCGGTGTCCACCTGGTCGGTGCGCGAGCTGCTGCTTGGCGACCGCGGCGCCGAAGTGGCGCCGGCCGACGAGGCGCTGTACTCCCAGGACGCCCTGTTCGCCCTGCAGGTGGCGCTGTTCCGCCAGTTCGAGCACTGGGGCGTTCGCCCGGACTTCGTGGTCGGCCATTCGGTCGGGGAGCTGGCCGCGGCCACGGCGGCCGGGGTGTACTCACTGCCGGACGTGTGCGCGCTGCTTGCCGAGCGGATCCGGTTGTTCCACGACAAGACACCGGTCGGCGGCGCGATGGTGGCCATGCGCGTCACCGAGTCCGAAGCACAGGAGTCCCTGACCGGGCTGGCGCACCTGGCGGCGATCTCCGCGGTCAACTCACCCAACTCGGTGGTCGTCTCCGGCGACCGCGACACCGTGCTGCGGGTGGCCGGGTTGTGGGCCGACCGTGGGCGCAAAGTCAAGCAGCTACCGGTGGACCGGGCCTTCCACTCACCGCACATGGCCGCGATGGCCGGGGACTTCGAGCAGTTCGCGCGCGGACTGACGGCACACCCGCCGCGAATCCCGATCGTCCCGGTGCACACCGGGCTCGGGGCCGATCCCGGTGTGGTGTGCCGGCCCGAGTACTGGGGCGCCCAGGTACGCGGCACCGGGCACTTCCTCAACTGCGTGACCAGTCTTGCCGCCGCCGGTGTGGACACCTACGTGGACATGAGCGCCAACGGCGTGCTCGCGGCCCTGGTCGAGGAGACCCTGCCCGAGGCAGCGACCGGAGACGTGCTCGTCACCGCCGCGCTGCGCGGCGGCGAGTCCGACCTGCGCGCGGTGCTGGGCACCCTGGGAGAGCTGCACGGGCACGGGGTGCCGGTGGTCTGGCAGGAGGTGGTCGGCACGTGGGGTGGCCGCCGCGTGCACCTGCCAACCGAGGTGGCCGAGCCCAGCTCGAACACGGTATGGACTCGGTGGCCGCCGTCGAGCTGGTCAAGCGGCTGCGCAGGCGGACCGGGCTGACGATCGCCACGACCGCGCTGTTCGACCATCCCACCCCGAACCTGCTGGCCGCGCACCTGGACGGCAGCTCGCCGAGGCCACCGGCCGTCGTGCTCCGCAAGACAGGTTCTGACGAGCCGATCGCCATCGTCGGGATGAGCTGCCGCTTCCCCGGCGGCGTGCAGTCCCCAGAGGACTTGTGGCAGTTGGTCGCCGAGGGCCGCGACGTCATCGCGCCGATGCCGGACGACCGCGGCTGGGACCTGGACGCCCTGTACGACCCGCGGCGGCAGCGGCCGGACACCAGCTATGTGCGCGAGGGCGGGTTCCTGCACGACGCCGCCGAGTTCGACGCCGCGTTCTTCGGCATCGGCGGCCACGAGGCCCTGGAGATGGACCCACAACAGCGGTTGCTGCTCGAGCTGTCCTGGGAGGCCTTCGAGCGGGCTGGCATCGACCCGGTCACGTTGCGGGGCAGCGACACCGGGGTCTACGCGGGGCTGTCCCATGGCTACTACGGCATCGGGCCAGGGCACGTCGGTGTCATCGGGCAGCCGAACCTGGCGATGGGGACCGTGTCCAGCGTGGCCTCCGGCCGGATCTCGTTCACCTTCGGCTTGCAGGGCCCCAACCTGTCCATCGACACGGCGTGCTCGTCCTCGCTGGTCGGCGTGCACCTTGCCGTCGCGGCGCTGCGCCGGGGCGAGTGCTCGCTGGCGCTGGCCGGCGCGGTGACGGTGCTGGCGTCGCCGCTGGTGTTCGTGGTGTTCAGCAGGCAGGGCGGGTTGGCGCCGGACGCGCGGGCCAAGCCATTCGCCGAGGGCGCCGATGGCACCGCCTGGGCCGAGGGCGGCGGCATGTTCGTGCTGGAGCGGTACTCCGACGCGCGCCGCAACGGCCACCCGGTGCTCGCACTGATCACGGGGTCCGCGGTCAACTCTGACGGCGCCAGCAACGGACTCACCGCGCCAAACGGCGCCGCCCAGCAGCGGCTGCTGTCCGCCGCGCTCGCGGACGCCAGGCTGAGACCGTCCGATGTGGACGTCGTGGAGACGCACGGCACCGGGACGAAACTGGGCGACCCGATCGAGGCCGGGGCGCTGCTGGCGGCCTACGGCGCGCACCGGTCACCGGACCGACCGCTGATGGTGGGCTCGCTGAAGTCCAACCTGGGGCACACCCAGGCGGCCGCCGGGGCCGCCGGCATGATCAAGATGGTGCTGGCCATGCGCCACGGCACGGTCCCGGCCACCATCAACGTCGACCGGCCCAGCTCGCACGTGGACTGGGCGGCCGGGCTGCACCTGGTCACCGAAGCCACCCCGTGGCCGGACCGAGGACCGGTCCGGCGGGCCGGCGTTTCCTCGTTCGGTATCGGCGGCACGAACGCCCACGTGATCCTGCAACAGCCCCCGGCCGAACCGGACCCTCCGGCGGCTCCGGCGAGCGATCTCCCGCTGCTGTGGATCGTGTCGGGCGGTTCGGAGACCGCACTGCGCGCGCAGGCGGCCCGGCTGGTCGCGCACTGCGCCGCCCACCCCGAGATCGGCGACCACGACCTGGGTTTCTCGTTGGCCACGACCCGTTCCGCGCTGGCCCACCGGGCCGTGCTGACCGGCGGCGACAGCAAGCGGCTCAGGCGTGCGCTGATCGCGTTGGCCGCTGGCAGAACCGATCCCGGTCTCACCACGGGTGTGGTGGCCGATGGCGGCCTTGCCTTCCTGTTCGCCGGGCAGGGCAGTCAGCGCGCGGGGATGGGCGGCCGGCTGCACGAGCGGTACCCGGTCTTCGCGGCGGCCTTCGACGAGGTGTGCGCTGGGCTGGACCTGCCGGTGTGGGAGGTCGTGTTCGGCGCGGAGCAGCACACCCTGGACCGCACGGAGTTCGCGCAGCCCGGACTGTTCGCGTTCGAGGTCGCGCTGTTCCGGCTGTTGGAGAGCTGGGGCATCCGGCCGGACCTGCTGCTCGGGCACTCCGTCGGCGAACTGGCCGCCGCTCACGTGGCCGGGGTGCTGTCACTGCCGGACGCGTGCCGACTGGTCGAGGCGCGCGGCTCGCTGATGCAGGCGTTGCCGCGGCAGGGTGCGATGTACGCGGTGGCGGCCTCTGCGGACGAGGTCGAAAAGCTGCCGTCAGGGGTCTCACTTGCCGCGGTCAACGGCCCGCACTCCGTGGTGGTTTCGGGAACCGAGGACGCCGTTGCCGCACTGGCCGAGAGCTTCCGCGCGCGGGGGCGCAGGACCAAGCGCCTGCGGGTCAGTCACGCGTTCCACTCCGCGCTGATGGACCCCATGCTCGACGAATTCCGTTCCGTGGCACAGAGTCTGGACTACGGGCCGCCCCGGATCCCGATCGTGTCCGACCTGACCGGCGAGGTGGCCACCGACGAGCTGCTGTGCTCCCCGGAGTACTGGGTCGACCACGTGCGCGGCACGGTCAGGTTCCTCGACGGGGTGCGGACCCTCCACGACCGGGGCGTCAGCACGTTCCTGGAGCTGGGGCCGGGGACCACGCTGACCGAGCTGGCCGAGGACTGCCAGAGCGATGCCGTTGACACGGCCGTGTTCCCCGGTCTGCGGAACGAGGACGTGCTCGGCGCCGTGGCGGCGCTGCACGTGCGGGGACACGGGCCGGACTGGTCGGCGTGGCACGCGGGGAGCGGGGCGCGGCGGGTGGACCTGCCCACCTACACCTTCCAGCGCAAGAGGTTCTGGCTGATGCCGGCGCAGGCGGCCGAAGCCCGCTCCCCACAGACGGATGCGGCGTTCTGGGACGCCGTGGCGGGCGAAGACCTGCAGCGCCTTGGCGACCTACTCGGCACCAGCACCGACCTGAAGGTCACCGAACTGCTGCCCGCGATGGCGCGGTGGCGGCGTGACCACGACCAGGACGCCGCGGTGGACCGGTTGCGGTACCGGATCAGTTGGCAACCCGTGGCCGACCAGGTTGCCAACAAACGGAACTGGGTCGTCGTGCACTCCGAGGACCGGCCCGTGCCGGAACCGATCCGCGCGGCGCTCGGCGCCGCGGTGCTGCGCGTCAGCGCCGACGCCGGTCGTCAGGAGATCGCCAAGCTGCTCGGACCCGTCCTGGACGGCGAACCGGTCGACGGAGTGTTGTCCCTGCTGGCACTGGACGAACGACCGCACCCAGACGCGTCCGAGGTGCCTGCCGGGCTCGCGCTGACCACAGCACTCATCCAGGCCATGGGGGACGTCGAGTTCGACGTGCCGTTGTGGTGCGTGACCCAGGCGGCGGTGTCGACCGGACACGGTGATCGGCTCAGCTCTCCTGCCCAGGCCATGGTGTGGGGCCTCGGCCGGGTCGCGGCCCTGGAACACCCGCAGCGGTGGGGTGGCCTGGTGGATCTTCCGTCCACAGTGGACTCGGCCGTGGTCGAGCGACTGGCCGGCGTGCTGTCGGCGACGGAGGACCAGGTCGCCGTGCGCGCCTCGGGCGTGTTCGCCAGACGCCTGCTGCACGCACCGGCCGGTCCCCGCGAGAACCTGACACCACGCGGCTGGCCTCGGCACGGCACCACCCTGATCACCGGCGCTTTCGGCGCGCTGGGCAGGCAGTTGGCGTACTGGCTGGCCGCTGAGGGCGTGGAAAGACTGCTGTTGACCGGCAGACACGCCGACGACCCCGAGTTCCTCGCCGAGCTGACCGCGCTCGGCGCCGAGGTCGACGCGGTCGCCTGCGATGTGGCCGACCGGCAGGCCGTTGCTGACCTGCTCGCCGCGATCCCGGCGGACCGGCCGTTGACGGGAGTCGCGCACGCGGCCGGGGTGCTCGACGACGGCGTGATCGACGCACTGGACCCGCGACGGCTGGCCGTGGCCCTGCACGCCAAGGTCGACGGCGCCCGCAACCTCCACGAGCTGACCAGCGGGCTGACGGCGTTCGTGCTGTTCTCCTCCGCCACCGGCGCGGTGGGCAACGCGGGCCAGGCCAACTACGCGGCGGCCAACACCTTCCTGGACGGGTTGGCCGCACATCGGCACGCACTGGGACTACCCGCCACCGCCATCGCGTGGGGGGCGTGGCAGGG
>Ga0193717_1000183_pt1 | contig 52257 bp, 71 predicted proteins | sample U2c2metaG_FD_145900 | JGI IMG/M metagenome (GOLD analysis project Ga0193717, IMG submission 145900) | Soil microbial communities from a riparian zone of the East river system, Colorado, United States - U2c2 | ecosystem: Environmental > Terrestrial > Soil > Riparian zone | place: USA: East River... | reverse complement strand
CCGGAATTTACCGTTTCCTTAACCGTGTTTGGGTGCTTAACCAAGAATTCCTAGAAAGTAGCAAGCAATTTACTGGTCACGATGATGAAATAAAGCGTCTGCAGCACAAAACGATTAAAAAAGTGACTGACGATTATCACCGGCTTAGCTTTAATACAGCTATCTCTGCGTTAATGGAATATGTGAACGAACTATATAAATTCAAAGTCGATGGTTTTTCAGATGAAGTATGGCATGAGGCTCTAGGTGCGCTTAACCGTATGCTTGCACCATTCGCACCGCACATAAGCGCTGAATTATGGCAACAGCTCGGCAATGATACGATGATCGAGTCTGCCGGTTGGCCGCAGTGGGACGATGCTTTGACTAAGAGCGAGTCCTCGACGATTATCGTTCAGGTAAATGGCAAATTACGAGCTAAGCTAGAAGTTGCGACGGACGCAACACAGGAAGATGTGACCGCAGAGGCGCTAGAACAAGAAAATGTCACCAAATTTATTGGCGACAAAAAACCAGCCAAGGTGATTTATATCCCTGGCCGGCTGATTAATATTGTCGTTTAGCCTAATGGCTAGAACGGGACACCGTACGAGTGTCAATCTTAGATGTATCCCGACGATGCTTAGGGGCTAGTACATGTTTACCTTTTTTTGGAGTCGTAATCTTATCAAAAGGAAACCGAATAAGAAGTGCTGAGCGACCAATCTGAGCATTTGTTGCCGACGCTAGGGCATTTGCGGCATACGTAAGCTTTTCCGCTACTAGACCTCGCAAGGGTTTGGCTTGATGTTCTGCAGCGTGGGGCAAAAAAGGATTCTCTTGCCCTTGTGCGTAATTTGCATGCGTGTGCGCACTCTGATAATCAAGATCTGTATCGAGCATATCTTGCACTAAGACATATGCCCTGTAGGGTGCTTGTTTCTTAGCCAATGCTAGTAACTGCGTATCTTCACTGCCGAGTTCGATATCAGGAAGAGGGATTGTAGGCGGTACTTCTTCTAAAGCGGGTGGCTCCGAAGAATAGTATCCAGGTAAGGCAAGCTCCCTGAGAGCTCCGCTTGGAGGGAGATTATGCGGAGAAGAGTAGTTTGCGTATTCACTTCTGTTGAAAGTCATTTATATATGATAACACTTATGTATATTTATGTCAATACTCTCTTGAGAAATTTAACTAACTTCGCTATAATAGCACCAAGTTATATAATAAAAACCTGAAAAAGGAGAACTTTACCATGGGACAACCTAAAAAGCAAAGCAGCCCGCGCAAGACTGGTCTACGTCGTAGCCACCTTGTTCTAAAGCTTGCTCGTCGTGTAAACGGCAAATCACCAGTCAAGGTACGCACTACAAAGCGTGAAACTGGCAAAGTCACAAAATAACTCTCGTTTGACTACGAGTGATCTTAAAAAAACCTAAAGATAACGAAAGAACCAAACACTATGGCTTCTAACCGCCACCTTGGACGTATTGTTGCACTTCAAACCCTTTACGAGTATGAGTTTCGTACTCAGTCGGAAGATGCTTCTGTCGATATTGACGAAATACTTGGGCGCAATCTGGAACGTTACGAGACCGCGATTGACGATAAACCGTTTGTTAGTGATTTAGTAAAAGGTGTTATTGCCAACCAGGTGGATTTGGATGAAAAAATTCAGCCGATTGCTCCTGATTGGCCAATTGAACAAATTGCGCGTATTGATCGTTCAGTACTGCGTATTGGCCTATATGAACTTCTCTACCTTGCAACTGTCGTGCCGCCAAAAGTGGCGATTAACGAAGCGGTTGAATTAGCTAAAGCGTTTGGTTCTGATAACTCAAGCAAGTTTATTAACGGAGTGCTGGGGACAGCTTACCGTACACTTGTTGAGGGGGAGTCAGGCGATGCAAAATCCAAAGTTTGAACGCTTTAAAAAATATTTCAACCGCCATCGTGCTTCTATTCAAGAAATCGTTCGCGAACCAACAGCTGGTGGTATAGTATTTCGCCGTAATAAAGCAGGCGATGTAGAAATATTATTAATCCAAGATGCCAAAGACCGTTGGACTATTCCAAAAGGTCATATTGAAGAAGGCGAAACAGCACAGCAAACAGCCAAGCGTGAAATTGGTGAAGAAGCAGGACTCCATGATACGGAAGTCCTTGGCTGGCTGGGCAAAATTCATTTTCGCTACCGTCGGATTGACAAACTTGTCCTTATGACAACCCAAATCTACCTTGTCCGCGCCAAAGGCGACACCGATGCTATCCAAAAAGAAGAGTGGATGAACGGTATTAGGTGGTTCAAATTTCACGATGCACTAGATGAAATTGAATACGAAGATATTGGAAAACTGATGTTACTCGCAATGAAAAAAATTCGCCAGGAGAAGCTATAATGAGCGGGATGCAAACGGCGCCATATCAGGATTTTGCCCTAAAAAATTTTGGGTTTGAGTTTAAGAACATCGATCTTCTTATTACTGCGCTGACACACCGTAGCTACGTTAACGAACATAAAAAGAGTGTTAGTGAACACAATGAGCGTCTCGAGTTCTTAGGTGATGCCGTTTTGGAACTTGTCGTGACCGACTCCTTATTCCGTAATCATAGTGAACCGGAAGGTATTTTAACCAGCTGGCGTGCGTCGCTAGTCCGTACTGAAAGTATTAGCGAAGCTGGCCAAAGCCTTGGGTTCGAACCCTTGATGCGCATGAGCAAAGGTGAAAAAAATGGCAGTACCCGTGCACGCGAGCAAATTCTTGCGAATGCTTTCGAAGCTGTCATAGGTTCGATTTACCTTGAACGTGGTTACGAAGATGCGGCCGTCTTTATTGAAAAGCATATTCTTTCTAAATTGGATTCTATTTTAGAGTCTGGTAGCTGGCGCGATCCAAAATCACATCTGCAAGAAGTATCCCAGCGGATTGACGGCCAAACACCGCAGTATAAGGTGTTAGAAGAGGTTGGACCTGATCACGACAAGATATTTAAACTAGGTGTATTCGTTGGTAATAAGAAAATGGGCGAAGGCAGCGGACCAAGCAAGCAGGTAGCCCAACAGCAGGCGGCCAAGACGGCACTTGAAACATACGAGAAACGCACTAAAACAGATTGACGTACGGCCAAAAGTAGTGTAAACTTGGTCAAGAACTAATACAAATTCTATCGTGAAGTAAAGGAAGTTTAATTTATATGCTCGCAATTCGTTTGCAACGTGTTGGCCGTAAAGGCTACCCAGTCTACCGCCTTGCCGTGCAAGAAGCACAACGCCACCCGTCAAGTGGTCGCGTCGTCGCTTATGTCGGCAGCTACAACCCTCATACTAAAGAGGCCACTATTCAAGCTGAAGTAGCTCAGAAATACTTGGACAATGGCGCTCAGCCATCACCTCGTGTCGTTAAACTGCTAAAAGACGGCGGCGTTAAACTTCCTAAATGGGTTCAGGAAGTAACATCTGACAAGCAAAAAACTATTCGTAACGCAGAAAAGCTACGAAAAAACCAGCCAAAAGAAGAAGTGGTTGAAACTCCGGCTGAAGAGCCAGCAGAAGAATCAGCTGAATAATCAATACGATTTTCCTATAAATACCCGTCGCTTTGGCGGGTATTTTTCGTGCTACAATAGAAATACGATATCAATTACGGAATTTACGTACTGAAGACTAAAGCGGAGGGCCAGATGTCAACAATAGACCAGCAATTTGTAGAATATATCGTGAAGTCACTCGTCGGACATCCAGATGATGTTGTCGTTGAACGATTGATTGACGAAAAAGGAGTACTCCTTACTCTTACGGTTAACCCCGAAGACCTCGGGCGTGTTATCGGTAAACGCGGCGTTACCGCACAAAGTTTACGAACACTTTTACGTGCGCTTGGCACGAAAAACGATGCTCGTTATAACCTAAAAATCGTCAATAATGATGATGAGCGCGAAAACTATAGTATCTCATCAGATACTGCATCTGACGACCTTGTGGAAAACGTAACAGATGAGAGTGTGGACAATGAATCTAGTCTTGCAAAGAATACACGAAAAGAGCTTGCAGAACTAGACGACCTCGATATATAATCATAAACAGTTCAATGACACTGAACTGCGAGAAAGCTCTATGCGAGCAACAAAATCACCATATTTGTTGAGAGCCTTGTATGTGTCACTAAACCCGTCTGTAATATGGCGGGTTTTGTGATTCTTGGAATATTGTCCTATAGGGATAAGACGATAGTAGTAAGAATAGTTCCTGCGACAACAAGGGCGGTAATAACAAGAATAACCTTCTTACTCTGTTTAGTGGCTTGTGGCTCGTCAGTGTGATCTAAGAGCCCAGTCGAAGGCCTGACAGGCACAGAGGCTTGCTCGGTGTCATTAGGCGTGTTTGCAAGTGCTCCCTGCGTGAGGTGACGTGCAACAACCGCTGCGTCAGGTTCATCTTCGGGTGCTAGATCCCCGTGCAATGGCTGAAGTGTTAGTTTTTTCGCCTCTGCCAAGCGCCGATCTTCATCGGATGTTGGTGGTTTTTGTTCAAATTCCATAAATCCTCTAATTTCTATGTTCTAGTATAGCAAAACAAAACCTTCAAAACTACCGACTGGGTTATTTAGGTATGTATCGTCACATATAGACATTAAAGTCAATGTACGTTAAGCTTATACAGATGAAGAAAATCCAAATTATTACCTTATTCCCCGAGATGTTCAGCGGCGTGCTGAATGCTTCTATGATGTGGAAAGCGCAAGATAATAAGATCGTTGAATTCGAGACGATTGATCTTCGCGAATTTGGATTAGGTCCACGTCGTCAGGTCGACGATACGCCTTATGGCGGTGGAGACGGCATGCTTTTAAAGCCAGAACCTCTATTCGCGGCGATTGAAAAAGCCAAAGCAAGTGACCCTGCAGCTAAAGTACTTCTCATGACCCCCAAAGGAGAGCGCTGGAAGCAATCTATCGCAAAAGAGTATGCGATAGCCGATCATGGCTATATCTTCGTCTGTGGGCGCTATGAAGGCTATGACGAGCGCATTCTGACACTTGTTGACCAAGAACTAAGTGTGGGCGACTATGTGCTGACAGGTGGTGAACTACCAGCAATGACGATCGTTGATAGTATCGTGCGCCTTATTCCAGGCGTACTCGGCGGGGAAATGAGTGCCGAGATTGAAAGCTTTAGTGACGGAGAGACATTAGAATTTCCGCAATATACCAAGCCAGCGGAATTTAGAGATATGAAAGTACCCGACGTGCTGCTAAGCGGCAATCACGCGGCTATCGCCAAGTGGCGGGAAGAGAACTCTCCGAAAGCAAAATAAAAACACCTGAAATTTTGTCAGGTGTTTTTAAGTTGTGGTGGGTTATCGTAGAGCGATCTGTCACAACATATGTTTTTTGGAGTTTATGTTTGTTTTTGTAACTTTCGCTACCTAGTACAATAAATTAAATTATCAAAAAGCGCAAGCGAAATGATAAAAATAACAACGCTTTCCGTTAAGAGAAATGAAAGGTATACTACTAACATGAGCTTTTTCGTCAATGCAACAGAGGCCAAACACCCTAAGACTAAAAATAGCCAAGTAGCGGCTATGATACTTGCGGCATTTTTGATCGTTATGGTCGTCGGGCAACTTTTCACTTATGAGAAATTTGCCGAGGTTATTAATGGATTCGATTTTTTCCCTAGCAAAGAAACCTCTACGATTGCCGCAGCACTCATTGTGATATTCGAAGTAGCCTCCCTCCCTTTTCTTTTGAGGATGCGACTTAGCCCGTTGGCGCGTGTTATATCCGTAGTTGCCGGTTGGCTAGTGCTACTGTTTTGGTTTGGTATGTCGATATGGCTTAATATTACGTTTAGTTTAGCGCCCAATAGCGGGGTATTAGGCGACACCGTACATCTGCCTATCGGGGAGTGGATGATATCGTTTTTTGGCGCGCTCATACTACTGGATCTTTGGGCATGTGACGGTCTATGGCCCAGAAAATCCCTTCACAAAAAATAGTTGCTGTAATTATCCTTAAAGCGTATGATAAAAGTAACTAATTCAGGGGGTCAAAGGTTATGGAAACTGTGAATAAGCTTGAGGTGACGATCGCAGCATGGTACAAGGGTTTACCGCATTTGCCAGAGGGCGCACGCAAATGGATCACAAATAACATCTGGTGGATTATTCTTGTAGGTGTTATATTGTCGCTGATGGTAATCATTCCAGCGTTTAGCTGGCTATTTATCGGCGGTTCACTTATTGCCACCTATGGGATGTCGCAGTCGGTGTACTATGGAGCGGCTTTTATTCCCGCTATTATTGCCTTGATAATCCTCGTCGTGGATCTTGCATTATCTATAATGGCGATCTCTCCGCTAAAAGCACATCTTAAACGCGGGTGGTCATTGCTGTTCGTAACGATGCTACTAGGAGTCATTTCAGTGATTTTGACACTCTTTTCCAATCAGGATTTCGGTGCGTTTTTATCGGGGCTCATAGGTACGGCAGTCGGGGGCTACTTCCTGTTTGAAATTAGGGATAACTTTAGTATGGTTGCAACTAAAGTACACCCTAAACTAGCCACTACTACCTCAACTGACGCTCCTAAAAAAGCCTAGTCTAGACGCATACTGAGCCCAATACCGCCAAAGGTTTGGCACACGAAAACAGGCCCGCTAGGGGTGCTGAGCTGCTTGTTATATCTATAGCCAATATCGCTAAATTCCGAGAATTTGGCGATATTTGTTGTCCGGCTAGTGATAAGCCACCGCGCGAATGCGCCGCGCGCGATCTTGGCATGTACGACCACGAATGCCGGATCGCCAGTTTTAGGGTCGGCTGTCAAGAATCTTGGGGTAATAACCCGGTTACTATCCATTAACGGCAGTACGGCCTTTGTGTACTCGACGGAAGATACGTTTACGATCGTGCCCTCCGTAGGCAAGCATCTGGCAATTGCATCGCTCCAATACGCGTAGAGGTTTGTAAACTTTGGATCAGGTAACCGGTAGGCCATTTCCAGCCGGTAAGAGCAGATTCCGTCGTATGGCCGGATTACCCCGTATAATCCCGATAAAATGCGAAGGGTTTTGTCGGCGTAATCCCGATCACTCTTGGAGAGTTCGCTTGCCCGAAGTCCACTATAGATATCCCCAACGAAACTATCTATCGCAATAGATTGTCTGCCGGGGCTGTCAGACCAGTCAGCTATCAGTTTATGCGTCTTGCCGGCTAGGGTCGAAGAAACGTGCATGCATTTTGCGATTTCCTCGGGTGAAAGCGTTTTAAGGTAGATTCCGATTTCTTTTGCCTGCTTGCCTAAGAGGGGTCGATGTAGCGGTTGGGTTTGAGTAGAAGGGCGCATTGTTTTAGACGAATGTAGCAAGATTGTAAGTGGCATATCCATATGTCTATCATATCAGCTGGCGCACACCAGTGTTAACATGAGCAATATAACTTATTTTCCAATTCATCCAAATCATAGTACAGTTATTATTAATGACGTTGACGATAAAAAAGCAACTGCGCTTCAAGCGAAGATCGACAGGGGTAATGATAGGGATGATCGGTACAATTGCTTTATTCGGCGCGCCTTTGTCGCAGGCGATGGTTGTTCGTTCGCCCGCGAAGCTGACAATAGCAGATACGGGGCTGTCAAATTCTAAAAAGAACAATCAATCCACTAAACCCGTTACTGAAAATAAAAAAACCGTACCTAAGACACCTGCAGTACAGATCCGTTCATCTGACTGTCAATCTTCAGCACCAATGCGGCCAGGTTTAAATTCCTCGGAATCTCCGCAACTGAGGAAGCTGTCACAGTATGAGAAAGTATGTGGAAGCGGGATCATAAATCAGCTGTCATTTTTTGTGGCAATGCCCACGACGGCCGGGGAAGCGAGCGAATATGCGCGTAACGTCGCTGCCCAGCTACGGGAGTTCGCAACCTACGGTATTGCGCCACTTGTATTTTTAGAACCAACAACCGCGTCGGGGCTGGTCGACATGAAAGCGTTTCGGGCGGGAAATTATGACACGGTGCTCGATGCCTATTTTAGCGCTTTAAAGTCTGCGCAGATAACGGATCAGATGATGGGGACATGGGTGTCTTTTCCTGAGGGAAATATTCCCGTATGGACAAGCGTTGATCCAGGTGATTTCGTAGCGAGTGTGACAAAAACAGTAACGTTCCAAAAGAAATATTTCCCAAGCAGTAGAGCAAGCATTATGTTGGATACGCTTTCGTATCCTTCTGCGGCTAATTGGAACGACGGGAAAGCCGTTAGCCTATTGCCGTATGTAAGCGGCATTCCCGGCGGGCTTATAGATAGCTTTGGTCTGCAAGGTTTTCCTTGGACTCCGGCTGCCAACGAAACGGGTTCGAATAATGGAGCGCCAAAAAACTATTTGCGAGTTAGCTTGGCTGCAGAGGCAGCAAGAGCATTAAACGTTAAAAATATTTGGCTGAATACGGGCACGTTTGGTGTTAAATATGCTAATCAATCAGGCCGGCAGGTAGGTGTTTCGTCTGCGCAGCGCCTTGCGTCATTAATCGAGACCGTCGCACAAGCAAAAACACTGCAAGCTGGGGGCTTTGCAGTGTCGATGCATCTTTTTGCAGAAGATAAGTCACGCGTACCCGAGGCGACTGACTGGTCGTATTGGCCAAGTGGCCAATCAGGTACGAGTGCTTCAACCACTGCATTCAAGACTTTTGCTCATGATCTTCAGGCTGCGAATATTCCTCTTTGGTTATTCGACGCTGATGAATAGAACTACGGTAACTGGGTGGTGACTTCGTCAAGCGCGTCGTTGTACGTTTTTACGGTAATGCCGCTATTAACGATAGCCTGGACGTGTTGTTGGAATACATTGGTGTAGCTGTCGTAAGGACCTGGGTCATTAGCGATACGGTGGTAAACGAGGACAAGCCATGTTTTATCAGTTTCTGCTTGAGCAATCCAAGCCGCAACTTGTTCGGCAGGTGTTGTATCAAGAATGTTCTGTACGCGGATGTTATAGATGTTAAAGTTATCCTTTGAGTTGTAACCTTCATCAACGCTTCGGTGTGAACGGTAGTATTTTTTAAGTTCGTTCACGACAGTTGCGTTATAGTCTCCGTAAGGTGTCGCAAAGTTAGGGACTGGTTTGCCGATTAGCGACTGCAAGTACTGCTGTGAGTGCTGTGCCTCGTACTTTAAATTAGTTGCATTCAATGTCGTCATGAATGGGTGGGTAACCGTATGTGAGCAGATTTCATGGCCAGTATTCTTGAATGCAAGAACGCCATTGATCACTTGCTGGGACTGTCCTTCAATGAATGATGTTGCAAAACATTGAGTAGTCTTTAGGCCGTATTGATTAAGGATAGGAAGAGCGTTAGTAGCGTTGTCTTCGTGGCCATCATCAAATGTCATAGTAAGAAGCGGGCGAGAAAAACCGTTAGGGTGGTATGTCGTTAGACTGTAGTCATCAGTTTGTAGCCAGCCATTTTGATCAATGTAAAGGAATACTGATGACGACACTGCTCCAGCTGGAACGCTAAACGTATCAGTATATTTTTGCCACTCAGTTGCCCCATTGCTGTTTGGTTGAGCAATTGGCATACCGAAGTATTGTTCCGTACCGTCAGCCATGATGAACATGGCAACGGCATGTGGCGTCACGTTTGTCTTGTACCATGCGGTAAAGCGGTACTGATTACCTGGCTGCATAGTTGTAATTGGGTCAAAGAACCATTTTGCGTCACCATCGACATGATTGGTCATGGTCACTTTGGTGCTTTTAGTTCCGGTGCGGCCTTCGTTTACGTGCTGGAAAGTAGCGTTATTCGTTCCCCAATTATTTTTTTGCCAGTTAGTAGGATTTGCTGTTCCTGTTTCGAGTGAAGCGTTAGGAATAACAGGATCTGTTGGCGTAGGAAGGGCAACGTAGAGACTAGTGTCATCAAGCGTAAGGTAGCCAACGCTGTCAATGACGTGGTATATAGATACTTTTGCTGCGGTAGCAGGTGCGGTGAAGGTTACGCTATATTGCGCCCAGTCCGCTGCGCTTGCTGGTGCGCCAACTAGTTCCTGGTATGTGTAATTACCGGCCGCATCAATAAAGGCGGCAACGACTCGCGTGGCAACGCTTGATTTGTAGTAATCACGATACAGGTAACTTTTTTGTGGAGTAATAGTACTTGCTTCCGCAAACCATTTTGCATCGCCGTCAGAGTAGGCACTGACTGTTACTTTGGCACTGCGTGTTCCTGTACGACCAGTATTTTCATAACTGAACTGAGCTGAGTTTGTTCCCCAGCTATTTTTGTACCAGCTTGCAGGCATGCTGCCGTTTGCTGTTTCGAACGAGTCATTAACAATATAGTTGTCCTGGTCAACAGGAGGTGCAACAACTGTAGCCGCAAGGTTAAAGTCGTCAGTTTGTAGCCAGCCTGGTGCTGCAACGATGTGCATCACGGATACTTTAGCGACATTGGCAGGAGTGACAAACGTAGATGAAAGTTGTTGCCAGTCAGTACTTGGGGCAATGCTATCAACATACGCGTAAGAAACGTTTCCGCTTGTATCGGTGTACTGAAGATCGATTTCAGTCGCGATGCTAGATTTGTACCAGCTTGTGTAGGTGTACGAAGCATTTGGCTGAACGGAAGCTGCCGTATGCATCCATTTTGCATCACCATCAGTTCGTGAAGCCATTGATACGTACAGGCTCTTAGTACCGGTATGGCCTTCGTTTTTGTATTCAAGTGTAGCTGAGTTTGTTCCCCAGCGGCTTTGTGTCCAGTCAGCAGGTAGGTTATTAGCACCTGTGGTTTCGGCAGATTCGTTAGCGATTAGGTTGGGATCAGCTGCGAATGCGGGCACAGCGCTAAAGATAGTGCTGGCAAGTACTGCAAAAATTGATAGATATAGTGTCAGTCGTCTCATTGGTAACTCCACATAAAGTTGTTATGTACCACAATACACGAATTGTCAAATATTGTCAAGTAAAAAATACAACGATCACGCTTATGGTAAAACCTATTCTACTATATACTTTACATTTATGCACAAATAGTGTAATATAACAATAAATTGAGGAGTTGAGAGGTATTTAGGTTAGTCGTCTTAACGACTGCGTAAATAAGCAAGGCTACCAATTTGCATATCAACCATAAGAGAAACAGCGTGGAGCTGTATATCTTATACAAAGGAGAAAAACCTATGTACGGTAAAATCCCAATCGGAACAGGCATCGCTGCGCTTCCATTAACTGGAAACAATAGCATCCTCTTTATCGCTGCTGCAACATTGATTGCAGTCGGCGTGACTGTATTTGCAGTCTCTCTTGTTTTGGCACGTAAAAACCGCCAAGCAAGCGAAATCTAAACAATACAGTTTGTTATATAATGCGGCTATCTTTCTAAAGGGGGTGGCCGCTTTGTATATTTTTGGAAATTATTTTATGAATATTCACAAATACCTTATTGGACTATCAATTCTACTTTTTGGCAGTGGAGTGGCTATTGTTGCGCCAATTGGTTTGTCCTGGTTGGAGCAACAGCAGGCTACTGCTACGACCTCTAATGTGACAATCGCTACGCCTCAGACACCTCTTAAAGAAACCCCAACTCTCGTTAAGGGTATCCCGCGTCATATTTCGGTATCAAGCCTTGGCATTGATGTGAGCATCGCTGACGGTGTATATGACGAGCGAACGGGGGAATGGACACTTAGTGACACCTCTGCCTTTTATGCGACACCAACGAACCCTGTCAATTCAGACAGTGGTAATACGCTCATATATGGCCACAACAGCGACGAAATATTTGGCAAACTGCTTAAAATTCAGCAGGGTGCGGAAGTAACTGTCACCACTGATAACGGATATGTCTTTACCTATGTATATACTTCGACCGAAGCGGTAAGACCTACTGACACTCGTCCGCTTGTGTACGAAGGCAAGCCGCGACTAACGCTCCAGACCTGTTCGGGTATCTGGAATCAAACTCGTCAAATGTTCTACTTTGACTTAAAAGAATACCACAAAGCGTAGACTATTTGGCGACGTCAAGCAGTGCTTGCTTTGATAGCTGGTAACGACGGCCTTCGGTTGACCATCCAGCGGTGTTGTCTCGGAACTTGCGAAGAATGATTACTTCGACAAATGCAATAAGATACACGACTATTTCGCTCCAACGAAGGAAGTAAAAGTAAGGCAACGCTCCGATAAGCATCCAGCGTTTTGCAACGACCGACGCGGTGAGCGCAATCGATCCGTTGACGACAATGTCAGCCGCAATCATCACGGGTATAATCATCCAGTTATGCGTCGAGGCTAATATGACCGGAAGCAGCACGAATGACTGTATGAGAAACAGGATTGTCTGCAGCATCTGAAAACCGAGGCTCATATCGATCCGTTGTCCGTGCAGGCCAATCTTGTATTTTTGAACGCCCTGGAAGAATCCTCGTTGCCAACGGAGGTTTTGCTTGTTGAAATCGCTATACGATTGAGGATCTTGGGTAAAATTAACCGCCTGGGGAATAAAGAGGATGTTACCAAGTTTTTTTCGGTGTACCTGAAGCGTAATATCGAAATCCTCCGTCAAACTAGAGCCGCCAAAATCTAAATGAGTAATAATATCAGTCCTAAAACAGGTTATAGGGCCAGGGAATACGGATATCATGCCAAGTTTAGCTTGAACACGACGCGTCACCTGCTGGCTGTACGTATAGGTCAGTGCTCGGTACGTGCTAATCCAGTTGCCACGAAGGCTTTGGACAAAACCTACGGCAACAGCGTATTTTTTAGGGTCAAGTTTGGCTCGGTAATGCCTAAAGTAGTCCTGTGAAAAAACGCTATCGGCATCGGCAACATGTAACCACGTATAGCGCGATTCTATTTCGAATTTGGTAATTGCTTTTCTGACAGCCAGTGCTTTTCCGCTACGCTTAACGTTCAGGACGTTATTTTTTCCTAGTAGTCTGGTGGCAATTGCTTGGGTATTGTCTGAAGAATGGTCGTTGACTACATAGATATCTTCAATAGACTGACCGGCGGCAATGGCGGAACGAATAGTCGTTTCAATGATAAGTTCTTCATTGTGAGCGGGGAGTAATAAAGCGAGTTGCTTGGGACTATCGGTAGGCTGCTCTGTTATTTCTGGAAGCAAGAGTGTCTGTTGTGGAGGAGCAAGTAAAAGGAGAGGCTTAGGGGTTAGAGGCGTTTCCTTGGCCTGGCTGGCAATATTTTTAGAGGTCACAACTCCACGCTTATGAATATTTAATTGACGACGGTAATTAATATGACGCTGCAAAGAAGAAGCCTGGCGGTCAGGTATAACGAGTGGTCTAAGCGGCTTACTCGATCTAGTATCTCTCACGATCTGTTAATAATACCACATATTACCTTAAAAGTCAATAATATATAGTGATATAAGCCATAGTCATGCTGTTTGAATTCGAACACGCCTTGTAGCTCTGAGCTTCGAGATACTTTATGAATAAGTTCCAGATTTCCTGGATACTACTTTTTGCAAGACGGACTCGATAACGAATAGCTTTTGTTCGTACCGGTGTGTTCATATCGGAAGTATACCATCCCCGTTATGGTTTTGATTGACTAACGAACGCTACTAAACACCTAGAAATTGTAACAGGTGATAGATGACGAAACCTGGCCATACAATTGCCTTGATGAAGGCGAAGAGTACGTCTCCGAAATCATTCGTGAATTGCAGGAAGTAGATAAATGCCCCTACGAATGCGGTGAACATTACGAATCCCATTGGTCCGTGCTGGTTGATGATCTTTACTGATGGCTTATCGCTGTGTGTCATAGTATCCCCTTGTTTGATAGTTTTAGTATAGCACCTGCGTTCGTGTCAGGTTTTTTACTGAATTTCTCAGCCTTTTACGAAGTTAGGCTGGCATAGTCGTAAATTGTTCGCTCAGTGGCTGATTCTGAATCTTTAAACGTATCTGGATTGATAAAAGCTATTTCGTCACCATCTTCACCAGCGCTAAATACCATATCATCTGGCTTTACTTCGAAAATAAGCCGTACTTGCCAAAAGTCGTGCATTTCTAGATATGCCGGGTCATCAACGTCAATGATTTTGTATGTAAAATCTCCGCTAAGATTGACTTCTTCTTTCAATTCGCGGGTAATCGCAAGTTTGATATTCTCGGCATGATCCATACCTCCTCCCGGCAGATCCCAGTAGTTTCTTCCCGTCTCTTTAACGACGAGTACCTCGCCTTTTTCATTCTTAATCAAACCCTTGATAGAAATCCTATAAAGGTAATCTGTTTTTCGGTGTGAGGTTTCGTGATTAATGATACCTAGAGAGTTTTGTTCAGACATATCGCAATTATACCCTAAGTAAGTAGAATCATCATCTTGGCCGGGCATCATATATGATACTAGAGCTGCACTATTGACATCCCGTGTTTCCGCAGGTACTTTCAAGTATAATGAAAAAATGAATACTTACGTGATACTTATGCGCGGCATCAATGTCGGTGGCAAAAATAAAGTACCGATGGCGGCTCTTCGGAAATGCTTAGAAGAACTGGGATTTTCCAATGTCTCAACTTTTATTGCCAGTGGTAACGTGATTTTAGAATCCGACAAACGCCCTGATGAGATAAAAGCTCAGATCGAACAAGTTCTGCCTAAGAGCTTTCAACTTGATAGCGAGCTCATCAAAGTCTTGGTACTGTCTCATAAGCAACTCCAGACTGTTATCGACAGTAGGCCCAAAGGCTTCGGGGATCATCCGGAAAAATATCACAGTGACGCAATTTTTTTGATGGGTATTGATTTGGCCCAGGCTATATCCGTATTCAGTCCCCGAGAGGGAGTCGACAAAGTATGGCCAGGCGAGGCTGTAGTTTATTCGCAGCGTCTCAGTGCTTTGCGGACCAAGAGCCGGCTGAGCAAAATTATAGCATCGCCGCTCTACAAATCCATGACCATCCGTAGCTGGAATACTACAACAAAATTGTTAGAAATACTGGGAAAAATAGACGCGGATAGAAAAGTATAATATAAAAGGACTCAAAACTGAGACCCTTCTTACCGAGCCCCACGCTCATTAACCATGGTAATGCTACGTACACCATCATAGTGAGGCAATATTTACTATTCCGGAAAGTGTATTAAGAGGGTACATCACTTGATAGCGAAATTTTGTAAAATATGGTATACTTACTTAATTCTAATGATAAGTAGCGAAATTGGCAAAGAAAGATGACATCAAATAACAGATCGGTTGAGATCATATCATACCCTAATCCCTGTAGCGACAGGCTTTACGATGATGTTGATCAGTCTGAAGTCTTCCATTTTATAGCAGATGAGAATAAGGCCCGTGATAAGGCTGGCCTCTCTGACTATTTCCTGGATGAAGCACACGATAACGTATTTGAAGGGCCGGGTGAATATTTTCAGAGGAAATATCCAGGTAGTATCGTACGAGTGCCAGCGATTGATGAATGGTATGAAACAGTAACGACCTGGATGCCGCCAGACGTTGAAAATTGGTGGTTAGAACAGTTTAAAACCAACGAACACCTAGACTCTATGCCCCAAGAATGGTGGCGGCAACGAACAAGAAATTTATTTATTGCGCGCGAAAAAGATGGCGGGAATAAGCTAGTCGGAAGCCTCGCACTGACGCTAGTACACTTAGACGAGCGAGATCTTGTGCCTAGCAGAAGAGGACACCTCGATAGTCCGATTTTCTTTGAACCGCGCGTACTTGTCGTCGACCAGGCACGCCGGGGAGAGCACATAGCGCAGAAGTTAATGCAGGCAGCCTTGGATGCGGCAACCATGTCGGATATCTATGTGCCGACAGCGGCTGTAACTACAAACACGGCGGCTGCTAAACTTTTTAAAAAGATGAAGGCCACGACCCAGCCCTCCGATTCTGAAGGCTACACGTATGGAGGCTTCGGGGGTGAGAGATACAACGAGATGGCGTGTTGGTCACGTTATGACGCGGAGCGAGGGCAAATGTATGGACGGTGGGCATGCTCTGGAACGATTCCGTCGTCTTGTGATGCCTGCCCAAAATATGCGAACACCGCATGGTGGTGGCCAACGCACAGTGAAAAGCTTATGAATGAGCTTGGGATACCTGAGGCGGCTTAATATGGGTATTGAAAGCAGAGTCTACACAAGCTGTTTAAGCAGCCGTGCGATACGGGTAATGATATGACAAACGAAATGAATATCGACCAACGGGTGCTGCCTTATTTGCAGACAAATGCCCGGGAGGCTTTAGGCGTCTCCGATTTTACTGGAGCCGACATCGAGAAGCTTGAAGGTGGGGATTACAATTACAATTATCGTGTCCGACAGGATGAGTGCGACGTGGTCGTTCGATTGAATATCGAATCGCAAAGCGGTTCCGCAGACCACATAGTAGATGAGTATAGGGCACTAGAATTCGTTGCGCCTCATGATATAGCTCCAAAGCCGCTTTTCCTCGATAATACCAGGGAGCATTTTCCGTATGGTCTCCTCATCGAAGAATATATCTCCGGCGGTCATATACGGTTCTCAATCCCAGCCGTACAAAGGGCCGCTGATGCCATGTCAAAATTACATATGATCCCGATAGAAAACGCTCCACTGCAGCGGCGAGAGAACCCGCTAAGAGGACAGTATGCAAGTGGTATGGCTGCTCTGGAGCAGTATGAACAGCGACAAAGTCCTGACATGGATCTTTTACGGCTATGCCGGTCTATCATGGCTAAGATGGTCAAGGATATACCTAAACTTGAGGGCCTGTATGCTCCCAGTAGCGTTATCCACGCTGATCTTAATCCTGCAAACATTATAGATAACGGTGAAAGCGTATACTTCGTCGATTGGGAGCAGAGTCGTATTGATGACCCAAGCCAGGATATCGCAGTCTTCTTTTGCGATGCACTAAACCTATGGGCATCACCGCGAGCACTGACGGATACGGAGAAACAAGCTTTTCTAGAAACTTATACGGAAAAGACCGGTGATACTACAATGCCTGATCGGATTCCTCCGCGTCTCTTGCTATACACATTAGGTACGGTTCTTTGGGGCGCGGACCGCATCGCCAATGTGGACGAAGGGACGATTGATCCGCATCTGGGTGATCAAAATTATAGCAGATACCAAAAGTTGGCTGATCCGAGAGTGTTAGAAAAAGCCTTAGAGACGTACTAATCTTCTCCTTTGTTAGTTTTAGAAGGTTAACAAGGAAAGTATATCGCGTCTTTTTATGTCAGGGGAGGGTTTTGAGAGTCAGGTACGTACTACTGTTATTGCAAAAAAGCAAAGGCTATAGCCTCACCGCACCACGCAAGGTTGTATCCAGTAGTCGAAGTTGTATATCTACCCTATTCTACGAACATCTATAGTTCTGCCAAGACGTTGACTAGCTTTTCAAGCTCGTCGGGCACTGTGTACGCATGCATACTTACTCGTACCACGTCTCTGTCGACGAACGCATCATTGACGCAATGATCGGCCGCACGCACATTGATATTATTACTTCCTAGGATCATAGCAATATCCTGCGAACTGTACCCCCCAACCTTAAAAGATACAATACCGTTCCCACTGCAGTTATACTCGCTATTTGCAGAACCTTTAGTAAAAGTAAGTGCATCAACCTGTTCTGCTGCTATCTGGATGAAATGGCTCGTTAGCCGGGTTAGTTTTGTGTCAATATGATGGAGACTTACGGCATTAATAATATCAATCGCCGCACCAAGAGACGTGATAGCAGGCAGAGGCAATGTACTCGGCTCAATGAGATCTATGCTCGCCAACTTGGATGAAGGAGAAATAAAAAGAACACCAGCCCCAGTAATACCGCCAAGTTTTTGCGACGAAAAATACAATGCGTCGCACCCCAACAGCCCTACATTAACCGTTGTGCGCCCTATTGACTGTGACGCATCAATAACTAAAGTTGCCCCAGGAAAAGCTTGACGTAATGCTCGCATATCATTGTCCGCCCCGTATAAATGGTGAATATTACTGGCAAATATCACGGCTTTACTATAATCGGCTGTGCTATCTATAGTGTTCAGGTCGTAAGCACCATTTTGATTATAGGAGAGATGAATTGGCTTAAGCGCGTGCTGCCCCAAAAGATCCGTGACGCTCGTATGGTCCTCAGGTGAGTAAATAATTGTGTCATACTCTTCGGCACGAAGATTATCAGTCAGTTGGCGCGCCGCATCCGAAGCACTATATACAAAATGGATCGCCTTGGGGTTGGCACTAATAAAATCCGCGACGCGCGTGCGTACTTTTTCAACCTCAGCTGATGCCCTAAGCGACCAATCGTAACTCGCTTTGCCCGCAGCACCAACATACCCCATCATCACTCCATTTACAGCTGCAATAACCTTATCATGCAGGGGAAAGGCAGCCGACGCATCAAAATGAATGACCGAGGGATGATTACGCAAGCTTGGATAGCTTTGACGATCCATTAGAGAGCCTTTCGTACTAGCGGCAGCCCAGCGCTTCTCCATGCTAACAAGCCTCCCCCAAGACTATAGGCTTTGACACCGCGCTTACTCAGAACACTCGCCAAAAGCTTGCTGCGATCACCAGTAGGGCAAACAAGCAATACCGGACGATCAGCAAACGGGGTGCCGTTTTCGAGCACTTCCTTGAGCAGGTCTTCTGGGTAGTTTAATGATCCTTCGATATGGAAATTGACAAAAGGTTTTACGCCGCGCGTATCAACCACAAGAACGTTTTCGTCTACGATCCATTGCTGCGTTTCATGACTTGCGGCCCGCGACAACTCTTTTGCCTCCTCGTCAGAAACAGCCGCTGTAAATATATCGGTTAAACGGGTACTGTCAAATAGTTCAGGTTGGCGCTTGGCAATATACGACATATACGTCTCGAGCCGATCGCAGGCAATAAACACCGCCGTTTGACGTGATCCATCCTCGCGAAACGTGTCATGTTCCAAAAGATATCGAGTTGCCGCTGCAAAATTACCCCCCGTTGTGGGACCTGCTAAAACACCTTCGTTTTTAACCAGTATTTGCAATGCTTTTAGCGCGTCTGCCGAAGTGACTTCGATGATATCCAAAAAAGCATCAGCCTCGAATAATCCCGTTTCGAACAGTTCGTTCTTCGTACGGATTCCTGGCAAGAAATCGCTCGGATCGGCTACAACACCAATATGATTCGTATCTAGATGATGATGCGAGGCATAGGCTATCAAGCCACTGCTTGATCCACCCGTACCGATACCACTAATCATGTAATCAATTGTCGGCAGATCCTCGTATAATTCTTTTGCCGTGGTCGTCTCGTGCATTAAAGGGTTGGCGAGGTTGGTGTACTGTGCAGTATGATAATAGTGATTAGGCTGCTGATGTTGCATACTCTCAATAACAGCCACCGTATTGTTCTCGTCATTAGGATCAGGACACTCCGATCGACCCGGCAATGACATAATCTCTGTACCAAGGTAACGAAGCTGTTGCTCGACTTCTGGAACTTTAATACGATTCGTCACACAAATAACAGGCACGCCGTGGCGGCTGGCAAGGACTTGAAGCGATTTTGCCGTATTACCACTTGAACTCTCAATAATATGCTGGTTTTGTCGTTCCAGCTCTTTCCATTTAGTATCTTTTAGTAATCCTAGTGCAGTCCTATCCTTAATAGAACCAAAGGGGTTAAGATATTCTAATTTTACATATAGATCAGTATTCTTCAGTCCGTATCTTTTGCCGTCAAGTTTTAGAAGGGGAGTATTACCGATAACTTGTTCTATAGAGTTATAAATCATGATGTCCTTTCTGAAAGGGTATACGCATTTGCGTTTTCCTCGTAGGTTAATTGTTTTGCAAGTGCATGTCCGATTGCCTGCGATGCACTAAAATGTGCCCGGTAAGCGCCGGTGTGCGTCCAAAGCAGCAGATCTCCTGCCCGAGGGACATCGTCAAAGCGAATTTTACGGTACGTCATCATGTCATTTTCTGCACATAAATTACCGGCAATAAATACATCTGACGCCTGTGAAGATTCTGGATGTTTTTTAATGAGTATTGGGTCAAGCAGCGCTTCGTTATTCTCAAAGCAAACCTGATTACGGTGCGCATCAACAACTACAAGAATCTCTCCATCAAGTTGCTTCACTTCCATGATCTCCGTCACAACAGCGCCTGCTTCACTTAAAATTGCGGCACCCGGCTCAATCCAAATTTCAATAAGGTTTTCATTCAGAAAATTCGCAAGGGTTCCTCCCTCAGCGCTTTCGCGCACCAATACCTCGCGTAAACGATCGACGCCAATAGCACCGGCAGGTGCGTCAATACCGTGTAGCGCGCCACTTATAGCATTTCCAACCCGAGATAATCCATAGGTAAAGTGCTGCCATGTATGCGTATCGCCAGCGTCTAAAATTGCCTGCTTTAACCCGGCCTCAAACCGGTCTACCTGCGAGCGGTTTATGCCATAAAATGCACCATACCCGCCGCCGATGTCTAGCACCGAGGCACTATAACCTTTATCTTGCAAAGCAATGAGTTCCTTGGCCGCTTGCATAATCGCATAGTAGCGCTCATCCGCCGATTGACTATCAAGATGGAAAGATATGCCAAGCAACACGAATCTCTTATCTTCACTAATCGCAGCAAGCGCTTTTTCATATGCCGCAGTATCAAGCCCAAAGCGACTTCGCTTTGTGATCGACGGCATGTTCAATACACTTCGTGTTAACCGTAGAAGTACTTTCACATCTTTTAAGCCATTAGCAAGGAGTAAGCGCAGTCGCAAAAGTTCTTCATGACTGTCGACACATACCGGTATGTCATGGGCTATAAGCTCAGCCAAAAAATGCTGTGATTTTGGCCCGGTCGCAATGATCTCGTCATGCGTATACCCTATAGAAAACGCATGCGCTAGCTCGGCCCGAGAAGCCACATCTATAAAAACCTGCGAACGAAGAGCAGCTAGCGTATCGACGCTATTTGTCGCCTTATGAGCGACAAATACTTTTGACTGCATACGTAATTCTTCAAACAGTGCTTTGAACTTTTCAGCAGCAGTCTGAGCCTCATCAGGTAGGGCAATAGCTAGCGGACCACCATGTCGCTCAATCGCTTCAAATAAAGGAGAGGGCGAAGCAAGAATATGCTTTATTGACGGACCAAAAACAGGCCGCATTATCACGGGGCTTGTAGACGTATCCATAACTATACCGCACTAAACTCAGGATCGATCTGACTTTCCATATGATCATGGTACGATCCAATTACCCAGCCCTCAGTCGATAGTTTACGGTGCAAAGCCACGATTTCATTATAATAATGTTCGGCAGTTTGCACGTGCAGACCAGCTATTTCATGGACTTTATCAAATACTTCTCGCTCATTCATCTGCATACAGTCAACATCAAGTGGTAGATCGGCCAAGCGACGATCAATAATCTGGTCGTTTGTTGTTAAAATACCCAACAACTTATCTGACGGAATTTCTTTTTCCAAAAATGCACGTTGTACGTCTGAGCCAACTTGATTGCCAATAACATATACGCGGTCTGCCACGCCAGCCTTTTCTGCCAAGTCGTAAAATCGACGGAAAACATTTAAACCTTCGCGTTCGGGTTTTACGATGAATACCAGTAAGTCCTGCATGTATAACGTATTACCAAACGTATCATTGCCAGCGACTGAATCAATAACAATTACATCATCATGGGATTGTTCCGCGTGTGACAACAGATTCTCTGCGATATACTGTGTGCTGTGATGACAATCAATTCCAATTGAAGTATCTTTGTACGACCCAATCGTAAAGAGATGAGATAGGAGTCCAAATTTCTGTCCATATGTTTTGGTAACATAATTATCTTTGCCAAGTGTAAAAACACCCGAGCCATTGCCAGGAGGCGTAGAGTTCAAAAAATCGTCAGGGCTAACACGAGGGTTTGTGCCGGCAAGATAACGACGAATATCGGCCGAAGGATCATCCTCGGAAAGATTCTTGTGACTATCCGATGCTATACCGAGCACCTCCGCTGTGTGGCTATTTACATCAACATCAAATAGCCCAACATTTTTATTTTTGCTATCCATATAAAGTGAGAAGAGCGCGCTGATAGTCGTTTTGCCACTACCGCCTTTTCCTACAAAAGCTATTTTCATAATTCATTTTTTCCTTCTTGTATGTAGTATAGGCAGTTGCGATGATTCTGCAATTTTGTTGCAATTAGTGTTACACTAATGCTACATGAAAGAAGAAAAACTTCTGCGGAAGATATTAGAAGATAATCACTATAAGATCACCGCTGCTCGGCTGCTTATTTTTAAGCTACTCCATGATAGTGAGCCTATGACTATCGCTGGTTTGGTGGCAGCGTCTGCCAAAGAGATTGATCGAGTTAGCGTCTATCGGGTCATTGAGCTTTACGAGAAGCTCGGAATTGCAAGACGGATTAATATTGGCTGGAAATACAAGCTAGAGCTAAGTGATATCTTTCTAGAGCACCACCACCATATAAGCTGCATCGGCTGTGGCCGCGTGGTCGCTATTAAAGAAGAGGAAGGGATTGAGAAACTTATTGAAAAGCTTGGTCAAACAAGCGGCTTTGTTATGACCTCCCACCAGCTTGAGCTTTTAGGTTATTGTCATCAATGTCAGCAACAAAAGTACAATACGGTGAAAAATAATAATCTCTAAAGCCAGGTAAGATCAAATCCATCAAGAGCTTTAATAGTTTTTAGTGTTGTCATATTCATATTATGGCATAAACTAGAAAAAATCCTGAGATCTATGTGATCTCAGGATTTTTTCATGGCTGGAGAGGAAGTTCGTTAATTTACCTTTAGCGATGACGAAATAAAACCTTCAACGAGGATGGTGATAGAATTCACCAGAGCTATACAGAAAATAACTTAAACCTCCCTCGGCGCTTCGATCCGAACTTCCCTCTGTGCAGCTGGTATAATGTATCTATATAGCTATCAAACAGGAGGTTAAGATGAGTAAAGTGACTTGTGGGATGACAATGTCCTTAGACGGATTTGTTGCGGGCCTCGATCAGAGTTTTGAAAAGCCTTTTGGTAATATTCCCGATAACCTACTTCATGAGTGGATGTTTAAGGAAGGCAGTCAACATAAAGCCGCGCTAGACGGACTTATGGATGCGGGCGCGTTTATTATGGGTAGCAACATGTTTGGGCCGAAAGAAAAACGCAGTGATGCCGATTGGAAAGGTTGGTGGGGCGATAATCCTCCGTATCATGCCTCGGTATTTGTCCTGTCCGAAGAGCCACGTGAACCGATTAGTATGGAAGGCGATACTAAGTTTATTTTCATAACTGATGGTATTGCATCAGCACTTCGACAAGCCAAAGAGGCTGCGGGAGATAAAAATGTTGCAGTTGCTGGGGGTGCGAATACCGTTAATCAGTATTTAGCTGCACATTTTATTGATGAACTATGGCTTCATATTGTACCTGCTACAATCGGTGCCGGAGCACGATTATTTGAAGGTATATCCGATCTTAGATTAAAACCTATTGAGATTGGTGGCACAAGTCTCGTAACGCACATTCGTTATGAGGTCTTAAAGAACAAGACGTAAGGCCGTCAATATCCTACGCGCAATAGCGGGCATTCATCCTGAAGTTACAAGAACACGAATAACAAAAAGATGTCCAAATTTGGACATCTTTTTTCATTGAATAATCTTGGCTGGTCATATAGTCCGAAATTGGAGCACCATTCGGCCGAGCCTGCTCCTGACATATCAGAAGTTGCAATTACTTAACGACGCGGTATCGTAGGTGGGTTTCGCTCGCAAAGGCCGCTGTTTCTAGCCGCTCCAACTTAATACGCTCTCCGAGCCCGCCAAATAATGAAATACCGTCACCCAGCAGCAGAGGTACTACGTGTAATTGGATTTCATCTACTAGGCCAAGCTTTAGGCATTGCCGAGAGATGCTACCTCCCAAAAGCGCTACGCTCTTATCACCGGCGGCGGCTTTGGCCGCTTCGACTGCGTGCGTAATGTCATCAACGATAAAAGTATAGGTTACGCCGTCTCTTTTAACCGGTTCATGCGCCTCATGGGTCATTTCGTATACCGGAATCTTCAGCATACCACCATAAGGTTCTTCACCTTCTTCGATAGTCTGTGTCTTGTTCGCGCCACCGACTACGGCGCCTAATTCTTCCATGACTTTACTGACGGCCTCTTCATCTTCGTCCACAGATGAAAAGCCGAACATCCAGTCAACACCTCCGTTAGTATCGGCCATAAAGCCATCAAGTGTTATGGTCGCATGAATAATAACTTTTCCCATTTTACTATCTCCCACATTCTTTATTTGTGTTTACAACTGTTATTTTATCAGTCAGAAAGAACTTATGCTACAGCCTGATTTTAGAGGACGTACTTCTGAAATTGCAGATTAATGGTTCAGTATGTTGGGGCGGGGATTCGAACCTATCCACCAGATAAGGAAAACAAAGTAAAAAATAAAGACGTTGAAATTCAAACGTCTTTACCTCAGTAATAATCTCATGGCTGGCGGTAAGTCTCTCAACTGGCACCCCTCGATAGATGATTTCATCCTAGTTGCAAAGCGATTAGATAAGTTGGGTTTTGTGTATCATAAAGACCGAGTTATCCTCGTCGAGGATTACTATGATTAAAACCCTATTCAAAGCGAGCCACGACTATAATTGTCTATATCAGTTTCGAAGAATCAGGCAGCCTGTAATAATCCGAATAGACTACTTGAGCTGTACATAGCTCTTCTGGAGTATTAAATTCACGCGGCATCTTATTCCAAACATATTACAATTGTCCGACTTCTGAATAATGCTCAATAACTTTATTTACATAGAAACATAGTTTATTAATACGCAATTTTATATTGACAGATCAGAGTGATGTATTATATACCTTAATATAGGTTAGAGCAGTCCTGCTCGCCTATCTGCGCAATTCTGGCAGATACGTCCTCTATTTGAGGAGATGTTGTGGTCAGCAGAGAACAACGCGCGAAACGAGGCCTGGGCTGACGAGCACGGTGGGCGCGCCGCTCACCCCGAGTTCTACGGTGGCAGGCCGAAGAAGCGTCGGGAGCCCCGACCGCCACGTTCGAGTGGTGGAACGATGAACTCCACGTCCTTCCAGGACAAGCCCCAGCGCGATGACCCGACCGTGACCAACACGTACTTCAACTCCGGCAAGGAGGATGGAGCCGCCCACGGTCACGTCAAGCACAAGGACAACCCCGACGGCACGACCGACTACCTCTACGCCCGTGATGTCGAGGGCAGCGAGTACGACGTCGACTGACGTCAAGGCCGGTCACATGCCCTAACGGGTAAACATCGACAAGTCCTGGACACGACTACCTCCGCAAGCCAGCGGTTGGAAAAACTGTCCGTTTTTTACTTTAGAGTGTTACTATTACAATAATGAATGAAGCAACTAAAATAATATACGATAATCTATATGAAAATCATGACGCAGCTGCACTGCGATCAGAGTTGACGTTATACTTAAAAAGTTTGCTGTCTATCCTAGCTGATAATCCAGAATTAACTCCCCAAATTGCATACACTATCGCGGGCATGATGGCTACTGATTACGCAAGATCTCTTCAAGATGACGACCCTCTCGCAGAGATCATGACCATTGCGGGAGAATTAGAAACATCTCCAAATAATGCCAGTGAGCTAACTCACGAATTAGCTCAGAAGATTCGGGTTCTATAAATTGCTCTATATCAGCAAGCTTCGATTTTAATTTTTATACTCTGGAAGTTTATGTAGCATGTCAGCTAATCTATCCCATTCTTCGTCTTGATCGGGATGACTTTGGTCCATATGATCCATCCATAAAAATTGCAATACCATAGCTTGATAAGCGTCCTCCTCAGTATGCTCAAATTCCACTACTCCCGTATGTCGAGCTACCTCTGTAGCTACACGTTCTTGAATCTTTTTATTTTGATTCCGTTCAGATAGTGCAAGTTACCATAGACTAACTAACTTCTTTTTCGAGTCTAGTATTCTTGGGTTCTCTCTAATTTTCATACTATTTTAACTATAAGGCAAATTACCTTCTGCATCAGTCGTCGAAGAAGGTATGTGGGATTCGAACCCTTATTAATAGAGGTAGGAACTATAAATGAAATCAAAAACTCCCATCGCTGGGAATTCTCGTATCTGTAATAATCTCATGGCTGGGGAGAAGGTTCTGGAATAGAACTTTTGAAGAACCCAAACAGGGATCGGATATTTTAGAGATACGAAAATTGCTAGATGAGGAGGATGACGATGTTTCGCAATCTTCGACGAAATAAGTCTCAAGACTCTAATCTAGCTGCTTCTCAACTTTTCGACAATGCAACATTCTATGATGGTTTCATAAAAGATTTATCTCGAAGCAAAAAAGAAGTCATCATCGAAAGTCCATTTTTGACTACGCGACGTGTTTCAATGATTCTTCCTGCTCTCGCAAAGTTAAAAAGACATGGGTTAAAGATTATAGTTAACACCCGCGATCCTCTCGAACAAGAAGGTCACATGCAACGAGAAGCAGAACTTTCTATAGATTTGTTGCAAGGTGCTGGTGTTTCCATTTTATTTACGGGCGGTCACCATAGAAAGCTCGCAATTATAGATAGAGAGATATTATGGGAAGGAAGCTTAAACATCCTTTCGCAGAATGATAGTTGTGAAGTAATGCGTCGAATTGAATCTGAACAATTAGCAGCGCAAATGATAAGTTTTATAAAGCTCGATAAGCATCTAGAAATAGCAGCCTAATAGCAGATGGTGACAATATTAAGGCTAAGCCTCTAGTAGCTTAGATAAACTCACGTTAAGAACTTTAGATAACTTTCGTAAGGTTGAAACAGTTGGCTGCTGTTCTCCACGTTCAATCCTGGCGTAAGTATTTGTGCTTATGCCAGCTTTTTTTGCGACTATAACTTGAGTTAAAGCCATTTCATGACGGGCTTCATATAAAATTTCATGTGATTGTTTTGCTTTAGCCATACTGATTATTTTCTGTTTACGCTATCCGTGTATGTATATTTTATCACGATGCTAGAAGTGCTACTAGTTAGCCTATCTATAGACCCTTAAATAATTCATCCACTTTAACGCCTAATCCTTTTGCAAGGGTATGAAGTGTAGTTAGCCTTGCCCAACGTCTTCCCTGTTCTATCGCACTGATCGTATCAGCTGCAAGTGAAGTTCTATCGGCAAGCTGCTCTTGCGTCAACTTTTGTGCACGACGAATTGCCGCTATTCTTTTACCGAATGCTGCTAGGTGCTTATCTTCTTGATTTGGTCTACTCATTTATTTAAGATTATGCAATCGGTACTAGTAGTAACAGTGACTACTAGTCATAGTTAGGATAATCTTGTACACTCATTTATAGATATAAGTCGTACTAGTAGTACTACTTATAAAATGAAATTGTAAGAAGGATAAGTATATAGTGTCGCACACATCAAAAAAAGCTTTATCATCAACCGATTTAAGATCAAAACTGGAGATGGCTCAGTTTATGCACTCTACGACAAGTACACCAGATGATGCATATCCGATTAGTATGGTCGAGGTAAAGTCGAAAGAACAGCCACGCGTATCTCTTGGTACATTTAATGACCACAATCCACCAAAAGGTTTTGCAATACATATAAGCCCTGATCCAGAGCCAGACGCAATTGTTACGCAAGTGACACGTCTTGATGATGGAGAGGACTATGAGTTAGTGTTACATATTGCTAATTACGGCAATAAGACCGTTAGCGCAGAAGTCTGGCAGCTATAGAACTTTATATATGAGTATTCACGTACGAGATATAGAGTATCCAACTAATACACGCCATATATGCCAGTATCCATAGTGTCTCTAGAAATGAGACTTTGGTTCTAGGGTGAAAACTCTTCTTAATGTTTTTCGTGTTCAGTATGCGTTTCGCATTCCATAAGCTCGACTTCAATGGTCGCATGATGAATATTAGCCTCTTTCAATAAACGTGTTTTTACTTCTTCAACAATTTTTCGGCTATTGATGAGTTGCGCTTCATCAATAGCAATATGACAACTTAAAGCATTGTAACCTGATCGTATTGCCCATATGTGCATATCATCTACCCGCAGGACAGCCTCAGTTTTTAAGATGACATCACTAACCAAGCTCATCTCAACGCCTCTCGGCGTGCCTTCAAGTAGTATTCCGACAGCTTCTTTTATAATTTTTATCGTATTGTAAACTAGCAATCCCGCGATCAAAAGACCAACCGCACTATCTATCCACTGTATGTCCGTGAAAAGGATAACGAGACCAGCGATAACCGCACCGAGCGACGAGAGAGCATCAAATGCCATATCAATAAAAGCACTACGCATGTTCAAATCATTCCGCTGTTTATATAGGATATATGCGATTGACCCGTTTACGGCAATACCGACTAACGCCACCATGGCAACGATCCCGCCTTCTACCTCTTGAGGGTGTGAGAGCCGTTGAATGGCTTCTGAAACAATAAAAGCCGCAACGCCAAGCATGATCACCGAGTTTAGAAGCGCGGCTAATATTGTAGCTCTGCCATAGCCAAACGTTTTTGTATCATTTGCTTTACGGCGAGCAATCTTATTAGCGACAAATGAAATAGTTAATGTAAGAGTGTCAGTTAAGTTACGTGAGGCGTCTGCAATAAGGGCAAGACTTCCTGTAAAAATACCGAAGCCAAACTCGACAATTGTATACGCCGTATTGAGTAATAGACCAAACTTTATGCCTTTTTCGCTATGACTTGCATCGTGATCGTGACTCATTAACAAAGATCCTTATATTTAATGGCAACGTAACCTTCTTTAATAAGAATAGCAACAAAGAACAAGCCTGCAATAGGATCAAGCCACGAAATACCAAAGAAATAGTTGGCACCGAGGCTAACGAGAAGGGCGACTGACATCATAATACAAACGAGAGTCTGTTTAGAATCTGCCACAAGACTGTGGCTACCGATTGCCTTACCAGTTTTATTTTTTAAATACGCAAGTCCCGGCATGATAATAAGTGAAAGTACAGCTATAACAATACCGAATAAGCTTGGCTCTACGGCTTCGGGCGTCACTAACGACATTACTGACTCAAATAAAATGTAGGCCGCGAGAATAAAGAAAGTGATACCCACGAGAGTTGCAGCCTTCGCTTCTACTTCCTCCTCCTCTTCCTCGCTAATCTTGCCGTGCTTGCGAAGTCGCCAGATCATAACACTACCAGACATAGACTCAATGAAGCTATCGAGTCCAAAACCGGCAAGCGCAATACTGCCTGTCATTGCTCCTAGAATAACGGACACAATACCTTCCACTACGTTATACCCCACGGTAATATACGAAAGAATTAGGCCGAGTCTATGCGTTTTCTTAAATGTCATTTTTTCTCTCCATTATTATTCTCATCATTCAAGCAGTATGCAGAATCCACATCAAGAACGACTCCTAAAAGATCATTTAGGGCGTGTGAAAGTTTTATATCCGATAGTTCGTAACGAGTTCGTCTTCCTTCGGAAGTAGCTATCACTAAACCGCAGCATTTCAGGCAATAGAGGTGGTTCGACAAGCTTTGTTTAGATACGTCTAGTGTAGCGGCTAGTTCAGCAGGATAACCAGGAGCTGTACGTAGGGCTAATAGAATACGCGCGCGTGTCGGGTCTGAAATGGCATGGCCGAAACGGGCAAGGACTTCACTGTTCTTTATTACTTCCATAGCACAATAGTACACCAAACAATGTACTATTGCCATACAATGAGCTACTAGAATTTTAAACTAATTTTTTGGTACTTTTTCGAGTTCTTTGTCGAGCATGGCAGAGAAGGCTTCGATAGAGTTCTCTGGATTATCAATCTTCTTGCCGTTAAGCACGAAGGTCGGTGTTCCATCTCCCCCTAGTCGTTTTACTTCATCGAGATCAGCGTTAATAGTTGCACGAGTTTCGCTACTGGCGACATCACTCTTAAATTGGTCTGGATTTAGACTCAACTCATTCGCAAAAGAAGCAAAGACTTCATCGCGGTTTGTGTCATTTTCCCACATCTTTTGACGTTCAAAAAGTAGGTTATGCATCTCCCAGAACTTACCCTGCTTTGCCGCCGCTTGAGCCGAGGCTGCCGCAGCAAGTGAGTTAGCATGAGCTGAAGAGATCGGGAAGTTCTTCACCTGAAATTTCACCTGGTCTTTGTATTTCTCTTTAACTGCTTTAACAGTTGGATAGAACGCGTAACACGCCTCACATTGAAAGTCGACGAACTCAGTCAACTGCACTGGACTATCTAGTTTGCCGTAAAGATTATCAGAGCCATTACTTTTCGTTTCAGTCGCGTTCAATTTAGTTAGTGCAACCAAGCCTCCAAAACCCACTATGATAACACCTATGATAATTAGTAAACGTTTATTTTCCATATTTTTCTCCTTGTAAATTTAATAGGTTATTCCACATGTGCAATTTCTCTCATTTCATGTCTTTAACATCCAGTCAATTGAACCTTCAAACGAAAGACTTATAGCTGCAAGAGTATAAAGTACTATGCCTATAGCGGAAGATAGGTAGAATTGTTTTTTAGATAATAATTTGCTACTGAGAACTCTGCGAATGAATAGAAAAGACAAAGGCAGAAGCAGTAATACCGCTGTAAGAATACCAGGGGTAAATTCTTTCGATATGATGCTTGTCCCAATATGAAATAAGCCATTCGCCACAAACTGCACAGCCCATGCTGTTGCCAATATGCGCCAAAACTCACCACCTTTATTCCTTGCAGCAAAGAAGGACGACAGGAAGACGAGTACCAGTACTGGTATGTGGGTATAGATAAAGAATGGAAGTGTTGTCGTTCCAAAATATTCCGTTGCCCAATTAGGAAATCCTGTTACTACTTCGTCAATACTGTGTATGATCAAAAGGATGAGGGGTAGCCAAAAAATCCTCAGATGGTTGCTTTGATCTTTCATTCCTTTATCCTCCACATGTGCTATCACTCAGTGGTTCTAGGTTATTAAAGCGATCTTTAATCTGCTGATCGGTTGGTTTGCCTTTCTGCACAAAGAGTACGACGTTACCGATCAGATTGTTGATACGAGTTAGCTTTTCTTGCTCAGTTTCTTCGCCTGCTTCACCGTCGTTTCCGTCTTCGACGCCGCCATGTGCTGATACCGTGGGAAACATTTTATCTAACAGGCTGGCTTGCTTCTGATTGATCTCGTGGGCGGGTAAATTGCTTGTTTTACCGAAAAACTTTTCAAGATCTTGTGAGGTAAAATCATCAAAATTCTTTTCTTCGTATTTATTTTCATCACCTGTATAGATATAGAACTTGGCATCTTTAGGTCTATCAGGTAAGTAGCTTCCGTGCGTTGTTACTTCTTGAATGTCACTTAGATCATCAAGCTTATATCCTAGTGCGTTATTCATACCGCCAATAAAATTCCAACCATAGTACTTCAAAACCATGCCACCAGTCATGCCTTCCCAGTGGATATGCGTGAATTGGTCTTTATTATCGTGAAAGTGAATAGGTTGCTCGGGCAAGTTGGCGTTACATTGGTCTTTGATGTAACCCGTCTGGTACTTCTTGTCCGCGAAGTTTTCTGCCTTGCCATTTACTACTATCTGCATACGGAAGTGGTAGTGTTCTAATCTAGGAGAACGTACAACGGCAGGTGAAGCGAAGTAGATGTAGGCTACGTAAGATAGCAGGATAGCCACGATTGCTGCGACTACAACGAGTGCAACCTTTACATTCCGAGTAAGGCTACTCCGCTTTCGCTGTTGATTCGATTCTGCTTCACTATGCTTTTCCATAATGTATCCTAGTGATCCATTCCAGGCATTGATGACGGCATATCTTCAGTTCCTGTCGATGATTCCTCGGTAACTGTTTCCTGCTTGTTTTTCTGTGATGATTGAATATCTGTAATGACATACCAAGCACCAATACCGATAACAAGAATGGCCAGAATAATTCCAATAATATATTTACGTTTCACCTAAAGACCCCTTTTAATAAATGTTAATTACTTAAAAGATGGTGAGTTATAGACTCGTAGAATATTGACCACTCAGAAGGATAATATCTGGCGGTTTCCAGCTGCTTTGCTGAAGGAGTGTATCAGGGTTAAGAATCCCTACTCCGATCGTCGCGAGAGTGATACCTGACGGCCAGGCAAAATCAGGAAATTTATCATCATTCTGATCTATATGACTAAGTTTATTTTTCTTATCTTTTAAAACACCCTGACAACTTGTCTTGCAGTCTATGCCTTTTGGATGTTGTTCAGAGGATGAATGATGTATGGATTGTTGCGTAGCTAGGGGCGTGTATATGTGAGAAAAACTAAAAGTAGACCCTATTAGAAGTACCCCGACAATAGCTGCGTATTTCTTAAACATTAGGTTTAATTATATCATGGCTAGGCATATGCTATTTACGCTCTATACGTAGCGCCGTAGCTAACTTTCCAAGCAAATCTCGTGACTTTGGCGGAACATGTGCTTCGCCTTGTTTGCAAATGAGGTAAAAGCCACCGCCATCTCTGTTCTAATCATCTGTCGAAAGTTCACACGGTGTTAAAAATACCGGCGATATTACTGTTAAAACAATTCAGGTTGAGTTGAAAAACTAATCAAAGTATCTGTAAACTCTACAGTGCTTAAAATAATAGAGATGAAAACAAAAGAACAAACCTCAACCAGACTTTAGATTCTACGGACTAGTGTCGAGAAAACAATTTAGTTCTAATTTCATACGTAGCACCAAGTGTAGTTTTCCGAGCGAGTTCTTTGGAAATCTTTATTATGATCCAGGCGTTTCTTAGCTACCTATTAATCCAATAGCCAGCGCCATTCCAATAAATATGGTGAATTCATATCCAGTATTGATCAGTGTGAGCTTGTATGGCTTGTGCTCAAAAGCATTATGTTGCAGTAACGTTGCGGCTGCAAATGATAGCCACAATACAACACCAACTCCTAGAGCAAGCCAGACTGAATCATTCTTGAAGTAAGCCGCCGCAATAGAGATGCTCGCAGTAAGAGCAAGTGCCGTAATGAAATTTGTCACAAAAAGGAGTACAAATGGAGTAGTTCCCCCCTTTGTAACCTTTGTGATCTTAGTCCAAGGATCATTAAATCCTTTTGGGCTATACCATACATAAGCAGTGGCTATGCTAATAATTGTTGCGGCTGCAACCGCCAACCAGTTAATCGTTAATTCCATGACGTACTCCTTTTTTAATTATTCTGTCTTGGCATAAGTATAAATATCTTACTATTATTTTGCAAGCAAGATTGTTATAATAAACTATGTAATGTCAAAGTCAACCAAACTTACTCTTCGCCGTTCTGAATGCCCGATTGCTTTCGGGCTAGATTTATTTGGTGATAAATGGACGCTGCTTATTTTACGTGACCTATTGTTCTACAATGTCACCCGCTTTAGTGATTTTGCAGTACGAGAAAAAATAGCCCCCAACATACTTGCGGACCGGCTGAATCGTTTAGAAAACGCCGGACTCATCACCAAGGAACAAGATAAAGTACTCAAGAATCAAAATGTATACCATATTACCGACAAAGGACATGAGCTACTGCCTGTACTTGCCGAAATGATGGCATGGGGTCTACGCAACGACGAGCAGGCACCTGTGAGCGAGCAATTCCTACATCGCTTAGATGAAGAGCGCAAGCAAGTTGTCGATGAAGTCATTAATGCTACTGAAAATGGTACGATTGAAGATTACCGATCTAAGGAAATGGGTGTGGACCCTAATGTTTACATTAACCACTAATTAACTTGGGTTACACGGATTATTTAATTGAGTAATCGTTAGTTCATGCCATTGAGCGGACATCTTCATTACGCTATACTTTGTATATGAATATACAAGACGAACACCCGGATGATGCAGTAAATATTGCACCTCATCTGCACGCTATTTTATTTGAAGATGACAAGCTACGCGTGCTGAAAGTATCTGTGAAGCCCGGAGATGAGGCTAAAATGCACTGGCATCCCCGAAATATTAACTATGTATTGTCTGCGGGTAAGCTCGGCTTCACAAAGCCTGATGGTAGTTCTGTAGATATTGACTTGTCGGAAGGTCAAGTCACGTCGTCTGTCGAAAGTTCCCATGAGGTTAAGAATATTGGAGATACTATTGTCGAGACTGTTCAAGTTGAGTTAAAAGATTAACGGTGAGTTATTTTATACACCACATAACTCTCATAGCCTAGATCTGTCTCAACGGTGGGAGAGGCTGTCATATCAATTTTAGTACAAAGACTTTCGATATCATACCCGTAACGACTTAACACATCCGAGATAGTCAAATAGCAACGCCCGTTTTTAGCAAGGTGGGCAGGAAGCGACCTTATAAAATCAATCGTGGCCTGCAAGCCCGGATCGAAAAGTGCTGCCGAGAGTGCATCCGAAGGTTCACCTGGTAAAAGCGGTGGATTTGCGATAATGAGATCAAACGTCTCATTTCCGTCAATGCAATCTTGCATCGTACCCAAACGAGCATCGACCTTGTCACTCACGCCATTAAGGGATGCATTGACAGTAGTGCAAGCGACAGCTTCGGCCGCTATATCCACTGTTACTACATCTGCACCGTGCAAGGCCGCGATAATACCAAAGACCCCGCTTCCGGCAAACACATCAAGCACTCGTTCGTCCGACTTGAAATCGATTGCTTTTAGTAATAGCGGAGAGGCATTAGTCAGTGTGGGGCAAAAGACGCCTTCGGTAATGATGAGATCTGCACCACCAAAAGTGCACTCATAGGGATAAGATAGTGCTTGGTGTTTGTCGATAAGCTTTTCGGCAGGCTTCGGGTCGTAGATGGGTGTCTTCATATTGGTAGGGGTTTTTATCACCCTTCTTTCTTGCATGTAGAATATAAGGAAAATGAGCATTGGTCAATTTTGAGACACTTATAGCTACAAACTTCATGATACTTATGCTATTATCACCCTAGGTACGAGTGAGGATCTTACCGAACGGGAGTTGTTGTGGTGGACAATCGTAGTTATGGAAATACTTTCCTCGCTCTACCGCCGAGATGACACTAATAGTGTCTTTTTATTTCATCTTTGTCTTTATACAAACCAAACTGATAAGATATTTATAGAATGATGATAGTTGAAGTTTATTTTAAATTACTTAAGTTGATAGAAGATATCGACTACTTCAAGAAATATCCTACACGCACATATTTACGAGGACTTATAGATCGTGAAGTAACGATCGAAGGAAAGGTACGAACCATACTCAACGACAGTCTTATTCAACGTGAAGTATTTCCGAATTGGGTAGGTCTAGGCCATAAAGTTGACGATCCACTGGCCTACTATCTGAAACTACACGAAACGAAACATTAATAGAATCATACTCGGGAGCTAATATGGAGAACAAACAAAATACTCATAAGAATTCGTCACTTTTATCAGACAAGAAAAAATTGATGCTTATTGCAGGTGCCGGGGTGTTAGTTTTAATTGCAATTGTCAGTATCTTCTTTCTCACTAAACCCGAACGATCAGTAGCTAGTTTCTGTCGTGTGGCGAAAGAACAGAAAGGTAGTTTTGATCCTGATACTGGTATGGAGCAGCTTTTAAGTTCGGTGAAAAAAATGGATGATGTAGCGCCGAGCGAAATACATTCAGACACATCTCTAATCATTAAGGGCTATGAGACGATTATAAATGATCCCTCAAAAGCGACTTCGACAGAACTTGGAATCAGCGGTTCGCAGGTGCGCGTTAGTGACTATATCACTAAAAACTGTCCCGATTACTACTAGTAAGCTATCGGCCAATTAGCATAACCATATTAAAATATATATTTCCTTTAACGTATAATCTGTTACGATATATATAATAGATTTATTTAAAGGGAGAGTATAAGAAATGAAGAATATTAGGAACTTCATCCTAATTGTTGGGGTTATTGGTATCGTAGCGGCGCTATTTAATGCGGATGCAGTATTGGCCATAGACGGTGCAACGCAAACAGAAAACTTTATTAAAAATATTGTTAAGACACTTGTCGGTCTTGCCGGTGCGGTAGCGGTTGTTTTTATGGTAATTGGTGGCTTCCACTACATTACAAGCTCTGGCCATCCAGAGAAACTAGATAAAGCGAAGAAGACTCTTCTGTATTCAGGAGTCGGTCTTGTAATAGTTCTAGCAGCGTATGTTATTGTTGACTTCGTTGCGGGTATAGCAAAATCTTCATTCGGAAGCTAAAAAGTGACGACATCTCTGCTATTTTTCGCGGACGCACAGGCCGCATCTGAAGCGTTGAAATCAAGTATTTCACCTCTATTCTCTACTATGATTACCGTAGCAGCTGTTTTGTGTATTTTGTTCGTCGTATTTGGCGGCTATTATTACATGACAAGTGCGGGTAATCCCGAAAAGCTTGAACGAGCAAAGAAAACATTACGAAATGCATTCATTGGTTTCGTAGTTGTTTTAGGTGCAGGGGCACTCGTAGCGATTATGCAGGGTGCCTATAACGAGAAGACCTCACAGCCTACACCAATTGTGCAAACTCAAGTCCAGGAAGTAAAAAGTAACTGTCCATTGTGTGAGGTAATGAATCAAAGTATTGCTGGGTTTATGAGCGGCATTGTTCAGTCAATTGGCAAGCCGATTGTAGGTGCTCTGAAGCAGTTTACGACAGCTACCCCTCTTATGGCGCAAAATGGAGCCGTCTTTAATTTATGGGTGGTGATAGTAGCTATTGCAGATGTCTTGTTTTTGCTCGTTATTGGGCTTATCGGATTTAGAATAATGAGTTCGTCGGTAGTGGGATTTGAAGACGTCGATATTCGCTCAATCATCCCTCAGATCGTTCTTGTCTTTATAATCGCAAATGTCTCAATATTTGCGATTGATGCCATCATCACTGTTTCAAATGCAATGATTCAAGCTTTGTTAATTGGAATGTCCAACGATATCATATGGGCAGCGTTAGGTGGTCTTATTGCAACTGCGGCACTAGCCAGCACTAACATTGGCGTTCTTCTATTAATAGTCGTTGCTATTATCTTTGCAATAATGCTCCTTATCTATTACCTTAAACGTATCATTATTCTCTATATTGGTGCCGTGCTATCGCCACTCATAGCGCTGCTCTGGCTACTTCCAAGTTTTAGAGATTTCGCGGTGTCTGCGGCAAAAATGTACATAACAACAATATTCGTATTGTTCGTACAAGTAGTCGTCCTCATGCTCGCGGTCTCTCTCTTCTCTGGCTTAATGAAGGGAGAGGGTGATCCCATGATGACGTCATTACTCGTCATTGCTACGCTTTCTGTCCTACTCTCTACAAACCGAACAATGAATCAGCTAACTATGATGAGTGCTGGCGGTCAAGGAATGCGAAAACTTGGCAATACATTTGTACGAGGCGTAAGCCATGTTGCAAGCTCTGTTAAAAAGGCAGATGCCGTAAAGCCAGGTGTGTCAGCAACCCGAACGAGTAGCCCAGCCGTTTCTAGTGCTCGGCCTACTATGTCTGCGAGTACTGCGTTAGCTACGGGTGAGACGCGTCAAGTATCTCCACGAAAAGCCGCCGCCGCTTTAACGGATAAGAAAGCCTCTCAACGTGAAGTTATCGTATCGGGCGGGGCTACAAAACCGAATGTTAATATGACCGAAAAACCTATTAGAAAATCGAAAGGTAAAAAATAATGAGAATATCTATTGTTCCTGCTCAAATCACTACGGTTGAAGATAAAATTGCCGGAAATGTTTCTGTTCAACAGGCGATGCTTCTCGGTATTCCTATCCTTATTGGATTTATTATTGCTCTCGTTTTTCCACCATCAGGACAGTTTGTTACATACAAAATAGTTATTGTCATCAGCCTATTCATTATTTGTGGCTCACTGGCAATCCGTATTAAAGATCGAATCGTTGCTCAGTGGCTTAAATTATTTGTCATCTACAGTGCTCGTCCGCTCTACTATGTCTATGACAAGAACTCAACTTATTTACGTGACACAGATACAACAGAAGTAATTTCAGAGACGGTCGTAGAGGTTCAGTCAACTAAAAAGCAAATTATCACCACAAGCAATATTTCACCTAAAGAGTTCGTTCGATTGGAACAATTTGCAACTGATACGAGGGCTGGAATGAAATTTGAGATTGGAAAGAAAGGAGAGCTCAATGTTCACATTACCGAAGTTAAATAAGAAGGGTTCATCGCGTCATCAAATAGCCATAAAAGGTGTTGAAGACAGTGTCTTAATCCTCCCGAATAATGAATACCGAATTATTATAGAAACCTCATCCATTAACTTTCATTTGATGAGTGAAGATGAGCAAGATGCGGTAGTAGATATCTACAAAGCTTTTCTTAATTCGCTTTCATTTCCAATTCAGATCGTCCAGAAAGTTCGTGCACTTGACCTTGATGATTATCTCCAAAGTTTTGAAGACAAAAAAGATAAAGAGAAAGTCGATGTATATAAGAATCAAATCGATGGCTACACGAAATATGTAAAGTCCCTCGTGAAGACAAATAAAATTCTGTCTAGACAGTTTTACATCATCATTCCATATCAGACTAAAAGTAAGGAAAATATCGAAGTTGCTCGCGAGCAATTAGCCAACAGACTTGCTATCGCAGAAAAGGGGCTCGGAAATGTAGGGATTAAGACCCGTCTGCTGAATAGCCTTGAACTGTTGGATTTATTCTATAACTCGTATAATGCAGCCGACGCGAAACAGCAGCCTCTCACACAACAAACCATTGACTTGCTACAAAGGAATTACCTTTAAGGAGCATTATGAAATTAGCAAATCCTATCACTAAATTCAAAGAAATTCAGCGCGAACGCGATGCAAAGCCAAAGCAGCACACGCTCTCGTTTGGCGAACAAGATCCAATGGATATTATTTCGTATGCCGGAATGGAAGAACAGCCTGATCACCTCATTATTGATGGTCAATTTCGCCGCACTATCTTTCTATCGGGCTATCCATTTACCGCTGAAGTAGGTTGGCTTGATTCACTTACACATTTAAACCACGATATTGACGTGTCATATCATGTTGAGCAAGCAGATTCAAATGAAGCTCTTAAAAAGCTCGAGAAAAAGATTACGCAATTAGAGTCTATGAAACGTTCCAAGTTACGAGATGGCGGTATCATCGGCTCCGAACTTACTGATCCTCTCGATTCAGCTATGGAACTGCGCGATGCTATTCGTCGTGGTCAGCAAAAGCTCTTTCATGTTTCTATTTATGCAACACTTATCGGTAGCTCATTAGAAGAGTTGAACGATATTACGAATAGCTTAAAATCTTCATTGAGCGCTCGTTTGTTTTATATTAAAACCGCTCAATATCAACAAATCGAAGGTCTGCAATCTACTCTTCCGCGTGGTGAGAACGTTCTTGCGCAGCGCCGTAATCTGGATAGCGAAACAGCAGCATTAACCTTTCCTTTTGTGTCATCGGAGCTTGTCCAACCAGGCGGTATTCTTTACGGAGTTAATAACTCAAACAACTCACTGGTCATTATTGATCGTTTTAGTTTGCATAATGCGAACAGCATCACGTTTGCTCAGTCCGGTAGCGGTAAAAGCTATACGACTAAAGTAGAGATCCTTCGTCAGCTCATGCAAGGTACAAAAGTGATTGTTATTGACCCGGAACGGGAATACCAGAATCTTGCAAGTTCAGTCGGTGGTTCTTACATTAAGTTGTCGGCTCAATCAGAACAAAAGATCAACCCATTTGATATGGCCACTACCTCTCGCAGCTCCGAACAGGTATCTGCACACGCTCAAGATTTAACTGATGTCATCGCCTTAATGGTTGACGGTCTAAGTGCTCCGGAAAAAGCAGCTCTTGATAAGGCTATCCTTGCCGTTTATAAAGCGAAGAAGTCTCCTATTCTTGAGGATCTCTACAAGCAGCTGAAGAAAATGAAAGAGGCGGATCTGTGTGAGCGTCTTGAGAAGTATCTCACTGGTACGATGGCGGATGTACTGAACTACCAGACAAATATTGATCTCACAAACCGACTTGTGGTTTTTGATATCAAAGATTTACCTGATTCAATTCGCCAAATCATGATGATGATCGTCGCAAATTTCGTACAAAATACCGTTAAACAAGATCCTCAACGGCGAATGCTTGTTATTGATGAAGGCTGGATGCTTCTTGAGCATGAGGAAACAGCTCGCTTTGTTGCTGGACTGGTACGCCGTGCACGTAAGTACGGACTTGGTGTCTCGATCATTACCCAACAAGCAAATGATTTCTTATCCGACAAATACGGCCGGGCTATTGCATCGCAAAGCTCACTTCGTATTCTTATGCGGCAAGATACGACTACCATTGAACAAGTCACCCGTGAATTCCGACTTAGTGATTATGAAAAGTCGTATCTTCTCACAAGTGATAGAGGTGATGCACTAATTATTGCCGACCAGCAACATGTCTCACTTCATGTCACCGCTTCGGAAGAAGAACACCCACTTATTACGACTAATCCATTGGAGACACTCGCTAAGCGAGACGACTAATATGCAATACATCCGCGTAGCAATGACCGTATACTCATTCCGTCAGGAGATCGGTATTGTTATTGGTGTAATTGTGGCAATAATTCTCCTACCTATATTTGCTACCATCGGACTGCTTAACAACGGTGTTCAGGGCGCGTCAGATGCATTGGTTTCTGTTGATCCCGTAACGCACAAAGTCGAGGTTCGCGACGCTAAGGGAACGCTTATAACGACCATGGACGCGACAACGACATGGCCAATCCGAGGAGTGGTAACACAAGAGTTTGGAGATCCTAATCCACCATACCAGGTAGCCCACAGTGGTATTGATATTGATGGTGGTTTTGGCTCTGCTGTAACAGTTTTCATGCAAGGTAAGGTTATTAAGGCTGGCGATAATGTTCTTGCAGGTTGCGGCTCGCACTGCATTATTGTTGATCATGGCTTCGGGATTACTTCAATTTATGCGCATATGTCTTCTCATAAGGTACAAGTTGGACAGCCTGTAAAACCCGGTGACATCATAGGACTTGAGGGAGAAGAAGGCTGGGCTCATGGTGCCCATCTACACTTCGAGATTAAGATTGCGAACATTCCTGTTAACCCGCGCGTATTTATGATCGGTAACCCACCACCAAGGACTTAATTTTATGGAACATATTTTACGATTAGGCAGTAATGAAGCATTGATTACTTATTTAGTAATTGGTGCTATCGTACTCCTGATACTCCTTCTCTTTATGGCGTATATCCGTTTTGTTGATCTTAAACGAATCTACAAACAGAAGAAGATCTTTATTGAAGTTACTCCATCGCATGAGGCAAGTAAAACGCCTGAGGCAACAGAACAACTATTTCACATTCTCCATGGTGCAGGCGCAACCCAGAAGTTTAAGTACAAACTTTTGCGTCGTAATAATATATTTTCGCTGGAGGTAATCTCAACTCGCAGAGAGGGAGTGCGGTATGTCATCGGGACAAGTGAACGAGAAGCTGATGCAATCGAGCGGAGTATAGCCGCCTTCTTGAGTGGCTCGCGTGTTAAAAGAATCGATGATCCGCTACTGAAAAGGAATGCTTTTACAAAAGTAAAAGAATTTAAGCAAACAAAACACTTTGCGCTACCGATTCGGACACTCGCTACATTTGAGCAACATGACCCGATTGCCTATATTGCAGGCGCTATGAATAGACTTTCCGATGATGAACAGGTAACATTGCAACTCGTTATCTCACCCGCACGTGTTCGCAATATGGCGGCAATTGTTGACCGCTATCACGAATTCTATAAGGTATCTGATGCAACACACAATAAAGGCTACGGCCACCTCTTCCGCTCCGAACTAAGGGTTCGCGTTGTCGCTACCAGCTCAAAAGATAAAGAGGAACGTCTGCACGGTGTCGAATCCGCCATTGCATCATTCAGTATTCCAAAGGTACAAAGTCTTACAACTCGCTATAACTTTCCGCAAGCCTTACGTGGTCGTTATCGTGAGTGGGCGTTTACTCATCGTATGCCATCACTGATAGTGCGTAACTCCAACGTATTCTCGTCTCTAGAGCTGGCCAACCTTTATCATTTTCCAGCAAGTCACACCACGGCAGATAATCTTGTCGTGTCGTTGAGCCGCACACTAGCACCTCCTTTGTCTATAGTTAACAATACTGACTATGACATAGTTCTCGGTCGTAATTTCCATCGTGGCATCTATACCGACATTGGCTTGACTGCAAAAGAGCGGGAGAAGCACATCTTCATTATTGGTGGTACAGGAAATGGTAAAACCACCATGCTTGAGTATGGATTAATTCAGGACATCCGAAACGGCAAAGGCGTTGCGATCGTCGATCCTCATGGTGATCTAGCCGAATCATTGCTTCATTCTATTCCAAAAGAGCGTGAAAAGGATGTTATTTACTTTAATCCTGATGATCTATCGTACCCGGTTGGTGTCAACTTACTTGAACTGACTTCGGGACTTGACGAGGAGAATGCACTACGTGAACGAGATCTTGTGACCGAATCCGTTATATCGATATTCCGTAAGATATTTTCCGAAGATGACAGTGGCGGCCATCGTATCGAATACGTCCTTCGTAATGCCATACATACGGCGCTTAACGTAGAAGATGCGACATTGTTTACTATTTACGATGTACTCAATGATCCAGCTTATCGAAAGAAGGTCGTCAGCAAGCTTGATAATAAAGACCTTAAGAACTTCTGGCGAAACGAGATGGGCAAAGCGGGTGGTATGCAACAGGTCAAAATGGTTGCCGGTATCACCTCCAAGATTGGACGCTTCTTATTCTCTGCGTCGGCAAAGCGTATTTTAGAGCAGCCAAAATCTACGATCAACTTCGACGAAATTCTTAACGGTAAGATTCTCATTTGTAATTTCTCAAAAGGCTTACTTGGCGAGGATACATCGGAGCTATTTGGTATTGCTGTACTTGCTAAATTACAGCTTGCAGCACTGAGACGTGCGCGGCTGTCGCAAAAAAGTCGTATTCCGTTCTATCTGTATGTTGACGAATTCCAAAACTTTGCAACATCCTCATTTGTCCAAATGCTATCTGAAGCGCGTAAATACAGGCTCTACCTTACAATGGCAGAGCAAAGCACTTCACAGCAGGACGATTACCGAATGGTCGATATTATTCTTGCCAATGTCGGTACCGTGATTAGTTTCCGATCTGGCAATCCCACGGATGAGAAAAAACTGCTACCATACTTTCAACCTTACTTAGAAGAGGGTGATATTATCAGTCTTCCTCAATTTAACTTTTACATTCGCATATCCGCAACAAAGATACAAGAAGCATTCTCCGGAGAAACCTTATTAGTTGAACAAGACCCCGATATTAGTATGGCAAAAAATATCATCAAGGCTTCGCGGCATAACTATGCAACCAAGTTTAATACTAACGATAATGTGCCGAAATCAAAGGAGCCTAAAGCAGTCGTTCAAGAGCCAGGTCGTAAAAAGACTCGCAAAATCCCCAACTAAATCCGTTTTCCTTGAAAACGGATCAACTTGCACTTGCAAGCAAGATGCAAGTTCTTAGATAGTATAGCCAACCCACTATGTCTATCTCAATAATGTTAGTCTATTAAAGTATGAAACCTAAGATCAAATTAAATTCTACAAGAGATCCGAACATATACTTTTCTCCCCAAAAGGCCATACGGGAAACCTTGTACTATCTGATGGAAAGAAAAGACGAACTTAGCAATGAATCAACAAAACAAGTAACAGAGATATTCTGTGCTGGAGTTTTTGCTTTAGCATGTACGATACAAGACCACAAGGAGCGATGGATCAAAAACCCACACATTAATGACAATACCCCTGACGCATACATCATGCAGCTTGTATTAGCAAAAGACGGTAAAAATAGAATTATTGGCGAGCATGATCTTGAAATTGTTACATTAGGAGAATACTCTGATGATGATGTGGTAGAGTTTCTGAAGCACACCAAGCTTAGTCCTAAAAAAGCCTACCCAAAAGATTCTTCGATTCTTTGCCGCTTAGACAGAGATATGCACTTAACGAGCTGGAAAGATTTACACCGCAAATTATTACCGCACATGGATGGACTAGACATGTCTTTTCTATGTAGAACTAAAGAGATGCCAACTAGCTTCAAGGTTGTGTGGATGGGTCAAAGTGAGGATGCATTTGTTGAAGGTGAAGAGTTTGAACTGCTTAGGGCAATCAATATACCAACCCTCGATGTCGTGATGGTGCGAAAGAAATTAGGTTTAGGTGTTCAATCTGGGGAGACAACAGATCTTACCATGTTTTCAGAGTAATTCCACCTTTTGATTTTGAAAACCGATATCTTCTCTTGTTTTTATATCTTCAGATGCAAACATAGTGGCCATATTACCATCAGGCCAACCAGTTACACTTTTCTGTATATATGCCCAAACCCTGTCCTTAAATTCATCTAACGTGGTACAGTCGCTTGCTTGGAATAGGGTTTTTACAAATGAAGGCTTCTTGAATAGCTTAATAAATTGTGGTTGATAATGTTGACTATAATCATCGTCAACTAAAAGGTAGACCATCCAAGATGTACTATCTACCAAGAACCACATTAATAAAGAACCATCTATATACGCTTGGAGTAAGTCATCGTCAGAAGAATGGCGTTTCTCGATCAGGATACTAATTGAGCGAATATTTTGCTTCTTTATAAAGCCCTCAACTCCTTGCGGAAAGTGACGTAATCGTTCTAGCCTAATCGGCTTGTCTAGTTTATTGCCCCGCTTAAACTTCTGGGAGGTAAGTGTTGGCAAAACAGACCACCAATCCTCCTTAGCAGCGCTACCGACTATTATCGAAGCAAGCTCATACACGACAAGACCATGATACTCTTTCGATGCCTCACTCAATCCCCCTATATCGTCAAGGAGGACATCGAAGTATTTTGATAAATTCTCTAGCTTCTTGTATGCAGCGAGTAAAACATCTTCCTTCTTATATTCCGTTGCCATACTAATGATCTGGTAGAACTCTTGAATGACAGGTAAGGTCTTTTCATAGGCTTCTACGATTTTAGCGTAGTACTCGCCGCTATCTTCTCCATATTTATATCTCCCCGGATAAATTTTATTTATGTCTCCATAAAGATTGGTGAAGTATGTCTCGGCCAAACGTCGTGCTGGCTTGCTGTTTTCGATCGCATCTACCAATTTATCTTGAATAGACTCAGCTTGAACGGACTCTAATTTTGCTTTGATATCTTGTAAATGCTCCTTGAGTATACCTTCGAGTGTTTTTGTTAGTTTTTCACCCTTTTTGTCATTTTCAAGTGAGAAGTCCACGACACGGTTTTGTGCGATATCAAATGGCAGTAATTTTTTACCACCTAAGTCCGAATTGAGCAGGACGACCGTCGCCTCATCAGATAGTTTCCCGGCGGCGTATCCAAGTTCGTACATGACGTTTTGATTTACCATTGCTCGACCTGATTTGCCTTCATCAACTAAGGTCATATCAGCAACAAAGACATCAGCTAGGTCAATCTTTTTTCGTATAGTTGTAGGTATATTAATTGACCCAACTTTACCTTGAGTGTCTTTGTCAAAGCGCGGCGCTAGTTCAATATCCGGATTCTCAGCGAGATTCTTAATAGCAGCTCGAAGTGCCGCTTCGATAAAGTATCGTGTTTTAGTATGGTCGGATTGCCATGAATAAAAGATTGTCGGATTTTCATTTTTCATTTTCTTTATTACCTCTCACGCTACTTGCTATCTCTATCATATCAAACTAATACTAGCTACTTTTTACTGTTTGTTCGTAAAGTCTTAAGGTGTTTGCGACGTTTTCTGTACACTGATAGCATCGTAAATTTATGCTTTATCCTGCGGAGCAGAGTTTTGATAACTCGCTTTTTGCGTTTGTTCTTTTTTAAGTGTACTTTATTTGCAAGGTGATATTCCTCTTCGACAGTAACGGCTTCAAAGTCATCGGCATATAATTTCCATTTGTAGTATTTGTACTTGGTGTAGAAAACAGGTTCGTTGTAGTCTGCCCAATCTGAATTAAAGTCATAGCCTAGTATGTTTGCAAAAGGTATGCGTTTTACGAGTTGCTTATGCTTGAGCTGTTTATACTTCCTGAATTTGAGACCCTCTTTATCAATAAACCATTTTTCGCTTTTGGAGTTATAGTAGATTGCATTGCTAAAGTGCCCTAAATACCCCATTACGTATAAGCCTGTAGTCGATATATAGCCACTTGCTTGGTGGCCTTCGGATAGAAAGTAATAATAGAGCATCTGACTATAACCATCGTTTTCGAGCTTATAAGGATAGTTTTTGATATATAGTAGCTTAATTGCTATATCTCGACGATTTTTCGAAGTGGCGTCTTTGTAGCTATCGACAAAAGCCTTTAGGCCGCCTTGTACTTCTTTATACATCTTGGCATCGTTTTCCATTTCTAAGCGTTTGTTTAATGCTCCTCGTTGTGTGAGGAATTTTAAAAATTTGAAGTATCCATATAATGTCGCAATTATTCCTACCGCAAAAAGAACGTCTTTTATGAAATCAGAATAGTTCTTCTGTTGAGCGTACCAGTTAACGATATTAGTGAAAGTCTCCATATGCCTATTCTACAGCTTCTAGGCTTTTTAGCTGATCTAACGAGTAAACATCATCAGGCTCGTCGGCATCACGCCACACGCGACCGTCTGCGTTATTCATGATATCGTCTTTCAGAGCTGTGTAGGCTTTTAAGCCGTTCGTTTGCTTGCGCAGCAGTTTATGAACTCTATTTTGAACCAAGCTACTATCCACAATGAATAAAAGCACTGGAAAATCTGTGCCCGTATCATCCCACGCACCGTTCTCAAAATAATCCAAATAACGTTTGACAGCTCGTGTTGCTACGAAGAATGGTTGATGCTCATGATGTACTTGCAAGAAGTAATGCTTTCCATCTTGGAGCTTCATGTATGCATCAGGAAGTGGATGCGGAAAGTAGTCATAATCTTCGTGACCTAAGTATGCCTTGGTAAAAAACTTAATGCCAGAGTTGTGTGATCGCAGCGTGATATAAATATCGAAAATATCTAGACATTCCTGTATGAATTGCTCGGACACGGTTTTGTCTTTATAAATTGCTTTGATGCGGGCTGTGGACTCTTGGACTTTTTTATCTTCTTGTAGTTTGCGTGCGCCTTCGGGTAATAAATAGTACGCTGCGGGCTTGCCTTGAATTCGATAGCTTCCATCATAGCGCTTAGCAACATAGCCTTGCTCTTCCAATATCTTCATACGTTTAAAAACAAAAGCTCCGCTCGGCTTGTCAAAATAACGAGCAATAATATCACTACTACCAAATCTAAACTTATATAGTAATTCTAGAACTTGTGTTTGGTTGTTATTTAAAGGCAGTCTGTATTTTGCGGTATTAGTATTCATGACAAGGTAGGAGCTATAAGCAAATTATTAATATCATCTTCTATATATTTATATATTAAGAAGGGAGAAAAGAAAAGGTAATATATAGAGGTAAAAGAGATAAAGTAGGTTTAATTACGATAATAAACTAAGTTTAGAGTAAATGTTTCTTAGTTCTTGTCGTTTTCAGAGCGAGTTTGTAGGGCATCTAAGAATCTCGATAGCCATGATTCACTACCAGAATCTTCGATCGATTTTTGGTTTGCTTCAACCCACATGCTAGGAGTAACAATAGGCTCGTGAACGCCTCTATACGTATCTGCGATAGTTATTGCAGATACAGGATTCATGACAGAATCAATTTCTCCTAATGGCGCATCCTCTGACAATACAGCCAGTAATTTTTCCAGCCATGTCTTTATACCTATCTTATTCATAAGGTCAGCATTCTTTAAAACCCAATCCTCTTTAGCAAATTGAGGGCTGCTATTTACAAATAAAGTGTTTCTAAAATTAATCGCATAATATGGGTTTAGAATAATTTCTCTAATCTCGTCTTCTGTATATGATCTCACATAATCCAGTATAACTTAGATGCGTCTATGGGGGTTGATAGTACAACGAATTGAGGCATATTATATATTGCAACTATACGAGGACGTATAGTATAATTATACGTAGATGGATAGTAGAAATAGCATGGTATATGAAATAGTAGGTCAACCTGTCGCAGAAGACAGAGTGAAATCACTTCAGCTCATATTAGGACGTGAACAGAATAGGGCAATATCATATGACGAGGCAAAAGAGATCGGCGAAGATCTGATTGGCCTTTTTGAAATTCTCGCAGAAGATACAAACGAATAGGAGCTAGGGGTATGGCGCAGCAATCAAACGCAGTGATACTTGCAAGGGTGTCGAGTAAAGCACAGGAGGACGAGGGCTATTCCCTAGACTCTCAACTCAAACTCCTCAGTGGATATTGTGAGAAAAAAGGCCTTACTATTGTCAAAGTATTTAAGATTGCCGAAACTGCATCCAAAGAGCAAGGTCGGAAAACATTCCATGAAATGCTCGAATATATTGAAAAGAATAACGTCTTTCACCTTGCTGTAGAAAAGACTGATAGGTTTACACGTAACTTTCGTGATTCAGTTGCTATTGATGAATGGCTTGAACAAAACGAAAATCGCAGACTACACGCAGTCAAAGAAGGCTTGCAGCTTCATAAGCACGCGTCCTCAGACGTAAAATTCATGTGGAGTATCCACGTTTCGGTTGCTAAAAAATATACAGATAATCTACGAGAAGAAGCTATGAAAGGGTGGGCTGAAAAACTCGCTCAAGGGTGGCTTCCAGCCCCTCCACCTCCCGGCTATAAGACTGTTGTAGTTGGCAGCAAAAGAATCCATGTTCCCGATCCCGACACTAAGAGCTTAATACAGAAAGCATTTAAGCTTTACACAGAACCGAACCACTCAATCGCTTCGGTTGCTGATGAGATGAAATTGATGGGTCTTAGAACTCGTAAAGGCAGACCTTACTACAAAAGCCAGGTACAGCGCATACTCAATAATCCTTTCTACATAGGAATTAATCGCCATAACGGCAAGGATTATCCGGGAGCTCAAGAAAAGCTAATCAGTAAGGACTTGTTCGATAGCGTACAAGCCAAGATGCATAAAGGCAGACCAACTGTTCTTAAGCGACACAATCCTGTTTTTAAAAATATGATCACCTGCGACGGATGTGGCGGTGTGGTCACATGGCAAAAGCAAAAAGGCCGCTACTACGGTGCATGTCAAAGAAAAAGCGACGCGTGTAAGCAAAGAAAGTTCATACGCGAGGATAAGATTGAAGCCATCATCGCAGACAAGCTCTCGAAGCTCATATGTCCATCCCCTGAAATAATCGAGTGGGTCGCTGATGCTATGAAAAAAGAATACACGGATACGATGGAAAACAAAGAGAAGCTTGTAGCATCAATACAAATGCAGATTGACCGTATTCAACGAATGGACGACGGCTTATATGACGACAAGCTATCAGGCGATATAACGCCAGAAAGATACAAGGAAAAACATGAACAGTTCGTGAGCCAAAAGGCAGAATTAGCGCATCAACTAAGCAAGGTAGACGTCGCCTCAGCTCATAGGTTGGAATACAGCCTTGTGGTGCTAGAACTAACGCAGAAAGCAGGTTTTATATACGCGAAAAAGACACCGGGCCAGAAACGGCTCATTATAACCAAACTTTTTACCAATTTAACATTCAGTGATGGAGGCATATCTGTTAAATACACAAAATTCGCTCATGCTATAGCCGAAAATGTTCAATTAACCCGTAATTTACTAGGAGAATAAAAATGGTTAACCAAACTTCTGAAAACGACGAAAATAACAGTGGTAAGCAAAGTAAAAAGGACCTCGAAAATGAGATCCGTTCTACATGGCTGGGGTTAAGGTCCTGGAATAGAACTTTTATGCCGGAGGAAATGTCGACATCAATGAGATCTGTGAACAGCTCGATAGCTATCCGTAGCCCCTTAAGGGAGTAGCTGTAACAATTCAGTAAAGTCATCAAAAGAGTAATCGGCTTCTTGAGACTGACCCCACACCATAACTGTAACGAGCCCAAGTCGCTTCGCGGGAATAATATCGACATCTTCCCGGTCACCCACGAAAACTAATTCATTAGAATTGGCATTACTGCGATTAATCATCAGCTCGAAACCTTGCGGGTTTGGTTTCGGTTCGGAAATATCATCACTTGTGAGGATGTGAGTAAACCATGAAGGGTCGATGTTCACCGTACGTAATGTACGCTCTACTCGCTCTGGCCTGGAGTTGCTAAGCAAACCAATCGGCAGTACTTTGCGGATCGCGTCAACTGTCCTGTAGATTCGCTCATCTGGCTGGTAATATTCAGATTCGTCAAGCTGACTAAAGTAGTTTGGCCAAAAATCTTTGGGCATACCGAGTGATTTAAAAACGGCCGATTTACTTCCATATTTTTTGTATGCACGACGATATTCGTCCTTAACTTTATCCCCTGTAGGCTGACGGGTTGCTTCTGCATAGGCTTCAAAGCATAGTGCGTCTAAGGCATTTAGGAATTCGGCTGATTGGAGCGTGAGTGTGCCGTTAAGGTCGAACCAAATTTCTTTAATCATGGGTCTATTATATAACAACGACTATTTTGTAATGTAAAACAAAAAGAACTCCTCCGCGGAGTTCTTTAAGCATAATCATCTTGGCTGGGATGGAGGGATTCGAACCCCCGAATGCTGGTACCAGAAACCAGTGCCTTACCACTTGGCGACATCCCATCGATGCCTAGAAATTGTAACACTTTACGCTGCGATGCTCAAGGGTGAGCGGCTATCTTTCTAGAGGCTCAGATACGGGGCCGTCAAAAGAAATAACGCTTCCATCTGGATATGCTTGCCAGATCTCTGGAGCTACCCGAACTGTATCGTAATTGGAGTCGTTATAGACTTCGCCAACTTTTGGGTCGAAAGACTGAGTTTGGATGCCTTCTTTGGCGGCTTCAATATCCTTATGGTTTTGTTCAAGCCCAAGATAATAATTGTAACCCCATGCTAGGCAGATAGCATTCTTACCGTAAGCTCTACATACATGTTTATAAGAATGAGATTCTACTTGTGCTGGGACTCCTCGCACAATTTCACTTTTTGGATATATCGCTTCATCAAGCTCGGAAATAGCTTTCGGGCCAAACATAACAGCAGTAGCTCCTAGAGCTATGGTGGCAGCTATGCCTTTTTTATGTTTCTCTATAAAACCAGGATTTTTCTCTGTCATGTGACATATACTATAGTACTATTTATAAGAAAAGTCAATAAATATGGCGTAATACTAAGTCCCATTGTTCAGAATATTCTCTAGAAGTTATAATACAAATATAACCATAAGGAGGGTGATATGGCATTTGATATGAAACTAGAACTTATACCGGTTTCGGTGACCGATGTAGACCGTGCAAAAGATTTTTATGTTAATAAGATTGGTTTTAACGCTGATCACGACCAACGAGTTAATGAAAATCTTCGTTTTGTGCAACTGACTCCCCCTGGATCTGCGTGCTCGATTTGTATTGGCGAGGGGCTCACTGAAATGACCCCTGGATCACAAAAAGGCCTACAGATGGTTATCGAGAATGCAGACGTTGCCCACGATGAATTAGCATCGCGTGGTGTGGAAGTGAGTGACGTGGAGGACATGGATTGGGGACGTTTTGTCTATTTTAGCGATCCTGACGGTAACACATGGGCTCTTCAGGAACTGCCTGATTATAGCGCTGCTAAAAAGTAGAGATTTTACTCTGCAATCTTTTGATTAACGTGTGACTGCAGGTATTGTTTGGAGAGTTGCCGATAATATTTTGAGCTAAGCGCAATCAGGGTGATAACCAACCCAATAATTCCGGTAAGGGTAAATACGAGTGCCAAACCGCGGTTCATACCTGTGCCGAACCAGTCACCTATAAGATCAACACCTGCCCCAGTTGTCATAAATGGAATAAAGATGAATTGAGCGATTGGTCCAATTACGAAAGCTGTTAACGGGGAAGCAGATTGCTCAACACTCTGAGCAAAGCCGAATACCCGACCCTGGCGTTCGTAGGGCACTACCCGCTGCAGAATTGTTTGTTCAGATGCTTCGATATAAGGCATAAGAAGCATGTAAATATACATGCCAACGGCTAGAAGAATAATTGACGCTTGGATCGTAAATAGGCTGCTGATAATCCATAG
>Ga0193717_1000182_pt1 | contig 52404 bp, 45 predicted proteins | sample U2c2metaG_FD_145900 | JGI IMG/M metagenome (GOLD analysis project Ga0193717, IMG submission 145900) | Soil microbial communities from a riparian zone of the East river system, Colorado, United States - U2c2 | ecosystem: Environmental > Terrestrial > Soil > Riparian zone | place: USA: East River... | reverse complement strand
GGCTGCCAGATGGCAGGATAGGTACGGGAAGAGACTAGAGTCAGCGTCGACGGATTTCCGTGCGAGCCAAACTCGGCAGCGGCGACATTGGTGTAGCCATAGAGCCCACAAGCCGTAGCAGCGAAGATCCCCATGGAGACTTCCGTAGAGTTCCCGTCGCAATGACCGTTCGAAATGAGATGCGCATAGACACCGCCGTGCCGGTTATATGCAACGACATCCCCGTCCATGTTCCGCACTTCGCTTTGCGAAGGGATGAGATATTCCCCTCCCACGAGCGTCAACGTCCCCAATGTGTCCATATCACTGGCTTGCGGCTCTTCGGCGGCAGTTGTCGCGAAGACGTCCGCAAGTGCACGCACAGTTACATTTAGGGGAACCTTTGCTCCATTAAGCTCGACAGCGTCAAAATGAACCGTCAGGGTCGAAGTTTTCTGCTTCACGTACGGCGTTTTGTCATGGACGAATCTTGACGCCTCGGCGACATGACCGATCACTTTGCTACCGGAAGGTAGCGTGACTCCGCTCGGTAATCTGACCGCCTGAATGGTCTTTGCGGAGACGGGATCGCCGACGTGAGCTCCCTTCGCCGAAACCGTATTGGTGAACGCAATGGGGAGAGTCGTCTGTGGTGGGAACTGTACGGCAGAACCACCTCCCTGTGCGACGGCTACGAAAGAAGATGTGATGAGCATGAAGGCCGATGCGGTTCTGTACATGCCGTAATCTCCAGGAGCAAATGTGCTCAATCGGAGTGAACCATCATCTTTTCTTACATACCCTTACAAGTTTCTGACATTTGCCTGACAGCCCTTGTCGGCAGTCGCATTGCTGCGAAATCATAGAGAATCAAGGCACAAGGAAATTCGCCGTCCATGTCCAGGATCCTGATTATCGAAGACGACAAAAAGATGTCGGACGCCCTCGCTTCCGGCGTGCAGGCCGCTGGCTACGATGTTCTGACGGCTGCGTCTGCGGAGGAGGGATTTTATCTCGTGCATAGCCGGCATCCGGACCTTCTACTGCTGGACCTGACTCTCCCGCATCGCAATGGCCTCGACATACTCCGGCAGCTTCGGCAGGAAGGCATCGATATGCGAGTACTGATCCTTACCTCGCACAACACGGTAGAAGATCGAATTGCTGGACTTAGTACCGGCGCGGATGACTACCTGGGAAAACCCTTTTCATTCCCAGAATTGCTGGCGCGAATCGACGCTTTGCTGCGTCGCTTCCTGCCTTCTAAGAACGAGCCCCAAATCCTCATCGGCGACCTGCGCCTGGATCGTAAATCGCGTGCTGCGATGCGTGGCGGAGAAGTCCTCGAACTGACACCGCGTGAGTTTGAGCTCTTGCTCTACCTGGCTGAGAACACGGGTCGCACCGTCTCGCGGGAAATGCTTGCCCGAGACGTCTGGCGAGAGACCTCTCGGTTCACACCGATCGATAACGTGATCGATGTCCAAGTAGCACGACTACGGAAGAAGATCGACGATCCCTTCAAGATAAAGCTCCTACAGACGGTGCGTGGGCTCGGTTTCAGCCTACGGGAGCCTCAGCATTGAGACAATGGTGGCCATCGAATCTACGGAGTCGTCTGACATTCTGGTACGTCGGCGTGCTCGCGGTCCTTCTAGTTGTGTATGCCACGCTGGTCTTCGCTTTTCAATACGTTGTTCTAAGCAAGCAGATTGTTCATGACGAGATTCAGGATGTCGAGACCGTTGAAGGCTTACTGTTCTTCGACAGCACGGGCACCCTACAACTGCGCCAGGATTATTACTCGCGCCCGCAGTCGCACCTTCTGATCGACCGCATGATGGAGGTCCGAGACCCTTCGGGAATCGTGCTCTATCGAAGTCCCACCCTGAAGGGCATGAGCCTCGGTGGCCCGACACGTCCGGGAGAAGGTGACGCAGATTTCGGTGAGCGGCTAACTCGACTTGACGATGGTACTCACGTCCTTCTCATTAGCCACATTCATGGCATGGACAACCGTCAGCTTCTCATCCGGTTGGGATACAGTCTCGCTCCCTTGCGGGCGAGAATGCTTCAGTTCCTGCTTGTATTGCTGATCGCCATCCCTCTCGCTCTGCTAATGGCTGCCATCGCAGGGCAAGCAATCGCAAGACGAGCTCTTCGTCCCATCGAAAGAATGGCAACACGGGCTGAAGGCATCACAGCCAAGAACTTGCAGGACAGACTGGAGATTCTCAATCCCGAGGATGAACTCGGCCATTTAGCTTCCGTTTTCAATCATCTGCTCAATCGGCTTGAACAATCATTTGAGCAATTGCAGCGCTTCACCGCAGACGTGGCCCACGAATTGCGCACGCCTATCGCAGCCTTGCGCACCATCGGTGAAGTGGCCCTAGAGGATGACCGAGGAGAACGTTCTTGCAAAGAAGCGTTGAGCAGCATCCTCGAAGAAACCTCGCGCCTGAGTGAGACCATCGATGCTTTACTCCTGTTGGCACGCGCAGAGGCGACACAGGGGGCACGCGAGCCGAAGGCGTGGCCTTTGAAATCTGTGGTGGACGAAGTGCTCGCGCTGCTTGAGGTTCTAAGCGAAGAGAAATCACTCAATGTCTTCCAAGAAGGTGGGGCACTGGGAGAAGGCAGCATTCGGGCAGACCGCGGTTTGTTGCGGACAGCTATTATGAATGTCCTCCACAACGCCATCAAATTCTCGCCGGAGGGTGGTGTCGTCCGTGTCTCCTATAGTCGCTCAGAGACAGACCCACAAATCCTTCAACTCCTTGTGCAAGACGAGGGCGCAGGCATAGCCAAGGGCGAACACGACCGCGTTTTCGAGCGCTTTTTTACAAGTAGCGCTCGCGAGACCGCAATCTACAGCGGAACAGGTCTTGGACTATCCGTTGCGAAGCTCATCATCGAGCGTTTGGGCGGGTCGATACGCTTCGATGTTCAGGCAACTAGCGGCGCTCGATGCCTTATCGAACTGCCCGTCATCGGCCGCGAGCAATAGTCAAATTTTTTCGTTAAATTCAGACCTTACTTTGGAGGAGTGATGATGAAAAGGGCAGGTCTCAGAATTGTTAGAAATCCCTAGTCAGTTGATCAATACATAAGCGACTGAGACGAACAAGACCTGCTATTACAATCCTTCTTTACGATGAAAACCTGGGAATTGCTCTGCATCATCTCGTCGTCATTAGTGGCCATTCTGTTCTCGGGCCCATGGATTGTGTTGAGCCGTTCCTTCAAATCCTTCCAACCTAAACTCTTTCTAGGGATTGTCAGCCACATGAGTCAGAGCATGGCGCCCGCGATGACTGTACTTATGCCAATCTCGATGTTCTCGATGATTGCGGTTTGATTGGCTCTTACGCCTCACATTCCCTAGTGCTTGGACTCAACAGTGCCGCCCTCGCGCTCAACGTCTCGTAGTTGGTCACAGGGGCATTCTTCGAAGTTCCCGCTGTGGACGAGATCATCTCTTGGACATCGTCGTCGATCCCGGAGAGCTGGCAACACCGCAGAGACCGTTGGATCGCCATCCACAAAATTCGCGTATTCGCCGGGCTGGCAAGCCTGCTTTCGCTCGTAGCGGCCATGATCCTTGAATATCACTCTCGTTGATATGACTGCTTCGTCAATCTCGCTACCTTGACATCGCGACCAAGAGAATCACTCCGCAACAGATCAACAAAGCCGATCCGGTCCTACGCCAAGTGAATGCCTCGCCAAGGAACACGCGGCCTATGATGATTGCCCAGAGCACGCTCGTCTCGCGAAGCGCAGAGACGATACCGACCTCGACGTAATGTGTGGCCCACAAGACGAGCGTGTAGGCTGCGAGCGAGAAGATGCCAGCACCTGATGCGTGCTTTAGGGAGTTTGCAGTCAAAACACGAATTGGAAATCTAAGCAGGATCAACACGATTGGCATCAATAGATAGCTGGCAAAAACCCATACTGTGTAGGAGATCGTGTTCTGGGAACGTTGCACTCCCATGCCATCGACAACCGTGTACATGGCGATGGTTGCTCCAGTGGACAATGCGGAGAGAGTCGCGAAGGTGCCGGTCTTGTCTTTACCTGTCGATAAGAAAACGATCCCTACTGAGATCATCGCCACGCCAGTGATCATGAATATACTAGGCCTTTGGTGCATCAGCAAAAAAGCGCCAAGCGTGACCAGCAGTGGAGAGATGCCGCGGGCGATGGGGTATGCGCTGGCGAAGTCACTCATCTTGTAGTTCTGCAGGAGCAGAAGATTGTAGGCGATGTGCAGCGCAGCAGACAGTGCGATGCATACCCAAGAGGACCTGGCAGGCAGAGGCACAAAGAGAGCGCAGGTCAATGCCAGTAAGCCCATGACAACCGACATGCTGGTCATGAACTGCGGCCGATCATTACCGCCCTTTAGCTGGGCATTCCAAGTGGCATGAAGAACAGCGGAGAAAAGTACGAGAGGAACGGAAAATCCGCGCATCGAAGCTGCCTCGGGTATGGATATAAGGCACACCTACTGCCTTACAACCACCCCCTCTAGCCTTTTATGCCTCGGGTGCAAGCCGCATTTGCGGCTTCTGTGACGCTCGGCCCAGCCCCGTCAATGACGGCGGAACCCTAGCCACCTCAGGTTGATGACTCAATGGTAGCGAGGCTGCTTCGGGTTCGCAACTGCTGTGTCAGCGACTTGCCTTTCGTCATCACCCACTATGTATTACGAGAAGATTCGCTGGTACCGACAAACGCGCTTCTTGTAAGTTGATCGTCGTGCCGGAATCGGCAGTCGGCAGATTAGCGTTGGAAATGTCGAGGAGTGGAAAGCATGGAAAGCCAAGAAACCGGCTTTCCACCCTTCCCCCTCCTCTTGGAAATCCCTCCGGGATTCCCACATTCCCAACGCTTCGGCGGCGGGAGGTATTCTTATTGCAGACCGGGCTTAGCCAGCCTTTACCCAGAACCAGAGCCACTTCCCCCGCAAGGGGCTTGTAAACTCTCTTCCCGGTACAAAACGTAAAACATCTGTCGGTCAACACCTCAGCGGAAGTTTGGTATCCGCTTCGTGCGCGTTACGCGCACATATCTATCGGGGTGTTGCGGGGTGTCCTCCGCTAGATTGGGGAGCCGGAAGACGAGGCCGGTTGGTTCTCGCCGGCGTCGGCTGGAGCTTCCAGCAGAAATGGGGTTATAGGAAACTTCGCAATCTGGTCGGCACCGCCCTTGAACTTGCCGCAAACCCAACTTTTGGGCAGTTCGGTTTCACATCTCCGCAAAGCCGGTTATTCGGCCATTTGCTCAAAACACAAATCGATCTGAATAGGTCAATGAACGTATTGCCCTGAGGTTGCCAACTAGGATAGTTCACATGGTTCGAGATCTTAGACAGACTCCTGCGGATGACAAACAAAGGCAGTTCTACTTTAGTTGTCATTCCGAGCGCAGCGGAGAAATAGGCTTTTTCGAGTATGTCCAGGCCCACCAGATAAGTGGCGATTGCAAAGGTTGCCGTAGCCCCAGAATCCACACTGATCATATCGGCGGGCGTCTGCCTCAAGCTAACGCCTAACACGCCTGCCGCTGACTCCGTCGATCGCTTTGCGTCTACGGATCGACTATACATAAAACTACGGTATTAGGCATAAGTCATTTTTTGTCTTTATTATACATGCATATTTATGTTGTTACTGAATAGTCGCCTGCACTCATTAATCGTCATGCTGAGCCGCCCAGGGACCGTTTCATAACGGTCTATTCGGTACTGCACACCTCATTATTTCTTCACGTACGTCCGATCGATAAACGTGACCCAGGAATCGCCCTGCTAATCGCCCTGCTTGAATTCTATGGTGAGATTCAGTCCCCTTTCGGAGGTCATTCGCCAACTCGCGCGGATGGTTCGCTCTCCCGGCGGGCGAGGAATCTGGAACGGTTTACTTACCATCTGGAGCTTGTCGCCCTCGAAACTACCGCTGAGCTCCGACACATTCGTATCCGTACCGCTGAACCACCACGACCGCCAGAGCTTTTTGTCCGGATCGTAGGTGAGCATGTGCATACCCTCCACGTCCGCTTCGCCGGGCATATTGTGTGCGTGCTTAACCTGCACGTAGCGCCCGCTCAGGGCCTTCGAGATGAAGAGCCTGAAGGTTATGTCTCCCTTCTTGCCCGCCATTTCTCCGGTTTCTGACTTGGACCACTCGCCAAGCATGAAATCCACCATTTTCAACTCGGTTGGTGGTGCGCCCCACGGTGGAGTCGGAGGCTGCTTGGCCTGCTCTTGGGCAATGCTTAGAAATGCGGAGGCACACAACACCGCAACAACGATCGCTCTCATAGAGGTTCCTCTCGACTCGTCTAACGTGATGTTCGGCAGTATAGGCTCTCCCCCCTATGAGCGACGGCGGCAGGTCTGCCCGGAACAGGTGTTGGCACCGTTTATTCTTGAGTAAGGACCTAAGGAGATGTGGTGCGAAACGCTGAACGTGTTGTCTTTGTCGTGGACGATGAACCTATAATCGCCGCTACGCTCGCCATCATTTTGAAACAGGCCGGATTCGATGCAATTGCCTTCGATCATCCCGAGAAAGCAATCGCCGCCAGCGACCAAACCCCTCCGGATCTCCTTATATCTGATGTGATGATGCCTGGAATGACCGGCGTTGAATTGTCGATTCATTTTCGGAAATCCTACCCTGACTGCAAGGTCCTTCTGTTCTCAGGCCAGGCCGCTACCGCAGATTTGTTAGCTGAGGCTCGCGAACGGGGCTACGACTTCGATCTTTTGGCTAAGCCAGTGCACCCGGCAGATCTTTTGGCAAAGCTGCGCGTATGAATTGAGTTTGAGCATCAGAGCCATCAGACGAACGAGTTTCTGGAGTGAATCGGCGATGACCACCTGAGGCATACCAAGGCTTTAGCCAGATGCATTCCTTCATCTTCTCAGCAGCGAGCCCCCCTTTCCCATCGCCCGGCCCTCTTTCCTGGAGATTCACGAGGGGATACTACTTCATCTCGAGGTGTTTGATCTGGTTGAAGACCTGCAGGCGAATTGGTGGCTTGTTGCTTGCTTCTCCGGCTACCTTTTCCTGCCGGAGCAAGCCTGATCGAAGAGCCCGGAAGAGAAGGGAAGCGCTTTGGACACTCCGAAGGAGACGGGTCTCCTACTGTCCGCGGACCTGATGAGATGCAAGCGGATTTTCGGGGCACTTCAAGCTCATTTAAGGCATCGTAAAGACTGAGGTCGTTGTTTCCAAGGAGATACGATGCCCACACGTCCAACCTGGTCCGGTTCCATTCAGATCTCACTTGTTTCGATTGCGGTTAAGATCTTCCCCGCCACCAACCCAGGGCGGCAGGTTGAATTTCATCAGATTGACCGTAAGGCCCACAAACGAGTTCATCATCGCAATGTGGATGAAAGTGGCGATGTTAAAAAGGCCGACATCGTCAAGGGCTTTGAGTATTCCGGTGACAAATACATCGAGATCGATCCGTACGAACTTAAAGCCTTGCGGCTTCCGACGGCGACGACGATGCAGATCAAGCAGTTCGTCAATGCAGAGGAACTCTCGTTAGCTCTATTCGAGCGGCCCTACTACGTCGTACCGAAAGATGATGCTCAGGCCAAGGCGCTCGGTATTATGCGGAAGGCGTTGGCGCAGACCGAGACTTTGGGTATAGGAGAGATCGCCTTCAGTGGACGAGAACACCTCGTGGCAATCGGAGCACCTCTTGACCCCAGACAGAAAGGGCTGATGCTCTACATGCTTCGCTACGCGGACGAACTTCGCGATTCTAAGTCGGCTCTCTCGGGCCTAAAGGAGGCTTCTGTCGACGCTGGCGAACTCTCATTGGCGAAGCAGTTGATCAGAGGGAGCACCTCCAAGTTTGATCTATCTTCATACACGAATGACTATGAAGCCGCCGTGAAGAACCTGGTTGATGCGAAGCGGAAAGGCAAGCCGTTGCCGGAGCCTGAGCCGGCGCCTGCTGAGAGCAAAGTCGTCAATATTATGGATGCCCTGCGCAACAGCCTTGCAGAAGGCAAAAGACCTAAGAAATCAAACACCAAAAGGATGACCCGTAGAAAGAAAGCCGCCTAATCGCCTGGCCTGAGGAGAGTTTATGCCGGATTTATACACGTTACAGGATCCAACCAAACAGTATCCACGACCGAAGTTTAAACATCAGCCACAACCCGTTCCCGGTCTGGCCAGGAAGATGGTGCCTCGGCCTGACCATGGGGAAGAGAGCTATCGCGGCAGCGGCCGTCTTCCGAATCGTAAGGCGCTAGTAACTGGCGGAGACTCCGGAATCGGCCGAGCCGCGGCCATCGCTTTCGCGAGAGAGGGCGCGGATGTTGCAATCAATTATCTTCCGAGCGAAGAAGCCGATGCCAAAGAGGTCATCGCGCTGATCGAAAAAGAGGGTCGCAAGGCCTTTGCGATTCCGGGTGATTTGAGTAATGAGAAGTTCTGCCAAAAACTGATCAATCAAGCTCACAAGAAGCTTGGCAGCCTGGACGTGCTAGCGTTGATCGCGGGTAAGCAACATGCCGTCGATAAAATCGAAGACATTACCACTCAGCAAATGGAACAGACGTATCGAGTGAATGTCTTCTCTTTGTACTGGCTCTGTAAGACCGCCCTGCCCCTCATGCCCGCCGGTGGATCGATCATTACCACCGCCTCGATTCAAGCGACGCATCCAAGCCCGTCGCTTTTGGACTATGCGCCGACAAAAGCAGCAATTTTGGCTTTCACGCGTGCACTCGCGAGGCAGATCGCCGAAAAAGGGATCCGTGTTAATTGCGTTGCACCGGGCCCGGTGTGGACTCCCCTGCAAACCAGCGGCGGCCAGCCTGACAAGAAGATTCCTGAGTTTGGATCGGAGACGCCGATGAAGCGCCCCGGCCAGCCAGTGGAGATGGCACCGCTCTATGTTCTGCTCGCGTCTCAGGAGTCGAGCTATGTGACGGGGGAGGTCTATGGCGCAACGGGAGGCTTGGAAGTCTCCTGATTAGAACGATGAAATCAAACGCCCAGAGCCTCCAAATCTCGTTCCACGTGGATTGTCGCAGGTATATATCTAGCTCCTGATACTGTCCAGACACCGATGCGTCCATAGCAAGGGGATGTGGACCATAGGTGCGCGGCAATCTGTGCAGAATATCCGTGGGGGATTTGCTCGACAAGCTGTCGTCCCGGTGACTGCCCGCGTCGTGGCGATCCCTCCCTCGTTAGGGAGGGCATCGATTCTTCGCCGGGGGAATCGAGTTAAGACGCAGTGACTCATTCAGGGCGACTTCGCAAACGACGGTTCATGAATCCTTCCAAATTGCCTCATAAGTCATGTCACAAACTTTCAACCTAAGTATTAGGTTGGCTGGCTGCCGTGCCTTTCGAGCAAGCTACGTGTGGAAGGAGAGACAGCGCGAGCGCCGCTCCTCGCAATGCTCATAAGATGCAAAGCCTGCAATCTACCTGAGATTCATTTGGCTTCATGAACTGAAAGAGGATCGGGGGTGGGGATACGCGGAAGCATGTCCTTGCGGGTGGCGGTGTTGTAGACGAACCATGCTTCTACAGCTGACCCTTGCATGACATCGCCGGGCTGGACGCGATCATAAAGATCCATGTTGGAGTGATGGGTGCGTGTGGCATACTCCATGGGATCCTGCATGAATCCGAAACCGGGCAGACCGATCCACAAGAAGCTGGTGTGGTCAGTTCCTCCGGGTTCGCGCGTGGGCGCGGCAGTAGCTCCTGTGACGGCGGTGATCTCGAGGTCACGGATGGGGCCAATCCAGGAGGAGAAGATCGCGGCGGTTATATCAGAACCCGCGGCAGAGATGCCACGGAAGCGTCCAGTGCCGGAGTCGTCGTTGAAGATGGCATCCAGCTTTGCGTACTCCGCGGTCTGCTTCATCGTGTCGCGAGGAGCAAAGTGCTGTTGAACATATGCCTTGGATCCGAGAAGGCCTTCTTCTTCGCCACCCCAGAGCGCAATTCGCACGGTACGAGCCATTGGTTTGTGCAAAGTGGTGAGGATTCGAACGGCCTCGATGGCGACGGAGGATCCAGTGCCATTGTCGGTCGCCCCGGTGCCTCCCTGCCAAGAGTCAAAGTGGCCGCCGAGCATGACGATCTCGTCCTTTTTCGTGGTTCCGGGAATCTCGCCGATGATGTTGAAGCCCATCTGATCTTCCTTGTTGTACTCGGTCTCGATATCGAACGTGAGTTTAGGCGTGGTGCCATGCTCCAGCAGCCGGCAGACACGGTTGTAGTGCTCAGGAGTGATGGCGACCATGGGGGGAGGTGTGGGATCGGCTGGATTCTGCGAGCCGCCGAAGGTTGCGAAGACTGTACCGCCATCGCCATTGGCGCCATAATTGACGGCGACGAGAGCGCCTTCGTCCTTCAGAAATTGGTTGGTGTCATTGCGAAGTTTAAGAGCCGCGACGCGATCGATGGGAGCAGGACGAGCGGCAACGTTGGCTGGAGCCCCAGGGAAGGTTCCGAGATGGGAAGGATCGGGAACCCTTGTGCGCGCCTCTATCTGTTCCTCCGTGAGACGGCGGGCTTCGGGCTCAGTGTGCATGAGGATGACTTTGGGATCGGCGATGAGGACGATCTTGCCGCGTAACTTGCCCTTATATTTCGCGAAATCGGCCTGTGAATGAATGGGAGCGAGAATGGCTTCGCCGGTTACCGGGCCGTTAGTGCCTGGAGTCCAGGCCAAAGGAAAGCCAATGAGCGGAGCATAGGCGGGATCGATGAGCGCGCCGTAGAACTTTTTGATCTGCCAGCCGTCACCGAAGGGCCCCCATTTTTCGAGATGGACGTTCTGCACGCCGTAACTGCGAAGACGCTCCATAGCCCATTCGGCGGCAGCACGATAGTTACGTGAGTTATTAACGCGAGGGCCGTAGACTTCGGAAAGGTAATAGAGATTCTCCATGACCTGTGAGTGGTTGAAGGCCTGCTGCTTGATCTGATTGAGCACGGCGAGGTCGACTTGATCGCCATAGGGTCCCGGTTGCTGCCCGGGCTGAACCATTTGAGCCGAGAGTGTTGCCGACAGGCCTAGCAGGGCAATAGCCGAAGTCTTGAGAGTATCGACGCGAAACATATTTTTCACTTACCTTTCAGAAGAACACGATGTGCTGGAGATGCAGGGCAAGACGAAAAATAGATGAGCGGGAGCCGCGATCTGCAGGCTCTCGCGAATAGTTAGAAGCTGAACTTCAGAGCGAATTGCATGTTTCGCGGCTCGCCCTGCCCGAGACCAGGAGCGGAGGATCCGTTTCGTGTCTGGGTTAGAGTTCCGAAGGACGAGCTGGTGACGGTTCCGCTAGGGTTGGCGAAGTTGGCCTGATTCGCAATGTTGTAGATCTCCGCGCGAAGCTCCACGTTGACGCGTTCGGTCAGAGGAGTGACTTTGAAGAAGGACAGGTCAATATCTCCGAAGCCCGGCCCGTAGACAGAATCTCGGGTCACGTTGCCATAGCACGCGCATGTTGCAGACGGCGACACAAAAGCCGTCTTGGTGAGGTATTGATAGGTCTGGGTGGTCGCTCCTGTAGTGACCGTGCGGCCAGCGAAGACAGGTACCCCGGCAACCTGATTTGCGCGATCCTTGCCCTCGCTGGTTTTGCTAATGTCCGTTCCAGCGAGGATGTTGATGGGATTTCCTCCGGAAAAGAGGTAAAGCGCTTTGATCGAGTACCCCTTGGTGATGCGTGGAAGATGATGACTAAATTGAGGGAGATCCCAATTTGCGAAGCCGGTAAAGGTGTTGCGCACGTCGAAGGTGCTCGGACCGTAGTCGGAGGCCAGATTGTAACTATTCATGGGGGTCGTGTAAGTGGAAGTGAAGTCCATCGCGCGGCCCCAGGTATAGTAAGCGGTGGCAGAAACGCCATGCCAGGGAGCCTGACGAAGAGAGAGTTGGAATGAATTAAAGTTGGAGGTTCCACCGCTCTGCACCTGGTTGATCGCCAGCAGGTTGGGGTAGGCGCTGAAATAGGGGCGGGTGCTGTTGGAAGGAGCGCCGGATGCTACAGGGCCACGAGGCTGGTTGATATCTCGAACCAGGGCGAGGTGACGCCCTACGCTGCCCACATAGGCGATGGTTAGGAGCGTGTTCTTGGCGAGCTGTTGCTCGATATTGAGATTGAAGTTCTGTAGATACCCGGCACGGTAGTCCTTCTGAATCGAGAAGGCTCCGACGAGAGTGGAGGAGCTTAGCGTTGTGGGAAAGATCGCCTGGCCAGGTGTAAAGGTGATGTTAGTGACGGAGGGCGCGAAGACGGGCGAGGAACCTGCCGGATTGGAGTAGATGCCCGTAGCCCCCGTGTTTCCGATGCTGTTATAGACGAACTGCCCGACTGTAGGCTGATCGTAGAACCAGCCATAGGCGCCACGAATGACGGTATTGGATGTTCCAGTGAAGGGCTGGAACGAGAAGCCGACGCGAGGAGCGAAGTTCATAAGATTGCGCTCATAAAGAGGTATCGGCCTGAAGCCGCCCGCGAAGGAAGGATCGAAGTTGTAGAGGGAGTTGCGATCGTCTTTAACGACGCCGGGATAGCTCCAACGCACACCATAGTTGAGGGTAAGCTGCGGGAGAATTTGCCAGGAGTCCTGCACATATCCGTCGACCGTATTGACGAGATAGACGCGCTGAGGATTGTTACGAAGAATGGTCGCCTGGCTTCCGTTGGAGGGCTGACCGTTGAGGAAGTCGGAGACGCTCTTTAGCGCTGAACAGGAGCTGGAAGCGGTGAATCCGAGGGAATTGCAATCGGCCGTGGTCCAAGGGCCGCGCGAACCGTCGAAGGTGAAGGAACCGCGGCCATTGGTGTAATAGCCAACGTTGAGATTGGCGTGCCGGTATTCGCCACCGAGCTTCAAACTGTGATGGCCCAACGTCCAGTGCAGTGTATCCGTCACGTGACCGGTTACATCGGTACGACCGAGAGGCGGAGTGGCTCCGGTGTAATCGAAACCGGAGACCTGGATTTTGGTGGCACCGGATGCAAGCGGACCTGTAAGGCCGAGGTTCAAGCCGGTTCCTTGAGTATCGAAGCTCTGATTGCGATCGTTGAAGGTCTGCAGGAAGTAGCCGGTGCCGAGTGTGATCTGGTTGACTAGCTTGTCAGAAAAGGTGGAGTTCTCGACGATGGAGAAGTTGTGGATGTGCATGGGCGCGGTCTGGAAGTAGTCCGCATAATGGGAGCCTACGTCAGCTGACTGCGTACCGGTGGTTCCAAGATAGCGAAGGGAGATCTGATGACGGTCACTGAAACGGTGATCGACTTTGATGACTCCGTTATAGCTGTTGTAAGTGTTTCTTCCATTGCTGAGATAGTTGCTGGTTGTAGCGGCGCCTCCCTTGGAGTCTGCGGGGAAGAGCTCATTGTAGAGATTCGTGGAGACACTATTGGGAGCAAGGTTATGAAGTTGAAGCATGGACCTCGCAGAGGAGATCCATGCATCGGAGAGAACGGTGTCACCCACACTGTTGTTGGCGTTTGCAATCTGGATCTCCCCGGCGAGGAAGAAGAAGGTGTGATCCTTCCAGAGGGGGCCGCCCAGTGTGAAGCCGCCCTGGTGATTCCGAATCTCGGGTACGCGCGTGTGGGGTGCTTGTACGGCAGAGCGCCAGGCAAAGAGTTCGTTGCGATCAAAGTAGAAGACGTCGCCGTGGAGTTTATTGGTTCCACTCTTGAGCACCATATTGGAGTTGGCTCCGCCGTTACGCCCCATATCGGATTCGCCACTCGCCTGCATGGAGAACTGGTCGATGGCCTCAATGGGAACGAGTCCGCCCGCGATTCCAGCAACACCACCCTGATTGGACGCGACATTATTAGACCATGGGTCGTTGTTATCGGCTCCGTCAATCTGATAGTTGATTCCGTTGGTACGGGCACCGTTGACGCTCTTATTGATATTTACTCCTGCGGAAAGCGTGACCATCTGGGTAAAGTTTCTACCGTTCAGCGGGATCTCTTGAACGGATTTCGCGTTGACGACAGCAACCAAAGAACTGGAGACAGTGTCCGTCTGGACTCCACTGGCTTCTACGCTCACAACGGTCGACTCCTGCCCGAGAGAAAGTTCAATTTTCAGATTGGTGGCCTTGGAGAGCTCGATCATGATGTTGTCGATATTCTTGGTGGCGAATCCGGACTGAGAGACGGATAGCTTGTAGGAACCAACGGGAAGTTCGGGAAAACTGAAGTTGCCTGCATCATTGCTGGTGATAGAAACCGTGTCGTTGGTACGCGGATTGGAAAGCACAACAGTCGCGTGTGCGACAACCGCTCCCTGAGGATCTACAACCGTTCCGGAAAGCGCTCCGCGAAAAGTTTGTCCATGCAGCATCGCCGCGACAGTGAACACAAAGAATACGATGAGTCTGCTCCAGAATTTAAGCATTGGCGATACCTTTCTTTTCTTGGGAGTGAAGAGGCGCACGGATTCGCAGAGGAGGGATCCCCTGGATCGGGCATGATATACGGACGACGTCGTGGTCGGGTGATTTAGCTGCAGAGAGTCAAAGCTTGTTGACTCTTATGCCGGGGAGATAACTACAGAATAGGGAGGGGCACCTTAGCTGTGGTGTCTTGCTTAAAGAAAATACTTTTTTGGATGATCTGCTACGGATCGTAAGTGGATTAATGTCACGTGTCAATCGGGTTTTTTGCTAACCGGACATCCGGGCTGGATGGTGACGCCGGACTTAACCTCTTCGACGGGCATCCTTGTGGTCTTGGCGATGATGTCCGTCAACATGCTTTCGTGGCTCGGATCCAGATGCTGGATCACCACGAACGCCATTCCAGTGTCTAACGGCAGCGCAAGAAAGAATTACTTATAGGCTTCTAGGCCACCGGCGGAGGCTCCAATGGCGACTACAGGAAAGGAACCCTTCGCCATAGCGGCATGCTTCCGCTTGGGGCTTCCGACATCACCTTCTGATCCAGATTCACGCAATAGGAAAGGCCCTTTTTAGGTGGCCTTTTTCGTTCTGATTTCCATCTTGGAAGAAAAACCACTACTCGTTCATTGAAGTCTTTGGGATTCGCACACTGTTCCATACTATTGGAAGCCTTCGCATTTGCACCATTACCGAGATGAAAGGGATGTTTCTACGCGAAGATTAGCCAAGATAGCGCGGCACATAAGCACGTCCGCCAGCTAGACAAAACCGACGATATGCTGAAATGTTCAAAGATCCTCCCGTAATTCAGTCGCAAATAGCAACGCATGCTCGGACTGACAATGCTGCCTCCCGTCTCTGAACCAATCGAGAAGCCGACGAGCCCTGCCTCCACTAGAAAACTTCGGCGTGACCTTGCTTTGCCCATAACATCTAATTTAAATGCTAAGCGCTCTCCGCGGAAATTTAGTCTGCCGTATCCCACCCACTATTTCGAAGTGGATAGTGTAGTTCCTGTCAATTTAGCAATTGCCCCGAGTGTGGTTTGGGCCGCATTCAGACCCAACCGAAAATCGTTGTCGCCATAGAACGAATAGACATCGGTAGGTTGATGATGCTGCGGATCCCAACCGCTGCCCATCTGCGAGCCCCGCTCGATTTCACGGATGCTAAGCGAGGGAGTCAGATCCATAAACGGCGAGGAATCGGTATTCGTCATGTGTGGACCTACATCCGCTGGATAATCGGTGGCATACTGATCGTCCGCTAGTTGGAACTTTTGCGCCAATACCATCGCAGCATCAGCGAACTTAGAAGTGACTTGGTATTCGATGTTAATATCCGCCTCGGGGCGCTGTTGCTTATTCATCGTCCCGTCCTTCAAGGGCATTCCATGATCGAACAACATCATGTCGTGCTGGATCATGCCCAACCATCTTGGCTCAGGATACTTTCCAGATCCGGATGGAGATTCGATCCCTTGCAGATCCTTACGCTGCTCTACATAGGCCCGCGCACCATTCAAGCCTGTCTCTTCATTGTTCCAGAGCGCGAAGCGGATCGAAACATCTGTGACCACATCCGGATGACTGAAGATGCGCGCAAGTTCCATCACGAGCGCAGTCCCGGAACCATCATCGTTGGCTGCTTCACCCCAGCCAATGCCGTCCATGTGTGCCCCGAGGATATACATTTGATCCGGATGCTTTGAGCCAATCTTCGTGCAATAGACTTCTTCACGAGGCCCGGGTGTGGAGGGTTGCGAGTTGAGCTCGCGTAGCTTAACGTCGGGTTGTTTCATCGGGTCGTTATTCACGGTGTCGGGAAAGATGTTACCCCGACGGCGCGATCCGCCCGGTCCTATAGAAGGGTCCGTGGGGCGGCGGCCCGCACCAGTTCTCCCGCCGGGCGGAGGCTGGTAGTCGTAATGGATGCGCTCAACATTGGCGCAGCCGTAGCTCTTCAGCTGCGCTTCGATCCAGTCAACCGCAGCACGATTCCGGTCTGTGCCTTGGCGCCGATCTCCAAACTTGGTTAGCCCTTTAATCGTCACTTTATATCGCTCAAGGTCTAAGCGGTCGACTACGACCGCTATGGGATCGGACGAGTTCTTTGTCCCAGAACCCGCCACTGCAGACGCTATAGGCGAAGTCTGTTGCGACCAGGCGAGAGATGCGCAAAGGCCCAGAATTAGGGCTCTGAAATATCTGGCGATCATGAGATTTTTCCTTGAGTTTCCTGAAGATCTTTGCGTTTGCCACAGTTCTTGCAATCGTACCGGTTTAAGAAGACAGAGCAACTGTCGTATTCAGAGAGGATCAAATAGAGGCACCTTTACTTCTCCGAGCCTGTAAATATGTTTTTAGGACACATGGCGTGCACACCGACGTTGCCGTCAACCAGCTCAGTTATATCCAAATCCACAGCAACACTCGAAAGCATATAGGCATCGTCGCGTGTCATGTGCTTCGTCTCAATAAGAAAATCGATCATCTCGCGCAACGCGTGTTCGGTTGCCTCTTTCAAATCAGGGCTGAAACCCATTGTGATGTAGTGTGTCGGTGTTTCGGCCCGTGGCCAGCTCATTGGATGGCCCTTGTGAACGATGAACTTGAAGGTCCCGGTCAGGAAAGTCTCGAGTGCGGTGATGTCGACCTCCCCATTTCCCTGTCCAGCATGACCATCTCCCGCTTCGAACATTGCGCCCTTTGCCGCTACAGGGATGAACAGTGTTGTGCCGGCAACCAGTTCCTTGTTGTCCATATTGCCTGCATGGGCAAATGGTTCAGTACTCCCAACCTTTCCCGCTGCTCCTGCTACACCCATGCTACCGAAGAACGGGTGGAGTGGGATAACGATGCCAGGGGCGAAGTAACCGAGCATCTTTTCCCGATCGAGAGGAATGATGCGATTGCGACTGTAGGGGAATTCCATCGGCAGGAAACCACGGTGTAGGCCAAATCCATTGCAGGCAAATGGTGCGTCGATTGTGACCTTCTGAATTTGGACCTCTAGGACATCACCAGGTTCAGCCTCCGCAATGGCCACTGGTCCTGTAAGAATATGGCCACCCGGTCCCTTTTCGCCTGCTGGATAGTTCTTATAGACCTCGTCGTTGTATGGCGGAATATCTTCTGCCTTGACCCCGCGAGCAATGAGCCTGTCAGTTGGACCGCATGTCGAAAGCGTTTGCATGACAACCGTGTCGCCGCTATGAACCGTCAGAGCTGGATGCATACTCCCGTAGTATCCCCACGACACGGTCTTTGAGGTGGCGTTTACGGTATACGGCTGCTGTGCAAACGCGTTTAAGGAACCTCCCGCTACCAAACCCGCAACTAGAACAAATTTATGCATAACTCTCCCAAATATGTCGAAATGATGAGCTACTGAACTTGGATCCAACTCAGCCAGCGGGTATCACGGGCTAATACTGATACTTGAGTGCGAACTGAATCAGACGGGGTGCGACCGAAGAAGCATTGATCACACCATAGCTGGCAATGCCTACACCTGTTCCCGGATTCGCATACTGGGGATGATTCCATACGTTGAAGAACTCCGTGCGGAAGGTTAGGGTTGCGCCCTCATGAATTCCTCCGACACGGGTCTCTTTCGCGAGTGTCATATCCCAATTGTCGTTGCCAGGGCCGCGTGCCACGCTTGTACCACTGTTGCCATAGTCGGTAGCCTGGACACCGTTGAATGCTGCACTGTTGGAAACGGCTGGAGCGGCAACAAACAGCGTACTGCTCGGCGTGAGAAACGTGTTGGACTTGATGCGATCAAGTATCGCGCCGCCATTCTTATTAAGAACATCCTTGTTGCCAAGTCCAGGCGCATATTGGGCGCGACTCGCGGTTCCATAAGCCGTGCCGTTGCGGGTGTCAGTGAAAGTCAGTGGCTTGCCTGACTGCATCGTTGTTACGCCCGAAAGCTTCCAGCCGCTGGTCGCAATACGGGCAACCAGAGCAGCGTTCTTCAACCCGGGAATCTGCCATGTGTACGCGACGGCAAGTCGATTTGTTCGATCGTAACCAGCGAGACCATATCGAGCATATCGATCGTTGGGATCATTGCTGTTTCCACTTCCGCCGGAGAAGACACCATTTTGCCCATCGCCTCCAGTGACTGTGGTCATCGCCTTGCTCCACGTGTAAGCTGCCTGCACGAAAAGTCCGTGGCTCAGTTGCCGGCGCAAGGTCGATTGGAGACTGCTGTAGTTGGAAAAACCGTAGGTTTCAATGCGAGTCACTCCACCTGGAGTAAAGCCTTGATACGGCACGCGGGCCTGCAAATTGGCGGAGGCTACTGAGTTTGTTGTGACACCGTTGATCGGGTTCTGCGGACTCGCGAGGTAGGCCCTGTTGAGTGCACGTGACTCTGCAAGACGCGTTCCGCGAGTTCCAACATAGCCAACCTCGAGCACGAACTTTGAGGGAAGCTGCTGCTCCACATCAAGGTTGTACTGCTGCACCAGGGGAGAGTCGATATTTTCGGCAACGCCAGTCACCGTAAGCGTGTAATTGGGAGAGCGTGGCCGCCAGACGCCAGGTGTTAGTACTGTTGTATATGGAGTCTGGAAGGTAGCGGCGGCATTCGCCGCGCCTGTAAGACTCGCCGAGCTCACAAATGGCTGGTTGCCAAGCGTCTGCAGTACCGAGTTCGCATTCGGCAGCGTATAGAAGACGCCATAACCTCCTCTGATCACGCTTGTGCTCTCGGAACCGAATGGCTGGTAAGCAAATCCAATGCGCGGGCCGAAGTTATGCATCGGAAGATCATTGTTTCCAAGGCTCATGCTGTTCGAGCGCGTAATACCGTTGGGAAGGGCTCCCGTGTAATTTCGCGGTACGACAAATCCCTGAAAGGAACCCCCGGGGGGGACAGGCTGAAATGGAGTGACCAGTGAGGGCCAGAAAGTGGTCAGCACGCCCTTGTTCGTGCTGACTCCGCTATTCAGCTCCCAGCGTAAACCAGCGTTTATCGTGAGATTCGATCTCAACTTAAGGTCGTCTTGGATGAACATCGCCATCGCAGTTCCGCGATAGCCCTTGTAGTACGAACCCTGCTGGCTGCCGCTGGTATTTACGTTGCTGAAGCCCGAACCCGTGCCGGCGGCACTCAAACCCAGAAGAAAGTCCTGAAAGGTAAGGAAATTCAGGCTTCCACGCTTATTGTTTGGGTCGTCGAAGTTGAACTGGTTCTTCTCTCCAAGGAAACCTGCGCGAATGCTTTGTTTTCCATGGGTCCATGAGATCTGATCGCTAATCTCGAAGGTGTTGACCGCAGAAAACGAGACGTCGTTGTTGACGCCGCCGAGATTGAAATAGCCTGTCGTCGAGATAATCGGCGTCAACGGATAGGTGGGATCGCTGGGAGCAGTCATACCGATCTGGTCGTAACGCAGATTGGCTTGTGTCTGCAGTCTTCCAGTGTTGCGAATGTATCCAACCAGTCCTTCGTTCAACAAATTAGACGTTACCGCAGAGGTTAGTTTGAGGATGGCGACCTGACTGTTGAAGGTGGGAGTGACACCGTTTCCGGGCGTATTCGTCGTGCTGCTGAAAGGTTGGTTCTGTGGTTGGTTCGAATAGAAGTAGCGCTGTGAAAATGTGTGTTTTGCCGACAACACGTAGTCGGTGTTCACCATGAACTGGTCTTCGCTATAGTGCGACGGAATACTGAACGTCGACAGTCCTACGCGATTGCCGTTGGTGTCATTGCTGACCCTCTGCGGCGTCGGAATGAGATAAGTGCCGTTCGCGATCTTTTGATTCAGGAGATTGAGAGCGACAGGATTGATGTTGCTGCCATCACAAGCAACGTTCGTACCGCCGAAAAACGGAGCCCATTTCGCACGCCCTGCAGCCGTAGTAGATGTGGCACCGTTAGGGCAAGCGATTGCGCCGATCGCGGCGCGGCTCCGGTCGTCGGTTAGCGGGAACAAGGTGTTGCTGGCTAATGAGCTTGCACTAAGGCCATTGACCTGACGTGTTCCCTGATACGTGCCAAAGAAAAAGAGCTTATCTTTCATGACGGGTCCGCCGATTGATCCGCCGAACTGGTTCTGTTTCATTACGGCGCGGTTCTGTCCGCCAATCTTGAGAAACGTATCATTCGCATTCAAAACGTCGTTACGGAAAAATTCCCACACCGCCCCGTGGAAGCTGTTCGTTCCTGACTTTGTGATGACGTCCACATTCGCGCCAGCATCACGTCCAAAGCCAGCATCGTAGTTCGTTGTTTGAATCTTGAATTCCTGTTGAATCTTGAATTCCTGGAGCGAATCGGGATTTGGAATCGCGATACCCGCCTGCTGCACAAAATCTCCCGCGCGCCCAGAGCCAAAATTGTTGATATCAGCTCCGTCCATGTGAAAGTTGTTGCTAATACTACTTGCACCGTTGACGTAGACATCCTGCGTACCCTTGCCCAGAGAGGCTGCGTTATTCACATCTCCTGCGACACCAGCAGACAAGGTTAGGACCTGTGTGTAGTTGCGATTTGTGAGCGGAACCTCACGGATGGTACTACCTTCTATTACCGTGCCGAGGGCTGCGTTCTCCACCTGCAGCGCTGGAGCCATGTCATTCACTTCAACGGTTTCTGTCGAACTGCCAAGTACAAGCTTCGCATCGGAACGATAGGTTTCAGTAACGACGATCGTGACCGGAGGCGGCTCCTGCGTTTTGAAACCAGAGGCGGCGATGCTGATTTTATAAACCTCAGGAGGAAGCAATCCTACTGTGTACTGACCATCGCGATCGGTCTTCACGGTACGCACCTGAGCGGTAGCCTGAGATGTGATCGTCACCGTGGCATCGGAGATCACAGCCCCCTGAGGATCGGTGACGGTACCGCGAATAGCGCCCGTCGTCGAGGTCTGACAAAAGCCTGTAGGCACTGGGATCAGCATCGTGAAGACGGAGAATACACCAATGCGAAGACCAGAAAGGGAGCGCTTCCAGTTCATATCGAGACCTCTTTTGAGTTGAGTGACTCGATTGTGTCAAAAACGAATCTTTTGTGAAATTCGGTTAAATACTGTGCAAGCGAGGTGAGGACTACGTAAAACTACGTAGTCCTCACCTCGAAATCCCGCATTTCTAGTGTTTGACAGCGGTCAGCATGGCGAGCGCGCTCTTTGGAACTTTCGAAACGACGTCGAATTCCGGATCGACCAGCTCAGTCACCTCGTACTTCATGACGGCTCCGAGAAAGAGCGCGACCTCGCTATCCGTGAGTCCGTAATCATGTTTGATCCAGGTCGCAAGCTGTGCCGTGGAAACCTTCAGCGCCTCTTGCAGCGAACCCGCTACGCCGAACGAGATGATGTACTCTCCGTCTTCTTCACGCACACCTTGTGTCTGATAACCCCGGATCACTTCAACAGAGAAGTCTACGGCCATTGAAGTCTCGAGCCCTGTTTGTGTGATCTCTCCATCTGCCATAGCAGCGTGCCCATCACCAAAGCCAAAGAGCGCTCCGGGGTGAAAGACCGGAAAGTACATCGTTGTGCCGGAGACAGTTCCGTTGTAATCCAGGTTGCCACCATAGGGCCCAAGGTGGGGACCAGTGAATGCCTCGAAACCGGGCGGCGCAACCGAAATGCAGCCCAGCATAGGCTTCATGGTCAGTTTGAAGTTCTTAAGCGCCTCGGTCGGATGCGAGAGTACTGCGGTCCCTGTCGCATTATCGAGGAGATATTCACCATTGAATCCAGTGTCGTATTTGGCGGCGAGATTATAAGCAGGTGTCACGCCGAACTGCTGGATTCTGCTGCCCTGGCGCGCTGTCGAACGGTTGGGAGCAATCTTGATAAGGTGGACGACCAGGGTATCGCCGGGCAAAGCCCCTTCAACATAAATCGGGCCAATATTCGAATTGCCTCCCAGTGCAACCCGTTTTAGATTTTTGTCGGTGCCCGCCGAATCAGGGGCCCAAGTGTGGACGATATCGCCAGGAAAGATGTGAATGCCTGGCTTGTTGCCGGCATAGTAGTACGCTTGGAACGTTGTCGGCTCGTAATTAATCTCACGCAGCTTTGCCGGCGGCTCCGGTTCACGTGTGAGGACGAACTTCATCTCAACGGGGACCGGCGCACGGTTTGCAAATCCTCCTCCACGACGACCCAGACCTGCGAGCATACCCGCTCCCTCGATAGTGTCGCCAGATAGTTTTCCGGTCATGGAGCCGATATTGCTACCTTCGCCATTCGTTACGGCAAATGTTATGTCCGCCCCTTTGATGGAGCCGCTAATTCTGTCTGCGCCCCAGCTCCCGGCAAGAGAGTTCGTCGAATTCTGAAGCTTTACATGAGCGTATGCGGGTTCCAGCAGTGTGGGTCCTGTAATCTCGGCTATCCACTTACCGGAGAGATCAGCTGCCAGCGCTAATTGCGCACTTACGATTAGTCCAGCTATCAACAATGCTGATCGAAACCAACGCATAGATTTTCCCCTTCGGACGACAAAAATGCTGTTGCTATACGGTTCCTTCAACTCTCACATCTATTGCCTTCTTTTCCTATTAGTAAAACTACGTAGCTTCTTGGGGAATATTTGTGAGCTATTGAGACAGCGCATATTCTTCACGGCCTTCAGAAAACTTTTGTTAGATTGATCAAAACCCTTCCGGTCAGAAAGTCTTTCAAGCCATGCGAATTAAACTTGCGGTTTGTGTCTCACTATCGATCTTTACTTGCTCGGCAATTGCACAGCGCAATCTACAAGCGAACAACGGCGAAAAGTATCACTACGGAAAGAATCTGCCGATTAAGGTGCTTGCTCACGTGCGCGTTATCGACGGTACGGGCGCACCCGCAATGGAAGATCAGACAATCGTTGTTGAAGGCGACAATCGTTGTTGAAGGCGCAAAGATAACGCGTATCGGCAAAGACATCGCCCCCCCGGAAGGATCGGAGGTTTGGAATCTCGAAGGGCACACAGTGCTTCCAGGTCTCGTGGGGATGCACGACCATATCTACTATCTCCAGCGGCCGAACACATATGCTTCAGGCTCCGAGGGTCCGACGCTTCTGCCTCAGATGACCTTCTCTGCGCCACGAATGTATCTCGCCAATGGCGTCACGACAATTCGTACTGCCGGCTCTGTTGAACCATACGCCGATATCAACCTTCGCAAACTGATAGATGCTGGTCGACTGATCGGGCCACATGTTGAGCCTACGGCGCCGTATCTTCAGGGAGTCAGCGACATCTTTATGCAGATGCATACGCTTAGCGGCCCGGATGACGCGAGGACCTTTGTTCACTTCTGGGTTGCTCAGGGAGCGACTAACTTCAAGGCATATATGCACATCACCCGGGCTGAATTGGAAGCCGCGATCAAGACAGCTCACGAACTCCATCTGAAGGTTACTGGCCATCTATGCTCCGTGACCTATCCGGAAGCTGCGGCGTTGGGTATCGATAACTTGGAGCATGGCTTTTTTGTAAACACACAGCTCGATCCCGGCAAACAGCCTGATGTCTGCTCACCGGAAACCGGGAATGCAACACTTGCGAAAATGACGCCGGATAGCACAGAGGCCGCGGCTCTGATCAAGTTACTTGTCGATCATCATGTAGCAATCACCAGTACATTGCCTGTCTTTGAAGCGAACCTGGCGGGCAAGCCGGCCCTCCGGCAGAAAGCCCTTTCTACCCTGACGCCTCAGGCGCTCGAAGCGTATCTTTATGGACGCAACCGGCGCAACACTGCACCGGAGACTCCGCTCACGCAGCGGGCAACGCAAAACTACAAAAACGCGGTGAAGTTAGAACACAAATTTGTCGAAGCAGGGGGATTTCTGATGGCCGGGCTTGACCCGACGGGCAACGGCGCTACTCTGCCCGGCTTCGGCGATCAGCACGAGGTGGAGTTGCTGGTGACAGATGCCGGATTCACTGTGCCGGAGGCCATCAAAATTGCAACGCTGAACGGCGCCACTTACCTGAACCTTCAATCCAGGACAGGATCGGTGCAGATCGGGAAAAACGCCGATCTCATGATCGTCAAAGGGGATCCATCCAAGACGATTACTGATATTGAGAATGTAGAAATTGTTCTGAAAGACGGTGTCGCGTACGACTCAAATGAGCTGCTCGATTCCGTCAGGGGGCGATACGGCGAATACTAATCTGATCAGTTTGGGCCTACGATTCCATGGCGTATTGCATAGCGCACAAGTTCTGCGATCGATCCGAAGCCAAGTTTCCGATTAATGTGGATGCGGTGTGATTCGACGGTTCGTACGCTGATATTGAGTTTAAGTGCGATCTGCTTACTCGAGACTCCATCTGCGAGCAAAGACAATATCTCGCGTTCGCGCGTTGTAAGCTTAACCTTTTCCTCCTTGTCATTCGCGTTGCGCCCAGTCAGATATCCTTCCAGAACCACGTCGGCAACCCGCTTCGTGAAGAAATGTCGCTTCTGCGCCACCGCTTCAACGGCCTCGATCAGGTCTTGATCTGCATCAGTCTTCAAGACGAAGCCCTTAGCCCCCGAGCGCAGAACCTCGCGAATCACATGGTTCGAATCGTGCATCGTTAATACAATGACTGACGTGGCCGGCGATACCTGCGTAATCTGAAATGCCGCTGCCGGCCCATCGAGCTCAGGCATCGAAAAATCGATGATCGCGACATCAGGCTTCAAACTCTGTGCCTGCTCTACCGCGTCGGCACCGTTGCAAGCTTCGCCAACCACCGTCCATCCCCCGCGCAAAGAAATTAAATTCCTTACGCCGCGGCGAATAAGTTCATGATCATCTGCGATAAGAATGCGTAGATCAGGCATTGGTCTCTCGATCGATTGGTAGCGCTGAGATCACGGTTGTTCCATCATTTGTTTGTTCCATTCTCAGATGTCCCCCAAGCTGTTCAAGTCTTTCACGCATCCCTGAAACACCCACCCCGGTGCGGTCGTTTTTGAGGTTCGCCATTGCCACCTTTCGCCCTTCATCGGAGACGATGAGAGTTAGCCATCCCGATTGTTCCCATAGCGACAGATGTACCACGGGACTTCCGGAGTGGCGCATCACATTCGCCAAAGCTTCCTGCAAGACGCGAAATACGGTGATCTCGATCACATCCGCAAATCTTCCCAGGCTGTCCTGAATATCGAGGGTAACGTGAATTCCACTGCGCAATTCAAACTCAGTAGCGAGCCGGCTGACGATGGGCTGCAATCCTTCATTTCCTAATAAAGGCGGATGAAGGAGATAGGAAGCGCTTCTTATACGCGATGAGCACTGGAGCGCAATCTCTTTTGTTTGCGCTACCATCCCCTGCAGCGTCGCATCACGATCCCCAACCATCTTTGACAGCATTGTCAGGTTCCAGTTGAGAACCGCCAACTCCTGCGAAGTCGAGTCGTGAAGGTCTCTGGCGACACGCCGACGTTCCTCATGCTGCGCATCATTCAGCATTTGTGAAAGTTGCTTATATGCTGTTTTTGCGTGATTGCGCTCGGTTATGTCCTGATAGACGCCGTACACTCCGTTAAGGATGCCGTCGACAATGAGCGGAATACCGTAGATCTCAACATCAACGATCATGCCGTCTTTACGGCGACGTTGAGCAACGGTATGAACTTTTTCGCCCCGCAACACCGTAAGGCTAAGATTGCGAGCTTCGTTAGTCGTATCCGGAGCCGCAATAAGCTGGTCGATATCTGTGGCCAGCATCTCTTCCTGCGTAAACTGAAATAACGCTATGAAGGCAGGATTGCACATGACAAACCTGTGCTCATGGTCCAGTGCGACGATCGCAACCGGGCTGTGCTCAAATAACGCCTGTAGACGCGCGGCAATGGTATTGGCATTTGCGTCGAGAGACACTGATTCGGAAACTGCTTCGAGCGATACAAGATCTCTCATCGCAGACCTCACGAGTTGAATTTTCAGAGATAAGTCGATTCGACTTAATGGCAGTATAGCGCTACCAGAGTAGGTTTTTGGAAGTCTTTGGGCCTGCATGATTCTCTCTGAGCCCGAGGAGATCGAGTTGGTAGCTGATAGGGGCGCACTGTTTTGGGACTCCAGAATTCGACGGTCTCAGCCACACATGGATCAACGGCTACACAGCGAGACGGATCTCACGATTTCGATTTTCTCATCGGTGATTGGAAAGCACATGTTCGCCGACTCCCCGAACGCTTGAAGGGTTCAAACGTCTGGGTCGAATATGATGGCATCTCGAATCATAAAAAACTTCTCGATAGCAACGGCAATTGTGAACAGTTTGACGTTTCCAGTCCCGAGAACAAACTTCGCATAAAGGCGCAAACCCTCCTCGGAGGTGGGAATGTCTTTGGGGTTCGTCTTGAGCGAGGCCTGGAAGGAGGGTAGGTCCGTGAAGCCCTGTTGCTTGGCGATGACGAGCATCTCGCTCTCGATGAGCTCCACTTCGCGGAGACCAAGCTGATGAATCTGGTCAGGCGTCATGTGCATTGTGGTCATGGAGGCGATCTTGTTCTGGTAGCGGCGCTGGCCGTCGGGCAATGAGGTGACGGCCAGCGCGGTGCGGCCGTGCGGTGCATACTCGGTGCGTAGAAAGGCGGTGAACGCCTTGTAGGCGGGAATCGCTTGCGCGTTGGCCGCCTCGGTGATCTGCTGCGTCAGGCGTGCCTGGTCCTCACGGGAGATGCCAGGCGAATATTTCTTTGTGGCGAAAAGGAAGGGATTGGCGTCGACAACGCCCTGGCACTGGTTCACCATCTTCTCGATGATGAACCGGACGGGCACTATTCTGTCCTTCATGCCCGCCCGCAGGAGCTCAGTGATCTGCTGGAGGGCGGTGGGAAGCCGGTGCAGACGCGCAATGTAGTCCTCGTAGTGCTTGACGGAGTCGAGGGGAACGCGCTGCGCTAGAGTGGCGAGCGTGAGGTGGATGGAGATGTCGAGATTGAGCGGAATCTCGTGCTCTTTGAAGCGGTAGTTGGCGATGCGTTGACGGAGAATCTGCGCCAGGTCGTCATGTGAGAGGCGGTCCTTGTCGGAGAAGCCCTGGGTGGAGATGGCTTCGATCCGCGAGAGGTAGGCGTTGTCGACATCGTTGCGCTGGCGGTAACCGTTGAGGGAGTAGTCGGTCAGTTTGTCGTTGTAGCGATAATCGCCGTAGAGAGTAGCGTTCAGGGGAAAGTCGCGCATGTCGGACCGGTTCTGCTCTTCGTAGAGAGCGTTGGCAGCGGCGATACGGTCGGCGAGCGGTCTAAGTTGTTGTGCGAAGTCCACTCCGGAGATCGCAATGAAGAGACAGAGAGGGACGACGGTGTGACTGACCCATCGAACGGCGCGGAGAGGTATGCGCCGGATGAGAGCTCGATCACTGCAAGATGCGTTGCGACGAACGTTCATGGCAACTTTCCTCAGGATCTGGATTGTAGGTTGGAGCCCGGCGGCTCTATCTTGCCACAGGAAGACAGAAGAGGCATGCAAAAGTTTTGACAGAATCCTTTGCTTCAACCCAAAGTATCTTAGAGTCGAACAGTCCCCCAATCGAGGATTTGGACTAATTGGCACTTTCTTGTTCATTAGGATTGGCACTGACAAGTCGGAAAACTCTGTACTAAGAACTGTCTGACGCAAATCATGGTTCTCAGGCAACAAGTTTTCGGAAGACTGCGATATTCCCTCATGACCGCTTCACAATCGACGGTTTATGAGTCTCACTAAATCGCTCTATAAGCTGTGTCACAAACAGAGTGAGCGAGAGTCGAATGCATCGGGGAATCGAAACTTACTTGAAAAATGGTACCGTCGCCGAGATTCATCTATCAAGTCATTCTCAACATTTCCTCGACCACCTCTCCGCTAAGTGGAGGATCATCAGAATCGCCGGTGATAAGCTCTTCAGCGCCAATATCTCGTTGTTGATCGGGAGTCTCGCGGGGTGAAGATGAATTATCAGAGACTAAGATCACGCGTCGTTCTTCCTCCGTCTCTTCGAGGTATATCTCCTCCTGACTAGCAACAGCCTCGTAGCAAGCCTCCATATCGGTTGGAATGTTCTTGACGCTACTCTCGTTGATGGACATTGCTGTCATTTCCTTTCGGAGTATTTTGCTGACTATCGAACGAAGAATTTAGGGTGAGTTCGATGAATTCGGTCAAGCCTTGTATCGCGGAAAAGAAGCGGTTAGCGGCCAACTGGCGGCTCTTGTCAGTAGAGTACGCGGATACCGCACAATAATTTGGGGCGAGACATTCGAATGTGGGGCCCGCCATTGCGAGTCCGTCTTCTGTTGGCATTTGCATTAATGTTTGGGCCTGCGTTTTTAGGGTCTACATTCCTGGGCGAGCCGAACTGGACTGACAGCAAGATGGTCAGACGTTGCGCTGATTGGTGCGCACCGAGATCGGGTCACCGGTGCGTCCTGATCGTGGGGTATCTCCCCGGCGATACCGTCGGCCACGTTTGAGTTCCTGAGACCGGTAATAGTGCGCATCCTGCGCTCAATCGGGATGAAACACGTCACTGTCTTCATCCCAAACTTAAACATGACTGGCGCCTGCACTCTGTTCCACGATTTTCGCTCAGTGCCGCTAATGCTGAAGTTATTCCGATTGATGGAGCGGCAGTTTGCGTTTTGGTCGTGGGACCTGTCGTCTTCTTGGCTACAACAGATATCAAATCGAACTTGATCGTGGAATGCTCCATCGAGGCTGTGTAGGGAAAGACCGATCAGGGTCTCGATATGTGACAGCGCTCCACAATTTTATTGTGCGAATAATTTCTTCGTCACATTTTGAAGAGCTGCATTGTCATACGAGTAGACGGGGTGCGACTCTACTCTTCTCATCGCACATCCATCGAAACTGAAAGGGAAGCTTTATGCAGGTCAATTTGCCACACACAGACGTTGCGGATTCCTCCACCCGATCCAAGGTTCTTGAAAATAACCAATTTCGTGTAAGCGAAGTGCCATCCGGATCGGCCTTGCTGGTTACCGACTCAGCGGTATTTTAACGTTGCCGCCTATGTTTGTCCTACACAAGACAAATGTCCCAATAAAAAGGCCCTTGAATGAGAGCGAGCTCGATGGATCGACTGTAACGTGCCCATGGATGGTTCTCGATTCGACGTATGTACAGGAATCGTTTTGCAAGGCCCAGCAATGGATCCGCTCAAGATTTATCGCTTGATTGTAGAAAATGAAATCGGGTGGGTGGAGACTGTGTATCAGCAAATCATAGCGGGGACATTGGCTTGTGGATTTGGAGTTGTTTGTTTCAATACAGGAGCGCGTACGGCTCACGAGGAGTACACCGGAGGGTAGATGACCACAGGGCGATTAGAAGCGTTCAGCGACGGAGTGATCGCAATCATCATCACGATTATGGTGCTGGAAATGAAGATACCGCATGGTGATGGTTTGAAAGATTTGCGGCCACTGCTGCCAGTGTTTCTCAGCTACATCCTAAGTTTCTTTTATGTTGGCGTTTACTGGAACAATCACCATCACATGCTGCATGTCTCCACCCCGGTGACGGGGGGAATGCTCTGGGCCAATCTACACTTGCTATTTTGGCTTTCCTTATTTCCATTCGCTGCAGGGTGGATGGGAGAGAACCATTTCACCGCGGCGCCCACCGCGCTTTATGGAGTAGTGCTGTTGATGGCAGCGATCGCTTACTACCTGCTCCAGCAGTCGATCATACAGGCGCAGGGCCAGGACTCGATCTTGAAGGAAGCGATTGGGAGCGATTGGAAAGGAAAGCTGTCGCCAGTGTTGCATATAGTAGCAATCATATTGACCCTGCGTTCCTCTCGGATAGCCCAGGCAGTTCTTGTGACCGCTGCACTAATGTGGTTGATTCCGGATCGGCGCATCGAAAGACATCTCGCAATGTCACGAAGCTTCGAGATTGGACCTCAATGACAAGGTGTTGACATGGCCGCTGGAGGCCAGAAGCGCCATGAAGGGAAGAGACGAATGGAGATCGTCATGAATCAACACGCGGCATCAGTTCGGAGTCATTGTCTATCCCCACAGCGCGACAAAGTAGCAATCGACACTCCCCTTGGACCTGGATCATACGGTCGGATGTTCCCCGAGCTACCGTCGTTTAGTGCTGATGAGCAATTTCTTCATGCGCTTGGTCGCGCGGGCGGTATCTGCGACTGCGGAGACATCGATGACTTTGCCAGCGCCCTTGGAGAGACCGCAGCTGGGTGGCCTATCTTCGGCCAATTTGTGGCTCACGACATAACGGCTGATCGGCCAATTCTGCGAGGCCATACCGACACGGCTGAATTGCGCAATGCGCGCAGCCCGCAACTCAATCTCGAGTGCCTGTACGGCGACGGACCGACCGGCCATCCGTTTCTCTTTCGGCGTGACGACCCAGCCAAGTTTCTGCTTGGTTTGGATGGAAAAGATCTACAACGAAACACAGAGGGCACCGCACTTATCGGCGACCCGCGTAACGACTCACACATGCTGATGTCTCAGCTGCACCTCGCCATGCTGAAGGCTCACAACTCGTTTGTTGATGAAGCTAGATTGGCTGGGGCAGGGAACGATCATGTGTTCGGCAAAGCGGCTCGGCAATTGCAGTGGCACTATCAATGGATCGTTCTCAACGAATTTCTTCCCACGCTCGTCGGACCGATGCTTGCAGAGGAGGTGCTTCGAGATGGTCCTCGATGTTTTCGTCCTGGACATGGCGGCTTCATACCGCTCGAGTTTGCTGATGCTGCCTATCGGTATGGACACTCTCAAATTCGCCACCGTTACCAATTGAACTTACTGACGGATCCCGTGCCGCTCTTTCCCAATCTCCTGGGATTTCGCGGCGTACCGCGTGAATACGCAATCGACTGGATGCTGTTTTTCGACCCCGCCGGTTCGACATCGGCACAACGATCCAAGAAAATCGATGGGAAGCTCGTACGAGCTCTCATCGAGTTACCGGTAGCCGTCACAGGTGAGTGCGAAATAGAGGACTATCATTCTCTCGCGGTCCGTGACCTGCAACGTGGGCAGGGTGTAGGACTACCATCTGGCGAGGCCGTTGCACGTCATATTGGGGTCGTTCCGCTAACCGCAGAGCAGGTTGGCGTCGCTTCCGTCGGTTGGCACGGCGAGACTCCTCTCTGGTACTTGGTACTACATTCTCCGCGAGGGTGATGTCTGTACAGGTGGTCAGCGTCTTGGCCCAGTTGGGGGACGGATCGTAGCCGAGGTATTGGTTGGACTCATCGATGCGGACGAGACGTCCTATCGCCAGTGGGACCGGGAATGGCGTCCTCAAAAAACACTTAGTGACTTGCTGGTCTCATAGAAGGCACTACCATCCTGTCGGAAGGTCACCGCAAGGATTGCTTGTGGTGGCGATCTAATAACGCAAGACGGTCTACCTCAGTTGTGTTCCATGTTCGACAGCTCCTCTCTAGGCACATCCTGAGACGTCGCGTCCCGCTCGGGGTTCGTCGGAGAACAAATCACCAGCATAGTGTCACAAAACGACCGAGTGCTTGGTCTTAGCTAGTACGGCCGACGGATACAAATAGCCGTTCGATAAATGGAGGAACAGTCGTGAACATCGTAGTGATCGGTGGTAATGGCCTTATCGGATCGAAGGTTGTCGGTAAGCTTCGTGAACATGGCCATGAGGTGGTACCGGCATCACCCAAATTCGGGCGTCAACACCCTCACCGGCGAGGGACTAATGGAGGTGCTGAAAGGAGCTTCGGTGCCTTAGATGTATCGATTTCCGATTCCTTCGAGGAAGCGGCCGCGATGGACTTCTTCACTACTGCCACAGGCAATCTTCTTCGCTACGACCTCATCGCGGATGTATAGCACCACGTGGCGCTGTCTGCGGAGATCAACTTATGAAGGTCGGAAATTAGTCTTGTGCTTGACGTGGCTCGCTGATTGCTCAGAAGGCGAACGTGACGGATTCATATCGAAGGGCGTCTTAGGCCTTCCCGGCAAGGCAGGTTTAATGATCACCGCAGAGTACGCACCGGGCGGTTCGGATCTCGCGAAGGGTGAGGAAGGAAGTGACTCTGATGCCCGGTCAGGCCTTCTATGTAGGTCCCTCTAACATCGCGCCACGGGGTCAAAATGCGAGCAAACCAAACCCGCAAAGTTCTTAGTATTCCTGGTGAAAGACGCTACCTCAAATCTTAAGGAGAAGATTCACATGAGCACGATTACTGTAAAAGATGGCACCACAATCTATTACAAAGACTGGGGCAGCGGACCAGCGGTTATGTTTTCGCATGGGTGGCCGCTAAATTCCGATGCCTGGGATGGTCAATTACATTTCCTTGCCGAGAGTGGATTCCGGGTGATCGCCCATGATCGGCGCGGTCATGGACGGTCGAGCCAAGCCTGGTCTGGTAATGACATGAATGGATATGCCGACGATTTGGCGGCTATTATCGAGTCGCTTGATCTCAATGAAGTCACCCTGGTCGGTCACTCAACTGGGGAAGGAGAAGTGGCACGGTGTATCGGCCGCCATGGCACAAAGCGAGTTGCTGCGGCCGTTCTGATCGCCGCGGTGCCGCCTATTATGGTGAAGTCGGCTGCTAATCCCGAGGGGATACCGATCGAAGTGTTCGACGGGTCGCGCCGTAGCCTTTCAAAGGACCGCTCGCAGTTCTACAAAGATTTTGCGCTGCCGTTCTACGGCGCCAATCGGCCAAATTCGAATGTCTCACAGGGGATGCTGGATCAATTCTGGCTGTGGAGCATGCAAGGCGGTCTAAAAAACATCTACGATTGTATCGAGGGGTTCTCGGAGACCGATTTCACCGAAGACCTCAAGAGATTTGATGTACCTACACTGATCATGCATGGTGAGGACGATCAGATCGTGCCGATCAATGACACAGGAAAGAAGTCGGCCAAGCTAATCAGGGGAGCAAAGGAAATTTACTATCCTGGCTTGCCGCATGGCCTTACCGCTACACATGCGGATCAAGTGAACGCCGACCTGCTTGACTTTCTAAAGTCGGTTCAAACGGATCGGAGGGCAGCCTAGAATTTCCGCTGCGGCAGGTCGCCATTCCTACCCAGGCCTGCCGCAGTTGACGTCAAAAATCTCGTACATCGGGGCGGTAGATTCCTACCGATAAACAAGAGGGAAGTGATTGAATCGCTCCACGGCCGCGATAGCCTCCACTCTTCCTTGCGCGTCATTGGGAACTAGATATCTGCCGATTTAGGGCACTCGAAATATCAAAGCTGCGATACGACTTAGGCATGATTGATATCAAAACCCGGTTCAGCTGCTCACGCTACGGGCGCAGCCAATTTAGCTTCTTGCCGACGCTAAGATTATTTTGTTCCTGCGGATATTCTCCGCTAGCGCTTGCATCTCGCTAAGCAGACGAATTCGCTCCCATGCGGCAGCAAAACCCGGGCCAGCAGTGGCTTCGAATATTCTTCCTTCAACTTGCACAGTTGTCCTGTACCTCTTTTCGTCTAGCGTTATCTCAGCCGTTAGCTGTTCTACCTCCTGTGCGTTGCGTTTTTCATCTCGGTCCTCCAACTGATTTCAGCCGCGAAGTAGGTTCACACTGATGTGTCTCTGCTGCAGATAATTCCATGCGTAACTGTTGATTTTTGTGCAGCAAATAACAAATAAGTCCTTGCATATCCCGGAGAGAATTCCGCAGTTCGATGGGCCATTCCACAGACAAGCTCGAGGTCGCCATTGCCGCATCATCGAGGAAAGGCGGCACTACCGGCCTACCGTCGCGCTCGCGCGTTCCATCATTTAGCAAATCCATTTGCCCTCCACTGATGCCAACTTGTCTAATCTCAAAATGGGCGACGTTCTGGTTTCCGAGTTTCTGAAAAGAATTCGCTCATAGCGACAACTCATCGTGGGTATCTCCCATCGACTCAGCAAGTGTTATGCCTGAAGTTCACACCAAAAAGCCTAAACGAAATGGCGCTGACACGATAATGACAGGACACCTTGTCATTTTGTGACACTGGCAATATCGCTTGTCGAAGACAACTTGAGGATTAGCCATATGCGAGTCAGCAGGTGGGTGCGGATGAAATTAGAGTAGTTGACCTAAGGTGGCAAGGGTTGTCATGTATTGATTCGGTGCCATGTCATGGAGCTTTGTCGCTAACCATCTATAAAGCCACGCTTGATAGCGATAGTCACCGCATGAGTTCGATCGTTTGCGTCAAGTTTTGTCAGAATACTTTTCATGTGCCCTTTGATGGTGGCCTCGGATACGGACAACTGCGCCCCGATAATCTTGTTGGAATTTTCGGCCGCGACTCGTCGCAATACCTCGACCTCGCGGTCACTGAGAGCATCTTCCGTTACATGGTCAGCGAGTTCAGCCGCTATCTCGGGAGGTATTCTACGTCTCCCAGCATTCACTGCCCGGATTGTATCCAACAACTCTCTACGCAACATGTTCTTCAGAAGATAACCGGAAGCGCCAGCCTTCAAGGCTCGAAGAGCCTGCACATCTCCTTGGTAGGTTGTGAGCACGATGAATCGGGCGTTGGGAAATTCAGTTCGTATCGCAATCATTGTATCGATACCATTCAAGCCCGGCATTTGCAGGTCCATCAGCGTTACATCAGGACGATGCTGGCGAAACAATTCAATGGCCTCGCGTCCATCAACCGCTTCGGCGACGAGCTCGATGTCATCTTCGCCTTCGATCACGGCCGCAATCCCTTCGCGTAACAAAGGGTGATCATCCACTGCTAGAACTTTGATCCTTCTAGTCATAACGTTACACCTCGTAGCATTCTTCCGCCCTCCGCAATCCTTCCAAAGAGAATCGTGACTGTGGTACCGACAGATTATCTGGTCCGGAACCGTTAGTTTCGACTTCAGTGCGAATCATCGTTGCTCCAGAGATTATCTGTTTGCCGATCTTTTGGGTCGATCGTGCATTCCAAGCAATCCCCAATGTCCGGTCTTTCCGACCGTCAACATTTGCTGGCTCATTCCTATTCCAAATCCCTCCGCAACTCGCCAAGACGGGCGCGCAACGAATGTTCGGAGAATATTTATGACGTATGGAAATTCATGGCATTGGCCTTCAATAGATTTCTGAAATTCAACGATACGCTAGGAGCACTGGCAGTTTGGGCGCTCTAAAGGATATGCAAAGACCCCTACTTTCGAGATTGCCTAGATCTCTTGTTGTCGCTAACCTTCCGATGTGCAGAGACTATTTTCTATGTTTCCTGCGGGACTGGTCGGGGTGGCACTCCTCATATTGCGGGTTTCCGTAGCCATAACAATATTGATCAACGCGGCTGAACGCTGGGTGTTGGCAACTTCCTTCTGGATCGTAGTTGGATTAGGATTGGCTGCATTGTCCTTGTTCCTTGGCCTACTAACTCCATACTTGTCGCTAATCTCCGTAGCTCTTCAGATGACTGTACTTGTATCAGGGAGTGGCAATCGCTTTCAGTTGCTCACGTCTATTGTTGGGAGTGGAATCATCTCTGTGCTTGGGCCCGGAGCATACTCCCTGGACTCTCGCATCTTCGGGAGAAGACTTCTGGAGTTGCCCTCTAAAAGGTAGGATGACAGCGGCGCCAAACGTTCCGAGTGATTATGTCAAGCTTTACATCGCTTTAAGGCAAGTTGAGGGAGGTACTCCTTCGGTATCCGAAAGAGGCTGATTGGCCTAGCCTAATGGGGATTTTCCTTAGGTCGAACAAACCGGATACTCCAATCGAAGCCAATCGTTAGAGGAGGTCCAGATGGCTCAGCTCGAGGGAGTGCAGACCACAACAGCCAATGATTCTTCATTCTCAACCAATCCGCATCGTGGGTTTACTGCGAAGACTAGTGAGTTTGATGACGGCCTTTCGGCCTTTCACGCTGTACGTCGCAAGCTATTCGGGACTGCCTACCGCATGCTCAGAAGTGCAGCTGAGGCAGAGGACGTCATTCAGGACGTGTGGTTGCGGTGGCAGACTACAAATCGAAGCGACGTTCTCGATCCTCCGGCCTTTATGATGACGATAACAATCCGGATGTGCATCAACCTATGTCGATCCGCCCGCTCACGCCGTGAAACATCCGTCGGGACGTGGCTTTCAGAGCCCATAGATAATGGCGCTGATCCGTGTCAGGGTGCGGAGCGCATGGAGGCGCTCAAGTCCGCTGTCCTGATGCTCCTCGAGAAGCTCCGTCCGGCTGAACGAGCGGCGTACGTTCTTCGAGAAGCCTTTGATTATTCATCCCGTCAGATCGCCGAAGTCCTCCAACTGAAGGAAACAAATGTTCGACAGCTGCTCACCCGTGCCCGTAGACATATTGCTAAGGGGCGTCGAGCTTGGTCAAGTTCGGCAGAGCAACGCAGGCTTTTGGCTGCCTTCGCCGGTGCTGCCGAGAGTGGCAATTTGGCTGAACTGGAATGCCTTTTTGCGCCACATGCCTCTTTTGAGACAAGTGGTGGTAATAGCAGTGACACGAGGAACCAAGATTCCATGGTTAATCAGGAGCACTTTGCGCAAACTCTCACATGGTGTCACAAAACTACAGGGTATTCGGTCTTATCGAGTACAGCAGCCAGTTGTGAGGGCCTGGATGACAATCTTAGCGAAATGGAAATTAGCAATATCGATTTCCTACCTGTATGTGGGTTACTTAGTACAGGCATCGCTTGCGAGTGAGCAAATACACCTGTCTGGCTTATAGGTATTGCCGCAGTCTACCCGGGGCGGTGGCTAAGGTATGCAAACGCAGGGGAGCTGGGTTTTCGCGATTTCTCCAGCTTATCCTTGGTGAAGGAGAATCGCAGACAACTGAGGAACCCTGCGTGTTTGCATTTGAAGATAATAAGCCAAGTGTTCCGGAGATAGGCTGACCGCTCGCTTTCGTCGTAGGTAGTTTGCTGGAAGGCTGTTTTAGTCGGAATGCTAAAGGCTCCAAACGAAAGAAGGTACGCACGTCAGGTCCGCCATTTGCACAAAATGACAGACCTGCTTATTGGCTTCCCATTTCAAAGATCCCCTACTCACCTACGCCTAATAGGCGTTTGATCCAGTGCCAACGGACTGTTTTGCCGTAGAGTGTATATGCGATCGCGGCTGGAATCGCAAGCTCAATCTCTGTACCAGCACCCTCTTGGCTCCAAATCTTTAGCTGCCCGCCGATATTTTGGGTTCGCTCGCGCATGCCGACCAGCCCCCAATGTCCGTCCTTGCCCCGAAGCAGTAGATCCTGATCAATCCCCACTCCATCATCTCGAACGCTTAGCCGTACACGGTTATGGTCATACGTGATTTCAACCTCGATTTTAGAGGACTTCGAATGTTGAAAAGCATTCGTGAGTGCTTCTTGCCCAATTCCGTATACCTCGTCGCCGACCGTTGGATCGAGTGGTTGCGGTGTCCCTATAACGCTAAGGCTGAAAGGGATTGCATGATTCTGTCTGAGCTCTTCTCCGCATGCAACCAGCCTGGCCTGGAGCTCGTTAGCGGATATCTCATCCTGACGAAGATCACGGACGCGTTCTCGACCCTCGAGTAGAACTCCGTCGGCGCGGTCTAGCACTTTCTCCATCAAATTGCGTGCAGGATGATCCTCAGGAATTGTCTTCATCACGGCGGCAAACCGCAACACTAAGCCCTGAAAGCCTTGCAGGAGCGTGTCATGCAACTCACGGGCGATGCGCGCTCGTTCTTCCATTCGTGCACCGAGGCGCTCATGAACCTGCGCTGTAACTTGTTTCAACCGCAGCAGGTAAAGCAACCACAGGCATCCGGCCAGGGCGACGATGCAAAGAATCCTGAACCATAATGTTTGATCGAAGGCAGGTAACACAACAAAATGTAGGGTTGATCCGTCATCGTTCCAGACGCCGTCGTTGTTACACGCGATCACACGAAATTGATAAGAGCCCGGATCAAGATTCGTGTAGAAAACTTCCCGGCGCGTTCCCGCCTCCTGCCACTCCTTGTCTTGTCCCTCAAGCTTATAGCGAAAGCGAACACGTTCGGGAATAGTAAGACTCGTGGCCGTATAGGCTATTTGCAAATTTCTAGTTCGGGGAGGCAATCTCAAAAATGGGAAAGTGTTATATTTCTTGCCATTAGCAACAACAGACTCAACCCATACGAGCGGGGCCACCGCATTCCGCACAACCCGCTTGGGATCAATCCAAGCTACCGCGTTCGTTGTGGCGAACCAAATGCGACCATCGGTTGTTTGCACGGCTGACGGTGAAGCGAGGGATCCCCTAAGTTCCGCAGTGAACCCATCCAGCAAGCCGAAACTCTCGAATTCCACTTTGCCGGAGTCCAACTGTTGAAGCTGAGCTTCTGGAATATGAATCACTCCCCGCTTTTCAGAGAACCATAGCCCGTCGTCAGGATCGGCAACGATTCCAGCAATGCTGCCGAAGGCGCCGCCATCCGATGGAGTTACTGGCCGAAAACGACTGCCATCAAAAAAATCCAGACCGAATTCGCCGCCAATCCAGATGTTAGTCCCTTTGCCCTGAATAGTCGTGACGACTCCTACGTGAACGCCGTCTTTGCCAGAAAAGATCTTGACTCCATCTTGATCCAACATCGCGATCGTATTCGCGAATCCAAACCATATACGTCCATGTGAATCCGTAAACTCACTGGTAGCGACACCCTGTGGACCACCGAGGCTTTCAAGCCTGGTCCAACCGGACCGTTCCAATCGAAAGGTTCCTGACTCCATAGATATCCACAACCTGCCCGATAGGTCTTGAGTGATAGCTTTGACGCGCGATTGGAGACTCACAGCGATCCCATCTGCTGTCGGCAGTTCGAGTCGGCGCAGCATTCGTCCCCGTCCCGCAGGCACAGCTACACCGTAGTCGTAGGTTACTCCTCGCTGGGTCGAGCCAATCGTATCCACCCGTTCGTCGGCAAGACGGAAGATCGACCACGGCGTCGCGACCCAGACAGAACCACTCGGATCGCGATAGACGCAATCAACGTACCGATCACGCAGTTGTGTAACAATTTTGTCATTTCTGAATGTTCAACAGAACCTGAGGTCCAATACCCGCAGCCCAAAGCCCACCTTGGTCACCCGCCGCCAGCGCGCTTGTAGTAAAGGAGTGCAACGATGGGATCGGCAAAGCACCGTGATACGAAATTGGCTGGACGTGAACCGAGACGACAGGACTTTGCCGGAATCGATCTAGGCCGCCGTTCGTGCCGATCCATAGATTGCCCTCACGGTCTTCGAGCACGCAGTTTACGTAGTCACTTGTCAGGCCATTTTGCGGCGTGAATTCCTCCTCCTCAGGACTGTGGAACTGCCATGCAGACGGCCCGCTAACCTTCGGTCGTTGGAGACGATCCGGGTACGGAACTCGACGGATTCCATTTCCGAGAGTGGTAATCCAAAGACTCCCGTGATTGTCAAATGTAATTGCCTGTGACCCAACAAGGATTGCTGGCCCCGACCTTCCGATGTTTTTCCCAGGCAACGGAACGGGGCGTACGCCATAGCCCGTTTCGGCCATCCACAATGTGCCGTCTGATGATTCGGCAAAGCCTCTAACACGAAGGAGACCCTGTACGGCTACCTGAAACTGGTTTCCTCCCTCCACGAGAAAGGCAACGCTGGTTGGCGTGCCCACCCAAACCGTACCGGCACGACTCACGAAAACAGTATTGTCTGGACCTGCGAACCCCTGATCAGTTCCGATCTTTCTCCAGCGTGAACCCTCAAGTCTAGCGAGCCCATCCTTCCCGGCGGCTATCCAAATCGCACCCTGCCGGTCACGCGTAAATGCCAACACTGCACTAGAAGGAAGCCCCTCCGGCTTACCATAATTGGTCACCGTCCCATTCGTAATAAGGCTGACTCCTCCATACCGATAGCCGACCCACAGCCCGCCATCTGGTGTGGCAAATAGAGAGATCACATTGCGTTGCGTAAAGATCAGACCGGATTGCGATTTGAACGGTTGAAATTGAATTCCGTCGAAACGAAATAATCCGGTTGCAGTTCCTAGCCACAAAAAGCCATCTGTAGTTTGGGCCAACGTATGTACCTGGCCCGGCGCTCCCTCGATGTAGGTCCAGCCCGTGTGATAGAGCTGGTCGAGCGCTCGGTCACGGTCGATCCCATACACAGGATTGCAGAAAAACAGACTCACTAAGCAGAACCATAAACTCTGTTTTCTAAACCATTCGCTCGTCTTTTTCTCTGTTTGCTGAGTGCGACCTGTCATAGTGTGGATCGGTTGGGGACTTCATTCTGAATCATCGGATTCATCTTAGCTTTTGTCGGCTGCACTTGATGCCGAAGTTTGGCAGGACGAGAAAAATCCGAGTAGTATTTGACCTCTCCGGAATATGATAAATTCCGGTTAGGGACGTCAATTGGAATTTCAACGCCTCGCACTGGCCCCCTAGGAAGCGCCTGGCGACGAAGCCGAGTCGAATCGTCTCCGGTCCGCAGGCAGCCTATTCGAGTACGATGGCGGGACGCAGAAGACGTATCAACGCATGGTCCAGGCAATGGACCTTTCGATAGGTCGTGAGATCGACGCACCGCGAGAGAAGGTTTGTCGGAAAATACGATCGTCGTCTTTAACAGCGACAACGGTGGGAAGCGATTCTCGGATACGTGGTCCATCACCGGCCGAAAGACGGAAGGAGCTCTGCGCATACCGGCAATCATCTCCTGGCCGGTGAGGCCTGCCTCAAACTTCTCCGAGTTGAACTGCACATTGTCATCATCGAATAGTGAAAAAGCGAGTTATATCCAATTTGTCCTCCATAGTGCGGCGCATCATAAACGACCGTCTATGAGTCCTTCTAAATCGCCTCATAAGCCAAGTCGAAAACAAATAGATTAGAACATACTTTTGATCCTCCATTTGGTCAGTGGCTAGGTTCGCGTTTCGACGGCGACGAGACAAAGATATGCACGACGCGACTACGATAGAAACGATGAGATTTTTTATTCGAAGACACGATTCGTTGGAAGAGGGATAGCGAATGGAAACCCATTGAGGAATTTACACGCGCATCGCGTGTTAATAGATCAGGCAATATTACTCGCAAAGCCTCAGGTGGGCCTGTCTGGGGCTTCTTTTTCCGCGTCACCCTTCGTAGATCGCTTCCATCTGGCGCCGGCGTGGCCAACTAGAGCTCGCATTCCGCAAGAGATGGATTGAGCCTCGTAGAAAACTCGATAGGCAGATTTTCTTGCTGGGAATAAAGGCTGGAGAATTCCGGTTCACCATTGACATTGCGGCTACTATCGATGCGATTTATAGAGCGATTTACTATCGGTTGCTCATCGGCAGCGGGACTCTCGATAAGAAGTACATGGATTCGCTCTTTCATCATGTGATGGAAGCCTTGATAGAACAACATCGATCCTAAAGCCTCAAAAGGCTCAAGTCCTCCTGGCGAGAATGGAATAAAAAGCCAGTCCGCGTGTTGTAATGTCCAGCCGCAACGACGCCTGTTTTGCAGGGAATATGCGGCCAATAGAAGTGGCTTACACGCGTACTTAACAACAAACGACGTTTCTCTGTATTTGCCAAAGCACTTTCACTCATTACATAAGAAGGGCGTTAGATGAACATTGCCATACGCACGAAAGCAACATCGTATTTCAGTCATTGGAGCACCGCAATAAGTACCAAGAGAAGAAAACTAAGTGCGGTCTTCGTTTTTGGCGCTCTCGCAACGTCAGTGTTTGGTGGGTGTGCTCAAGCTTTGGGGCAGACACAATCGTCTTGGTATTCTGTAGGCGGAGGCCGCGAAGTTAAAGTCATGATCGTTACCATGTTCGATCTTGAAGCCAAGACCTGGCTTGACCGCCTGGGGCCATGGGACACGATCAGCGTGCCGGGTCTGGCTCCTAATTATCGTGATGTCCATTGCAATCGCAAAGGAGTTTGCGTGATGACAACGGACATGGGACATGCCAATGCGGCTGCATCCCTTATGGCGTTGTCTTTTTCGAATCAGTTCGATCTGCGTCACACTTACTTTCTGATAGCGGGAATCGCCGGAATTGATCCGATGCAAGGCACGCTCGGCTCGGTGGCCTGGGCCAAATATCTGGTGGAGTTCGGCTCTCAGTGGGAGCTTGACTCCCGCGAAAAGCCAGCCGGGTGGCCAAGTGGTTTTGTTGCTGTTGGCGCCAAGACTCCGGATGCTCTCCCCAAGACCGTACTAAATCACACGGAATTGTTCGAGATCAATGCGGATCTTGTGAATGCAGGAGTTTCGTTATCGCAACATGTTGCCCTGGCGGACAGCCCAGAGGCACAAGCCACACGAGCGCAATATACTTATGCGCCCGCAAACAAGCCGCCCACAGTACTTCAATGTGACACGCTTTCGGGCGATACATGGTGGGCTGGCAATCTGATTGGCGAGCGTGCGCGGACGTGGACAAAGCAACTGACGAGTGGCAAGGGTACCTATTGCACATCACAGGAAGAAGATAACGCCACGTACGAGGCGTTAACACGCGCCGCTGCCGCAGGGCGGGTGGACCTGAAGCGAATCGCTGTTCTGCGTGCGGGGTCTGATTTCGATCGTCAGCACAAAGGCCAGACGGCGTCTGAAAGTCTCTTCAGCTTCGAATCTGCGGGAGGTTTTGCGCCGGCACTCGAGAATCTCTATCGAGCAGGAGTTCCTCTGATAACGAACATTGTCGAGCACTGGCCGGATTGGCTTGATGGCGTGCCTGCTCATCCTTCGCAATTAATAGGAAAAGCAAATTAGCCCATGGGTGTGCCGGTAACGCCGTGCGCCCGTAATGATGGTCCACGGCTCGCCACAAATAATCTTCAGAGATCGCTTAAAAATTTGATCAGCGCTGTGCTCACTTCAGCAGGCCGTTCCTGCTGCGTCCAGTGGCCACAATCCTCGAGACACAGCTTTCCACGCAGATCGATGACACGGCTCGAAAGGTTCGCGATAGTTTGCTCCATGCCCGGAAAACGAACAACAACGTCGCGGCCGCCATAAATGTAGAAGGCAGGAACAGTTACTTCTGCGGTGGCAAACGGCGCAAGCAACTCCCAATTCCTATCGATATTCCGATACCAGTTCAGACCACCGGTGAAGCCGGTATCTGTAAATTGTTTGATGAAGTGATCCAGGTCTTGCTCACTTAGCCAGGAGGGGAGTTTCGTCGGCTTAGACATGCCATGGAGCAAACCCTGCGCAGGATCAACCATACAAATTCGATCTGACGGCTGATTTTCGCCAAAACCTGTCCCTAGCATCGTATAAAAAGATGCACGAACGTCGCTCTCCAACTCTGCTTCGGCTATTCCGAGATTCTGGAAGTAGAGGATGGACCAGATGGACTTGTCCCTACGAGGCATTTCATCCTGGCGCACGTCCGATGCCTGGAGGCGGGACACTGTCCCGAGAAGAAGACGACGACCAGATGACAGTGCATTATTTTGGCATCTCGATAGCCCAGCTAGCGACATTCGTATTGGGGACGGGGCGCCCGGTTGAGGACAAGACCGGTCTTACGGGAAGGTATGACGTCACGATCCAGAGGCCGGCTTTGCAGCCGAATGCGCAGCAAGGGGGTGTTTCTGCGCCCGATCTTGGGCCCTCGGCAGCCTCAATTGCCAATCAACTCGGCCTGAAGCTGGAACCGTCAAAAGGACAGGTGGAGACTCTGGTGATCGATCACGTTGAGTCGCCCTCGCCCAATTAGTAGTTAAGGAACCTCCAGAAAACGGGGTTTCGAGATGGTCCGCCGCTTGAACTCCACCGAGGTGTGGAGGGATCGCCAGAACATGCGTTTCGTGCCGATCAAGACCGATGACCAGTTCGATCTGCAGGCACTGCATCGTGTGCGTGATCGCTTGATTCACAAGAAGACCTCGGTCATCAACCAGTTGCGTGCATTTCTGCTTGAGCGCGGTCTGGTGCTTGCGAAGATCCCTGCCAAGCTTCGAGAGCGTATGCCGGAGATCCTCGAGAACGCCGAAGAAGATCTCACTCCGCGTATGTGTACCCACGCGCACCTGCAGGAAATAGTGCGCACCAACACAAATACCTCTGGTTCTTCCGGCAATCGGAGCGCGCATCGGCCAATATCTTGCCCTTTGCAAGGACGATGATGCGATTGGATATCTGCTCGACGACTTCGAGCGTGCCTTGTAACCGATCCAATTATTTGGAGGGCGCCACGACTCGCCGTCAGTCAGACTCGCGTCTTACTTGGCTGACTTTCCAAGCCAGCCTGCCATCAACTCTTCCACCAGCTCAGACAGGTCTCGTGGATCGTCCGTTGTTTTCAGACGATACTCGCACTCTGCGAGCGTTTTCTTGCGCAGGTAATCCAGTGTTGTAGGTATGCCATTGTATTGCGGTTAGTGTGAAACGTTCCTCTCGTCAGAGATGCGTGACTTCGGTCGCTTTCGCTGTGGCTGTACAGAGCGGCTATATTCTTATTTCAGACCGGGCCTAGCCAGCAGCCAGCCTTCACCCAGAACCAGAGCTACTTTCCCCACAAGGGGCTTGTAAACGCTCTCCCCAGTACAAAACGTAAATCATCTCCCGGTGCTCTCACCTCAGCAAAGGTCTGGTATCCGCATCGTGCGCGTTAGGTGCACATATCTATTCGGGGTGTTGCGGGTGTCCCCGCTAGATTGGGGAGTCGGAAGACGAGGCCGGGGGCCGCTCGCGGGCGTCGGCTGGAGCTGGGGCAAGGGCGATAGCCCTTACCCCGCCAAAAGTCCAGGATGGAATGGAACTCGGAGAACGGATGTCAATCGACGTCATGTAGCACGTATTCGCGAGCGCTTTTCAATATTTGCCGGGCGGTCGCTTTATGTGGAGCGATACTTGCCAACGTAACAGCGCCCACAAGCGTGCTGCCGATTGCAGTGGCAAGTGCTCGGGGATGCGGCTTCTCCATTTTGGTGAGATGGCTCTCAAGGAGACGGACGAATTTCTCATAACCGAGGAAAGCGATGCTGCGTACATCCTCGCTTGTACGTTTCAGCTCCGACCCGAGCATTGCCAGAGGACATAGATCTACATCGCTGACACCAGGTGATTGGCTGAGGTACAGCTTGATGATCGTCTTCAATGCATCTCGGGGAGACATTCCGGTGGTTCGTTCTTCAAACATTGCGAAGAGATTTGCCAACACCTCTTGATACGCCGCCTCCAGTAACTGCTCTTTGGAAGCGAAGTGACGGTAAAACCCACCCTGAGCAATCCCAGATGCAGACATGATCTCCCGTGTCCCTACAGAAGAAATGCCTTCCGTAAGAAATAGCCGAGCCGCATTCGATACGATTCGCGTTCTCGATTCCGCAGTTTCCGATCTCGATTTCCGCATGAAATAAACCCCACAAAATATTGTCGCACCTTTTAGAGCTCATGTGATCTCTAAACGATGCAAAGAGATTGAATGACATTAATGAAAGGGACCACTAATGGAAAATCACAAACCATTTCAAAACAGCACAAACAACAAACTCTTTCTCGTAACAGGGGCGACTGGTGATACGGGAAGACCCACAGTCAAACTGTTACGTGAGAAGGGCTACCGGGTTCGAGCATTGGCCAGAAGGGAAGACCAACGCGCACAGGACCTACGCAACTTGGGGGCGGAAGTTGTGATTGGCGACATGCTGAATCTCAACGACATACGACAGGCCATCAAAGGAGCTACAGGAGCCTATTTCGTCTTCCCTTTAGCCGATGGTCTCGTTGAGGCATCTGTCATCTTCGCTCAGGCAGCGAAGGAAGAGAACCTCGGACTCATCCTCAATATGTCTCAGAAGCAATCTCGCCCCTTTGCTCACAGCCCGGCGACTACGAAGCATTGGCTCACTGAGCAGGTCTTCAATTGGTCTGGTGTTCCCTCGGTCCACCTTCGAGTCACCTTTTTCGCCGAATGGCTGCTCTACATTGCCCATCTCATTCGCCAGGGACGTTATGTCGTACCCTTTGATGCAGAGAGCCGGTTCGCCCCGATTCCTGCGAGCGACATTGCGCGCGTGATAAGCGGAACACTTGAAAACCCAGCAAAGCATGCTGGTGCTACGTACCATCTGCATGGTCCTGTTGAGTACAGTCATCAGGAAATCGCCGGTGTTCTCTCAAAAACGCTCAACAAATCGATCCTCTTCGAACAGGTGACAGTACCGGAATTCCTTAAGCTGTTGGGTATGGAAGGCGATAAGGCGAAACAGGCACACTTCGAAGCAGTCCGAATAGATCAGCAGGAAGGTCTTCTGGCTGGAACCGATAGCATGGGCACTGAGATCATCGGTCAGCCACTCATGACTCTCGAGGAGTTCATACTCACAAACAGAAGTTCCTTGAGTTAGCTGACTGCGCGGACGCAACCGTAGGTGTCCGCGCCTTCTCGAATTCGCATGAAGCAGTATCGATCAATATCGGACACTACTCTTCTCGCAACAATGCTTGGCTAACGGCTCTTGTTGACTTTCGATTTAGGTACCCGCTCCGGAAGTTTCGTGGGGGTGTTCCATCTCCCTCGGCTTAGACTTACTTACTATTCAAGAGTTCAGCCGAGTTGTTGCGCACGTTGCCGACATCTTTGTTGACCTCAAATGCTTCCATCTCATCGGCGGGGAGAGGCCTCAGCAGGTCAATAGGAGGTTGTTCCGTCACTTCCCGATCGAGCCAGCGGTTGTATTCGCTCTCGTGAAGGATTACTGGCATTCGGGTATGAATGGGAGCCATGACTTCATTCGCATCAGTGGTAATGATGGTGAACGATTGCAGCCAGCTACCATTGGCCGGATCTTTCCACGCATCCCACAAACCGGCGAATCCCATTGGGCGGATTCACCGAGTAGCGCACTTCCCCCGCGCGACTGCCATATGACCTCACCCGAGGACGATCGCGAACCACAGGAGTTAGACCCATGAAGATCACTCACCAGATTTCCGATTCAAGCCAGCACCGGCGAGCTCTCCGTGTCCTCCTGATTGGTTCGGGCGGTAATGGAAGCGCCGTACTTTTTGGACTCCCCTATCTGCATCATGCCCTGATTGCCTGGGGCAAGACGGAGGGGATTGATGTGACGGTGATGGATGCTGACACCGTTTCACGGACCAATTGCGTGCGCCAGCCATTTGGCGCATCCGATGTTGGGCAAAATAAGGCCACTATTCTGGTCAACCGTATCAACCTTTTTCATGGCCTCCATTGGAACTCTCATGAAGGGTTCTTCTCGAAAGAGACGCGGCCTTCTCATAGCACCGGCTTTGACAACACAATAGACTTCGTCATCAGTTGCGTTGATACTCGGGCGGCACGACGCGAGATGCATGAGGCGTTCAACGACAAGACCAGCCCCTGGCGGAACCTTCGGTATTGGTGCGATCTCGGAAACAATGCCAGCAACGGTCAGTTTGTTCTCGGTCAACCTTTGAATAACGTCCATCGCCGCACCAAAGAACGTCTCCGTACCGTGACAGAGCTCTTTCCTTCGATTATGGACACATCTCAGGGTGAAGGCCCTCTGCCAAGTTGCTCCGCAGCAGAAGCCTTGGAGCGTCAAGAACCGTTTATCAACAATGTCTTAGCCACCAGCGCGCTCGCGATGATCACACGACTGCTTCGGTACGGAACCCTGGACCATCATGGCGCTTTCTACAATGCCGAGTCTGGTCGTGCCGTGCCGCTTCCTATTGACCCCAAGGTATGGCAGAAATCGGATCGCCTTCGCCGTCGCCGACACCCGGCCGAGGCAACGAAAGTCGCGTAAGTGGCTGTATACATTGATTTGCTACTTTTTGCATTACAGCTCTGTCTAATTATCTACCCATCTATATTTACAAGTTGACACGGTCCCAATTCAGGATGAGTATGTCAAACCCTGGAGATAATTTTGTCCCAAACAGATCCTTCTAAGCCTTATAGAGTAAGCAGGTTAGCGAGATCAATCAAGAATGGTTCCAAAATAAGTCTCGAAGAGCTAGGTCTTCTGGAGGAAGAGAAGATCGCATTTGTACGAAGGTTGAGGAATCAGTTCGGCCCTCGGATGAAGAGATATCATTCAGTCCACGTTCAAGTAAGAGATCTTGATGGTCAGCGAATCGTGTCCTTCTCGGTCAATGGTCCGGACAATAAAGGCGTGGTCGTCTATCTGGATCAAGACCTGGCTGGAGCTACTCGCATCAACGTCCACGCCGACCAGCTTCGTAGGTTGAATGTCGATTGGGTATCTCTCCTCCTGCCATTTGGCCAACAATGGGCCAACCTCAACCTGAAATTCAAGCGAATCGGACAAAAAGAACCACCTCAACAGAGGCGACACCTTATGCTCGGACAACCCTAAAATCACGCCACGATAATTAACCTCGTTGACGCGCCCAGATGTTGGGCGCGTTTCTTCGTCTGGAGAAACCATGGCTCAGTCTCAACACTTCTCGCCTGCTGACTTCACCCCCAGCAAGTTCAGCACCGCCGAACAGAAGGCGATATTCGGGAATCAATTGCTGGCGTTTGTTGCGGCAGGGTTCCCTGAGAAGAAGTTCACGAATGCGCTGTACGAGCGCCTGTCCAATTGTTTTGGGTTCATAGCTCACATGAATCGCAACGGCTTCTTCGAAACTTTCTTCACCTGTATCGCTGACAAACTCCGCTTCATCCAAGCTCTCGCCAACGCTCCACGTTACGGCGACCCTGCATACACCTTCTCGGACGTCGAGCGTGCGATCGGTGAGGTGGTTCGTTCGATGGGTTGGGAAGCAGAGTACGAAACAAGATTGGCGCAGGAAAGCGAGACCATCGAACGGAATCTGCTTACTTCCCTGGCCTCCGAGTTACCGATCATTCGGCGATATGTGCCGAAAAGCGCGGTTATTCGTACTAATGCAAAAATATTTGAGATGCTGTAGCTGGGGTTGTTGATCAGAACAGAAGCAAAGCTCAGCGCGACCACGCTTACGCGTAACCTCTCTGGGGAATCAATTCATGGCACAAAGGATTACCGTTGAAGGACAGGGTTGAAAACTAGTGTAGTCATGCTGGGAACCTGACGTTTTGACGCCATCTCCTTCTCGGCTCGGCTCTTAAAGCATTCCACCCCGTCTTTTGCTGAGGCAGTCCAAAACTCTCTCAGAAAATATGTGTTCCCATAGCGATGGAAGACGACGCTTCCCTTTGCGGGAGCTTTTTTAGCTATGGCCGCATGTATAGGTACAAGTATCGCTACCTGATTTGGCCCGCGGAGCAGAAGTAAATTCTCCGATACATTTTTGATCCGATAGACGCCAGCAGGCATCTTCTGGTCTTCGGTTTGAAATGCAAAGGGAATTGTCACCGTGGTTACCTCCCATTGGGCTTTTGCGAATAGGGGCGACATCAACGCACCGATGGTCAGCAGCGAAACGGTTAGAGGGGTACTTAGCAGTGAAGCAAAGCGTAAGTTTCTCATGGCGAATCTCCTTTAGGACTTCGTGAAGCTGCGTGAATCCTGCTGGATAATCAGGGCCAATGGAAGTACCAAGCCGCTGCGAGCCGCACGTACGTCGTACAATCATGCAGTTAGCTATGAAGCCGGAGCGTGACGTTATGCAAACGTCGCCGATTTCTACCGAATCAATCCTCGATCAGTTGAACAAGATCCTCTCCAGTTCGCTTTTTGCGAACGCCGAGCAATCGCGGGCGCTGCTCAAATTCGTAGTTGAACAGGCTGTCAACGAGAGGACAGACCGCTTGAAGGAATACACCGTTGGGGCGGAAGGGCTCGGTCGAGGCGGTTCCTTCGACCCTAGGACCGACACGATTGTCCGGGCGGAGGCCTCGCGCCTTCGAAGTCGTCTGGAGCGTTATTACGCTGACGAGGGAACGAATGATCTTGTAGAGATTACTTTGCCCAAAGGGAACTATGTCCCGCAGTTTCAGAATCGAAAGACAGAGTGGAGCTCGCCGGAAGAAGCAACCGTCAACACAGCGGGATTGGATCCGGCACGCTCTAGAAGCCGCTGGAAGCGACTCAGACCATGGGCGATCTCACTATTCACTATTGTGGTAGCTCTGTTCCTGTTCTTTGTTGGGTTGCTGATACTCAAGCACAGGTCCAAACCGGCAGATTTCCATTCGGTGGTGCTGTTACCGCTCACGAATCTGTCCGGTGACAGTTCGCAGGACTATCTATCGGACGGAGTTACCGACGAACTCATTACCGAACTGGCCCAGGCTACCGGCGTGCCCGTCATCTCGCGCACCTCCGCGATGGTCTACAAAGGCAAACAAAAACCCATGCCTGTGATAGCTCGCGAACTGGGAGTCGATGCAGTCGTAGAAGGGGCTCTCAAACGAACGGGAGACCGATTGAGAATGACCGTTCATCTAATCGACGGCGCCCGCGATAAATCCTTATGGGCGCAGTCCTACGACGGAGACATGAGTAACGTCCGCGCGCTCGAGATAAAGGTTGCAGCAGACCTTGCGGCTCATCTGCGCGCTCCTGCGACGACGCGCCCCCCAATTGGCTCTCTGCGCCCGATCGCCCCAGAAGCCTATGAGGAATATTTGAAAGGGCAGTATCTCTGGGGGAGGTTCGAGAATTGGCAGGCCCTGCGACACTTTGAACGCGCGGCGGCCATTGACCCAGATTACGCTGCCGCCTACGGGGGAATCGCCAAGACCTATTGCCGCCTGGAATATGCGCAGGCTTTGCCTTCGGATATCGCCTTTGCTCAGGCAAGCAACGCCGTGGAAAAGGCGTTCAGTCTTGATAAACAGAACGCAGAGGCTCATGCGGCTCACGCCTATGTGCTAATCTACCGCGACTGGAACTGGCGGGAAGCTGAAGCCGAGCTGCAACGAGCCATCGCAATTGATCCGAGTAACTCGTTTATCTATAGATGGTATTCATCCCTGCTGCTGCGAAAGGGCCGTAAGGCCGACTCGTTCAAGCAGGCCCAGCTTTCAGCCAGGCTGGATCCGGTATCCGTCCAAAGCATAATAACCTACGGAGACCGTCTCCTGCTCGTCGCTCGTCGGCAATTTCAAGGAATCCATTGAACAATTCCGGGCCGCAATTGAGTTGGATCCGGCCGGTTCCCGCTGGCGGTTTAGCGTTGCCGAGGCGCTCGAGAAAAGCGGTCAACTGGATCGCGCAGCCACGGAGTTGGGGGAGGCCTATATTGTTCGAGGCGAGCCCGATATAGCCGCCGAATTCAAACGGCAGTATCCGGTGTCCGGCTATACGAAAGCCGCCACCGAAGCACAGCGCGTCCACCTGCATCGAGAAATACAGAAGCTGGAGGACAAACGTGCGAAGGGCGAGTACGTTTCACCCACTGCATACACAAATATCTATGCTGGATTGGAAAACCGCGAAGAGACATTGCGCTGGCTCGATGAGGCCTGCCGGCAGCACTCCAATGCTGCAGTGGAGTTGTTGGACGAACGGTTCGATTTCATTCGTCACGATCCACATTTCGAAAGTATATTCCGAAGCATTCCTTTCTATCACTAGTAGGTCCTGCTTTCCCCTTGAGCCCGAAGGGGAATCCGCGTGTCCGCTTGTGCAGAGCCATCCCTAAAAAAGGCCATTTGAGGTACCTCTTATGATTGCAGCCCTACAGGTCCGCAGCTCGAATTTCCTCTCTTTCCGATAGAGTGGGGGCGCCAATAAACTCGGCGTCGCTTCCGACGACTAAAGAAGACTCGACGCGATCGGCAGATCTACGTCACCGAGGTTTCGGCCTCGTGAACTACTTTGCGTTTGTTGCCGATTTTTTCCTCTCTGTTTTATTTCCGGTCGCGGCTGTAATACACGAACGGAAATATGACCAGTCGAAACATGTTCACCCAAAATGTAGCTTTCAACTTTAGTTGGCGGACTGTTTCAGAGCTATTTGGCGTCCTGTTTCAGGATTATTTGGCGTACACGGCGTCAGCTTGTGCCTATCACAAGACTGTCCCGCGCCGCTTCAACTACTTCATTGGAGACGAGGTGAAGGTCGTTAACTTACCTCCACTAAAGGCTGATTAGATAAGGGCGAAGGTTCAGCACTCC